>SDBT01001619.1_pt1 | contig 39970 bp, 31 predicted proteins | sample 2277101 | NCBI WGS metagenome assembly SDBT01 (sample SAMN10404973, study PRJNA504765) | marine sediment metagenome | isolation source: marine sediment core GS10_PC15, 103 cmbsf | place: Arctic Ocean: Southern Knipovich Ridge | collected 2010 | reverse complement strand
AAAAACCGAAATCACCGATGATCGGTTTCACGATGTATGAATTAGTGTCAGGAGTTGGGTTTATCCTGCGTTTAATGATTGATCGGAAATACCAAAGACAGGGGTATGGAAAAGCAACAATGATTGAAGTAATTAGAAGATTACGTTTTTATCCTGAAGTCGAAATAATAGCAACCAGTCATCGAAAAGAGAATATTGCAGTTGGTTCTCTGTGTTGGAATTTGGGTTTCAGAGAGTGGGAGATAGAATGGGCTAAAGAGATCGAAGATGAGGTATATCTGGTACTGGATGGCAAGGATAAGTAATACCTGATAAACAATAGTCCCGTAGGTCAGGAGCCCCGTGCTCCTGCCTATTTCCTTATTCTCACAAGATCATGTGGCAGGATCGCAGATTCGTAGGTCGGAACCCCCGCGGTTCCGACGTTTTTTACTCTCCAAAATCACCCATTATGGTTAAGCTATTAACAGTCGAACATTACGCATTGGATTATTATAACAAAGTGTAACGAGCAACGAAAGCTCATTGCCAAAAGAAAGTCGGAACCACCCTTCGACAAGCTCAGGATAGGCAGGGTTCCGACCTACTTTGCCGTGGGGTGCACGGTTGGAGTTGCCCACGCAACCAGTCGTCAATGGTCAGTAACATCTAGAATATAGGCCCTCTTCTCAATTTTATCAAATGCGACGCGATAAGTGTGTCCCTGCATTGCCTGCCAATCTACATCGAAACGGCTTGAATTGACTGCAAATCCTCCATCTGGAACATTATCTGGACGGAATTGAACAAGTATTGTAACGGTATAAGGTCCGGGAAGGCAATGAATCTCTTCCGTATAGTTCGTATTGATCTCTTGTTTGCCCAATGTAGCCACGAAAGCAACGCCCGGCTTACTAAATTCAGGGAGCTGTATATTATCTTCCGAGGTCATGAGCACTGCCACTTCAGAGTCGGCACGTGGAGAGCCTTCGTATATTCTCACAATCCTCAATTCTTCCTTGAACGATTGGAGCTTCGCACGAGCTTCGGCTGCATATGGACTATTTGGATAGTCATTAAGGTAGAACTCAAACGAATAAGGTGAATCCGAGTTCTTTATCCGTGACCATTTAGCTTCTGCATCATCCTTCTCAGGGACAATCTTGCTCTTATCTTGCACTGATGCGCAATTCAAGAACTGGCACAGAAGGCTTCCAAAGAGTAAGAACACTATGACTTTCATAGAACCTCCAACACAGTAATGAGTCCCGTAGGGTAGGATCCCTGTGATCCTGCCTTCTGAAATTGGCAGGTGCGCAGGGCACCAGCCCTACTACTTGCTTACTTCCACAACTCCTTCAACAACTCCCTCGCTATCACCAGCCTTTGTATCTCCGAGGTGCCCTCGCCGATTTCGCAGAGCTTGACGTCGCGCCAGATGCGCTCGGCAGGATAGTCGCCGGTTCGGTAGCCGACAGCACCCAAGATACCGATTGCTTTGTAGGCGCAGCGAGTGCCAACCTCGGAGGCGAACAGCTTGCACATGGCCGAGTGGCGGGAATAGCGCTGACCGGAGTCTTTCATTAGCGACGTTTCATAGATCATCAGCCGGGCGGCCTCGATTTCGGTCGCCATATCAGCCAGGATGTGGGCAATGGCCTGATGGCGCGCGATCGGCTTGCCGAACTGTACCCGCTCGGCGGCGTATTTCAAGGCGCAGTCTAAAGCCCCCTGCGCCAGCCCGAGAGCCATAGCCCCGATTGAAATGCGTCCCCCATCGAGTGTGATCAGCATCTGCTTAAATCCCTCACCAATCTTCCCAAGCTGATTTTCAGCAGGCACTTTCAGATCATCGAAATGGAGGAAAGCAGTATCTGAGCCTCTAAGCCCCAGTTTATTCTCCTTCTTGCCGACGGAGTAACCCTCCCAATCCTTTTCCAGAATAAACGTTGTGATAGCAGTGTCTTTCGGATCGTCGGTGGTTTTGGCGGTGGCGATCGTGGCAAAGGCATGTGTAGCCGAGGTAATGAAGCATTTGGTGCCGTTGAGAATCCAGTGGTCACCGTTTTTACGCGCATACGATTTGGTGCCGCCGGCATCGGAGCCGGCTTCAGGCTCGGTCAGACCAAACGCCACCAGCTCGCTAACGGCACGAGGAAGATACCTCTTCTTTTGTTCCTCGTTGCCGAAGGCCAGGATGGGGTAGGCGCCTAAAGAGTTGTGCGCGGCAATCGTAATGCCGGTTGATCCGCAGACTCGAGAGAGCTCCTCGACCGCGATTGAATAACTGAGCGTGTCTACCGGCTGCCCGCCGTACTGTTCGGGGATGAGCATGCTCAAAAGCCCCATTTCAGCCATCGGCTTGATATGCTCATGCAGGAATCGTTGCTCTTCGTCAAGAGTCGCAGCCAGCGGCTCTATCTTCTCTAAGGCAAAGGCTCGTATCTTTTCGCGATACTCGTGGTGTTTTTTCTCCAGCACGACTTACTCCCTCAGCAGGTCTCTGGAAATGACCATCTTCTGGGCTTCAGTGGTGCCTTCGTAAATCTCGGTGACACGAGCGTCGCGGAAATAGCGCTCGACGGCGTACTCTTTCATGTACCCATAGCCGCCGTGAATCTGCACCGCCTCGTTGCAGACGTAGTTGGCCGTCTGCGAACAGAATAGCTTGGCCATCGATGATTCCCGATGGCAGGGTTTGCCGGCATCTTTTAGAAGTGCCGCCCGGTATCCCAGCAGTCTTCCGGCGTCGATACGGGTAGCCATATCCGCCAGCTTGAACTGAATTGCCTGGAAATTGGCTATCGGCTGACCGAACTGCTTGCGTTCCTTGGAATACTTGATCGCTTCGTTCAGAGCCGCCTGGGCAATACCAATGGCCTGAAACGATACTCCAATGCGGCCGGAGTTCAGAATGACCACCGCCATGCGGAATCCTTCGCCGGGATTTCCCAGCAAATTCTCTTTAGGTACCTTGACATCGGCAAAGCTTATCTCACGGGTATCGGAGGCTTTGATGCCGCACTTCTTTTCCGCTTTGCCGAGGGTGATGCCATCGCTGTCTTTGTCCACTACAAAGCAACTGATCCCCTTGCGCCCGGCCTCCGGATCGGTCTTGGCAAAGACAATCAGAACGCTGGCGTACTCGGCGTTGGTGACAAAGGTCTTGGTACCATCGAGAAGGTAGTGGTCACCTTTGTCGGCGGCGGTCGTCGACAACGCGGCGATATCGGTACCCGCATTTGGTTCGGTAATGCAGTAGGCCCCGATTTTTTCACCGGCGGCCATCGGCGGAAGATATTTCTGCTTCAATTCGTCAGAACCGAACACTTTGATGATTTCATTGCAGAGCGAGTTTTGGACCGACAACATGATCCCGAACCCGGCACAGGCAGCGCAAATTTCCTCCAGGACACCCATAAACGATACGGCGCCCAGCCCCAGGCCACCGTACTCTTCGGGAACGGTGAAACCGAAGTATCCCAACTCTCCGCACTCCCGTATCAGTTCCGGCGGCGTAATCCCCTTCTCATCGAACTCCTCGGCTCGCGGGTAAAGACGTTTTTCGGCGAAGTCTTTCGCCATCTTTTTGAACTCAAGGTCGTCTTCGGATAGATTAAAATCCATTGGAACTCTCCTTACGAACTGTAGTCATAAAAGCCGCGGCCGCTCTTGCGCCCGAGGTACCCGGCGTGAACCATCTTCCTCAACAGCGGACAGGGACGATACTTGGGATCACCTAACCCCTCGTGCATGACCTCCAGGATGGCCAGGCAGACGTCGAGACCGATAAAATCAGCCAGTGTCAACGGGCCCATTGGATGCGCCGCCCCTAACTTCATGACCTCGTCAATTGCCTCTACTGTAGCCACGCCCTCCATGTGGGCATAAACGGCTTCGTTTATCATCGGCAGGAGGATGCGGTTGACGACAAAACCTGGAAAGTCATTTACCTCTACCGGCGTTTTGCCGAGTTTCTTGGAGATGTCACTTACAAGAGTGAAGGTGTCATCAGAGGTGGCAATGCCGCGAACGACCTCGATCAGTTTCATCATCGCCACCGGGTTCATAAAGTGCATCCCGATAAACTTGTCCGGCCGTTTGGTAACTGCGGCCAGTTGGGTTATGGGAAGAGAGGAAGTGTTGGAAGCGAAGATCGTATCCGGTGAGCATAAGTCTTCCAGTTTCTTGAAGATGTCGAGCTTAATGTCAAGGTCTTCCGTGACTGCTTCAATGACCAGTTGAGCGTTCTTGGCCACTGATAAGTCAGTAGCAGCACTTATTCGCCCCAACGCCGCCTTTTTGTCATCTTCGGTGATTTTTTCCTTTTTTATCAGGCGATCGAAGCTTTTGGTTATCGTCTTGATCGCCCGGTCAAGGAATTCTTGCTTGACATCGATGATATCGACGTCGTAGCCGGTCGCGGCACAGACCTGGGTAATGCCGCTACCCATTGTTCCGCTGCCGACGACGGCAATCCGTTTGATGTCGTCTACTTCCATCGTTTATCTCCCTAGTATCCTGTTATTAGTATTTCTTTGCCTTATCAACCAGTTCCAATTCAACCGCAGACGGGGCAGATGTGGACATCTGCCGCCCACGAAACTCAACCGCAGACGGGGCAGATGTGGACATCTGCCGCCCACGAACATTATCGTTGAAATAGCCAGCGGACTATCTCTTGCTTCTTTGGTTTCGCTGGCGTTTTCTCCAACTAAAGGTGATCTTCCCCTCATCTGGAATTCCTGGCCGTTGTCCCCTGAGCTGACCCACAATGTATGCGACGCAGCCCACAATGAAACCGCAGATCACTATGACAACGACCACGATAACGTCGGTAGCCATATGAACTCCTTTCGATGGGATTCCGCGCTATCAGCGGAGCCTCCAATCTATTCCCTTGTCCACCAGTATCTTCTGTCGTTCAGAGTATTCTCCTGTTCGCATTATTTCACCTCAATGGCCATAGCCACGGCGTTGCCGCCGCCAAGGCACAGCGTTACCAGACCTTTCTTCAGCCCACGGTCTTTTAGGGCGTATATCAACGTTGCCAGAATGCGCGCACCTGAGGCCCCAATGGGATGCCCCAGCGCCACTGCTCCGCCATGAACGTTGACACGGTCCCAATCCCACTTGAGACCCTTCCCGTCAGCCAGGGCCTGCGCGGAAAAAGCCTCGTTGGCTTCGATCAGGTCCCAGTAGTTGATATCCACGTTCATTTTCTTCATCAGCTTTTGCACGGCGTAGATGGGAGCGAAGAATAGCTCTTCGGGCGGCGTGCCGGCCACGGTGTATTCGATCACCTTGGCCAGGGGGACAAGTCCCTTTTTCTTCATGTATGGTTCAGAGACAACCACCGTCGCGGCGCTGCCGTCGTTAAGGCCGGGGGAGTTGCCGGCGGTAACGGTACCATCCTTTTCAAAGGCCGGTCGCAGCTTGGCTAACTTCTCTATGGTGATACCAGGACGGGGGCCTTCATCCTTGTTGAAAATGACCGGGTCGCCTTTCCGCTGCGGGATGGCAACATCGAAAATCTCCTCTTTGAACTTACCGGCTTCCTGCGCCGCCACTGCTTTTTTGTGGGAGTTGCAGGCATATTCGTCCTGCTGTTCACGGGTGATGTTTTCCTTTTTCCTGGTCAACTCGGCGGCGACGCCCATGTGGAAGTTGTTGAAACTGTCCCAGAGGCCGTCGGTGATCATGAGGTCAATCATCTTTTGATGCCCGAACTTGACGCCGGTTTTGGCGCCGTGCAGCGCCAGCGGCGCCTGCGACATCGACTCCATACCGCCGGCCACAAACACTTCCTGGTCGCCGGCCCGAATTGACTGCGCCGCCAGCATGACGGCTTTCAGGCCGGAGCCGCACACCTTGTTGATGGTCATGACGGCCGCTTCGGGTGGTACCCCGCCATGGATTGCAGCCTGCCGGGCGGGCGCCTGGCCGCAGCCGCCCTGGACAACCTGACCCATTATCACTTCCTCAACATCCGCCGGGTCAATGCCGGCCCGCTTGATTGCTTCCTTTACCGCCTGCGCACCTAACAGGGGGGCGGTCATTGTTCCCAATCCACCGTGCAGAACGCCGATCGCACTGCGGCAGGCTGAGACAATGTAGGCCTCGGGTTTTTCAGCCATGTGATATTCCTCCAGGTAAACAGTCTCTTTTTTCCATTATAGTTTATATAAGTAAAAGCGTTCCGGAAAGCAAGTAAGCCGGCTCCCAATCCCTCTCGCACGTCGTTAAAAAAAATTAATAATTTGCGTTTATTTTAGTTTACACCGGTTGTCGCACAGCTTTCCTTCAAGCACTGAAGTTGAGGTTGGCTATAATGTCACCGCAGTAAAGCGAGGTAAATGAAAATGTTATTTAGAGAATGTACCCCATTAACCACATTAACATTAAAGGAGGTTCTGTAATGAGAACACTTACTTGTATGGCCGCTATCCTGTTGCTTGCCGGAGCGGTCATGGCCGCCGAAACGCCGGTTGACAAGGGAAGCATGATCCTGGGCGGCACTGCCTACTTCACGGGCCAGAGCGGTGACTGGTATGAGAATGCCGATGGTGACGGTGTTACCACGATCGGTTTTGTCCCTTCAGTGGGCTACTTCGTTGCCCCCAGCATCATGATCGGTGGTGAAATCCAGTTTATCAACTTGTCACAGGGTGATTACAAGATGACTACTTTTGGCATTGGCCCGACAGTTGGATATTACTTCAACCTCGACGCCACGCGTACTGAAGCCAAAGGGGCGATCTATCCCTACATCAAAGGGTTCTTCATCTACGGTCAGCAGAAGTATGATGACGGTACTGACGATTATACAACTGATCTGATGGCTTTCGGTGCTCAGGGCGGAGGCGTGTTTATGCTGTCCAACGCCATTGGCCTCGATGCCAGCGTGAAGTTCCAGAGCGACAGCTATAAGCCGGAGGGCGCCGACGAGTCGATTTCTGGAACAACTCTCCAGGTTGGTGTCGGTATCACTGCTTTCCTCTGGTAGTCAGACTTCCTAAGTCATGTATATCAAAGCCTCGTCGTGTTCAGTGGCGAGGCTTTTTGATTTATTCAAACTAAGCTCTCCTGTAGTCAACCATTTGACAGGCGTCGTTGTTTCACCATTTGATTGACATTCAACGATACGTGAGCCATCCTCCCTTGGGGAATAGCTTTACCCAGCCGGGTATTGAAAAAGCCTTTCAACATACTCTGAGCAGGTCGAATTCGTCATGCCCGTGAAAACGGGCATCCAGTAATCCGTTGACATACCTGGATTCCTGTTTTCACAGGAATGACAACCCCCTCTTTTTTCCCTCTACGGTAGTTATGGGACAACCTCGGGTCGCCCGACACCACCAAAACCGCCGGTATTCTTTTGAATGCAACTGGTATAACACCTTTTTCGGTTGCATAAATCACTTGGTTTTGTGCGATTTTTCCCCATCCCTGATAATTCCATATGACTCGGATGGGCTGCAATCAACTATATGATTACAACTTCCGGGCTTTTTTCAGGGACGACTAAATAGTCGAGGCACACAGGTTGAGACTTGTTTCTCCCTTTGGCCGGTGCAGAGGCATGTGACTTCACGTCAGTCGTGGAGTGGTTAGCTGTCAGGACAGTTGCTCAACGGCTAAGAGGACCGGGCGGCACCAAGGGCACACTGCCGGGCATCGAACTATAAACATCTACACCGGCTCGAACCGGGCCTGGAAAAACCGCAACTGTTCCGGCTCGAATACGAACCGGAGGCCGCGAATCTGGTCGCGATTCTTATACAGGTTGATTATCCCCTCGGCAGCATAGTCGAGATGGCTTTGGGTATAAACGCGTCTCGGTATAGTCAGGCGCACCAGTTCCAGTTTGGGTTTGCGGTTTTCGCCCGTTCCAGGGTCTCTTCCCGCCGAAACATTACCGCGCTCCATTGCCCGGACGCCGGTTTCAACATATATGGCCGCCGTCAGCGCCAGCGCTGGGAATTGCTCCTGGTTGATATGAGGCAAAAACCTTCTGGCATCTAAAAATATGGCATGGCCGCCGTGAGGAATCACATGGGGCACACCAGCCTGCGTGAATAGCTCACCGAAATAGTTGGTCTGCTCGACACGATACTTTATGTAATCGTCGGTGGCAACTGACTCCTTTATCCCCTGGGCCAGCGCCGCCATATCGCGCCCGCTCATGCCACCGTAGGTGTGCAAACCCTCGTATATTACCACCTGTGCCTTTGCCTCAACGAAGAAAACCTCGTCGTTCATCGCCAGAAAGCCGCCGATATTGACCAGGCAGTCTTTTTTGGATGAGCAGGTACAGCCGTCGGTATAGGAGCAGATTTCCTTGACAATATCTTTGACCGATTTGTCGGCGTAGCCCTCCTCAAGTTGTTGGATGAAATAGGCGTTTTCCACGGTGCGGGTGTTGTCAAGCATGATCTTGATTCCATACTTATCGCAGAAATTCCGCAACTCTTTCAAGTTAGCGATAGAAATCGGCTGGCCACCGGCCATATTCACGCAGGTTTCGTAGCTGATGTAGGGAATCCTATCCGCGCCGACTTCATCAACCAGCTTCTGCATCTTGCTGATATCGACATTTCCCTTAAACGGATGCGGGTTCGAGGGGTCATGCGCCTCATCGATTATGACGTCAACGAACCTGCCGCCGGCCAACTCCTGATGAAGGCGGGTGGTGGTGAAATACATGTTACCCGGAACACAGCTCCCTTCTTTGATCAAAAGCTTCGACATGATATGCTCAGCGGCGCGTCCTTGATGGGTGGGGACAAAATACTTGTAGCCGAAAACCTCCCGCACCGTTTTTTCGAGGTCGTAGAAGTTTTTGCTGCCGGCATAAGCCTCATCGCCCAGTTGAAGAGCCGCCCATTGGGCATCGCTCATGGCGCTGGTGCCGCTGTCGGTCAGCAGGTCGATAAAGACATCCTCACTTCGAAGCAGGAACATATTATACCCCGCCTCCTTGATAGCTTGTTCGCGATATTTTCCGGTGGTCATTTTTATGGGTTCGACAGTCTTGATTCTGAAGGGTTCCGGTATGTATCTCATTGCGTCTCCTCGGCTGGATGATCCATTAACGCCTTGGCCTGGTGTTATTGTCAAACCTATGTCTTTTACCAGACGCGTGCGAGTCACCTAATAAAAACGTGTGGAAGATACAAGACATAGTGAGATAAGTCCAATGGATTATTTGGCGCTTTGATCTCGTGTGCTTAAATGAAACATAGTATTACCCTAAGCGCTGTGTCCACCGAGGTCTTATGTGTCCGTGTGCCGGCATCGGCGACCGACCGACAAACCCCTTCGCCCTTAATCTCGACAAGAGCAAAGAGAGAAAGAGAAGCCTCACGACGGACGCCCTTGCCTGAGCCAACGGTTCCGGTCATCGCGGCCCGCAGGGGATTCACTCCTCTGAATGGTCATTATGCCTGGCAAACAAAAAACCGGTATAGGTATAACCGTTTAAGAAATTCGGCGCTATTAGGGAGACCTGAGGCCAAAAAAAAGCTCAAGTTCTGTCGGGTGTCATTCGCCTTTGGCGAATGATTCGACAGGAGAGCTTTCTCATGGACAGGGTCACACTTCGGAGACCTCAGAAACAAGGTCTTGCCCAATGCGGGAAAACCGACCTAGTTGTGGCGGCTAATAAGAGCCGCCTTTTGGAAAACGATCAGTATCTTCTTATGCCAACGGTGATCTTAGGAAACCCGTAGGAAGTAGGATCATTAGTATACGTGTAATTATCCATGTCGAATTGCTCGATGAGATTCTCACTATCTATAAGGTCCTCCTGAGCCGTTGGAATAGGCGCAATCAAAACAAACAGCGGAAAATTCGTCGTGGTATCAGTGAAATTGACCGGTTCCAGTGTTATGAAGACTGTGCCGCTGTTACCGGTAGCCTCCGGCACCAATCCCTCCCATGGGGGTACCGTCAACTCCCCCGGTAAATCCACGAGAAAATCCTCACCCGGAAATGGCGGCACACGCTGATGCGCTTGGTCGCCTTTACTGTATGGATTGCCGTCATCAGGCGCTGCAATGTTGGTGAAGGTACCGGTAGTCAACAGACCGCCCTTGACGCCCGGAATCAAAGAGTCGCTCCAATTGAAGTTAATCGAGTAAGCTGGTTTGGTTATCTGGCCGACTGCAATGACAGGCACTTCGGGTGAAACAATCCATCCCTTATATTTCCAGCCATAGGCAGAATAGTCAGGTAAACCATAATCAAATTGGATGAATTTGTCATAGTGAAAAGAGTCAGCAGGCTCCGTGGTATCAGGGTAAACGCTATAGTAGAAGATAGTTCCCGTGTCAGGTGACATATCCATTACGGTATATGGCCACAGTGTGTCCGTTTCAAGAACCGAATCGAACCTGACGATCGTATTCCACATAGTGTCCAGACCGAATATTCTGGCCGTATCGTAAGCCGTATCATTCACTATGTCCGTCAGATAAGTGGTGAAGGTGTCCGGCGGCAGGGTGGAATCTTCCTTCGTGACCAGCGTAAAACCGTCAAGGCTCAGCGTATCCCGCACTGAGTCTATCCCTTCCAGGTACACTGAAAACCAGATACCGAATCCATCCAAGCTGTCCCTGATGCTGTCCGAAGGGGTTTCCATATTGAACGCCACGGCAGTAGTTGTTAGGCTGTCATTCAACGGGAAGCGTAACTTAATCGGATCATCAGATGGCAGGGTGACATTATCTATGAGCATGATCGGCCCCGGTATCAGTGGCAAATCATCGGGATTAGTTTCTATTGAAACAAAAAGGTGAGAGTAATCAAAGATATCGCTGTTCAGGACAAAATAATTGGAGTCGGGCCGTTCATCGCCATTCTCATCACGGAATGTCAATGATGGAGACTGGTAATACCCGAACTTTCCCAGAGACACGGTATCCCGCTCGTTTGCTACCCACAACTCGTATATCATCCCCTCAGGATTTGTGGGTAAGTTTTGCACCTGTAAAGCAGCGTTACTACCCGGCTCATTGATGCCCCCCAGATACACGTCAGTCCTCGACACTGGGGTTAAAATATCATCCGGTTGCGTACAACTAAAATAAAAGGTCGCTGCGCACACGGCTAAACCAATAAAGACCAGTCGACTTCTACGCCTTGTCATCAAACTTGTCCTCCTACGAGACATTAAGGCAAAACTCTCTACTCTATCAACCGTTAAGTATAACAAGCCGATAACAGCAGTGTCAAGCCATTATTTCGGTAGCCATTCATCTTTTCAACCGACGTTTATTCCCACCCCTTTGTCTAAAGGAATTATCCCGGCAAGTCGATAAAAGCAAAGAAAACCGGGAATCAAACATACGAGGTAACCCCCGTGGAGGACCATTCTAACCACAAAAACGACCGGACAAATGGCGATTCGGACCAGGACCGCAAGGGCAATCGTAACTTTAGCAATGAGGCTCCCCCGTCCGCCGAAGAAGTAAAAAACGACGATGATCTGGAGTTCTTAGTAACTGAAAAGAATGACGATGACAGGGAGTTCATCGGAGGGCAGAAACAGTTTCTTGACGATGATGACGAACTCAGCATCGAAAAAAACAGCGATTTAATGGAGAAAGAAGCGCTCTCGGTAAAAGACAACGGGGAGCAACTCCCCTCAACCGCCAGCGACTTTCAGCCGATCGGCGAAACCGGCTCTCCATTGTCCCAGGAACAGGCTTTTTCCAGTCTCTCGGATACACCGACTGCAGGAGCAACTGAATCCCAGCCGTCACGGGCGCCCTCAGCCGGTCAGCAGGAGAGAGTAAAGAAGCTATCCCCCAAGAAAGTTGAGTCAATCGAGCAAAGCCTCTACGACGGCAACTCCTATCTGACCGACCGGGAAAAAGAGGAGCTGATTAAGAAGATGAACAAGCTGGACGGCTCGGTTGGAGGCCAGTCGGAGACCGCGCCGGTGAAACACGACCCGACAGATGGTTTCCCGAAAACCAAATCCGACCTGCCCAAACCGAAAATGGTCAAGAAGGGAAGGGGAATAGCCTACTTTTACAGGAATTACGTCCAGATAATCGGCGGCCAGGAACTGCGCGCGGAAGACGAACTGTGCATCAACAACCGGTGCTACGAGCTTAAGCCAAAGCAGTTCAACGCAAAAATCATTATTGGAGTCGGCGCTGTCCTCTTTGCTCTGGCGCTGTTTTTGATTGGTTCCCAGTTCGTTTCAACCGGCGGCACACGCGAGGGTGAGATTATCGGGATGGTCCTGGATGAAATGGGGCAGCCCTTTGTTCATGGAGCCACGATAAGGCTTCCTGAAATCGGCAAATCAACCAGTTCGACCCCTCAGGGCTTTTTCAGATTCGGCTCTGTCCCGGAAGGTTCTCACAAAATCGAGTACTTTACCGGTGATAAACTGCTGAAGGTTGACTATGCCACGGTAGCCGGCGGCAAGATCACCATGCTCTCTCTCAGACCGGACGAGGCGCTGCAGGCCGAAGCAGCGAAGAGTGACACTCAGTCCAAATCACAACTGCCGCCCGCTGAAGTCGATTCAAGGGCTGAGCTATCCGGCCCAAGGGAAACCACTCATAAGAGCACCGGCAAGAAGACGACCCCAAAGCCAGCTAAACTTTCAGCTAAGAAATCCAGCAAGAAAGGCCCGGCCAATATCACGCTGGCGGCAAACGTCCAGGGAGCCCGATTGGCCCTTGATGATAACGTGCTCGGCGCCGGCAACCTGACGTATTCCAAAATAAAGCCGGGAAAGCGCAAATACACGGTCTCCAAGGACGGTTTTCAGCCGGTCAGTGGGACAATCAGTCTTGCGCCTGGAGAGGACAAGACCCTCAGCGTGGATCTGGTCCCTATGAGCCAAAGTGCTAAAGCTGAAGTGTTTTCAGAAGAGGATTTTTACCACTCAGGGCTTGCGGCCCTGGAAGAGGGGAATCTTGAGACAGCTATTTCCGACCTGACCGATGCCATAAGCAAGCGCCCAAGTTATGCCGAGGCCTATCTCGCCCGCGCCGAAGCGTACACAATCACCAGGGAAAAGGAGCGAGCGCACGACGATTATATTCGAGCGGCGGAGATTTTCCAGATAAAAAAGGACCTCAACCGGGCTATTACGGCCTATAATAACGCCGTAAAGCTCGACAAAAAATCCACCACCGCTTACCTCGGACGGGCCAATGCCTATTTGGCCAAGAACGAAGAGATTGCCGCTTTTGCCGACTATGAGGCCGTTTTGAAGCTCGACAAGCGCAACGCCCGAGGGCATTTTGGCCTGGGTGAAGCCCGTTTCGGACAGGGTAGATATAAAAAGGCCTGCAAGCACTTTAAGGATGCCCGATCCCTCGATCCGGAAAACCCGCTGACCTACCAGTACCTCATGCTTTGCTATCTAGCGATGGATGATATTAAAAAGGTCAAGAAGAGCTTTAAAAAATTCAGGAAGGTGGCATCTGAAGACCAGATGAATCGCCTGCGCGTGGACTCTAAGTTCAGCGCCGTACTGAGAATTGTTGAAAACGATTGACCGGCACGGAAAATGACACGGAAACTGAACTGCTGGCAATTCAAGAACTGCGGTAGAGAGAAGGGCGGGCTTATGGCCGAACTGCTCGGTGAATGTCCCGTGTCCGCCGCGATGGAATTTGACGGCCTTAATGACGGCATCGGGGCAGGGCGAGCGTGCTGGATGGTGCCGGCCGCCGCCTGCCATAAAGAGACGGCTCGATATTCGCGAACGCACCCCTGCCTTGGCTGCGAATTCTACCACCGGGTGCTCTTCGAAGAAGAGGAAAACGCCCGCTTCACATTTACCTCTACTTCGACCCACATCTGACTGGGTGTTGACAAAAGTCGTATCTCTGCCATTGACACTCTAATAGTCTCACAGCAGCCTTCGACAACCGCTCTTTCATAATAACCAAGGCATCCTGTAATATCGCTGTTCTAACGCGAAGCATTCGGGTCCACCACGACAACGGCCGCGCCGGTGAACCGGCCTTCCCGCAGGTCATTCAAGGCCTCGTTGGCCTTCTCCAGAGGATAGGGGTGCACCTCGGTGCGTACCGGCACCTTGGGGGCAAGTTCCAGAAATTCCTCTCCATCTTGGCGAGTGAGATTGGCTACCGAGCGAACTACCCGTTCCCCCCAGAGAATCGAATATGGAAAAGAGGGAATGTCACTCATATAAATGCCGGCGCAAACGACTGTCCCGCCCTTGGCAACCGCCCGGAGAGAAGCCGGTACAAGACTTCCCACCGGAGCAAAAATGATAGCGGCATCAAGCGGCTCCGGCGGTAATTCTTCTGAACTCCCGGCCCATATGGCTCCCAACTTCCGAGCGAAAGCCTGGCCCTCAGCATCGCCGTGACGGGTGAAAGCGTACACCTCGCGGCCCTGGTAGCGAGCCACCTGGATAATAATGTGTGCCGCCGCGCCAAAGCCATAAAACCCCAGCCGCTGGGCCTCGCCGGCCATGCCCAAAGCCCGATACCCAATCAACCCGGCGCAAAAAAGCGGCGCCGCCTGGAGGTCGGGGTAGCCGATGGGAATCGGGAAACAATATTTCTCGTCAGCCACACACAGTTCTGCGAATCCGCCGTCAATCTGGTAGCCGGTGTAGCGTGCCTTATCGCAGAGGTTCTCGCGCCCTGACCGACAAAACCGGCAGTGACCGCAACACCCCCCAAGCCAGGGAACGCCGACCCGGTCACCTTTAGAAAAGAGCGCTGTTCCTTCGCCGGTGGCTTCCACCGTGCCTACAATTTGATGGCCGGGCACCAGGGGCAGCTTCGGCTCAGTCAGTTCGCCATCGACAACGTGCAGGTCAGTCCGGCAGACCCCACAAGCGCGGACGCGAATCAACAATTGTCCCGGCCCGGGTGACGGCTCAGGTAAATCTACGGCTATAAGCGGCAGCCTCGGTTTTTCAAGGATCATGGCACGCATCGGTTGTCCTCCGTCGATTCGATAATGCAATACTATGACTTGAAAGGGCGTCACACAACTTGAATATCAACAGCGAATTCCAGCGGGGTGGCATGGTCAAACTTGTTTGGCCGTGGAAGATAGTCTCTTCGGTAAAGCAAACATCCCCAAACGACTTTGATGGTGGTACCCACGTCATTAGAATCGATAGTACAACTATGAATGCAACATAGTTTCACAGCAGCTTCTCCAGCGGCTCGCTCGCCAGCATGTACGCCAGGTAGAGCATCGCCACAAAAAACAACACCCTTATAACGACCGGCCTGGCAACCGTTCCGAAAAACCCGCCGACCTTGCCGCCCAGCGCGATCCCCACTATGACGGGGCTGGCTATGGAAAGGTCTATCATATCATGAAAAAAGTAGATCGCTGTTGCCGACGCGGAAGCAAAGCAGATCATCAGGGATGACGTCCCCCTTGCCGTGCTGAGCGGCAAGCCAATGATGAGATACAAAATGGGTATTAAGAACACGCCACCGCCGAGACCAACCAGAGCCGCTAACGTCCCCACGCCGAAGGCCAGCAGCAGGCAGAGAAGCAGGTACTTTGTCCGGTTGTCGGCAAAGACAAGCTGTTTTGGAGCCTTTCTGCCCTTGAGCAATGAAAAGGAGGTATACACCAGCAGGATCGTCAGCAGCAGCTTGATACTGTCGGCAGGGATCACGAGGCTCAGGTTGCTGCCGACAATGTTGCCCATAACCAGGAACAGCCCTAACACGATGACAAGCTCCAGATCGACCATCCCCCTTCTCAGGTATTCATTGGAGACGGAAATTGAATTGACCACGATAGCCGCCACGGAAACCGGCACGGCTGTTTTGATGTCGACGCCGGCTACAATGGTCAGAAAGGGAACCATAATTTCCCCACCGCCCAGCCCCAGGTAGCCGCCGAGCAGACCAGCCGAAAGGCCGCCAAGAAGGTATAGAAGCACGTCCGGCACTAATTGCCCTCCAGCAGTACCCGTGACGCAAACCGTATTACCGGGCGTTGGGGCACAATTACATCGCGGTAGGCTCGGTAGGTGCCGAATTTCCTTTCAAAGGCAATCTGTTTCAACCGCATCTTTACGTAGTCGGTGTGTATGCGGAACTGGTTTTCATCATCCTGACGGGCAAGGTCCAAGATTTTCTTTGTTGCTTGTTTCGTATCATTAGAGCTTTGCTCCATTTCAGCGAGATCCACCAGCAGTTCTGCCAGTCTTGTGACGGTGGAAGCATAAGTGAAATCATTCTGCTTTGTAAAGGAAGCAAATCTCTGGGGCCAGTGATCCTCAAGCTCACCCTCTTTTGCGGCAGTGATAATCTCGTCCTGATGCTGGTTGGCAAACTGCTGAAGCAGCAGAGAATAATCCAGCGCCCGCACAAATGGGTGCGTTTCGTCAGACGAAAAATAGTAGTCCGGCACCAAACCGTGCCCGGTATCGTTGAGGGTGGAATCAAAGTCGTTCAGGTAGAGGTCGCTGTCGAAATAGTAGCGGGCGATAGTGAGCCTGAGGCCGTCGCCATCGGGAAAGCGGGTAAATCCCTGCACCAGCCCCTTGCCAAAAGTAGTGTCGCCGACCAGCACCGCCCGGCCTGCTTGCTTGAGAGCGCCGGCCACAATCTCGGCCGATGAGGCCGAGCCGCGATCAATAATAACGGCCAGCGGCAAACCGTCGGTCAAATCGGTTCCGGTGGCATAATACTCCCTTTCGTTCCACCGTGATCGGGCATCGGTGCCGACAATGAAGGCTCCTTCCTCAAGGAAGAGGTCGGCGGTTTCGTATGCTTCGGAAAACAGACCTCCCGGATTGCCCCGTAGGTCTAAAATAATCCCGCTGGGTTTAGGGCCGTGACCCTTTACATTAATTAGAGAATCAACGGCAGATTTGACGTCTTCCGAGGCTCCGGCTTCAAAGTCCAGCAGGCGAATGTAGACAAGACTGTCGGAGGTGTAACCGGCGAAGGGAATATGCAAAAGCGGGATGCGTCGCCTGGTGATTTTGATCTCAACGGTATCTTTGGTAACCGGTCGGAAGACTCGCGCCAACACCGACGTTCCTTCTTCCCCTCGCAAAAGACTAGTGGCGCTGTCAGCGCTAATGCCGGCCAAGGCGATGGAGTCGGCAGCGATGATAACATCACCGGTCAAAAGCCCTGTTTCCCCTGCCGGGCCATTTTCACGTACTGACATAATCAAGAGACCCCGCTCATGCCGGATAACGGTTATCCCGATACCGCTGTAATGGCCGGTAAGTTCCTCGTCGAGCCGCTCAAACCGGGCCGACTCAACGTAGCTTGAATACCTATCCAGCCGGTCGAAGATGGCTCGTCGGGCCGAGGCGATGAGATCGCTTTCTACAACGTCGTAACCGTGCCGCTCGGCGATCTTGAGCGCCGCTTGGGCAAAAGTGTACGCCTGTCCAATCCCCGGGTCGGACAACACGTATACCCCCATCCCGCCTGTAATGAGCGTCACCAGTATGAGAAGGATCATTGACAGCAGGAAAAACTTGCGATCAAGAGGAACGGCTGGATTCATACAGTCTCAGTTTTCTGGTTAGGATTTTCTTGACATCATTGAAGACATCTTCGATTGGCTGTCCACCATCAATGACCTTAACCCTTTTTCTCTCTTTTCGAGCGATCTCCAGAAAACCGTTCCGGACGCGTTTGAAAAACGCCTTTGACTGCGACTCAAGACGGTCCGAGCTTTCGCCCCGGCGTGAATAGGCCGTGGTCAGGTCAATGTCAAAGAGAAAGGTAATATCCGGCGCCATATCACCTACCGCTACCCGGTGCAGCGAACGTACCATCCTGATGTCCAGCTTGCGGCCGTATCCCTGGTAGGCGGTGGTGCTGTCATAAAAGCGATCGCACAGGACAATGTGACCCCTGGAGAGCACGGGCCGCAGTTCTCTTGCCGTAATCTCGGCACGGGCGGCTTCATAAAGAAGCAATTCCGTGACGTCAACCATCGAGAGTTTACCGTCCAGGAGGATCTGCCTGATTTGCTCCGCCACGGCGGTGGAGCCAGGTTCGCGAAAGAGTTTCACTTGATGCCCCTTGGCCAGAAGGTGGCGATAGGTCAACAGCGCCTGGGTCGTTTTTCCGCATCCGTCGATGCCTTCAAACGTTACGAAGAGACCTTTGGGGGCTTTCTTTTGCATCTCTGCCTGTGATTCATCCTTATCGGCAAGCATAAAAAAACCGGCGACTGTTTCTATCGCCGGTTAAGGTAGAAAAAACTTTGGAGGCAAAAAACTATTTTTTCTTGCGCACGACGCGCTTGCCAATGGAGCTCTTTTTGGCCTTTGCGGCTGCCGCCCGCTTGACTGCCGGTTTCTCTATCTTCGGTTTCTTGGCCGCTACTCTTGTCGGTCTCCGCCGTTTTGGTGCGGCCTCCTTCCAGCCATACTTAGCAATAAACTCCTCAGTAAGGCGACGGGCTTCATCGTCCGTATACTGGACCGGCGGGGATTTCTTGAAATAGGCCGACGGCCCAATCAGCGCTCCGGACAGACCGTTGTCCAGCGCCAGTTTGCAGCAGCGGAGGGCGTCAATCACGACTCCGGCCGAGTTCGGGCTGTCCCATACTTCCAACTTCATTTCTATGTTGAGCGGCACGTTGCCGAAAGTAGTGCCCTCCATCCGGATATAAGCCCACTTGCGGTCGCTCAGCCATTCGACGTAGTCGGAGGGGCCGATGTGAATATTCCCCGGGGCCAGTTCGTAGTTGAGTTGACTGGTCACGGCAGAGGTTTTGGAAATCTTTTTTGATTCCAAGCGCGACCGCTCCAGCATATTCAAAAAGTCAGTGTTGCCGCCGACGTTTAACTGGCTGGTCCGATCCAGGCGCACTCCGCGCTCCAGGAAAAGACGGGTGAGAATGCGATGCGTGATGGTGGCGCCCACCTGCGACTTGATGTCATCCCCGATGATGGGCAGCCCCTTCTCTTCGAAGCGTTTTTGCCAGTACTGTTCACGAGCGATGAACACCGGAATGCAGTTGACAAAACCACAGCCGGCCAAAAGAATCTGCTCCACATACCACTTGGTTGCCTCTTCCGAACCGACCGGAAGGTAGCTGACAACGACATCCGTTTTCGTATCCTTTAGAAGCTTGACGATATCGACCGTATCACCGGGCGCCTTCTCAATGATCTGTGACAAGTAGTAACCCAGGCCGTCATGGGTCATCCCGCGCTGGACGATCAGGCCCGTTTTGGGCACCTTGGCAAAGACGAAGGTGTTGTTCGGCTTGGTGTAGATGGCTTCCGCCAGGTCTTTGCCGACTTTGTTTTTGTCAATATCAATGGCGGCTGAGAACTCAATGTCGCGAATATGATACCCGCCGAGATTGACGTGCATTAGGCCGGGGACCAAGTCATCATCTTTGGCCTTTTTGTAAAACTCAACTCCCTGTACCAGCGATGAGGCACAGTTACCGACGCCGATAATGGCTACTCTTACCTTACCCATGTTTGTATCCTTTCAAACCAAACTCGTTTGCTCTATTTGTAGGAACAAATATAAAAAACGGCCTCGCCGCTGTCAAATTAAAATTGACAGACAGGGTTTGAAATATAATATTAGTATATCAATAGTGACCGAATAGTCACAGTTGAGGGTGAATCGTGCGTTTGAGGTCGGATTTATCTCTACAGTCGATCCTCGAACCGCGTAAGAAGAAGGTGAGAACGTTGCTTGATGAAAACCTCATATTGGAACTGGCGCAGAAGGGAATTGTAGCCGACACTTTTCGCCGCCTGTCGCCTGACAAGAAAGAGCGGATCTACCGGACGGCGATAAGGCTGTTCGGGGAGTACGGTTATGACGGCCTGTCGGTCGACCAGTTGTGTCGGGAGGCCGGTATTTCGAAAGGGTCGTTCTTTCAGTATTTTCCATCCAAGAGCCACCTGCTGGAGTTCGCCGTACTGATCTTCGATAACTATCTTGCCCAATGGGTGGCTGAGATCAAAACAAAGGAGCCTTCGGCTTTGGCGCGCGAGCGGCTGTTGTATCTGTATCAAGCGCTAGTGACAAACTCGAAGTTGCACAGGTCGGAGGAGAAGTTCTATCACTTTATAACCAACGCCATGCACCACTCGGCAATCGCGATTGAGGGCATTGATCTTGAGCGGTGTTTTCACGACTACGTCGCGGAGATCATTGAACGGGGCGAGCGGACGGGAGAGATACGGGGAGATTTTGACGTGGCCCTGACCGCTCACCTGGTTGCGCTGGTTATCGGCGCGCTGGTCAGTTGTCAGTATGCGGACAGGGAAATGCTCCCGAGCCGGACCGAGGAGTACCTTGTCTCGTTCTTGTTCGACGGAATAAAAGCTTAGAACCGACTGCATAGCGGCCGCTACTTCCTGCCGCGATGATAGGATCTGATCAAAACAATGGCGCTTTGTGCAAATCGATGCCATGCGTCGCTGTCCTGACCCCTGTACGCGGCAAGACATGGTGGTTCAGCCCCGCCTGCCTGCCCGTAGCACATCATAAGAGGCAAATTGGATTCTTTTCGAGTCATGCAGCCGCCTTTGCCAAGGCAAGGACGGCTGTTGATTTGTGTCTTATTGTAAATCCAATTGACATTTCCCTGCACCCCCTTACCTTGTCCCGCACTATGACGAACTCGACTCATCATACCAAAACCGAAAAGCTTCTGCTGGAAGCGGCGCGGAGGTTTAACTCCACCCTTGACTACGAGGAGCTGATCGAGCAGGTGCTGAGGCTCGTTATAGCCGCGGTTGAGGCTGAGGCTGCTCTTGTATTTCGGGTCGACCATAAACGCACCGACATGAAAATCCGCTTCATGAACGGTAGGGATTGCAAGATGACCATGTTCAACCGCGAGTTGGGGCAGGGAGTGGTCGGCTGGGTGGCTAAATACAGGGAACCGGTGATCGTTAACGATGCCGCTGCCGACCCCCGCGTTGACGCTGAAATTGAAAAGAATAGCAATATCAAGATTAAGTCGGTTTTGACCGTGCCGCTTATCGGCAAGGGTCAGATGATCGGGGTGATAGAGGCCATCAACAAAACCGAGGGGGAGTTTACCGATGCTGATCTTGACGTTCTGATAGGTCTGGCCAACCAGATAGCAGTGGCCATAGACAACGCCGCCCTGTATCGCGCCGTCAAGCGGGAAGCGCTGGAGAGAAACCTTCTGTACGAGATCGGAATGAAGCTTTCCAGCTCTCTCAGGCTCGATGAAGTGCTTCAAGAGATATTGAGTTCGTTGAAACAGGTGGTCGATTACGGCGCCGGCGGCATCTATCTCGTTGACCCGGACAAGAATGAGATCGGCTCAATTTATACCGTTGGCTATGATCCCGCCCGTGAACCTGAGGTGCGTCTTAAAGTCGGACAGGGAGTGATCGGCCATGTCGTCAACTCCGGCGAGCCGGTAATCGTGCCCGATGTTTTTGCCGATGACCGCTACGTCAACGCGCGTCAGGCCACCAAGAGTGAGATCGTGGTTCCCATGATGCTTGACGAGCGGGTAATCGGAGTGGTCAATCTCGAGTCGGATATGCTTAATGCCTATGACGATCACCACGTTTCGCTACTGTCGGCTTTTGCCTCGCAGGCGGCTATCTCAATCGAACGAGCTCGCCTTCACGAGAGAATCGTCTCCGGCCAGAAACTGGAGCAACAGCTTGATATTGCCCGTGAAATTCAACGCAGCTTCCTTCCCACCTCCGACCCGGATCTCCCCGGCTACGATATCGCCGGCAGGAATATCTCCTCCGGACAGGTGGGTGGGGACTACTACGACTTCATCCACATTGTCGACAATCACACCGGCATTGCTATCGGTGACGTCTCCGGCAAGGGGGTCCCGGCGGCATTGATAATGGCTTCGTTTCGAGCCTCGATGATTGCTGAAATCCGAAACAACTATTCCATCAGAACGATCTGCGCCAAGGCCAACAATCTGATGTGCGAGTCGCTTAAACCGGGCAATTTTGTCACTGCTGTGTATGGAGTGCTGGATTCGAAGAATCATATCTTGACCTTTGCCAACTGCGGTCACGATTTTCCGATTCTGCTTCGAAACGACGGCGAGGTCGAATATCTCAAAGAGGGTGGCCAGGTTCTTGGTGTCATCCGGGATGTCGTCTATGAGGAACGGCCGCTGTTTTTGAATCCGGGCGAAATCGTTGTTTTCTACACCGATGGCGTTACCGAGGTATTTGATGCCCAGGAGCGGCAGTTCGGAGTTGAGCGGCTGATTCGTGTCGTGGAGGAGAACAGGGACAAACCGTGCTATGATATTCAGGATGCCGTCTATGATGCGGTCAAGTGTTTTGCCTCGCCGGGGCACGTCTTTGACGACTTTACCATGATCGTGCTGAAGCGGTTCTGAGCCGGCAGGGCAGCCAGATCGCCGTGGTCATGGTCGATGGCGGCAAACGGGGCCGTGAAATTGGCAATTATACCTTTGCGACAGGCACAGGTACTCATCGTATAATCAGATGGTACCCCACCTAATAGGTGCGGTTTTCAACCCACGCGCTGGGTAGAACATCAGTGCAAAAATCAAAAATAACTGAGTAGGGCAGGATCCCTGCGATCCTGCCATCCACGATCGTTGCATTGAATAATTGGCAGGTGCACAGGGCACCTGCCCTACAAATCTGGTAGGATTTAGTTATTGCCAACTTCAAGTTGCTATCCCTATACTCTAACATGCAGACTCAGCCGAAGACATACAGCGTCACCCAGATTACCAGGCTGATCAAAACCACCCTCGAGCAGTCCTATCACGATATCTGGGTCGAAGGCGAAATCTCCAATTATCATTTGCACTCTTCGGGTCACCGATATTTTAACCTGAAGGATGAGCATGCAGTTATCAGGATCACGATCTGGCGGCCAGTCGGAGCCTACCTGAGGTTTGAACCGGAGGACAGCCAGAAGGTCCTTGTTTACGGCGATATCACTGTGTACGAAAAAGGGGGCAGCTATCAGCTCAACTGCCGCAAGCTGGTGCCGGTCGGCGTCGGCGAGTTAGAACTCGCTTTTCGGCAGCTATATGAGAAGCTTGCTGCCGAAGGACTGTTTGATGAAGACCGCAAAAAGGAGATCCCACGTTATGTGTCAAAGATTGGCATTGTAACCTCTCCGACTGGCGCGGTTATTCGGGATATTATTCAGATCGCGCAGCGGCGCAACGATGCGGTTGAATTAGTTATCTATCCGGCGCAGGTTCAGGGCGACGGCGCCGAGTATACCATAGCCGGTGGGATCGAGTATTTCAACAGCCGCCGCGATATTGACGTCATAATAATAGGGCGGGGGGGCGGTTCACTTGAGGACCTGTGGCCGTTCAATACGGAGATTACAGTGAGAGCTATCGCGTCTTCGACGCTCCCGATTGTTTCGGCTGTAGGCCATGAAGTTGACGTCACCCTCTCCGACCTGGCTGCCGACCTTCGTGCCCCTACACCATCCGCCGCCGCCGAACTGGTCGTCTGGTCTAAGCGGGATTACTTAGAGTCCGTCCACGCCAATCTCGTACGACAGGCGAGCCTGCTGCAAAGCCTGGTGGTCGGCGCACGACGAAGCCTTAAGGCCCTTCTTGACAGGCCCGTTTTTACCCGGCCGTATGACGTTATCCTGCAGCGACAACAATACCTGGACAGTCTGGCCGGACGCCTGCACATCGCGGGAAAAAACAGTTTTGAAAAGCTTAAAAGCCGACTATCTTTGTCGATGTCGCGGCTGGATACGCTGTCACCTTTGAAGATTCTTGGGCGTGGGTATTCGGTTAGCCGGAAGTTGCCTGGAAAAACGCTTCTGAAATCTGTTGCGGATATTCATCCCGGTGACAGAATGGAGACGATCCTGTCCGACGGACACGTGGTGTCTCTTGTTGAAGAGATTGAAAAGAGGCAGTAGGAAGGAGCATGGCCACCAAAAAGAAATACCGGGATTTTGAATCGGCTGTTGAGCGGCTCGAGGAAATTACAGATCAATTGGAAGCGGGTGAGACGCCACTTGAAGACTCTATAAAGCTATATACGGAGGGGCTTGAAATCGCCCAATACTGCGAGAAAAAACTGACCGAAGCGCAAAAGAAGATCAAAATCATCCGTGAAAAAGATGGTCTGACGGCTGAGGAAGAATTTGATGAAAAGAGGGCGAACGAATGATGCCGGTTGAAGCCACGGACATCAAGTTTTACTTGAAGGAAAAACGCCAAGTTATTGACGGACTTCTCGATAGGTATCTCCCACCTGAAGGGGCCGAGCCAAAATCGCTCCATACCGCCATGCGGTACTCGGTCATGGCCGGGGGGAAACGGCTGCGGCCGATCCTCGCTCTGACGGCCTGCGAGTACTGTGGAGGAAGCGTTGATGGCAAGGACCGGTCGATTCATTGGGCCGCGACGGCGCTGGAGATGGTCCACACTTACTCTCTGATTCACGATGACTTGCCCTGCATGGATGACGATGACCTCAGACGGGGTATTCCCACCTGCCACAAAAAGTTTGGCGAAGCTGTGGCCATATTGGCCGGGGATGCTCTTCACGACCTGGCTTTCAGCCTGATGGCCCGGACCGGTTCGACCGAGGCCGTGGCTGAACTGGCGCAGGCGATCGGCACCGACGGCATGCTGGGTGGGCAGATTGCCGACGTTGAGGCGGAAGGCCGCGATGTCACCCGGGATGACATTATAAACATCCATACCAGAAAGACGGCTGCCCTCATCCGGTGTTCGGTAAGACTCGGCGCCATGTTGGGCGGAGCGGACGCCAAACTGCTGTCGCGGCTCACCCGGTATGGGGAAAAGGTCGGTCTGGCCTTTCAGATTATTGACGACGTTCTTGACATCGAAGGGGATCAAAAACTCCTGGGAAAGAATACCGGCTCCGACCGTAAAAAACAAAAGGCAACCTACCCGCAGGTCGTGGGTGTTGAGCGGGCGCGTCGGGATGCGTCACAACTGATTGATGAGTCTGTGGCTCTTTTTGACGCCGACGACGAAAACATGCTCAAGTCCCTGGCCCTGTATATAGGCCAGAGGCAGTATTGACCCGTTTCGTGCAAAGAGGCGTATGAAGTATTTATCAAAAATTGACTCTCCTGCTGATACAGAGAAGCTCTCTGTCGAGGAGTTGACCGAACTGGCCGAGGAAATCCGGCAGGAGATCATATCGGTCGTTTCTCAAACCGGTGGGCACCTGGCGACCAATCTTGGCTCGGTGGAGTTGACTATTGCGCTGCACTACGTATTTGACCTGCCTTCGGACAAGCTGATCTGGGATGTCAGCAATCAAACGTATACGCACAAAATGCTGACGGGTCGGCGGGATCGGATGCGCACCATACGCCAGTACAAAGGGCTGTCCGGGTTTGCCAGACCCGAGGAATCGGAATACGACCACTTCATCGCCGGTCATGCTTCCACCTCCATATCAGCCGCCCTCGGTTTTGCCGCTGCTCGTGACAACGCCGGATTGGATCACAAGGTAGTGGCCGTAATCGGGGATGGCGCGTTGACGGGGGGGCTGGCCTACGAAGGGTTGAACAACGCCGGTTCGCTCAAGAAGGACCTGCTGGTCATCCTCAACGACAACACCTGGTCGATTTCCAAGAACGTCGGTGCTATGTCCCGCTACCTTACCGGTATCATGACCGATGAAAAGTTCAACAAGCTGCGCAATGAAATCTGGGAACTGACCGGCCGCTTCAAACGCCGCGACAAAATCCGCGCAGCGATTTCCAACATTGAGAACTCACTAAAAGGCCTTTTGGTCCCCGGCATGCTCTTTGAGAAATTAGGCTTTCGTTACTTCGGGCCCATCGACGGGCATGACCTGGAACTGCTGATCAAGACCTTGCAACGGGTGAAAAACCTTCAGGGTCCTATTCTCCTGCACGTTGCCACCGTCAAGGGAAAGGGCTACAAACCAGCCGAAAGTAACCCCTTCAAGTATCATGGGATAGGGAAGTTTGATAAAGTAACAGGTGAGGCCTCTGCCAAGCCGTCAAAGTGGCCCTCCTACACGAAGGTCTTCGGAGAAACGATGGTCGAGCTTGGCGCCAAGAGTGATAGCGTAGTGGCGATCACAGCCGCGATGGTGGCCGGGACGGGGCTGGTGGAATTCGCCGAAAAGTACCCGGAGCGGTTCTTTGACGTAGGCATCGCTGAGGGTCATGCCGGGACTTTTGCGGCGGGGTTGGCCGCGGAAGGCGCCAGGCCCTATCTGGCAATCTACTCGACCTTCATGCAGAGAGCCTTTGACCAGGTTATCCACGATATTGCCCTGCAAAATCTGCCGGTGGTGCTGTGTATGGACCGTGGCGGCCTGGTCGGCGACGACGGCCCCACGCATCACGGCACCTTTGACCTCTCCTTCCTGCCGATGACACCAAATCTCACGGTGGCCGTACCCAAAGACGGTAACGAATTGCGCGCCATGCTGCACCACACGATCGATCACGAACCGTCCGGGCCGGTGGCTATCCGCTATCCGCGCGGGAGCATTCCCGCCGATATGGTTGACGAAATACCGCGCCTCGATTGGGGGAAATGGGAAACTCTCACGTCGCCGGGTGACGTCGTTATCCTTGCGGTGGGAACGATGGTGACGAACGCGCAGCAGGCGGCAGAAATCCTGTCGTCTAAGGGCATCACTCTTTCTATCGTCAATGCCCGCTTTGTCAAGCCGCTCGATCTGGAGACGTTGTCCAAAGTCAAGGAGACGACCAGCTTCGTTTTAACCGTCGAGGAAAATGCACTGCGGGGCGGCTTCGGGCAGGCGGTGGCCGACTACCTGCTGACCAACGGCTACACCGGCAAGTTCAAAGCGCTCGGCATTCCTGACCGCTTCATTACGCACGGCAGCCGCGACTTGCTTCTGAAAGAGATCGGCCTCGACCCCGGCGGCATAGCTGTATCTATCGAAGAACTCGTCGCCAGCAGTCTCAAGCAGGGCAGCTTCCTAAAAAAGCTCATCTTCCGCAAGAATGGGAATACCAAGAGAAAGGTAGAAGTAGGTCGGGTTCCGCAGTCCGCCACAGGCGGAGAAAAAACCCGACAATAGGAGAGGAGAAGATCCTCCGCCTATGAATCTAAAGTTTCAATGATGATTGCCAGGCGTTATGATGGATGTGGTGAAACCCACGCCAAGGGGTGGACCACCTGTCAAGCATTTCAGAAAAGACAAAACTAACAAAACCGTCTTTGAACTCTCACTCCCAGTTTGGGTACTATCAGCCGCGGGACACAGCTTAAGTTTTATTCAATAACTTCCGAAATTGTAATCAGGACGAACGATCATCTAATAATTAATGCCATACCGGCGGAGTTTTGGTATATGGGGGCTGTTGAAAAACTCGGAACTCAACACAAAACAGCAACTTTTGTCTACCCGTTGTCATTCCCACGAAAGCGGGAATCCAGGAAAATCAACGGGTTACTGGATGCCCGTTTTCACGGGCATGACGAATCCGAACCGTTTCGGGGTATATGGAAAGGGGCCATGTTTTCAAGGTAATCGAGAATTCGGGTCGAGAGTGGTATTTATGGCACGAGAAAACTTTGGCAGGATTTGCTCGGTGAGAACCATCGAGAAAAGATTAATTGGCTTAGTGGTAGCATTGGTATTAGGACCTGCATCGTGGGCATGGGCTGATACTATCAACTGGCCGTTTACTACCGCCGGGAACTATATAGTCTCGGATGCGACCAAGGTTGAGATAGTGGCTGGTGTAGCCAAACTCATTGCGATTGATCAGACGGACAATGATAATACCTCCACCGGCTTTGGCGGGGGAACACATAATGAAACCCAATGGGATGGGACTAACAATTGGCTGGAGTTAACTGCTACCGGGCAAACCAATGGTTCAGGCGATTTCGTCTCGAGGGTGATGGATGCCGGAACCACAGTCGCCTGGGATAGTATCTCCTGGACACCTCAGAGACCGCTTTACAAGGAGCTGCCGAATAATAAAGGCGTCGAATCTGCTTATCCGACTGGCAATGCGGATATGACCGGAAACGTGCTTTTGATGCACATGAATGAAACATCAGGAACAATAGTTGATTACAGCGGCGAAGGAAATAATGGAACCATTACAGGGGCAACCTATGGAGCAAGCGGAAAACTCAATACGGCTTTAAGCTTCGATGGCGTGGATGATTATGTTGATGTTGCTGACGCAGTTAGTTTGGACATCACCGATGCCATTACAATTGAAGCCTGGATGAATCCTTTGGCAGGGGGAGGGACTATCGGAAATATAAATGACACCATAATAGATACCTTAGAGTTTGATGCTGGGAGTGGTTATGAACCTAACATAATCCATGTCTCGGGTAATGTGTATGCCATAGCCTATAGAGGCATCGATGGTGATGGTTTCTTGAAAACCGTTGAGATAGCAACTAATGGTCAGATTACGGATTCGGTAATAGATAGCTTAGAGTTTGATGCTGGGAGTGGTTATGAACCTAACATAATCCATGTCTCGGGTAATGTGTATGCCATAGCCTATAGAGGCATCGATGATGATGGTTTCTTGAAAACCGTTGAGATAGCAACTAACGGTCAGATTACGGATACGGTAATAGATAGCTTAGAGTTTGATACTGATTACGGTTATGAACCTGACATAATCCATGTCTCCGGCAATATATATGCCATAGCTCATAGAGGTGCGCAAGATGATGGTTTCTTGAAAACTGTTGAGATAGCAACCAACGGTCAGATTACCGATGCGGTAATAGATACCTTAGAGTTCGATGCTTGGGATGGTTATACCCCTAATATAATCCATGTGTCCGGCAATGTATATGCGCTAGCGTATAGAGGCCGTTTTAACGATGGTTTCTTGAAAACTGTGGAGATAGCAACGAATGGTCAGATTACTGATACGGTAATAGACGCCTTAGAGTTTGATACTCGGTATGGCGGTGAACCTAACATAAATCCGATTAGTGGCAATGTATACGCTATAGCTTATAAGGGTAAGAATGAGTTAGGTACCTTGAAAACTGTGGAGATAGCAGCAAATGGTCAGATTACTGATACGGTAATAGACGCCCTGAAGTATGATAATGCTCTCGCCTATACACCTGACTTGATCCCTGTCTCCAGGAATGTGTATGCCGTAGCTTATGGAGGTCCTTTCACTGACGGTTTCTTGAAAACCGTTGAGATAGCAACTAATGGTCAGATTACGGATGCGGTGATAGGTAGCTTGGAGTTTGATACTGATCAAGGCGCTCAACCTGACATAATCCATGTCTCTGGCAATGTATATACCATAGCTTATAACGGGCCTGCTGATAATGGTTTTCTGAAAACCGTTGAGATAATTACAAATAAGGGATTATTTAAGGCAGGGGCCTATGAAATTGATGCAGATACGGCAACTGCCTTTGCGAGCATAAACGATCAGACAATTTCAGGAGCGATTTCATCTGGTTGGAACCATGTTGTTTTGATCTATGACAAAAATGCTGGCTCAGATCAGCAGACCTTATATGTTAACGGAGTATCAACAGCCACTGCAAATCTAACAGATGCAATCAACACGAACGCAAATAGTCTAATAGTTGGCCAGCTCTTCAAAGGCACCATAGACGAAACAGCAATCTATAACCGCGCCTTATCCGCTACAGAAATCTTGGACCATTACAAAAGAGGGGCGGTGAGATTGAAGTGTCAGGTGAGAAGTGGGTCAACCAATCCGCCAGCAGGTAATTTTATCGGCCCTGACGGCACAACCGGGTCTTTTTACTCGGAACTTTCCAACAGCACTACCGGGCTTCCTTCTTTGAGCCTAACCAATGTTTCGGATAATCGCTATTTCCAATACAAAGCATATTTGGAAACTGACACTTCTTCTTATTCGCCGGAGCTGAAATCGTTGGTCATTGGACCAGCTCACTATCCAAGTGATAATCCGACGGTTCAGAATAATACCGGGCAAACCTACGTTGCTTTGGATTCCCTCGTTGAGACTCTGGGGGGAGGGAATGCGGGAAGTGTTAAGTATCAGATATCAAACAATGGAACCAACTGGTATTATTGGAATAGCGCTAACTGGGTGGCCGCTTCAGGTTATTCACAGACCAATATTGCAACTGAAGTAAATACCAACTGTGGACAATTTGACGATGACGTAGGCGCAGGTGATTTTTACTTTAAGGCGTTTTTGCATTCAGATGCAGCAGCACAGCAGGTGGAATTGGACCAGGTCGATTTGGGGTATACTCCAAAAGTAATAAGTGTCTCGGTCAGCAATTCAACTTTTGCTTTCGGCACGAGTCTACTTAACACCTGGCTAACTCCGCAGACCAGCGTTATCACTAACGATGGCAATGTAGCCGAGAACTTCATCGGTCAGATCAGCCAGTTCACTGACGGCTCAAATACCTGGGAAATTGCCATCTCGGCAAACGGTGCCGATACCACTCGGGCTCAATGGTCAACGACTAGCGAAACCGGCCCCTGGACTGATATTTCTGCCTACGATACTGATTTTACTATTGCTACCAACGTAGCGGCCTCCGACAGTGTGCTCTTTTGGTTTCGTATTGAAACACCGACCGGTACTTCGTCCTATAACGAGTATTCCTCCACGCTGACGGTAACTGCGCAAGAGTATTAGTGAAGCAGTGCAGAATCTCGCTAAAGGGCACTAGGAAACTGACGATATTTATCAGCAGAAACTAAAATCTCTTTCATGAGGGGGCATATAATGAAAAGGACAGGTTCCCTATTCGTTAAAGGAACAATCTGTGTCTTGGTTTTTGCTTTCTGGGCCTCGGCAGTCCAGGCAGCTAATCCAGCCACCGTTAACGTCACGGTGACCATTCAAAATCTAAGTGTTAGTGCGACAGGGCCCATTGCCTTCGGCACTGTGACGGCGTCGAGTGTAACTGTATCGACTGATTCTTCCCACGTAGTCAATGACGGCAACGTAACCGAAACTTATTCGCTCGATCTGACCAATCCTGGTGGATGGACGGCTGTCCAAGCCGCCCCTGCGGCTGAACAGTATTGCTTGAGTGCGCAATTCAATGCTACTCAGCCCACTGCTGTCAGCTTCACCTACGCTGACGAAGCTTTAAGCACCACCACCACCGCCTGTTCAGCTACGAAGTTTGCCGGCGACCAAACGGGACTTTCGGTGGCAGCCAGTGAGGCACGTTATCTATGGTTCAAATTTGAGGCTCCTACCAGCACCACCGTAACCACTGAGCAGACTATAGTGGTAACAATAACGGCAGCAGCCGCGTAGTTTTCTTCTGCTGAGGACAGGATAAAAACGAAATGGAAGGAGGAGAGGAGCCATCCACCTTCCTTCTTAAAAGGGGTATGAAATGAAGATCGGATCAAGTTGGCTTTCTGCCATTCTCTTGTCATTCTTGGCATTTGCCACATACAATGGTGTTGAAGCGGGGGGACTGAGCACTCAATTAGGTGAAGTGGTTGTTGAAAACCTGCAGATCGGCCAAACCTACAACTTGAAACAGCTGGCAAATCTCCGCCTAATTGTCACCAACACCAGCGAATACGGTGTGGACTTGAGAATGGACATTTCATTGCCGGATAGCAGTGAGTTAAGGAAGGGAGCGGAGCCTATTCCAGATACTTCTTGGATCAACTTAAGCCAAAGTCTCTTTAAGCTTGGCCCTGCTGAAAAAGCCTCATCTGACATTGTATTGTCCATTCCGGATGATGATCAATACCTGGGGAAAAAGTACCAGGTGACAATTTGGTCTCATACGCTGGGTGGTAAGGGCAATGGGATGTTTTTGGCGTACGGGCTGAAAACTCGGATAATCTTTACTACAGACACAGTGAAAGCAATCAAAAGTGAGGTGGTCACTTCTTCAGATGCTAGTGCTGACTTTGCGTTGAAGCCGGAAGAAGTTTTTCTGGATAACGTTGAATTGGGGAAGATTTATGATGTAGAGGAAAAGACCGGTTTAGTATTGAAGATTACCAATCCCAGCGAGCGTGAGCAAACTTTCAAGCTGCAAAGCCTGACTGTTGGCAATTCAGTGGCAACGCTTACTAGCGAATACCAGGACACTCCGGATGCATCATATTTGAAGTTTAGTGAAAGCGAATTCGTTCTTCCCCCCAAAGGGACAAAATCGATTAACATGTACCTCGAATTTGCCCCAAAAGCGGAGTATAGCGGTAAGCGATACATGTTCGTCATTCATGCTTATACCGTGAACGAGAAAGTAACTACTGGCGTCTATTCAAGACTGTACGCGTCAATCAGGTAAAAACATGCCCAGATGAGTACGAAACGTCACTATGTTCTGATCTCCTTGATGTTGGTTCCCCTAGGATCCTTATTGTTGTTCAGCTTTTTATGGTTGGCCTCTGTTGTCAAATCCGAACCACCCCGCGAGATATCGCCGATGCTAGCCCAGGAGTTTTTTCCCAAGACCTCTTTGGCCAAACCTCCCCCTGACACCTTTAATATATTTCATCCTGACACCTCGAAGTTGTTCACTTCTGGATCTAGTATCTCCGTAACAGTTTCGGTTACTAATCTGGTAACCGGTGATGAATCATTGCTCCCGGACAGATTCTCACTTTCTCAGAACTACCCAAATCCTTTCAACGGTTCAACAATTATCGAATACGCCCTGACTAAACCGGTAAGGGTTAAATTGGAAGTCTACAATGTTCTTGGGCAAAAGGTGGCAACTCTGGTTGATAGGATCCAGCAATCTGGATACTATTCGTATAACTGGGAGGTTACCGATGAAGCATCGGGAGTTTACCTTTACCGAATAACGGCGGGACAATTCCAAGAATCACGGAAGATGTTAATCCTAAGGTAACGGTCTTACACGGTACCCGACCAACAGGGGGAGTTAAGCTGGCTCGCTGAGCAGGTAGTGTTGAGGTTGAATGTGCCCAACAATCGGCTGTCTTTCCTACCTCGTGGAACTGAAGCACTTAGAAAATGGGATGGAGGAAGGGTATTGTTCTATCAGCTTTAGTGATCGGCAAATTGCTCGTACAGTTCGTTGCCAGCTGCGAATGGATTTGACCGACCGGCATAAATGTCGTCAACAACCTTATTGAATTCCACCTTTTCCATCAAGCGGTCGAGAACTCGGTGCCCCACCCAACATGTGAAGTTTATTGTCCCCCTCGCAGAGTCGAAACTTAGCTTAGCGGGGTGGCCCACCGCTTGCCCGTCGCGGGCCGGGCCTTTGACCGGCGCTGGGTTTAAACCCTGGCATGTGACGTTTTCAACGCCGTGTGTAATCACGTGCCGATACGAAAAAAGAGGCGGAGCTTCCTTGCTCCGCCTTACGCACAGTGAGCACAGGGGTTGCATTCTGGTACACCATCCTGGTTACCAAAGGAGGTCTATTAATACGCTTGAGGGGACCGGTTTGTTCAATAAATTGACAGTCTCCCATTGAGGGCAAGCTCCGTTCTCCCGGGAGCTATGACCGATCACATTTGTTCCGGGTTCGACGGCTATCCGTTCGAATACCGGGAAGGTTGTTGTTTTGCCCCGGCGCTGCCGCTATATTCGCCCCATGCAAACCGCTCTGCACGTCATGGCGCTGGTAGCCGAATTGGAAAAGGAGATCGTCGGCGGTACCCTCACAGCCGCCGATTTCTACAAAAAGCAGCGAACTGCTTTCTTTTATATCAAGAAGGGCAAAAACCTCAAGGCGCTCGGATTTGTGTATCACCCGGCCGGTTTTGGCGTATTTGTAGTGCCGGCTTCGAAGATCAGAATCGACACCCATGAAAAACCACGCCCTCTCTTTAAGTCGGTGAAATCCGCCAACGGCGGGCTCGAAGGCGCCGTTGTCACGCGCGTCAAACAACTCGGCTTTGATCGGATCTGTCAGGTCTTTCTGGACAAAGATGGGCAGGCAATGTCAATTCTCGTAGAGGCGCTCGGACCCAACGGTAACGTCTGGCTGCTGGATGAACAGCACCTGAGACTGGCCTCCCTGCGTAAGCGAACCTTCACTCGCGGCGACAGGTACCAGGCGCCGCCGTTGCCGGATAAGCTCAACCCGAAAGCATTGTCGGTTGCGTCACTTACGGATCTGTTTGAACGGCAAGGTGCTGTGTCGCTGTCGTTGGTTGGGTTTATCGAAAAGAACATCCTCGGGTTCAATCATGCCCTGGCACAAGAAGTCGCCGTGCGTTCGGGAACGGACGGCGCTCATGTACATGACCTCGATAGCAATTCCCTTGAACTTGTTGTTAAAAGCGTCCACGACACCGTGGCTCGCTTTGAGCGCCCCGAAGTCGGCTACTTGTACGATCTGGTCGATGGGCCTGCCGTTTACCCGTTCAAGCTGTCATCGGTTGAAAAGCGGCCGGAGAGATTCAAATCTCTTTCACTTGCGGTTCAGGCCATGACCGTTATCCGGCGGACTCAGGTTGAAACGGTAGACGAAGCAAAGCGCATTAAAGATGCCGTCAGACGCGCCGTGAAGCGCCTTGAAAGGCGAGGGGCAAAAATAGAGCAGGATGTCAAGGATGCTTCCGATTACAAGCGGCACAAGAAGATGGGAGAGCTCCTGCAGATCAACTTCGGTAAAATCAAAAGGGGGATGGCGGAGATTACCCTTGAGGACGTTTATGCGCAACCTCCCACCGAAATAACCATCCGCTTGGACCCGGCGCTTTCCCCTTCCCAAAATGTCGAGGCCTGCTTCAAGAAGTATCGCAAGGGGCGCCAGGGGTTAAAGCTTTTGCAGCGGCGGTTAGTTGTTACAAAAGAGGAGTTGGCGCAGTTGTTGACAATCCAATCCGAACTTGAAGAGGACTTTGAATCGGCTCGCCTTCGCTATGATCAGGAGATTACAACCCTTCTCCCACGAAAAACAACACGAGCAGACGCCTTGCCTCGACTCCCCTATCGGGAATACACCCTCGCCACGGGAGTGAGGATTATCGTTGGACGTGACGGCGCCGACAACGATCACACCACCTTCAAATTTGCCAGATCGTATGAGCTCTGGTTTCATGCTCAGCAATGCCCCGGGTCGCACGTGGTTATGAAATTCCCCAACAAGTCGTTTGAACCGTCGAAGCTTGAGATCGAGGAGGCTGCCGCCGTTGCCGCTTACTTCAGCAAAGCCCGAAAGGACTCGCTAGTACCGGTCATATACACTCAGAAGCGCTATGTCCGCAAGCCGCGCAAGGCCGGGCCGGGGCTGGTGACGGTTGAGCGAGAGAAATCAGTCATGGTCCCCCCTTGCAAACCTTCCCGCTTGGAGTAACAAAGGGTGGCGTCCTCAAGCTTGTTTGGGGACTTCGGTTTCGTGCGCGGCGTACGTCCTCGTGCGACGCGTCAAGCCCCTTCGAATATCATACAGCGAACGAGTCTTTGTAGGGCAGAAGCCTTTGTGCTTCTGCCACTTATTGAATCACAGAAGAAGTGTCATCGTTACTCACCGCCGCAGCCACTCAGCTACCTGGGCGGCATGATATGAGATGATGATATCGGCTCCGGCACGTTTGATGGCGGTGAGAATTTCAAGGGTAAGTTGCTTCTCGTCTGCAATCTTTGCCGACGCCGCCAGTTTGACCATGGCGTATTCACCACTCACGTTGTAGGCGGCAAGAGGCACATGAAATGTGTCTTTCGCGCGGCGGATGATGTCCAGATAAGCCAGCGCCGGTTTCACCATGACAATATCAACTCCTTCTTCGACGTCGAGACGAATCTCTTCGAGCGCCTCGGCGGCGTTGGGAGGGTCCATCTGGTAGCTTTTCCTATCGCCGAATTTGGGAGCCGAGTCAACCGCGTCCCGAAACGGCCCATAAAAAGCCGAGCAGTATTTGGCTGAATAGGACATGATGGCAATATCCTGATACCCATTGTCGTCGAGAGCATGTCGAATCGCCCCCACCTGACCGTCCATCATGCTGGAGGGAGCTACAATATCAGCCCCCGCCTCGGCGTGACTGACCGCCTGCCCGGCCAGAACCTCAAGGGTAGCATCATTGTCCACTGATAAATCCTCCTTCAGGAGGCCGCAGTGGCCGTGGTCGGTATATTCGCACAGGCAGACATCAGTAACCACAACAATCTCCGGATTGAGGGACTTTGTTTCCTTTATGGCGCTTTGTATGATGCCATCGCTGCGCAGCGCCTCCGAACCGGTTGGGTCCTTTTTACGAGGCGTTCCAAAAAGCAGCACAGCGGGAATACCGAGCTTGAACACTCGGTAGGCTTCACGGGCGGCATCCTTCGGTGGATAACGATATATTCCCGGCATCGACGCAATCGACTCCGGCTGTTTGTTAAGTTCGCTGACAAAGATAGGATAAATGAAATCGGAAGGATGCAGCCGTGTCTCAGCCACTAACTCTCGGAGAGAGCGGCTTTTTTTCAGTCGTCTCATGCGACGCAGGGGGAAGTTCATCGCGACCTCCGCAAAGGACGGACTTGTCCGTATTTTACTAACTCGTCTATTATTGCTGAAATCGAGTGCTCCTTTGCCTCGAGCGTAATCGATAAACCGCGTTGTTCGGCGATCTTCGACGTTGAAGGCCCGATAGAAAGGAGCATCGCTCCCTTTGTAAGCTTTCTCACCTCATCCTTGGTTAAATTCTCAAAAAGTCCGTCAACGCTGGAGCCGCTGGTGAAAGTCACGACGTCCGGTGGATATTCAAACAGCTTTTCCCTGAAGCCCTCAGGCCATTTGGGAAAATACGTCCGGTAAACCGTCATCGGTATGACATCGGCACCTGCTGCCGCCAAGCTCTTTTCTATATTATCAAAGCTCAGGTTGCCTCGCACCCGAACTACTATACTGTCTTCCCATGAATGGCTCGCCGCCAGTTGTTCGGCGAGGTCGGCGGTAGTTGCTTTAGTTGGAACAAAGTCGGGCACAAGGTTGAATTTCGCCAGCGCTCTCGCGGTGCCATCTCCGATAGCGGCAATCTTGAAACCGCTCAATCTGCGGACGTCATGCATACGAAGCATGAACTGTTTCATAAAGTAACGCACGCCGTTTTCGCTGGTAAAGACCAGCCACTTTTTCTTGGCAGCGATCTTTTCATACGCCTGCCACGCCTGGGTGTCATCGTTTTCAGTGGTAGCGATCGTCGGATAGGCCAGCACCTCGGCGCCAAGGCTGCGCAAAGTAGCATACATTCCCTGTGCCTGGTCGGCGGGACGGGTAACCATCACACGCACACCCAAGAGTGACTTATCTTCAAACCATTGTAACAGCGGGCGCAGATTGACAACCTCTCCAAGAACGAATATCGCCGGTGCACGCACACTGTGAGTTTTCACCGTTTCCGGTAATCTCTGCAACGTGGAACTAAACACCCTCTGAGTGGGAAAACTGCCGCGCTCGATTACAGCGGCAGGCATTTCGCTCGACATTCCAGAGTCTATAAGCTTTGCAACAATGTTGCCGATTTCAGCCACACCCATGTACAGGACAATGGTGCCTTCTTTCGCTTTCGCCACCCACTCCCAGGGGACGCTGGAGATTTCTTTCTCTCTAGCTTTATGGCCCGTAACAAAGAGAATAAAAGAAGCTTTGCCTCGGTCGGTGCAGGGGATACCGGCGTAAGTGGGAGCGGCTATTCCCGACGTAACGCCGGGGATGATCTCAAACTTAATGCCACTCTCTTTCAGGTGCTTTGCTTCTTCCGAACCTCGCCCAAAAATAAGCGGGTCGCTCCCTTTGAGACGGGCGACGTTTTTCCCTTCGCGGGCCAGCTTCACCAACAGCTTGTTGATCTCATCCTGCGAATAACAGGTTTTGCCTGCTTTTTTGCCAACGTAATACTTGTCTATTCCGGCTGGAAGCGTCACCACTAACTCTTCGGGAACAAGGTTGTCATAGAGAACAACATCGCAGCTCTGCAGAAGCTGTTTGCCCTTGACGGTAATCAGGTCAGGATCGCCGGGCCCTGACCCTATGAGGTAGACTGTTCCCGCTTCAGCCGCAGCCATAGACGTTCTATGCCCCTTTTAGAAGTTTTTCCAGCTCTTGTTCCAGTTGCGGACCGCTTTTCTCTTTCAGCAGCGCTTGCCAGTCGGCATTGAGAAAGCGCTCAAGGGCGGCCGCTTTCTGATCCGGTTGATCTTTGAACTGCTTCTGGACTTTGGCGCGAAACCGGGAGGCCAGCTTGGCCAGTTTGCTCCAGCGTTCAGGGAAGACACCTTCGAGAATAAGACGCAAATGCCCGGAGAGAAAAGGCGCTTTGCCGTCGGTGGAAACGGCGACCGTCAGGCAATCTCGTTTGATAACCGCCGGGAAGATAACATCGCACATCGCCGGATTGTCGACGACGTTGACCGGAATCCCCGCCGCCTTGCAGTCTTTATATACGACTTCGTTGACGTCGCTGTCATCGCTGGCCGATATGACGATTCCGTACTGCTGAGCTTCAGGTGACCGGTAGGCTCTTCGTTCGAGTTTCAGTTTTTCCTTGCCGGCGTAATACTCAATCTTGTCAACCGGCTCCGGCGCCACCACGGTGATTCGCGAGTCGTATTCCAAAAGGGTCTCAATCTTTCGCAGAGCGATGTTTCCGCCTCCCACCACGAGGCAGGGGCGAGCCTTGAGCGAAATGCTTATCGGCAGATACTTATTAGCCATCTATACGTTACTCCAGTTTTTCCGACGGCGTGGTGGTCCGAATTTTGACCTGCAAAAGTCTGTCCACCAGCCGACGGGTGGCCCGGTCGATTTCTTTTTGGACCTCTGGCGCTAGCTTCTGCATCAGTGGTTCTATCTCTTCCTGTCGGATCGCTTCGAAAGAACCATCCAGGCCGTTGTAGGCCGGCTCATGGCGGACATGGTCAAACCAGTACATGAATTCGTCGAGCTTGCGTTCAACTATCTCTTCCGATTGAGGAATCGCCAGCTCTCTTTTCTTTTGCCGGTCTTTGACAAAACTCTTTAGATCCTCGAGGTCAAACAGCGTTACGTTAGCACTGTAGTCCTTCTCGATCTCAACGTCGCGCGGAACGGCCATATCCATGATTGTCAGTTTCTTCTCCGGACAGGCGACAACGATACCGTCAAGCATATCGCGTGTGATGATCGGCAGGTTGGAGCCGGTGCAGGTCACGACGACGTCCGCTCGACCAAGCAGGGACGGCAGCTCCTCAAGCGAGTGGCCGGTAGCACCGTATTTGGTGGCAAACGCAACCGCTTTTTCGACCGTTCGATTGGCAAACAGGAAGGACCCGCTGTCCAGCCGATTGAGGCCGCCCGCAGCAAGGGCGATCATCTGGTTGATGCCTACAAAGAGGATCGTCGGTTTGTCCAGTTCGTCAATTCTGGTCCTCAGCAGTTCCACCGACGCACTGCTGATCGAGCAGGCGCCCTTGCCCATCTCGGTGTCGGTGCGCACTTCTTTGCCCACCCGAAAAGCCTGGTGGAACAGCCGGTGGATAACCTTGCCTACCGCTTTCACCGCGCAGGCGGAGCTGTAGGCATCTTTGACCTGCCCTAAAATCTGGTTTTCCCCAAGCACCATCGAGTCCAGCCCGGCCGTCACGCGAAACAGGTGGTCGGCGGCATGTTTGTCGCGGCGGGTGTAAAAGTTCCCCTCCAGAGGAGAGATGTCAATCCGCTTCAGGATATCATAAAAAGACGCCACTATCTGGAAAGGCTGGTACCGTTTTTCGGCGACAAAGTAAAACTCCACCCGGTTGCAGGTAGCCATAACAGTTGACTCCATCACGCCGGGCAGATTTCGGAAAGTATCGTTGGCCTTCGCCATTTCGTTATGCCCTAGCTGTAACGGTTCATGCTCCTTCAGCGAGGATGTCTTATGGCTAATGCCACATACTACCAGATGCCAGGTGCTTGCTGCCATTAACGTGCTTCTCCTAATACCAAGCTGCAACCATAAGTATAATATACGCTCGTGGTTGGCGTACGTCCTGAGGCTGTCTCATAAGTCGATTACAGCCGCATTAGTCATTGTAACACAAAAAGTCTTAATCTACAAACTCCGCGTAGCGGCGGGCTTTACGTCCGCCGTCCACAGGCGGGA
>SDBT01001618.1_pt1 | contig 39971 bp, 43 predicted proteins | sample 2277101 | NCBI WGS metagenome assembly SDBT01 (sample SAMN10404973, study PRJNA504765) | marine sediment metagenome | isolation source: marine sediment core GS10_PC15, 103 cmbsf | place: Arctic Ocean: Southern Knipovich Ridge | collected 2010 | reverse complement strand
ACCTCTCTCTCAACGGGAGTTAGGGCGAAAAACAGGTATATCTCCCAGTCACATCTGCCGGGTAATCAGATATAAGACCATGGAAATGCCCTGGGAAGAAGAGCGAAAAATCAGCTTTTTCTTCCCCAATAGAAAGGCGGTGGTAAAAAGACATATGGAAAAGATTTTAAAGGAGCAAAAAAATAATATCTCAGACCAAAAACTTAAACTTGAATTGGAACGGAGATTAAATTTTTCTATTTCTAGAAGGTCTATCACTATGTACAGAAATGAATTAAAAGTCCCTTCAAGTTACAAGAGAGGTTCTTAAGATGAACAAGCAACATGATGCTGGGGAAATTCTTTCTCATTTAGAAAGAAAGACAGTAGGGATACTTGGTACATTGGATAAAGAGACAGGAAACATTAGACTAAGGGTAATGTATTATGGTGTTGATAGCAAGTTTAACTGTTATCTTATGTCCACCAAAGGAAGTCCCAAGATAGACCAAATTCTAACTACTTTTAATGTTTCATTTATTGTGTTTGGACTGGAGGATCCGTATGATAATTCATGGGAAGTGGAAATTGATGGAAAGGCTGAACTTCTGCGAGAAACAGAAGAAGTAAACTGTGCCCTGGAAAAACTAAAAGGACGTAATCCATTTGCCGATGTGGCCATAGAATCGGGGATTACCAGACAGTTTGATTTTATAAAACTTATTCCTAATGTTGTTAGGTTTAGACTTTATAAAGAAGCATTAGAAGGTATGCTTCCCACAGTTTTAGAATTCTAAACCAATGATGTTAAACTTAAACTTTGCTATAAAATTACAAAATTTACCTGAAAAGCCACCCATTTTATAAGGCGGATATAATAGGAATGGAACAAGTTAAAAAGATAATACAAAATAAGAGCAAAATTGATAATAGAAAAGTGGATGGGGTTAACCCCACTCCATGTAATGAGGCGGCCCAAAGGGCAGATTTTTCAATAGAAAAATCTGGGTTAAAGTGTTGGGAATATTTTAAATGTAAGAAGTCAGGATGTCCTTCATACAACTCAGACGACTTACGCTGCTGGTTGCAATGCGGAACCCATTGTCACGATGAAATTCAGGGAACCTGGCTGGAAAAGATGGAAGCATGTATTGAATGCGAAGTATTTGAAAAAAATTTTAAAGAAGAAGACTGGAAAGAAACATTATTTCTTGTAAATAAGCAATTTGGAAGTTACAAAAGAAGGGTTCAAGAGAAAACAGAGCAACTTGAAAAAGCAAAAAAGAAGCTTGCTGACTTCAAGATTACCAGCATATATTTACTCAGGGAGTTAGATAAAAAGAGTAATGAACTACTTAAAGAGCGAGAAAATTTAGAAAAAAGAGTGGAAGAAAAAACCAAAGAACTTCGCGATATTCAGATGCAGTTAATTCAGTCGGCCAAGATGGCGGCAATGGGAAGATTCTCTGCGGGTATTGCCCATGAAATTAATAATCCTTTGGCGGGAATTTTGAATTGTGTCCGCAGTCTTTTAGGTGATCCCGGAGTTAAAGGACAAAGGAGAGGATACCTGGAATTAGCTTTGAAGGGATTACTGCGCATTGAAAATACGATTGGACAAATCTTGAGTTTCTCTGGTCGTCAAGAATTTAAGCCGAGATTAACTGATATTAATCAGTTAATCAAAGAAGCCTTGTTGTTTACTAAACATCGTTTATTGGAGCAACAAATTATTCTTCAACAGAATTTGACTGAATCTTTGCCTCCTATTTTAGTTGATCCTCATCAACTACAGCAAGTATTCATGAATGTGATAGGCAATGCTTTAGATGCTCTACCGCCAGGCGGAAGTTTAAGTATTACCACTGCTGCTAAAGGAAAAAACATAGAGATTAAATTTATTGACAATGGAAAAGGAATCAAACAGGAAGATTTAGATAAAATTTTTGATCCTTTTTATACTACTAAAGAAGTCGGAAAAGGCGTAGGCTTGGGGCTTTCCATCAGTTACACTATAATCCAGCAATACGGTGGTAAGATTGATATAAAAAGTAAGGAAAACGAAGGAACAACTGTAAGCATTACTTTACCCCTAAGCAAAGAGACACAGGGATGGAAAGAGAAACACACAGCAATTCACAGGCTGTAAAAATGTCAAATAAAAAAATACTGATAGTCGATGATGAAGAACTTATGCGGATTACTCTTCGGGATAGTTTAATAAAGGAAGGATATGAAGTAACCGTAGCTTGTGAGGGCGAAGAAGGATGGAAAAAATTTAAAGAGGTATATCCAGCATTAATCTTAGCTGACCTTAAAATGCCCGGGATAGACGGCGTCGCTCTATTAGAGAAGATCAAAGGGATTTCGCCGGAAACAATGGTAATTATGATGACCGGTTATGGAACGATAGAATCAGCAGTTCAGGCAATGAAATTAGGTGCTTATGATTACATTACTAAACCTTTTCTTCCCGAAGATATGGTTCTCTTAGTAAAAAGAGCTGTTGAAGTTTATGATTTGAGAGAGGAAAATCGACTTTTACGTGAAAAATTGAAAGGGCGCTATAAATTAGAAGGTCTAGTTGGCAAGAATGAAAAGATGCAAGAAGTATACCAACTAATCACTACTGTGGCTAAAACTACTGCTACCGTGCTTGTTTATGGCGAAACTGGAACCGGAAAAGAATTAGTTGCCGAAGCAATTCACAACTTAAGTCCACGTAAAGATAAACCGTTAATCAAAGTTAGCTGTATTGCTTTATCCGAAACACTTTTAGAGAGTGAATTATTTGGTCATGAGAAAGGAGCTTTCACTGATGCTATTTCTCGTAAAATTGGTCGTTTTGAAATGGCTGATGGGGGCACCTTATTTATTGACGATGTAGATGAAATTAAACCAGAAGCTCAAGTAAAGTTACTCCGTGTTTTACAGGAAAGAAAGTTTGAACGAGTAGGAGGGACAGAAACATTGCAAGTCGATGTTCGTCTTATCGCTGCTGCCAAGAGAGATCTATTAGAATTAGTTCGGGAAGGTAAATTTCGTGAAGACTTTTATTATCGGTTGAATGTTATTCCTATGTATATGCCACCTCTCCGGGAAAGAAAAGATGATATTCCACTCTTAGTGAGACATTTTATTGAAAAATATAAAGGTGAGTCAAAAAAAGAAATTTCTCCTCAAGCACTTCAATTGTTAGTTTGGTATGATTGGCCAGGGAATATAAGAGAATTGGAGAATGTAATTGAACGAGTCATTGCTCTTTCTGATAGAGAGGAAATTCTTCCTAAAGATTTACCTTCTTTCTTAAAAACAGAGGAAAAGGAGGGTAAAACGAAAACCATTCAGGAAGTAGTAGAAGAATCGGAGAAAAGTCATTTACTCAAAGTATTGATCCAGACAAAAGGTCGTAAGAAGGATGCAGCTAAAATATTAGGAATTACCCCCAAAACTCTGTGGCAGAAGTTAAAAGAATATAAAATCGAAAAATAAACCAATATTTCAATAAGAAAAGCGAAGATTACCAAACAGTAATGTCTCTTTTGCGTCGGAAAGTAGGTTTTTGGAGTAAAAAGCATTACTAAAAGGTAATGCTTAAGTAATAGAAACTTAGAGGAACTTTAATAGACTACTCGACTTCTCGTCGAGTAGTCTATTTTTTTTGTGAGTTGGCAAGGTTGTTGCGTATATAAAGATTAAGGATTATATCTTACAAAATAAGGAAAAGTTATGAAATGGTTTATCCGCTCAGATACCCTAAAAGCCAAATTTGTCCGTGAGATAGAAGCGGAAAGTAAGACAAGAATTTTCCATTGTTACCAATGCGGGAAATGTTCAGCCGGTTGTCCAATCGCCTATGAAATGGACTATACTCCTAATCAAATCATTAGAATGATTCAATTGGGAATGGAGGATACTGTGCTTGCCAGTAACACAATATGGCTTTGTGCCTCCTGCATTACCTGCAGTGCTCGCTGCCCGCGAGAGATAGAGATTGCCGAAGTTATGGATGTCTTAAGAAGGATTGCTTATCGCAGAAATATTTTTCCAAAACTGCATATATATATTCCCTTATTCAATCGAATATTTTTAAGAAACATTGAACTTTTTGGAAGGCTATATGAATTCGGATTAATCGGAATGTTCAATACTTTAAGTGGAAACTTCTTTAAAGATTTTGTTCATGCGCCGAAAATGTTCTTGAAAGGAAAAATAAATATTTTTCCTGCCCGGGTCAAAGGATTAAAAGAATTAAGGACCGTATTTAAAAATTCAGGAAAAATGGAAAAGGTTCGCAGAAAAAAATTATTAACATTTAGGTTTATGATTAAAAATCTCATAAACAAATTGCCTCTGATAAAAGGAATCGTAGAAAAATGAAATATGCCTATTTCCCCGGTTGCGCCCTTCATTCTACATCCAAAGAATATGACATTTCCACCAGAGCCGTGGCTGAACAGTTAGGTATAGAATTGTGTGAGATTCCTGATTGGATTTGTTGCGGCGCTACTCCGGCACATGTAACACTTCACTATCTTTCTCTGGTTTTGCCAATAAAGAATCTACTTATTACTCGATCCACCGGAGCCAATGAATTGGCAGTCTGTTGCGCTGCTTGTTTTAATCGGTTAAAAATTGCTAATCATATTGTTCAAACGGATAAAGAGAAAAAAGAGAAAATAAATGAACTTCTTAAAGACCGGTATGAAGGCGAGGTGGAAACAAAACATTTTTTAGAAATCTTAGTCAAAGAATACGGTTTAGAAAAGATCTCTCAAAAAGTTACCCATAAACTTACAGGAATAAAAGTAGCCTGTTATTATGGCTGTCTGCTTGTACGTCCATCTAAGATAATGGAATTTGATGATGTCGAAAATCCTCAGATGATGGACCGACTAATGGGCGCTTTGGGTGCGGAATCAGTGGAGTGGCCTTATAAAGTAGAATGTTGTGGAGCAAGTTTTTCTTTGACTAAGACCGACATAGTGTTGAAATTGTGTAAGGATATATTAGAAATGGCTAAGGAGGCGGGGGCAGACTGTCTTGCTGTCGCCTGTCCACTTTGTCAATCGAATCTTGACTTAAGGCAGAGAGAGATTGAAAAAAAGTACAATACGAAATTTAATCTCCCCATTCTTTACTTCACTCAATTGGTAGGCTTAGCCTTGGGAATTGAAGCGAAAAAATTGGGTTTACAGAAACATATGGTCAGCCCACAAAATCTATTAAAAGAGAGAGAGTCAGTATGAGGATAGGTGTATTTGTTTGTCATTGTGGAACTAATATTTCCGCTACTGTGGATGTAGAAAAAGTAACCAGAGAAATGGCTAAATTGCCTCATGTGGTAAAAACCTGTGATTACAAATATATGTGTTCTGACCCTGGCCAACTATTAATTAGTGAAACCATTAAAAAAGAAAAGCTTAACCGCGTTGTTGTAGCTGCCTGTTCACCTCGTCTTCATGAGCGCACCTTCCAACGATGTTTAGAAAATAACGGTTTAAATCCCTATTTAGTGGAAATGGCTAATATCCGGGAACAATGTTCATGGGTACATGAAGATAGAAAAGAAGCAACTGAAAAGGCTTGCGATTTGGTGAAATTAGCTATAGCTAAAGTAAGCAAGAACAAGCCGTTATTTAAAATGAGGGTTTCTGTAGAAAAGAAAGCGTTAATAATCGGTGGCGGAATTTCAGGAATTCAAGCTGCTATTGATATTGGTATCGCTGGTTACAAAGCAGTAATTGTGGAAAGAGAGCCAAGTATTGGTGGCAGGATGGCACAGTTTGATAAAACTTTTCCTACATTAGATTGTGCGGCTTGTATCCTCACACCTAAAATGGTTACAGTAGCCCAAGATGAAAATATTCAAATTTATACGTATTCAGAAGTAGAAAAAGTCTCTGGTTATGTGGGAAATTTTACAGTAAAAATCCGTAAGCGTGCTCGTTCTGTGGATATGTCCAAATGTACTGGTTGTGGGATTTGCTGGCAGAAATGTCCGGTTAAAGTGCCTTCAGAGTTTGACCAGGGCTTGGGTATGCGCAAAGCGATTTATGTACCTTTTCCCCAAGCAGTCCCTAATGTTCCGGTTATTGACCGAAAAAACTGTCGTTATTTTACTACTGGTAAATGTAAAGTTTGTCAGAAAGTGTGTCTGGCAGAAGCAATAAATTATGAGCAACCAGACGAAATCATCGAAGAGAAATTCGGTGCAATTATTGTAGCTACTGGTTTTACCCTTTTCGATTGGTCAGTATATGGCGAATATGGCGGAGGAAGATATAAGAATATAATCACGGGATTACAATATGAGAGAATGGTTAATTCTTCAGGTCCAACCGGTGGTAGAATCATTCGCCCTTCGGATGGAAAAGAAGCAAGGAATGTGGTTTTCATTCAATGTGTTGGTTCGCGAGATGAATCCAAAGGGGTACCCTATTGTTCAAGACTTTGTTGTATGTATACTGCCAAACACGCTTTACTCTTAAAGGAACACAATCCTAGTGCACAAGCTTATGTCTTCTATATTGATATAAGAGCGGCAGGTAAAAACTATGAAGAATTTATCGAAAGAGTACAAGACGAGTATGGAGTTTTGTATTTGCGAGGACGGGTATCAAAAATTTTCCCTCGCGGTGACAAGTTAATTGTTCGCGGAGCAGATTCTCTTTCCGGCACACAGATTGAAATCGATGCTGATTTGGTTGTCTTGGCTACTGGCTTAATTGCTCGGCCAGATGCGGTTAAGGTAGCACAAATGCTGGGTATCCCTTATGATAGGAATAGACTATTCACTGAATTACATACGAAACTTGCTCCAGTGGAAACAGTAACCACAGGTGTATTCTTAACCGGTGCCTGTCAATCACCAAAGGATATTCCTGATACCGTGGCTACCGCTTCTGCTGGTTCAGTTAAAGCATTGGGATTATTTACTCACGATTATTTGACTGTTGAACCAGTTGTTGCGCAAGTTAATCAACGTATTTGTAACGGTTGTTTTGATTGTAAAGTAGTCTGTCCTTTTAGTGCTATTGAAGAAGAAATTACCAGAGATAAAAGAACAGTTGCCAAAGTAATTGAAAGCGTTTGTCATGGCTGTGGAAATTGCGTCTCCGCCTGTCGGGTAGGAGCAATTGACCTTGCAGGTTTTACTGATGAGCAGATATTTGCTGAGGTAGCTACAATTTAGCCGATAGTTGATAGAAAAATGAACAATAAACCATCAGCCATAAACCATAAACCAGAAGAGTGGCAGCCTAAAATTATTGGTCTTTTATGTAACTGGTGCTCTTATGCTGGAGCAGACTTAGCTGGAGGGAGTAGACTAAAATATCCAGCTAATCTTCGAATCATTCGGGTAACCTGTTCCGGAAGAATGAATCCTTTATTTGTTCTTAAAGCATTAGAAAAAGGTGCAGATGGTGTCTTACTTTCTGGTTGCCATCCTGGTGATTGTCATTATACTGAAGGAAATTATTATGCTCGTCGTAGGTTTGCTATATTCAAGAAACTTTTAGAGTTTGTGGGTATCGACCCAAGGAGATTTCAAGTAAGCTGGGTCTCAGCGGCTGAAGATAAAAAATGGGCAGAAGTTGTATCAAAAGTTACTGAGGAAGTAAAGGCTGCCGGACCAAATAAACAGTGGATAAGTGACTAATTAATATGGAACAGATAAAGCGACTTAAACAAGAAGTGAAAAAATTATTTCAAGATAAAAAGGTCGATTTAATTATTGGGTATGAAAAAGGGAAAGATGGTTTTTCTATCACTCCATGTTTTGTTGATAATGAGAGTGAAATTGAAAAACTTATATGGAACGAATATTGTGTCTATAATCTTTCTGTCTATTTACCCGAGGTATTAAAACCAAGAATCGAGAATCGAAAACCGATTGGGATTGTTGCCAAAGGTTGCGATGTCAAATCAATCGTTGGTCTTATTCAGGAAAATCAAATAAAACGAGAAAACATTGTGATTATTGGAATAGAGTGCGAAAAACAAGTAATTGACGACAAGGTATTGGATAAATGCCAATATTGCCAGGCACATATCCCTAAGGTTTACGATATTCTTATTAACAGCCCGAATATAGCATCAAGAAAAGAGAATCAGGGAAAAGACCCTTACGCGAGTCTTGCCGAATTTGAAATAAAAAAAAGTGGAGAAAAATGGGACTTCTGGAAGAAACAGTTTGAGAAATGTATTCGTTGTTATGCCTGTCGTCAAGTTTGTCCTTTATGTTATTGTCAGGAATGTATTGCCGACCAGAATATTCCTCAATGGATTCTTTCTTCTCCAGGCCTAAAAGGGAATGTTGCCTGGAATATTACCAGAGCCTACCATTTAGCCGGCCGATGTATCGATTGTGGTGAGTGTGAACGGGTTTGTTCTATGAATATTCCTTTGTCAAAACTGAACAAGAAGATGTCTAAGGAAATAAAAGAACTATTTGATTATTCTCCAGGAGAAAGTTGGAAAGCAAAACCTCCTCTTGATGATTTCAAAGAAAGTGACCCCCAAGATTTTATTAGATGAACTATGGAAAAAATTATTACAGAAACAGAAATAAATAAATTAATTTCTGATCTGGTGAACAATTATGAACTCGTCGCCCCTGTTAAAGAAGAGGAGCTTGTCTTATTCAAAGCGATAAAAAAAGCAGAAGAAATTTTCTGGGATTATAACAATTCGTTAAAACCAGCCAAAGGACTCTTTTTCTCACCACGAGAAATTTTATTCACTTATTCTAATAACGAACCACGAGCCACAAACCACGAGATACGGACTACTGTCATTTGGGCCATACGTCCCTGCGATGCCCGGAGTTTAGTTCTTTTAGATAAAGTATTCGATGGGGACTATAAAGATACTTATTATTTGGAGAAAAGAGAGAAAACAATTCTGGTGGGATTATCCTGTGAAAATCCCGATAATACCTGCTTTTGTTACTCCTTGGATGAGAAAGGACCTTTTTCCACTCAAGGTCTGGATATTCTGCTTACAAAATTGAAAAACGAGACCTACTTTGCTCAAGTAATTACTGAGAAGGGGAAAAATCTTCTAAAAGATTACGGTAAGGATGCAGAAGAATCTCATAGAAAAGAAAAGCAGGAATTGATTCAGGAAATTAAAAAGAAAATAGTTAAAGATTTAAGAGTTCCTGAAAACTTAGAAGCAATATTTGAAAATGATTTCTGGGATAAAATTTCTCGTAAATGCATCACCTGTGGAATTTGTCGTTATCTCTGTGCTACCTGCCATTGTTTTAGTTTAGCAGATGAAGAAAGAGAACGAATAAGATTCTGGGCTGCTTGTAGTTTTCCCTCGTTTACTAAAGAAGCGGCAGGGACAAACCCTCGGGAGAAGAAAGTTGCCAGATATAAACAGCGGTATTACCATAAATTCTCATACCATAAAAAAAATTATGGTGAATATCTTTGTGTAGGATGTGGTCGGTGTATAAGAAATTGTCCGGTAGAAATTGATTTTACTGAGGTACTAAAAGATGCAGAATCCATACATTCCTAATTCGGCTAAAATTGAGAAAATAACCGAAGAAACACCGGATATTAAAACTTTTAAGATAGTATTTCAGGATGAAAAACTCTGTAAAGATTTTTCTTATCGTCCGGGACAGTTTATTGAGTTTTCCATATACGGAATTGGTGAAGCCCCATTTTGTTTGTCCTCTTCGCCGACCAGGGAAGGACACATTGAATGCAGTATTAAGAAAATGGGCAAAGTTACCCAGGCAATTCACGAATTGGAGGAGGGGGACATTGTAGGAATACGAGGTCCCTACGGGAATGGATTCCCAGTTGAAGATATGTGGAGTAAGAATTTGATTTTTGTTGCAGGAGGCATAGGTGTTGCTCCACTGAGGTCTTTAATCTGGTATTGTCTGGACAACCGAACTGATTTTCAGGACATAACCATAATTTATGGTGCACGGTCAGTTATTGATTTAGTCTATAAGGAAGAATTAAAAAAATGGGGACAAATACTAAGAGTGAAAACCGTACTCACAGTTGACCCTGGTGGTGAGAGTAAAGATTGGAAAGAAAAGATTGGTCTTGTGCCAAAGATTTTAGAAGAAGTGAATCCTTCACCGAAGGATTCCATAGTAGTTACTTGTGGGCCACCGATTATGATTAAGTTTACTTTGTTATCTTTAGAAAAAATGAAGTTTACACCCGAACAGATTATCACTACATTAGAAAGACAGATGCAATGTGGTATCGGCAAATGTGGACATTGTATGATTGGACATCTTTATGTCTGTAAAGATGGCCCTGTTTTTACTTACGCTCAGATTAAGGAATTTACAGAAAAACTCTAATGACATATATCCAGAGTATGTTTGGTTATCTGGCAATTTGTTACTCCATTAGCCCGGAGTAGCTCCGATTAATCGGAGCGTTAGAAAGAGGCAATAGATGATTGGTAAGATAAAAATTTGGTTAAAAGCAATTAGGCCACAATTTTTTACTGCCACTTTGGTTCCCATAACACTGGGCGCAGTGATAGCCTGGCATCAGTTCGGTAAGTTTAATTGGTTGTTTTTCCTGTTTGCCTTAATTGGGGGACTTTTCATCCAAGCAGGATTAGATTTAGCAAATGACTATTTTGACCATATTTCAGGGGTTGATGAAATAAATCGTTTCTCTACGCCTTTTAGTGGTGGAAGTAGGGTAATACAAGAAAGGCTTCTTACTCCTCACCAGGTACTTCGGGGTAGTATTTTTTGTTTCTTGGTAGGCATTACTATTGGTCTATACCTGAATTTTGTTTTGCCTGGAAATGTTCTTTTAATTATAGGCATCATTGGAATATTTTTAGCATTCTTTTATAATGCTGATCCTATTCGAATTGGATATACAGGATTTGGTGAACTATCTGTAGGTTTAGGGTTTGGTCCAGTTATGGTTTTAGGCTCATATTATGTCCAGGCCCACCAAATATCATGGTTACCATTTCTTGCCTCAATCCCGATAGGTATTCTTATTGCTCTGGTCCTCTATATCAACGAATTTCCTGATTACGAAGCAGATAAACAAGCAGGCAAAAGGACATTAGTAGTAATCTTAGGGAAGAAAAAAGCAATTAAAATTTATTATTTACTTTTAGGCTTCGTTTATTTATGGGTTATTTTAGGGGTGATTACAAAAAATTTTCCTTACTTCGCTTTAATAATTTTCATTACTCTTCCTTTATTCTTTAAGGCGGTTAAAGTGGCTAAGTCAAACTACGATAAGATTTATGAATTACTTCCAGCTAATGCAGCAACTATTGGTTTGCATTTAACAATTGGACTATTGTTGAGTGGTAGCTATCTACTTGACCGACTGGTAAAATAAGATGAATGAGTTAAAACAAAGTGCCTCAGAGAGAGAACTTAGACAAAGAATAAGATGGCTCATCAATTTGAGATGGTTTGCCGCTGTTGGTGTATTTATTGTAATCACTAGTGTAAGATATGCTTTAAGGATAAAATTACCTTTATTTCCTCTCTATCTTGGGAATATAGCATTAGTTTTTTACAACAGTTTATTTTTCTTTTATAATCAACGAATTAAATCTCAGAAAGATAAGGAGGGATATTTCAAGAAGGCAAACCATTTTGCTAATCTTCAGATTTCATTGGATTTGATTATGCTTACCTATTTAATTCATTTTTCCGGCGGCGCAGAAAATCCTTTTATCTTTTACTTTATCTTTCATATGGTTATTGCCAGCATTCTTTTATCAAATAGAGCAGCCTATCTTCAGGCTACTTTAGCTATAGTTATTTTTGGGGGAGTTATAGCAGGAGAATGTCTGAGGATTCTACCCCATTATCACTTAGGGGGATTTATTCATGAAGAATTATGTTTACATCCTCGATATCTGTTAGGTATATTTTCTGCCTTCGTCAGTACATTATATTTAACGATTTATATGGCAACCTGTATTGTTAATAGATTAAGGAAAGGAGAAAAAGAGCTGGCAATAGCAAATGAGAAATTGGAAGAACAAGGCCGTCTAAAATCACAATATGTACAAACTGTATCTCATGAATTGCAGACCTCTCTTTCCACAATTCAAAGTTGTCTCAAAGTTGTGTTAAGCAATTTAACAGGCTCAATCTCTGAAAAGTCAAGAGAGATGATTGGTCGCGCTGAACAGCGTAGTCGATATGTATTACATTTTGTCAAGGACCTTTTAGACCTTTCTAAGATTAGAGCAACTAAAGAGTTGGAGAAAAAACCTATAACCTTTTCTGAAATAGTAAGAAAAGTAATTGAACAACTGAAAGGGAGGGCAGAAGAGAAAGGAGTCACCCTATCATTAGAAAATTTTACCACTGGTTCTTTAATTTCTGCTAATCCCGATGCCCTGGAACAATTACTGGTCAATTTAATAGTAAATGCCATTAAATATACCCCATGGGGAGGAAAAGTCGGAATTCAAACAAGAGAGCAACCCCGTTGTCTTCAAACAGTGATTTCGGATACTGGTATTGGTATTTCTCAAGAAGACTTGTCTCATATTTTTGAAGATTTTTATCGAGCAAAAAATGCTGAACAGATGGAAAAAGATGGTACAGGACTTGGGTTGTCAATTGTTAAACAAATTATTGATGCTCACAAAGGAGAAATCTGGGTTGAGAGTCAAGTAGGAAAAGGCAGTAAGTTTATCTTTACTCTGCCCAAGGGGGGAACAAAATGACTGAAAAGCCAAGAATTCTTATTATTGAAGACGATATTGATATGGTTGAAGCAATGAAAATTACATTAGAAGCAAAGAAATATCAGGTGAACACCGTTTTTAGCCCTGAGGAGGGTTTCCAAAAGGCAAAAGAAGAAAAGCCTGATTTAATTATTCTTGACGTAATGTTTGGCAGTAAAAAACAGACAAAAGGATTTGATTATGCTGTAAAAATGAGACAAGATAAGATGCTTGCACCTATACCGATATTGATGGTTACGGCAGTCAATGTTCAAAATCCTGATTTTGGCTTTTCCTCTCAAAGCGATGGCGAGTATCTTCCTGTTGATGATTTTATCGATAAACCAGCCCAACCGGAAGATTTAGTTCAGAAAGTAGAAAAACTTCTAAAAATGAAAATAAGCAAATGGGTAAATTGGCCAGAAAAACGGAAAGAACCAAATGAAGAATAGAATGGAACTTAAAGAAATCTATCAACCAATATCCAAAGAGTTATCTCAGGTTGAGACAGAATTAAAAGAACAGGTAAATTCAGTTAGCGAAAATCAAAAATTTGTGAACCCTGTCCATCACCGATGGGCGGGGGTGAACGAAATTATCAGCTATTTCTTCAATGTTCCGGGCAAACGCCTCCGGCCGGCATTAGTTTTACTATCCGCTAAAACCGTTAACGGAAACCAAAAACCGATAACCGAAAACCTGATTCATTTGGCTACTGCAGTTGAACTCATTCATAACGCAACTTTGATACACGATGATATAGTAGATAACGCGCCACACCGGAGAGAACAGCCAAGCTTAAATAAACAATTTGGTAATCAAATTGCTGTCTTGGCAGGTGATATGTTATATGCCCGTGCTTTCTCACTTCTGACCGATAAACTTGATAAGAAAATAGTGAGGATTCTGTCCCGATGTGTAGAAAAAATGTGCCGTGGTGAAATCGATGAATTAAGAAAACCTGTCTCTTCTTTTGGAGAATATTTGAAGATAATTGAGAACAAAACTGCAGGTTTTATGTCTGCCTGCTGCCAGGCTGGTTCAATATTAGGACTTCAAGGAGTAGCAGACCTTGGTCTGCGTCAAAACGCGAAACAAGTTTCGCTACTCCAAGAATTTGGTCATAATTTTGGAATTTCTTATCAGATAATGGATGACTACCTGGATGGCGACTCTGCATTTACTTTCAAGATAGATATGCTTGAAAAGGCGAAAGAATATGCCATGCGAGCTAAAGAAAACATTGCATTTTTCAATAACTCAAAGTACAAAGAAAATTTAGAAAATTTATCTGAATATGTAGTGAGCAGAAAACATGAACAGACGAAATCTCTATCAAGTATCTAAATATGATTTTATTCTTGCTGGAATAATATTAATATTTTCTGTTAGTTCTCTTCTCTCGTTTAAGAACTTCGGGTCGAATAATGGAGAGAAGGCTTTTATCTATGAGAATGGAAAGTTAATAAAAGAGGTTAACTTATCAGAAGAGAAAATCATAAATTATGCTGATATGGAAATAGAAGTTAAAGAAGGACGTATAAGAGTATTAAAATCTGATTGTCCTCAGAAAATATGTGTGCAGACAGGCTGGATATCAAAACCTGGTCAAACAATCGTTTGTGTGCCGAATAAAGTATTGATAGAAATTGTTGGAATATCCAATGCGGAATATAATGCTGTAAGTTACTGAGAAAAGACGAGGTCTATAGTATGGAAGTAGAAAAAGATAAACAAATTAAAAAAATAGCACTTTTGGTTTCTTGTGCTGCTGTTTTACAGATTGCCGAGAGTCTCATCCCTCATCCTGTTCCCGGTGTTCGCTTGGGTTTGGCTAATATGATTACTTTAGTAGCTCTGGTTACTCTCGGTTTTAGGGCTGCGGTGGAGATAGCGGTCTTACGCACTATAATCAGTTCCTTCATTTTAGGGACTTTTCTTTCTCCTTCTTTCATTTTGAGTTTCACAGGCGCTTTGATAAGTACTTTAATTATGGGCCTTTTCTATAAACTATCGACTTTAAACCGTAAACTATATTTCAGCCTTATTGGCATAAGTCTACTTGGCGCAATTACGCATAACTTAGTTCAAATTAGTTTGGTTTATCTCTTGCTAATCAGACATCAAGGAATTTTTTTACTTTTGCCCTGGCTGGGAATCAGTGCTGTTATAATGGGTTGGATTACCGGATTAGTTGCTTCGCAGGTATGCCAGAAATTAGAAAATTCCTGTATCGGAGTGTCGCTAAAAGAAAACAAAACTACCGCTGTTTCTTCTTTTATGCCCCAACACTATATTCATCTGAATTCACGCATCCATTTGTTATCCCCCGCCCTAAAAATAATATCTGTATTTGTTTTGGCATTGATAGTTTTATTCTTGGACAACTTTTTAAGTTATACTGTAGTGTTATTTTTCTTGTTTTGCGTCGCTTATTTGGCAAAAATTTCTTTTTCTCATTTGTTTTCCGGGATTAGAAAGTTATCTTCATTCTTGTTTTTTTCTTTTGCCACACCTGTTTTCTTTAATAGAAACGGAGAAATTTTATTAAATTTGGGCTTCTTGAAAATTACTCAGGGAGGACTATTTATGGGAAGCATGTTTGTTTTTCGACTTGTCCTTTTGATGTTGAGCGCTTCTTTGCTGATTAGAACCACTTCTCCTGATGACTTGGCAGCAGGTTTAAAAAGAATTCTGTCACCTTTGAAATTATTTGGTATATCGGGAGATAGAATAGGAGCAATAGTAACATCATCCTGGTTATCTATTCCTGTTTTTTGGGAAAGGACTCGTTCTTTTATACAGAACCAGAAACTTAATGGAAAAGCCATGAAAAAACTGATTCCTGCTTTAAGTGGTTTGATTGTTAAACTATATCAGCAAACGGACGAAAGCACAGAGGAGATATAATGGTTGCGGCAGAAGTGTAAAACTATGAACGATATAGAGCAAAGGGGGTTATTATGAAGAAAATTTCAACTTGGTTGTACATTGGCGCAGGTATTTCACTGCTTTCGGTTTATGCTATCTGGTTTTATTATAGGAGAATAGACCTGGCATATGCTGAAAGGTTTGGAATCTTTATTGGGCTCTGGGTTCCCACATTATTAATTGCTGGAAAAATAATGGAAGATAGGGGCAAATGATTACAAATTGGGAATTGAAATATCATTGCCAGGGAGCCCCGCACATTAAATGTGCAGGATAAACTCCACAACCGAAGCCACAATTCATCGGGACTACGCTCCTTTCAGTCGCTAGCAATGGCCCGAAGGGTCAAATCCGTAATCCGAAATTCACAATTAAAAAGGAGGGAAAAGCTATGGATAATTTTAGGCTTTCAAATGCACCGACTAGTGCTAAGTTACTGGTAACAGCATTACTTTGCACAATAGGGCTAATCTACATTACTCTACTTGTACATATCTGGATAGATACCCAGATGAACCCATCTCTGGTTGCTGAGGCTTATGGGGGAATGGAATATATTGAACTGACTGACCATGCACATACGTATTTGCCTTATTATGCGGTTTATCTTTTTGCTCTGCCAATCATTATTTTTATGTTCACTTCGTATTCTGAAAAACTGAAAAGATTTTTTGCAATCTTCCCGTTTCTTGTAATTGTGGCTGATATTGGTTCAATGTACCTAATACCTTATCTATGGAGAGGATTCGCCTATGTTTTGTGGCTTGCGGGCACTTTTTTGGGTTTAACATTTTTATCGCTTTTTGTTCTTAACTTGTACGACATCTGGTTAAGAAAAGCAGCGAGGTAGCAGACCTTGCTCTGCGCTGGAATAGCACCACTTGTGGTGCGTTAATGCGAAACAAGTTTCGCTACTCCAACGCGAGACAAGTCTCGCTACTCCAACTTATCGCCAGAAAGGAGGTGGGAACTTTTTAGGTTGGTCTTTCTTTACATTTGGCGACGATAAAGACAAATTATGTTCCGATAGAAGGGGCAATAAATCAAATGAAAAGGGGTGAAATGACAAAAATGACAAAGAAATGTATAATACTTTTAGTAACGGGCTGTTTAATCTTTGGGTCGGTTTCCCTGTTACGAGCAGGAGAAACAAGAGTAGGAGCGCATGTTAAACTTACTCTTTTTGACGGCAGTGTTGGTAAAAGCGATGGTGTCTCTGGTAATGATTATACTGGAATAGGCTTTACAGAAATGATTCTCTATGTCTCTCAGGAACTAACTGATAAAGTTTCTGTTGACCTTCAGCCTATGTGGTCTGCCAGTTCCGGAGCAACACCCACATTAGGGAAAAGAATTGGAGAACAGAAAACAGCAGCCGGGGATGTGGAACCAGAATTCCACGGCTGGGTAAAGGCTGTCGTTAAGGCAGTTTTACCGCAAGGGTATGAGATATCTGCTGGGATTGTGAAACCCCGCTTCACCTGGGACTACGGTGCGGAACTTTTCTGGGAAGACGAATACAATGGCAGTAAATTTGCCTGCAACAACTATCTGGGAGCTATGCACGATACCGGGATCGAAGTCTATAAGACCTTTGAATTAGGCGAGGTTTCCCTTCCAGCGTACCTGTATCTCCTTAATGGAGGATACGAGTTTTCTGATAACAATAAGGGGCCAACAATAATGCTTCATGCCGAACCTGAGATAGGTGCATTTAAGTTCCTGGTTTCACTTGCTACAGGGAAATGGGATGATAACAACAAATATAATATGACTCACTGGGCAGTAGGTGCAGCCTATACATGGAAAGACCTTTCCATTAGAAATGAATACGCTGGTGGTATATGGAAGAATAGCATTGCTGGTACAAGAGATGCTAAACCTTTTGGCTGCTATGTCAAGGTGTTCTACAAGTTTACCCCTTGGGGTAGAGCAATGCTCCACTATAATGTGGTTGACCACAACTTCAATGGATTCTTTTATACTGCACCTGGTGGCGAGAAATATACTACCATTACTCCCGGGTTACAATTCTATGCTTCCAATAGTTCCGTTATCCAGATCCAGTACGATTTTGCTGATTGGAAAAGAAAGGATGGAAGTAACAAATTAAGCTTCACTCGGCTAACTGTGGGCTGGAGAACAACCTTCTAATCATAGGCAAAGTCACTAAAGCCAAGTCGCAAAAATTTGGCGTTTAGTATCAGACAGAGATAAATATCTATAAGGGTATTTTTCTGTGTGGAGTAACAGACCTTGGTCGGATTTGGAGTAGCACCGCTTGCGGTGCGTCAACGCGAGACAAGTCTCGCTACTCCAACGGGAGACAGGTCTCGCTACTCCAATAAGGGAGGATTCTATAAATGCAGAAAAGAAAATTACTGTTCATTGGTGGGTTGATTATATTCTTAGGAGCGATATTTTTTCTTGTAGGGCGACCAATAGTTGCTAAAGAAAAGATACAAAAACAGACCCGCTTTCTTATGGACACCTATTGCACTATACAAGCTGTGGGACCAAAGAAAGTGGTTAACAGGGCTATCCAATTAGCTCTTGATAGAATGGAGGAAATTGACAAAAAATTTAATGTGCTGAATCCAAATAGTCCGCTCTACGAATTCAATAATAAAAATATGCCTGTCACCGATCAGGAAATACTTGATTTATTGAAAATAGCACAACAGGTTAGCGAAGAAAGCATTGGTGCCTTTGATATTACAATTTATCCTCTAATAACACTTTGGGGATTCTATGGTGATTCTCCTGCTCTACCGGAGAAGCAGAAAATCAGTGAGTATTTAAAGAAGATTGGATATAAAAAACTATCTGTTGAAAATGGTAAACTTACAAAACTCAAAAAAGATATTAAGATTGATTTAGGAGGAATCGCCAAAGGATACGCTGTAAGTGAAGCAGTAAAAGTCTTAGAAGAAGAAGGAATAAAATCAGCATTAGTTGATGCCGGAGGTGATATTTATGCTTTGGGGAAGTTAAAAGGGAAAGATTGGAAAGTGGGTATTCGGAGTCCCCGGGGCGAAGGAGTTATTGGTGTTGTTGAAGTATCGGATTTGGCTGTGGTTACTTCTGGTGACTATGAGAGATTTTTTGAAAAAGACGGCGTAAAATACCATCACATACTTAACCCAAAAACTGGCTATCCGGCAAGAGGACTAGCCAGTGTTACTGTAATCTCTTCCGACCCTGTGTTTGCTGATGCCTGGTCAACAGCACTTTTCGTTATAGGAAAAGAAGAAGGGCTGAATCTCGTGGAAAAAACGCCAAGTGCAGAAACATTAATGGTTACCACCGATGGAGAAATTTTATACTCTTCAGGATTGAAAGAAAACCTTGAAATTATTAGCAAAGGGGGCAAGAAATGATTATTAGAAGGGTTGCAGTAGGAGTATTATTTGTTCTTAGTATTGTTGTGTTTTCTAAAAATTGCCTTGCAGTACAATTGCTCACTCAAGAACAAGCGTTAGAAAAAATGTTCCCTGAAGCGGATGAGATAGTGATTGAGACACGGGTACTAACTTCTACGGAAACAGCAAGGATTAAGGAAAGGTTGGGTGGAAGTTTGGTTCATTATCAAAAAGGGTCAAAGTCAGAAGAAGTAGAAGAAAAGGTCGAATATACATTTTATTTTGGTCTAAAAGATAACCAGAAAACTGGAGTGGCGGTGATTGAAGAACAACCCGGCAAATGGGGTACAGTGAAATTCATTGTTGTTCTGGATACTGCTACAGCAAAAGTTAAGAACTTAGCAGTGATGTCGTATAAGGAAAAAAGGGGGCGTCCTATTGCCCGGCGTAATTTCCTGAAGCAGTTCGTTGGTAAAAGCAGTGAGGATAGTATAAAAGTGCGTAAGGATATTCGGGCCATCAGTGGAGCGACTATATCGTCAGATGCTGCTTGTTTTGCAGTAAAGAAGGTGATTGTCCTTTATGAGGAATTATTCCTTAAGAAGGAAACCGAAGGAGAAGCCTGTGGGTGGGAGAAAGAGGAGACTGATTGAAATCAAAGTTATTCACCTTCTTTATAGTAAAAAGCACTTGACAAAATTTTTTTATTATTATATAATAGTAAATTGATTAACATAGTAGTCTTTTATTTAGGGTTAAAACCATGAAGATCTCAGCAAAGGGAGAATATGCTTGTATGGCCTTATTAGAATTGGCCTTTCGCTATCGAAGAAACAGGCCTGTGCCCATTCGCATAATTGCAGAGAGGCAGAAAATCCCTAGAAAATTCCTTGTGCAAATATTGTCCCAACTTCGGCAGGCTGGATTGGTGGGAAGCAGGAAAGGTCGCGAAGGGGGCTATTTTTTAACTCAGCCTCCCAGTCGGATAATGTTGGGTGAGGTTATAAGAGTCATCGAGGGCCCATTGGTGGCGCTAGTCTGCTTGGAGAAGGCTCCACGGGAGCGGTGTTCTAAAGAGGACTCCTGTGGTTTTAAGTTAATCTGGAAAGAAGTCCAGGAGGCGATGGCTGGAGTCGTTGACCGTATATCATTTGAAGATATTTGTAACATAACCCGGAAAATGAAGGGAAGTATGTACTATATCTAATTTGGAAATCTTGGAGGTTGTGTTTGGAGACAGTGATTAATTGCCCGGATGATTTGGAGGAATGAAAAAATTTCAGAGGAGGATCTCAGAATGGAAAGGGAGAAAGTAGCGAAAGAGCTGGAGAATAAAAGTGCTGAGGAAGTTTTAAAGTGGGCGTTGGGCAAATACAAAGAAAAGATAGCCTTGGCATCGAGTTTCGGGGCTGAAGATGTAGTGTTGATTGATATGATGGTGAAAATCGACCCCAAAGCTCGTATTTTTACTTTAGATACAGGAAGACTTCCTCAAGAAACATATGATGTAATGGAAAAGATTAGAGAGAAATACGGAGTGAGGTTTGAAGTCTACTGTCCTGATACTGGTTCGCTGGAAAAAATGGTAGCCGAGCATGGTCCCAATCTTTTCTATAGAAGTATCGACCTTCGACAGTTATGCTGTAAAGTGAGAAAGATAGAGCCTTTGAACAGAGCCTTATCAAAGCTCTCTGCCTGGATTTCTGGCTTGCGCAGAGAGCAATCAATAACCCGGACCCAGATTAAGAAAGTCGAGCTCGATGAAGCACATGACTCGATTATCAAAGTAAATCCACTGGCCGATTGGAGAGAAAGACAGGTGTGGGACTATATTAGGGCTAAGGGTGTCCCTTATAATGCCTTACACGACCAGAATTACCCCAGTATGGGTTGTGCCCCCTGTACCAGAGCTATTAAGCCGGGAGAGGATATAAGGGCTGGACGTTGGTGGTGGGAGAGGCCGGAACAGAAAGAGTGTGGTTTACACCCTAAGAAAACTAAATAAAAGTTTAACTTTAGTTTACAATTCAAAGAGGTACTTAAAATGGCAAATACAGAAGTCGCTCCCCATGGAGGGATGCTCATAAATAGAATGGTAGAAGAGAAAAAAAGAGAAGACTATTTTGAGAAGACCCAGGCATTAAAGAAAATCTATCTTACCGAGAGAGAAATCTCTGACCTGGAGCTAATTGCCATCGGTGGATTTAGTCCCCTGGAAGGGTTTATGGGTAAAGAAGATTATGAGAGCGTGATAAACAATATGAGATTGGTCTCCGGGTTGCCATGGACTATTCCCATAACCCTGGCGGTGACCAAGGAAGAAGCTGAGGTGCTAAAAGAGGGAGAAGATGTTAGTTTATTAGATGAAAGCAATAATATTTTAGCTATCCTTCACCTTGCAGAGAAATATAGGTATGATAAGAAGAGAGAGGCAAAATTGGTCTATGGTACGGAGGAGGAAGCTCACCCAGGAGTAAAGGCTGTTTACCAAAAAGGAGAAGTTCTCCTTTCTGGTAAGATTACCATGATTCAACGGCCAAAACATGATAGTTGGCTTAAGTATCGTCTCCACCCTATAGATACGCGAAGAATATTTCGAGAAAGGGGCTGGAGAAGGATTGTGGGATTCCAGACGAGGAATCCCATTCATCGAGCCCATGAATATATCCAGAAATGTGCCTTGGAGATAGTGGATGGACTCCTTCTTCATCCCATAGTAGGGGAGACCAAAAAAGATGACATTCCCGTTGAAGTTCGAATGAAATGTTACGAGGTATTATTGGAGAAATATTATCCTAAGGATCGGATTGTTCTTGCAGTTAATCCAGCAGCCATGAGGTATGCCGGACCTCGGGAAGCAATCTTTCATGCTATACTAAGAAAAAATTATGGCTGCACGCATTTCATCGTGGGCAGAGACCATGCGGGAGTGGGAAATTATTATAAACCTTTTGCTGCCCAAGATATTTTCGATGAATTTTCCTTTGAAGAAATTGGCATAACACCACTTTTTTTTGGTGTAACCTTTTATTGCAGAAAATGTCAAGGAATGGTCTCTTATAAAACCTGTCCTCACCAAGAAAGTGAACATTTTTTCTTAAGTGGCACCCAGGTAAGAGAATTATTGAGAGCAGGCGAGATACCCCCAGGGGAATTTACTCGTCCGGAAGTAGCCAATATTTTAATTGAATGGTGGCGAAAGAATGCTCATTAAAGTTGTACTGTTAATAGCCATAGTAATATTTTTTGCTCTGAATATGGGAGGGGCTAACATTGCTGCTGCCTTCGGAGGCGCTTATGGTAGTAATATAATTAAAAGAAAGAAGGCTATATTATTATTTGGAATATTTGTTATTCTGGGAGCACTTCTTTTAGGTAAATTCGTGAGTAAGACATTAAGTAAAGGAATCATCCCCGAAGAACTTATAGATTTTAATGTTGTTTTAATCATACTTTTCTCAGCCACTTCCAGCCTGTTTCTGGCTAACTTATTAAAAGTTCCCCAGTCCACGAGTCTGGTAACTGTAGGAGCAATCGCGGGAGCTGGTTTGCATTTCGGTAAGCTTGTGGGCCGTACATTTGCGTTTCTGGTTCCTATGTGGATAATTCTGCCAGTCATTGCTTATACTTTAACGCTTTACTTAGGCAAATTTTTCTATCCGCCGCGAGATAAAAACTTCAGGTTATACGAAAAGATTTTTACTCACCAGAAACGACTAAAAATCTTTGTTATATTAAGTAGTTGTTATAGCGCTTTTGCTATAGGGGCGAATAACGTGGCCAATGCTGTTGGTCCTTTGGCGGGGGCAAGGATTCTGAACCAGATGTGGGGACTACTTTTAATTGCCCCTCTATTTGGAATAGGAGGAGCTATTTTCAAAAAACCTATTGAAACTACAGGCAAAGAAATTGTCCCTTTGGGTGTATTCACTACTGTGTTGGTCGGTTTCGTTAGCGGCACGCTGATGATTATTGCTTCAGCATTAGGTGTGCCTCAGTCGTTTGTCCATTTGAATATAGCTTCTCTATTTGGGATTTCTAGTTTAAAGAACGGCCACAATTATACTATAAGACGTTCCATAACGAAAAGAACTTTAATGGTATGGCTAATCAGTCCCCTGATAGCCATGTCTCTATCTTTCTTATTACTTACGATATTCAAATGATTTCTTTAACTGAAAATTTGCTTAATCAGATAATAGAACATAGTAAAAAAGAGTATCCACATGAAGCATGTGGAATACTTGCCGGGAGAGAAGAAAGGATAGAGAAAGTCTACCAGATGAAGAATATCTCTGAGGTCCCGGTTACGTGTTATTTTATGGAACCTACTGAACAGCTAAAAGTTTTCAAGGAGATTAGAGAGCTGGGAATGGAAATGTTAGCTATCTATCATTCTCATATTAATGTTCCCGCTCATCCATCAGGGAAAGATTTGGAATTAGCTTTTTATCCAGAGGTTTCCTATTTGATTGTATCTTTAATCAATAGAGAAGTATCACAGGTGAAATCCTTCAGAATAGAAGAAGGGAAAATTAGCGAAGACGAATTAAAAATAATAAGAGAATAAAAAATGATTTTTTATCCTATAAATCTTAATATCAAAAATAGAAAATGTGTAATTGTTGGTGGCGGGAAAGTTGCTGAGAGGAAGGCTAAGAATATTCTCTCCTTTGGTGGGAAAGTAAAGATAATCAGCCCGGAATTGACCACTGGGCTAAGGAAACTTTACAGGACAAAGAAGATAAGATATGTTAAACTTGAATACTCACCTGATGTGCTTAAAGGAGCTTTTCTTGTCTATGCGGCGACTTCCCAACGAAAAAGCAACGCCCAAATAGCCAAAGATGCAAAGAGGTTAAGAATTTTAGTCAATGTAGCTGATTCAGCGGAAGATTCAAGTTTCATTTTACCGGCAATTCTGAGGAAGAAGAAGTCAATAATTAGCGTATCAACAAATGGAAAATCACCAAGTCTGGCTAAGAGAATAAGAGATGAAATAAAGGTAATTTTATGAATCTAAGTCTAATAGGAATAAGTCATAAAACTGCGCCCTTACAAATAAGAGAGAAGTTTGCCTTTTCCAGAAAACAGTTGAGAGAAGCTTTATCTAAGTTGCTGGAGAATGAATCAATCGACGAGGCGGTAATCCTTTCCACCTGCAACCGGACGGAGATTTATGCTTGTATTAATGGTATGGAATTAGGACCGGTAGAATTAAGGAATTTTCTTATAAACTATCATCACCTCGAAGAAAATAGGAATAGTATGTATCTTTATTTCTTAAAAGACAAAGAAGCTATTAAGCATCTTTTTCGTGTAGTTAGTGGTTTAGATTCTCAAGTTATTGGAGAGAATCAAATTTTAGGTCAAGTGAAATCAGCATATTTACAAGCGCAGGAAATGGGAACGACTAATGGACAGTTTAATAGATTATTCCAGAGAGCAAGCGCAGTAGGAAAACTTGTGAGGACAAAGACAAGAATATCCCAGGGCAACCTTTCCATAGGTAGGACAGCTCTGAAAATGCTCGAGGAATTCTGGCAAAAGTTAGCGAGAAAAAAAATTCTAATTATTGGAACAGGCAAAATTGGTGAGTTAGTAACTAAATATCTGAAAGAGGAAGGAGTTTCCGGGGTGTTTATTGCCAATAGAACTTACGAAAATGCTTGCCTGTTGGCTTCAAAGGTGGGAGGAAGAGTAGTCAGGTTTGATAGATTAAAAGAGGAATTAACAGAAGCAGACATTGTCATTAGTGCTACGGCAAGTCCCCACTTAATTATAAAAAAGGAGATAGTTTCAGAGATAATGGCATTACGAAAAAAGACTTTAGTCATAATGGATCTTGCCTTGCCGCGGGATATAGATCCTGAAGTAAAGAATGTCAGTAATGTAATTTTATATAACTTAGATGACTTGAACTCAATAATCGAAAGTAATCATAAACAAAGAAAAGAAGAGGCAAAACGTGCCGAGAAAATTGTCGAGGAAGAAACGGAGAAATTCATTCATAATTTGGTAGGAGTAGCATGCCATACATAAAAAGCATTATTAGAATTGGTACCCGACCCAGCCCTTTAGCTCTTAAACAGGTAGAGGAAATAATAAAATTATTAAACAGAATCGATCCTCATCAGAAATTTGAAATTATCGAGATTGAAACTACAGGGGATAGGGAAAAAGAAACGCCTTTAGAGAAATTGGAAGGTACGGACTTTTTCACCAGAGAAATTGAAAGAGCACTCATTAACCGGGAAATCGATTTAGCCGTACATAGCGCTAAAGACTTACCCGAATCGATTCCTGATGGTTTAATTATTGCAGCTATAACTAGAGCTATAGATCCTTACGACGTTCTGGTTTCTAAGAGAAATTTAAAATTAGACGAACTTCCTTATAGGGCGAAGATAGGCACGAGTAGTTTACGTCGCAAAACCCAATTGCAGGCTTACAGAAACGATTTTAAAATAGTAGATATTCGAGGTAATATTGAAGAGCGATTAAAGAAGTTAGATAACAGTGATTTAGACGCTATTGTAATTGCCACTATTGGTCTTGTGCGTTTAGATTTGGAGAAAAGAATAGTCCAGAGGATTCCATTCGATATTTTACAACCTCACCCATTGCAAGGGTCACTTGCTCTGGAAGTAAGAGAGGGAGATAAACGAACCAAAAAAATAGTCGAGAAAATAGATAGTCGCAAAGCGTTATTTTTCTTTGTTCAGAAAACGCTTGCCGGAGTTAGTTGGCCAAAACAGTAAGTGAAAGGATTAGTCGATGAGCAAGACAGGTAAAGTTTATTTAGTGGGCGCTGGTCCAGGAGAGCCTGAATTGATTACCGTTAAAGGGAAAAAGTGTCTCCAGGAAGCAGATATTATAATTTATGACTATTTAGTAAACGGAGAACTTTTAAAGTTCGCTCGTCCGCAAGCAAAAAAAATCTGTACTGCCAGTTTAGGACGCAAGCATTATGCGGATGGCTTTATTGTGGCTCAACAGAAGATAAACCAATTAATGATTAATAGTGCCCGAGAAGGTAAAATTATTTGCCGGTTGAAAAACGGTGATCCCTTCATCTTTGGTAGAGGAGGACAGGAGATAGAAGCTTTAAATAATACTGACATTCCCTATGAAGTTATCCCTGGAATAACTGCTGCCCAGGGAGCAGCCACTTCACTAAATATACCCCTTACTGATCGAAAATATGCTTCGCTGGTTACTTTGATTACTGGTCACGAAGCGAATGGAAAGACGAGTTTCATCAACTGGAAGAGTATACCTCGTCAGGGCACATTGGTCTTTTATATGGGAATGGAAAATTTACCTCAAATCATTACCAATCTTAAAAAAGCAGGCATAAAAAACGATATGCCGGTAGCTGTAGTGGAAAAAGCTACTCTACCTGGGCAAAGAGTAGTTATGGGGAATTTAAAGGACATTGTTGGAAAAACAAAAAAAGAGAAGTTTGAATCACCAGCAATCATTTTAGTAGGAAAAGTAGTGGGCTTGAGGAGACCAAAAATTTTAGTGACTGGCACCAATCCCAAAAAATTTGAATCTTTAGGCGAGATTATTCATCAGCCGATGATAAAAATTGTGCCTTTAAATAGTTATAGAAAAACTAATCAGAAAATACAAGATATCAAGAAATATCACTGGATAATATTTCTCAGTGTTCATGGTGTAGAATTTTTCTTTAGGAGATTCAAGAAAAATATAAAAGATAAGAAGACTCTAAGAGTAATAAAAATTTGTGCTATCGGGAGGGCGACCGGTAAAAGACTAAGAAAGTACGGAATCAAAGTCAATTTTATTCCAGAAAAAGAATCTTCAGCAGGAATTGTGGAAGCATTCAGAAATTTCGATATACGAGGTAAAAATATCCTCATACCGCATTCTAATCTTGCCAACAATTATCTTTCCCAAGCGCTGCAGGACCTGGGGGCTAATGTTGACACTATAACAGTCTATCGAAATATAAAACCTGAGGTTAATAAAATCAATCTCGATGATATTGAAGAAATTATATTCACCAGCCCATCAACAGTGACTAATTTTATGGAAGAATACAATGAGATACCCAAGAAAATAAAAGTTAAATGTATTGGTGGAGTTACACAAGCACAGGCTAAGAGTTATGGACTTAAGGCGAAGGTGATTTAGTAATGGGTTATCCTTTACGTAGACTAAGTAGACTGCGAAAGAGTGAGCGAATGCGAAGAATGATTGCAGAAACACGTATATCTATTGATGACTTAATTATGCCTTATTTTGTTATTACTGGTGAGAAAGCTGTAGAACCAATTGAGTCTATGCCAGGAATATGCAGGGTTTCCATTGATAATTTGATTAAAGAGACAAAAGAAGTGGAACAACTGGGAATTCCTGCGATTTTACTTTTTGGGATTCCAGAGAAAAAAGATGCTTTGGGTTCTCAAGCCTATGCTAAGGATAGCATTGTTCAACAGGCTGTAAGAGAGGTTAAAAAAGAAATTCCCGCTATGGTGATAATTACTGATGTATGTCTATGTAGTTACACTGTTCATGGGCATTGCGGAATAGTCAAAGATGGGGAAATCGATAATGATTCTACTATAGAATTATTAGCAAGAACAGCGTTGTCCCATGCTCAAGCTGGGGCTGACATTGTTGCTCCCTCAGCAATGATGGATGGACAGGTAAAAGCAATTCGAGAAAATTTAGATAAAAATGGATATAAAAAAACTGCCATTATGTCCTATTCTGCTAAATATGCTTCTTCATTCTACAGTCCTTTCCGCGAGGCCGCCGATTCTTCCCCGCAGTTTGGGGACCGTAAATTGTACCAGATGAACCCAACCAATAGTGACGAGGCTATTTCTGAAATAAAATTAGACGTAGAAGAAGGAGCAGATATTGTTATGGTCAAGCCAGCTTTAGCATATTTGGATATTATTTCGCGAATAAAGGATGAGTTTACTGTGCCAATAGCTGCTTACAATGTGAGTGGAGAATACGCAATGGTTAAAGCTGCCAGCCAGAGAGAATGGTTAGAAGAGGAAAAAGTAGTCTGGGAAATGCTGACCAGTATAAAGCGGGCAGGAGCAGATATTATTATCACCTACTGGGCTAAGGAAGTAGCAAAATGGTTAAAACGTTAAAGAAGCCTAATTTAAATAAAAGTTTCTATTTTGAAGCACAGAAATATATTCCTGGGGGAGTAAATAGTCCGGTGCGTGCTTTCCGGGCGGTGAACAGCAAACCCGTATTCATCAGCCACGCCAAAGGTTCGAGAATTTATGATGTCCAAGGCAAAGAATATGTTGATTATGTGATGTCTTGGGGGCCATTAATTTTAGGACACCTTCATCCAGAAGTGATTAAGGCAGTTAGCAGGGCTATTTCTAAAGGGACGAGTTTTGGTGCTCCCACTAAAGAAGAGACCGAACTAGCTAAAGAAATCTGTAAAGCATTTCCCTCCATTGAGTTGGTGCGGTTAGTAAACTCAGGAACTGAAGCTACTATGAGTGCAATTAGACTGGCCAGGGGTTATACTGGAAGAACGAAAATCATTAAATTTGAAGGCTGTTACCACGGTCATGCCGATTGTTTTTTGGTTGGTGGAGGGTCAGGAACTACTACCTTTGGTGTGCCAAACAGCCTTGGCGTACCCAAGGACTTTGTTAAGCACACTTTGGTATTGGCTTATAACAACTTAACCGCGGTAGAGAAAACCGTTAAAAAATATTATTGGGATATAGCCTGTATCATTGTTGAACCAATTGCGGGAAATATGGGAGTAGTATTGCCGAAGGCAGGTTTTTTACAGGGATTGCGTGAGATTTGTGACCAATATAAAATAGTTCTTATTTTTGATGAAGTAATTACTGGTTTCCGAGTAGCCTATGGGGGAGCACAGGAAATTTACAAGGTGAAACCAGATTTAACATGTTTAGGAAAAATAATTGGCGGTGGGTTTCCCGTAGGTGCTTATGGCGGAAAAAAAGAAATTATGAAATATGTTTCACCCTTGGGTAAAGTATATCAAGCAGGAACTCTTTCCGGTAATCTCGTAGCAGTTACAGCAGGTTTAGCAACTCTAAGAATCCTCTCCAAAAATAAGATATATAAATTACTTGAGGAACGAGCGAAACTTCTCTGTCAAGGACTGAAGAAAAATGCAGAAAACTTGGGAGTGAAAATCAAGGTTAACCGAATCGGTTCTATGTTCACTGTTTTCTTTACTGAGGAAGAGGTAATAGATTATAATACAGCTCAAAAGGCAAATACAGAAAAGTATGCTCAATTCTTTAGAAAAATGCTAAAGCAAGGGATTTATTTCCCTCCTTCACAATTTGAGTCATGTTTTATTTCCTTAAGTCACACAAAGGGAGATATGGAGAAGACTATTCACGCGGGTAACTTCGCCCTGCAGAAATTGCGAAAAGCACATCTTTTAAGAAAGGGTTTGGTGGCAAGTTGAAGATGACGACTGCCAGCGAGGGAAATTCTAATTTCCTCTATAGTTCACAAGTGGATTCATATAGGAGGTACTAATAATGCCAGGAAAAATTTTCGTTAATGGAAAAGAAAAAACATTAGAGAGTGAGATGAATATCTCTCGGCTTCTTCAGAAAAAGAATATTCGACCCAGTATTGTCACAGTAGAAGTTAACGATGAAGTTGTCGAGCGCAAGAATTATGATTCGGTTCTTCTGAAAAATGGGGATAGGGTAGAAATAGTGTTCTTTATAGGCGGTGGCCGAGAAGAAAAAAGAGAAACTAACACGCAAACGAGAAATTTTAATCAAAGTGACAAAAAATGCGGGAGAAGAGTCGCCCAAAGCATATTGGATTTAATTGGAAATACACCAATGGTAAAGTTAAACAGAATAGTTAGTGATAAGATGGCCGAAATTTATGCAAAACTTGAATCCTATAGCCCAGGAGGAAGTGTTAAAGATAGAATAGCACTCAGTATGATCGAGGCGGCAGAAAAAGAGGGAAAATTAAAACCAGGGTCAATTGTCGTTGAACCTACAAGCGGAAATACAGGGATAGGTCTGGCTATGGTATGTGCTGTTAAAGGATATAAATGTATTCTCACTATGCCTGAGTCGATGAGTTTAGAAAGAATTTATATCCTCAAAAGTTTTGGTGCCGAAATAGTACTTACTCAGGCAATCAAAGGAATGATGGGAGCAGTAAAAAAAGCTGAGGAGATTGCAGCTAAAACTCGGGGTGTTTTTGTACCGCAACAGTTTAAAAATCCTGCTAATCCAGAAATTCATCGCCAGACTACTGCCCGAGAAATCTTAGTAGCTACTAATGGAGAATTCGATGCTTTAGTAACTGGAGTAGGTACAGGAGGAACTATAACTGGTGTGGGAGAAGTTATCAAAAGGGAATATCCCCAGGTAAAGATAATTGCTGTTGAACCGCATAGTTCAGCTGTTCTTTCTGGTAAACCATGTGGACCTCATAAGATTCAAGGTATTGGCGCAGGGTTCGTTCCCGATGTATTGAATCGGAAAATAATCGATGAGATAGTTATGGTGAAAGATGAAGAAGCCTACAATACAACTCAGAGGTTAGCTAAAGAAGAGGGCATATTTGCAGGAATATCTTCAGGAGCAGCAACCTTCGCCGCCTTAAAAATTGCTAGAGATTTAGGGAAAGGAAAAAGGGTCGTAGTTATCCTTCCCGATACTGGAGAGCGGTATTTCAGTATACAACAATATTTTGAAATTTAAAGGAGCGAAAAATGGCTGAGTACAATATTAAAGAACTAAAAACTGGTGGATTTATGAAACAGAAGGAAAAGGATCTCTTTTCAGTGAGGCTCCGTTGCGCTGGTGGCTATGTGCGTAGCGATCAATTACCTAAATTAGCGGAAATCGCTGACAAATATGGTCGGGGACATATTCATCTTACTACTCGTCAGGGAATCGAGATTCCCTACGTGCACTTTAATAATTTTGATAAGGTGAAGAAAGAGTTATCGAAAGTGGGACTGGAAGTCGGTGCTTGTGGTCCTCGGGTAAGGACAGTGACTGCCTGCCAGGGCGACATATGTTCCCTTGGCCTTATCGATGCCCAGGAAATTGGGAAAAAATTTGACCAGAAATTTTTTGGCAAGGGAGGACTACCGCACAAGTTTAAAATTGGTATTACCGGGTGCCCTAATGCTTGTATCAAGCCTTTAGAAAATGACTTTGGCGTTATGGGAAAAATCGAGAAAAACTTCAACGAAAAGCTCTGCAATTACTGTGGACTTTGTGCAGAAGTATGTCCGGTGAAGGCAATCACTGTTAAGGGGGAAAAGCTTTTATACGATGAGGCTAAATGCATCGGTTGTGCGGAGTGTGTTTTGGTCTGTCCCACTGAAGCCTGGGAGAAAAAGAAGGAGGGTTATGCGGTTTATGTGGGAGGTAAAATGGGAAAGTTTCCCGCCCTTGGTCAGGAAGTTTTTGACTTTGTTCCTTCTGAAGATAAACTGTTTGAAATCGTAGAAAAGACATTGGAGTTCTATCGAAAAGAAGGTAAAAAGGGCGAACGCTTCCGCGAAACACTCGACCGTGTGGGAATAGATTATTTTAAGGAGAAGATAAAGTGAGCGAAATAAAAGCCGATAAAAAGCTCGATTTGCGAGGCATAGTATGTCCCATTAATTTTGTCAAGACAAAGCTTAAGCTCGAGGAAATGAATAGAGGACAAGTACTGGAAGTGATTATTGATGAGGGCGAGCCAATCAAAAATGTTCCTCGGAGCGTAAAAGAGGAAGGTCACGAAATTATCGGGGTGAAAAGAATTGAAGGCGCTTTTAGACTGCTAATCAAAAAGGCATAACTCTCTGGTTCCCGAATTTAATTGGGAGGTCTCGAGGGAAAAGTGACTCGCTAAGTTACATAGGAGGTAGAGATATGGTTAATTTCAAAAACGACCAAATCGAGAGATATAGCAGACAGATAATTTTACCAGAGGTAGGAGGAAAAGGTCAGGAGAAGATTATGAAAGCCAAAGTTCTCGTTATTGGTTGTGGTGGTTTGGGTTCTCCCAGCGCTTTCTACTTGGCGGGAGCCGGGGTAGGAAAAATCGGACTGGTGGATAGCGATAAAGTAGAGCTAAACAATTTGCAACGTCAAATTCTTCATTCCACAAAGGATATTGGAAAGCCAAAAACAGAGTCGGCGAAAAATAAATTAGAGAATCTTAATACTGATATAGAAGTAGTTACTTACCAACTGAGGCTTAATTCGAGTAACATTCTGGATATAATTAAAGATTATGATATTATTGTTGATGGAAGTGATAATTTCCCTACACGGTATTTGGTAAACGATGCTTGTGTCTTATTGAATAAGCCATTCTCCCATGCTGGAATCTTACGCTTTGATGGCCAAGTAACTACTGTACTCCCTCATCAGGGACCTTGTTACCGTTGTCTCTTTTCCGAACCACCTCCTCCGGGATTGGTACCTTCTTGTCAGGAAGCAGGCATTCTTGGTGTGGTTGCCGGCGTTCTGGGCATAATTCAAGCTACTGAGGTTCTGAAACTAATTCTCAGCAAGGGCGAGTTATTGATTGGTAGGCTTCTTGTTTTTGACGCTTTGGAGATGAGCTTTAGAACTGTTAAATTTGCCAGAGATAAGAACTGCCTGGTTTGTGGAGACAAACCCACAATAAAAAAATTGATTGATTATGAGGAATTTTGCAGTCTAAGAAGTTCTTGTCCCACAAATCAAAAGAATTCAAGAACAACAAGATAATAGAGAAATAGCACTTTATAGAAAAAACGACTTGACATTTAGTCTAAAAACGATATAATTAATTATAAGGATAAACACATGTTTAAAATTAAGCAAAAAATCTTTATTTCCATAATTATTTCTTTAGTGCAACTTATTCTATTTGTGGGATTACTGAATTGCCAGGATATTTCATCCAAAGATAACTGTAATTGTGAAATGCAAGGTTTAATTGGTTTAGGAGAAAGCAACGAAAGCTGTTGTAAATTTGAACGTTCCATAGATATAAATATTCCAATACACTTTTTATTTAATAGTTATAATGAACGCACTGACAAATTTAGTAGTGGCTACTTTCTTGCAAATTTGCAATCCCATCTTCTTGAACAGAATATTTCCTTAAGACAATCGTTAAAGACGCATTCTTCAGAAAACAGTCCTTCCCAAGTTAAGATTTACGACTCCATTTCTTCCTACCTGTGTTGATCCCTTCTTAAAGTTCTCTGTCTAAAAACAAAAGTACCTAAGAAAATCATTTTGTCAATTAATGAAATTTGTAGGCATCTATGAAAAGGCTTGTCAAAAAAAATTTGGTTCTTTGAAAATTCTGTCCATTCATTTGGAGTAGCGAAACTTGTTTCGTGTTAATAACGCAGAGCAAGCTCTGCTACTCCAGAGTCTTTTGGAGTAGCGAAACTTGTTTCGCGATGATGACCTTGAAAATTCTGTCTATTCTTAATCGGTAGTCACGGTTTCAATCGTGCAAGGGAATTAATGAACAGAAAAAATCGATAAGAAGTGTTGATGAAAGAGGTGAGGAAAATGAGAGTGCGTTTTATGATTCCACGAGTAGCCCACTGTGCCGAAGGTCACTAAATTGAGTCTTGGGCAAGACCTTAAACTGCCCATTTTGATGAAGATGGTTTAGCAACTTTCTATCATAGGAGGGAAAAATAGTGAAGATAATCAGGAAATTTATAATTGTGATAGTTATGCTGTTGATTATTGGAGGGATACCGAAATTCGTATTGAATGCTCAGACTAATATCGATTTATTTATAGCCGATTTAATTTCTCAGGTTGGTTGCACATGCGAATGCGATCTGACTTTAAAAGATTGTCAAGAAAAGGACCCTGACTGTACAACTCGACCGGAGTTAATGAGGCAAATAAAAAGAAGTATTCAGGAAGGAAAATCAAATTTAATGTCGATTCTTGGGTGTCCATGTGGCTGTAGCTTGACTTTAGAGAGGTGCGAACGCGAGGATCCTGAATGTACTACCCGGCCTAAGTTGATAGGAAAAATTAAAGAATTGGCTGTTAAGTATAGAATTGAAAAGGAAATCCTCAGGAGCATGGGACAGACAATGACCCCGGTAGAAAGAACTATTGCCGAAAGCGCTATAGAAAACAAGTATCTCTTTCTCTATTTTTATAAGAGAGGTTCGAGAGATTCGAAGAAGATGTCCAGGGTAATTGAAAAGGCAAAGAAGAAATGGTCAGCCAAAGCCAATTTTGTTAACATTGATATAAATGATAAAACAGAAAAAAATATTATAGACCTCTACCGAGTGAAAAAAGTGCCTCTCACCCTGGTGATAGCGCCCAATGGAGCTATAACTGCCGGCCTTTCGGGAGTTGTAGACCTTGAGAGTTTAAAGAAGAGTTTTATCTCTCCCAAAATGGCAGAAATTATCAAGGCGATTCAGGAAAAAAAGACAATATTCTTATGTGTGCTTAATAAGAAGACTAAATATTCTAAAGAGGTGCTAAGGACAGCCCAAGCAGCTAAGGATATGCTTAGGGGGATAGCTGAGCTTGTTCAGGTAGATCCCAGCGACAAGCAAGAGGAATATCTCCTCAGCCAGTTGAAAGTTGAACCAGATATCGACAGCGCTACCACAGTGGTTATTGCTCCCACAGGAATAATAGCCGATAAGTTTACCGGGAAAATAACTAAAAGAGACCTGTTTAATTCCTTTCAGAAGATTTTAGCTCGCGAGCAGGGTTGTGGAGAACCCACGGCTACTGGAGGGAGTGCTTGTCAGCCGGAAAAAGGAACGACTGGCGAAAGCTCTTGTCAGTAATTAAGGGAGAATGTTATGCGGATCCATCACATTGTGTTCAAAGAACTCTGGGAGAGAAAGGACGAACTTCTAACTAGTTTTTTAGCCATCCTGTTAGGAATAGCTGTGATTGTGGCAGTAAGGACAATCAGTTTAGCTTCAAAAGAGAAGATAACTGAGGAAATGCACAATCTTGGTTCTAACTTACTAGTTATCCCCAGAGCGACTAAAGTCAGTGATTATTACACAGCAGATTTTGGCGATGAGGTGATGCAAGAAAAATATGCAGATATTCTAAATACCTCTGAATTTGCTGAGAAAGTTCATGAGATGATTCCCAAGCTTTCCTCTAAAATCACAATAGATAAGCAAAAAGTTATATTAACTGGTGTTCTTCCCAAGGAGGAATTTAAAGCAAAACCCAAGTGGAAAACTACCGGATGGTTTAAAAAAGAGAGAAGAGCTGAAATAGAACCCGGCTCTGAGAAGGTTGAAGAAACCATCGCCCGGAGGGAAATTCCTGCTCTGAAATTTGAGAAAAAGCCAAAGGTAAAAAGGAAAATTTTCCAATCCCTTGGCTTAAGGGAAGCTATTCTGGGAAGCGAGACAGCTAAATTATTGGGTAAAAAAGAAGGAGAAAAATTGAATATAAAAGGGCGGGAATTTACTATCTCTCAGGTATTCGAAGCTACAGGAACAGTGGATGATATAAGAATATATGCTCATTTACACACGGTGCAGGACCTGTTAGGAAAAGGTAAAGTAATTAACGCTATAGAAATAGTAGGCTGCGGATGTGAGACAGACCTAATAAAGTTGGGAAGAGATATAGAGAAAATTCTACCGGGCACTAAAGCCATCACCATAAGGCACATTGCCCAGACTCAGTCAAACACAATAAATCTAATGGAAAAATTTTCCTTAATTGTATTAATTGTTGTATTGATAATCGGAGGAGCCAGTATTGCCAACTATATGTCTTCTAATATTTACCAACGTCGCCGTGAGATTGGAACATTACTCGCTATTGGAGCCACTCCTAACTTAATTCTTTCTATTTTCCTGGAGAAAGCAATTCTCTTAAGTTTGGTAGGAGGAGCGTTTGGATATTTGGTGGGAACCGGTCTGGCAGTTGGTATTGGTCCTCGCATCGTAAAAATAATTGTTGCTCCTCAGCCGATATTAATTATTTGGTCAATGGCGATTGCTGTGGTCATAAATGTGATTTTCAGCCTGATCCCGGCTAAAAGAGCAGCTAATCTTGATCCCGTTCGGATACTTCAGGAGGTATGAAGACATGATTGAAATTAAAAATTTGACTAAGATTTATAACCAACGTGAAAAAGAAGTGACAGCTTTACAAGAAGTTAATCTACGCATATCTAAAGGAGAATTTGTTTGTGTAATCGGACCGAGTGGTAGCGGGAAAAGCACTTTTCTTTTGACGTTGGGAGGATTAATAAAACCCACAACAGGGAAAATTTACATTGAAGGCAACTCAATTTACGATTTAATAGTGAGCGAGCGAGCTAAAATTCGTCAATCTACTCTGGGATTTATATTTCAAACCTTCAACTTAATTCCTTATCTTACCGCTTTAGAGAATGTCCAAGTGCCTCTTTGCATTGCCAAAAATTCCCATAAAGAACAGATAAAGATTGCTACTGAATTATTGGAAAAGTTTGGGCTGGGAGATAGATTTAACCATAAACCTGCCGAACTGAGCGTTGGAGAACAGCAGAGAGTTGCTCTTGCTCGGGCTTTAGCTAATAAGCCATCAATTCTCCTTGCAGATGAACCGACTGGGAATTTGGACCCAATCTGTACCAGGGAGGTTTTTGATTATTTCAGGAGACTTCATCAGGAAGGGATAACTGTGGTGGTGGTGACTCATGATTATGATGCAGCGAAATGTGCCAATCGGCAATTGGAAATTATTGAAGGTCGCTTAAGCGAAAAAAATTCTATTTCAGGGAGGTAAAATATGTCAATGTATAAATGGATAAGAAGTTTTCTATTAATTTTGGTTCTTATGATTACTTTTTCAAATGAGAAGGGTAATGCCCTTACAAATGTAGATATGATAGTTGAAAATTTGATGACAAAGATTGACTGCAACTGTGGATGTGGATTAAACTTGAAGAATTGCCAGCGAGATGATCCTACTTGTACCACTCGGCCAGAAATTATAGAGCAAATAAAGAGACTTATTCGGGAAGGAAAGAAGGAAGAAGAAATAATTAAAAGTTTAGTAACTCCTGCTGGTAAAGCAATCAATCAGGCAAGAAAAGAGGGTAAATACTTATTTCTCTTTTTCTATGAAGAAGGCTCCGATGATTGTGAAAAAATGAGCAAGGTAATCAAGAAAGCAGAGAAACGATGGGCAAAAAAGGCCAATTTTTTCAATATTAATATAAATGGCAAAAGAGAAAAAGAAATTATCGCTAAGTATGGAGCCTATCAGGCACCCTTAATTGTAGTTATGGCACCCAACGGAGTGGTTACAAGAGGATTTCCCGGCGTGGTGGGGTTAAAGGAACTGGAAGAGGCTTTCGTCTCCCCTAAAATGGTTGAGATACTCAAAGCATTGCAAAATCGGAAGGTAATATTTTTGTGTGTTCAAAATGAGGATACTAAATACGCAAAAGAAGTATTGAAAACAGTAAACGAAGTTGCTGAAGTCTTGGGAGATTCGGTGAAAGTGGTCAAAGTCGATCCTCTCGATTCCCAAGAGGAAGAATTATTAAAGCAGATTAAAGTAGAACCAAAAGTAGAAACGACTATCACGATGGTTATCTCCCAAAGTGGCACCGTAGGAGAAAAATTTACAGGAAAAGTAAGCAATTTAGACCTGTTTAAGGCTTTCCAAAAAGTAGTAGCTCAAAGGAGTGGCTGTGGTGGCAGTGGAAGCGGTCCGGGAGGGAGCACCTGTGAATAGATTCTGGAGGGAAACTTCATGCAGTTAAGACATATTGTTTTTAAAGAACTTCAGCAAAGAAGAGTTAGATTGATAATCGGCTTTCTAGTGATATTTCTGGCTATCACTGTCATTGTAGCTATTCAGTCTGTTACAGTCTCCTCCCGGGTTGCTGTAGCTAAACAACTGCGTAGACTTGGCCCTAATATGTTTGTTCTTCCTCGATTCCTCTCGTTATCGGATTTTTATACAGCTAATTATGGTGATTCTCAGATGCCAGAAAGTTACATTTATAGACTTAGGGGAGCAGAATTAGAAGGAGTAGAGGAAATAAAGGGCATGCTTTCTATTCCAATTAAGTTAAATAATAATAGTGCAATTGTGACCGGGATATTATCCAATAAAACAATGTTGATTGACCAAAATGAAGTTTTTTTAGGAAGCGAAATCGCCAAGCTATTAAATTTAAAACAAGGTTTGTCGTTAAAGATTAGAGGGAAAGACTTTAACGTTACTGAAGTCTTACCTGAGAAGGGTACTATTGATGACGTTAGAGTATTCATCTCTTTAACAGTGGCACAGGAAATTTTTAAAAAAGGGAAGGTTATTAATGTAATTGAAATAGTCAGTTCTATGCCAAAGAATACCGAGAGGTTAACCGAGGAAATAGAAGCCTTACTTCCAGAGACAAAAGTGGTATCTAAAAGAAGAATTGCTCAGGCACAAGCCAGGACTATGGCAGCACTCAAGAAATATTCATTAATATTACTCATCATAATTGTTTTCATTGGAGGCTTATCCATAGCTAACTATATGTACATAAATGTTCGAGAACGTCGGAAAGAGATTGGCACGCTAATGGCTATGGGTGCCACGCCAGGATTAATCCTTAAAGTCTTTCTACAAAAAGCGATACTACTCGGTGTGGGAGGTGGAATTGGAGGCTATATTTTCGGGACACTTTTGGCTATAATTTTAGGGTCCCAGATCGTTAAAGTACCTGTTAAGCCACTTCCTGGCTGGTTTATTTGGTCAATAATTATTGCTGTTATTTTTAGCTTATGTTCCTCAGTTATTCCCGCTAAATTAGCAGCTAATTTAGATCCTGCCCGGATTCTGCAAGAAGAGTAAAAATTTATAAAACAAACCGTGCATTCTTATCTTGCAATCTACCCCTCGCTTTGTTATAATTTTAAAGGAGAAAATAAAGCTGACCCCATTCCGGTTTCGGGACGGGGCAGGGTGAGGGAAAGGATAGAAAAGAGAATGCAAATTAAGAAAATGAGTCTAATAAGACATATGGAAGAACTGAGGAGAAGGCTCATTATTTGCATCCTTACAGTTCTAGGGTGTTCAATCTTTAGTTACCTCTATTCTGATAAGATTCTCACCTTTTTGAAAAAGCCTTTCCCCCATTCCTTAGTGTTTATAGCACCGCAAGAACCGTTTATCATAACCTTGAAAGTTGCCATATTTGGTGGGATTATATTTGCTTTGCCCATGATAACTTATCAGGTCTGGCAATTTGTTTCCTCAGGTTTAAAAAAGAAAGAAAAGAGGTATTTACTCTTCTACAGTCCATTTTCGCTACTTCTATTCCTGAGCGGGGCAAGTTTTGCTTACTTTCTGGTCGTCCCAGTGGGTTTAAGATTTTTGCTCAGTTTTGGTGGTAGTTCTTTACAGCCCATGATTTCCATAAGCAAATACTTATCTTTCATTACTCTAATGATTTTTGCCTTTGGTATCGTCTTTGAGTTACCACTGGTGTTTCTGTTTCTGACCAAGATGGGCATAGTAACCCCCCAGTTTTTAGCAAAGAAGAGGAAGGTGTTCATTATAGCCATTTTTGTTTTAGCTGCCATTCTTACTCCACCCGATGTTTTCACTCAAATTCTCCTGGCAGTGCCTCTTTTGATTCTTTATGAAGTGAGCATCTGGCTTACAAAGATAGTCGCTCACTAGAGAGACGAAGGAAAAGTTTATATAAAAACCATAATTATAGGGGTATTTTAAGGATGAAAGGGGATTTTTATAGAAGGAAATTATCCAGGAGAGAATTTTTTAAAATGTGTGCTTTTAGCGGCGTTGCTCTGGCGTCGGTTCCTTTGCTCGTTGATATTTTGAAAGCTGCTGCCTCCAGGCCAAAAAGTGGCGAGAAAGGTTTTATTTCCCAGAGAGAGGCGATGTTTTACAAAAAGCTGGATGAAAAGACAATTCAGTGTCAGCTTTGCCCCAGGAGGTGCACACTTTCGGAAGGGATGAGAGGTTTCTGTCG
>SDBT01001617.1_pt1 | contig 39975 bp, 37 predicted proteins | sample 2277101 | NCBI WGS metagenome assembly SDBT01 (sample SAMN10404973, study PRJNA504765) | marine sediment metagenome | isolation source: marine sediment core GS10_PC15, 103 cmbsf | place: Arctic Ocean: Southern Knipovich Ridge | collected 2010 | reverse complement strand
ACGGGAGGAGCACCCCTATGTGGTAGTGGTAAAGGGTGATGGTGAATGGTGGGCGGGGAGGTGCTACAACGCGGGGAGTGAAAAGGGTATAGAGCTGGGTGCGAAGTACGTGCTGTGGGTGGATAATGACATCATAGTTGACCCTGAATTTATGTCAGCCCTGGTGGAAACAGCGGAGAGGAACCCGAAATCACTGGTAACATCAAAGGTATACTACTATGACCCACCCAACAAAATAGTGGAAGTGGGTGGTGAGATGAACTGGCTAAGAGGTGGCTATAAGGCACGGGGCGCAGATGAGATAGATAGGGGGCAATATGATGATGAAGCTGACGTGAAGTGTGCGACAACAGGTATGCTTATTAATACCTCATTTTTCCAAAGTACTGGTATGGTAGACTGGCAGCACTTTCGTCATCTGAGAGGTGATGTGGATTTCACCTATAGGGCATATAAGAAGGGCTATCGCATAATCTATCAGCCCAGAAGTAAAGTATGGCACAAGGTATCCAACACAGCCAAGCAGACCGGCATTGCCACCCAGCGATTGTTCCTGAAGAATCCTGTATCCACCCTCGTCTATGCCCTGTCAAACAGGAGCCAGGGTGGGGCACTGAGTGTTCGGGAAGTGGTTCGGTTTTATTCAAGGCACTTCCCTTTGGCCCTTCCCTATATTTTTATTTACTATGTGGTGAGGCACTTTATCCGTGAAATACGGGGGGAATATAAGGGCAGATATTATTGACGATATGATGGTGTACCTCTAGAGATGTGGGAGACATTATGCTATTGTTTTCCGGAATATAGTAAGCGGGATTTTTGCGAGTCTACACGCAAGCACCACCAGGAATGAAGGGCTATGTATGGATCCACGGCGGAAATATAAAATAGTTAGAAAGTTATACTTTACACTCTTTCCCACGGTTGTCAGATATCTATCACCTTTGCTAAAGGATTGTTCAGAGGTGCTTGACCTTGGCTGCGGCTGGGGCTCACCACTAGAATTTTGTCCTGTTTCGTATTCAGTAGGCGTTGAAGTATTTGAGCCCTATCTGAAGGAAAGCTTGGAAAGGAAAATCCATAGCCATTACATCAAGGCAGACGTGAGAAAATTAAATTTCAAACCAAAGTCCTTCGATGCAGTGCTGATGCTGGAGCTTCTGGAGCACCTCTCCAAAGAAGAAGGGCATGAATTGCTTGAAAAAGCGGAGATTTGGGCAAGAAAGAAGATAATCGTCTCTACTCCAAATGGTTACACCCAGCCAGTAGTCATTGATGGTGACCCTTGCTTAGCCCACCAATCCGGCTGGACATACGATGAGTTAAGGAGACTTGGCTTTAACATTTCTGGGATAAGTGGGTGGAGGAGATTGAGAGGGTCTGATGGAGACATAAGGCTTCGCCCCAAGCTCTTCTGGTTTGCCATTTCAGGTTTAACCCAGTACATAACTCACTATTTCCCCAACAAACATGCCTTTGGTTTATTGTGTGTCAAACTAGTAAGATGAAATACTGGGAGAATTGTTGAAGACATCCAGAATTGTCATGCTGGCGCTCAGCGCCTATTTCATACTCATAGCCGTAGTGCTGCTTCAGCTCAGGAACTCGGCAGTGGAGGGCTATGAGCTCTCCATTTATGCCAACACTCCGCCGTTGACCTGGTTGTTAGTGATTGGTGGCATCATCACCGGCTTGGTCATCATCGTCCGTGAAGTCATGGGCGGCTCCAAAGATAACCAGTGGCTGCTGGGCTTCTTCATGCTAGGGGTATCCATTTTCATCGTGTCTATGCTTCCCACGCTCAGAGGCTATCACCTATACAACCCTGTAGACCCTCTGGGGCATCTGGCCATGGCACAAAAAATCCTGTCAACCGGTCATCTCGGCGAAACCAACACTTACCCGCTCCTGCATATCCTGCTAGCAGAGGCAAGCATGATAGGTAAAGCACCACTCATGCTGATGATAAAGTATATTCCAATCCTAATGAGCCTTGCGTTTATGGTCTACACTTACATGCTAGCTTCGGCTGTCTTACCTAAAAGAGGAATGGCTCTGCTGGCAGCTGCCGCCACTGCCACTCTCCTTTTTGATTTTTTCCAGGTCAGCCCATACCCCCAGGGACTGGCTACGATGACACTACCACTCATAATTTACCTCTATTTCAAAAGGCTGCAATCCCCCTCCACAGGTTACCGGGTAGCCTTCGTTATTTTGCTCATAGGCTATGTGTTCCTACACCCGCATACAGCGCTAGTCCTGGTAGCATTTCTGGTAGTAATGGAGGTGGGAAAGGTAGTGTTTGACCGGCTCTTCACCGGGCAAGCTGCCTCTCTGTCACCAGTTCCAACAGAACAAAGTGCTATATCTTTTGCTCCGGTCATGATTTTCTTCGTAGCCTTTTTCACCTGGGTATCGACCTTCATCGTGTTTAATGACCGGGTCAGGCTAAGTTGGCAGGTATTGACGGGTAAAGTAACTGAAATGCCACCTCAGATTGCCTGGATAGCTCCAGCCATCCAGGTCCAGGGGTGGGACTTCATCCAGTTTGTGCTCAGGCAGTATGGTGGGCGCATGATTTATATGGCTTTGGCGGCAATCGGTATATTGCTTATCCTGAGGCATGTCTGGCGGCGTCAGCCCGGGCTGAGGGACCTGCTGCTCCTTGCCATCTTTATCCCGATAGGCGAGCTTGTTGGTGTTGTGTTCTACCGATTAACTATGCTATCAATTCCCGCCCGGCTGCTGGAGTCAAGTGTAATTCTGACGCTGGCAGCGGTGGTCCTCGGCTATACCTTCTATAGAGTACTGCAAGCACCGGGGAGACGCCGGCTTATCAAGATGGCAGTGCCTGTTGTCGTCATAGCTCTGGCGGCCACATTGAGCGTGTTCAGTGTCTACCGCTCACCCTATGCTTACCAGGCCAGTCCGATGGCAACGCGCATGGACGAGTATGGCACTTATTGGCTTGCTTCCCACAAGAAGCTGAACCTTCAGATTAATGGACTGGGTCTGTTCCGCTCCTGGCTAATACCGGCGGTAGGATGGGAGGAAGTTGCAACCGGGGCTAGGAGAGACATCCTTGAAACCAATTACCGAATTGCGGTGCGCGCGTATCATAAGATTGACCTCCCGCCGCACCTGGGCTATCTCACCTACAACTCCATAGGTGACCGCTACCAGGTGGAAGGAGAGTGGGAGACAATGGGAGCCTATGGCACGCTGCACTATGTGCGCTATGTAGTGGTCACTGGAGCCTTTAAGGTAGTCCATTCCGACGCCGCTCTGCTGGAGAGGAGGGTAGTGGGTAACGAGGAGGTGATGGGAAGATGGGACATAGAAGTCGCTGATGTAGAAAGACTGGAAGAAGACCCGGCGGTAGCCAGGATATACTCCAATGGTGGCTATGATATCTATTTCATCGCTCCCTATGCCCTTTCCCCCCGTGACCCGATACTGGTGTCGGACTCTTTAGAGGAGGCTGCCCTTTGAAGGTCAAAATTAAGAATGAACTTCTCATTATCAGCGTGTTGGTATTGCTCTATGTCGTCCTTTTCCCATTCTTTAGCTCCCTGGCTTTGGGGCTTATCATGGGTACGCCGATAGTAATATTCCTCCCCGGCTACGTGATTATAGCAGCTCTATTTCCCAGGCAACACCAGCTAGGCGGCTTAGAAAGGGTCGGGCTGAGCTTGGGCACGAGCATTGTCTTATCGCCCCTGGTAGGAGTGCTGTATCACTTCACGCCTATGGGCATCCAAGCTTATCCTATCCTGCTTACCCTCGCCGCCCTCATACTGGCTGGCTCTGCTTTCGCCTGGAGGCAACGCCGCCGGTTGTCTGAGGAGGAGCGTTTCGTTATTGCCTTTAATGTCGGCTTTATTGATTGGAGGCAAAACAGCCCCGTTGATAAGGCTCTATCCGTAGTGCTGGCAGCCTCAATAATTGGTGCCATAGGGGTTGCCGGCTATAGCCTGACACAACCGATAACAAAGGAAAAATTCTCTGAGCTTGGTATTCTGGGTCTGGAAGGCAAGGCGGTAGACTATCCCAGGGAGGTCATAGTTGGGGAAGAGGTAAGGGTGATAGTGGAGATTGCTAATCAAGAGCTTGAGGAAGAAAGCTATCACCTGGAGATATGGATAGGCGGAAAGAAAAACAGCGAAGTGGGTCGGATGGTCCTGGCTCAAGGAGAGAGATGGCAGCAAGAAGTCAGTTTCACCCTTATGGAGCGAGGGGAAAACCAAAAGGTAGAGTTTTTGCTATTCAAGGATGGGGAGACCCAGCCACGCGCAGGTCCTGTCTATCTCTGGATAAACGCCAGAGAAGTTGGTGAGAAATTCACCCTGTTCCATATCACTGCCTTCCCTATGGGAGGTCCCCATGGACCTATAGAGGTTGGGTCTATCCATACTGCTGACGTCGAGATAATTAACCATGAAGGAGAGACAGTAAGCTACCGGGTTGAGGTGTGGATGGCGGGGGAGAAGGTGCCCCCGGGTGGCGGCGAGATAACCGTTGAAGCCGGGGAGACAAAGGAGATAACGGTGTTTCTTACCGCACAGAAGGCTGGTGAGCAGGAGATAGAGTTCAGACTGTATAAGAGCGGAGAAGACCAGCCCCTCCGCAGTGTAAGCTTTAAGGTAATTGTACAAGAGCCTGTTGTACAAGGTGGATAGTAATACTTCATTGCCCGAGGCAGGAAAACGCTCAAGCCTGAAGTGGTTTAACCGCTTCAACAAGCATCCAGAACCCTAAGCTATCGGGCAGGATGTTACCCAGCCATGACATCTTAATTTTTCCTAGCACCCTCGATTTTGGACTAAAAGGGTCAGGCTTGATTCTGACTTCCGAGAATGCTTGAAACATACTTTTAAGCTCCCCAATGGTGTATGCCTTTGTCCCCGGGCTCTCGCTGAATTGTGCCAGTACCGATGAAAAAGACCTGAAAGGTTTACCTTTGAGCAAGCCATGCCTGACATATAGTGCCAGGGCTGTAACAGAATGACGGTTATAGAGCATCGCTTTTAGGATACCGCCCGGTTTCAACACGCGATGGATTTCCTCTACCACTTTAGGCGGGTCTGGGCTGTGGTGTATGACGCCCCAGCTATAGACCAGGTCAAACGAGTTTGAGGGGAAAGGAAGGTTTTCGGCATCTCCCGCCACAATGTTTGCTGGCATTCCGTATAAGTGCATTCTCTCTTTTGCCAGATTTACCGAGTGAGTGCTTAAATCGATTCCATAGACATCAGCTCCTGCCCGGGCAAATTGCAGGAAATCCGTGCCCAGTCCTGTCCCAATCTCCAGCACTCTTTTCCCATCCCATTTTGCGAACTGGGCAAAGGAGTGGATGGAGGGTGCATGCAAGTATCTCTCCCGTTCAATTTCTTCAAAGAATTGCCGGCTTCCTTCAGGAGAACGGCTGGACGAGCTCTCGCAGGGTTCTTCATCCCAGTAGGCCTGCACTTTTCTCTTTAGTCTGGCTTCATTGGAATTCATTCGTTGCCCCTCACTACAATAGCATACCCTCAGCCATAGATGGAAATAATCGGCTCAGCATCCTGTCTATTGCCTTAATTATGAGATTCATCAGAGGAGGAGAAATGGGTGGCTCAAGATGAAGCCCGAGCGTCCTTAGCACGGTGAACTCATGGATGTTCAAAAGCTGTTTCAGTGAACGATAGGCAAAAACTCGCAGATGGCCACCACCTCTGGAGACATGCATCTTGAACTTGCCCACATTGTGTCTCAGACTCACCGAGGTAGAGTAGGGCTGAAAGCCCAAAGGCACCACAATCCTATTAAGCCACCAGGATAGATTACGAGTACTCAAGACACAGATACCATCAGGTTTTAGAGTCCGGTATATCTCATCCAACAAATGGTCGGGGTTAAATAGGTGCTCGATGACCTCTCCACAGTGAATAGCATCGAAGTAACTATCTTCAAAGGGAAAATCTTCCTCATCCAAATCTACCTTAAAACATTTGATGCCCTTTTGGGCAGCAGACTTGATACCCTCTTCTGATAATTCAATGCCATAGACCTCCTCAGCATGTGAAACCTGCTTGAGAACTTGGGTGAAGTTGCCCTCAGCACAGCCTACATCCAGAATTCGCTTCGCGTCAAATCTGGAGAAGATGTCGGCTACCTTCCTGAACCGTCCGGTGAGAGCTTCATAGGCTGTTGCATAGCAGCGGACTTCTGAGTAGTACTTTTTCTTTTCCATCACTTATTTCCCGAAAATGCTCTTGCCGTCAATGTTCAAAGGGGTATCAATGTCAAGGAGATGCAGCACCGTTGGGGCAATGTCCATTAGAGTTATTTCCTCTCGTAGAGGCTCTTTTCCTTTAAGATTTGAGAGCAGAAATACCGGTGAGTCCAGCTTATGGCTGCCCGGTTGGATGTTGTGTGTCTGAGATTCACTGAAAATAGAGCCATATATAGCCCATCCTGTCCCGTAATCATCCCTTAGTTGGAAAACAATATCAGGGTATTTTGAAATGTATTCACCTTGATATAGCTCCTCCCGGCGGCAGATGAACTCCATAAGAGGCCCGGTGCTATCTGGTTCCTTTAGTTCAGCCAGTTCATGGATCAAACGAGTGCGCAGCTCATCATAGTCTTTGTCTTTTAGCCTTTCTTTATAGATTGTTATGCCACCATAGGAGTAAGCCTTAATCCCCGAAAGGTCAGAGACGTAGGCGGCTGTATTCTGCCAGTCAATTGCCAGGGGTGCAGTATACATTTTCCTTATGCGGGGGATGGCATGCATTATTTTCATGGCTATGCCCCCAATCCCGAATCTATTGATAAACCTGGTCACAGTACTTCTCACTGCCTCAATAGCATAGTAAGGGTCTCTAAAATCGGTCTTCTTTATCTTAGGGATGAGGAGCCCCTTCCTCCTCAGGATTTCATTTATATTTAATAGCTTCAATGGGCGCATGGCTTGACCATGATCGCTCAAAACCATAGTAATAGTGTCTGGTCCAGCAACGGCCAAGAATTCACCTACTATATCATCGTAGAGCTTATAAAACTCCTTATGTATGTTTTTATAGGGGTTATCTCCGGGATAGGTAGGGTCGTTTTCGTCAAAATAGTTCCAGAGATTATGCCCCACCCAGTCCAACGACGAGGAGTAAAAAAAGAAAATGTCCCACTTATCCTCCTTCCACATCTTCAACGCAAATTCGGCCTCTGCTGAAACAAGCCTTTTATGGGCTGCGATGAATTTGGGCAAAAGGCTCTTTTGGGGCGTGGATTTTATATTACCTAGAGGGAGAAGAGCATATTCTTCAGATAGAGATTGGGGATAGCTTTGTACAGGCACAACCTGCCTACTTCTTTGAAGGGACTTGCCAACCATTACTCCATTAACCGGCCAGACAGGGTAACCCAGATGGGGAAACAGGATACATACCTTCTTACCGGCGCTACCAGCGGTGTCCCAGAAGGTTCTCCCTCGAATGGAGTCATTAGGCACATCCTCATAGGCAATAACGCTTACCTTCTCCAACGGGTCGAGAAAATAGATCAGACCGTGCTGTGCCGGATTCAGTCCGGTATATATACTGGCCCAGGCCGTTGGTGTATCCGGGGGATATGTAGACCTTGCTTTTATACTGGGGCTCCCCTCCTTCATCTTGCCGAGATGCTCCAGTTCCCCCTCGTATCTGGACAGTAATATAGAATCGAGGGCATCTATGCCGAGTATTAGCACTCTACTCATCGGATAATAATCTCTTTCCTCTCTTCCTTTTGCCTCTCCCGATAGATAGCCATCGCGGTAACACTTCGGTCAAGTAACCGACAATGGCACTGAAGCTGAGGTCTCTAAAGAATCGCCTGAGTTTGCTCAAGCTGATATTGTGGAGCTGGAATTCGATATACCCTCTTAATTGTAACCGTTCCAGCTCCCTCCGCGATATATCTCTCATCTCCAGGGCAGCGCCAACCTGTTTGCCATAATCCGCCCAGTTGTTAGATAGTAACCTGTAATTGCCCTCACCTCTCTCAGCTAGTCTCGCAACCTCTGTTCCGGGATAAGGAACCATTATGCCAAAATTCACCCGGGTAGTATCTAGTTTGGCGGCAAATTTTATGGTATCTCTAATAGTTTCTCTAGTTTCGTTGGGATGACCCAATATGAAAAAGGCGTTGGTATGAACTCCTGCCTTCTTAGCTGCTGCAGCAGCCTTTTCTGATTGTTCTAAGGTTATGCCTTTCCCGATATTGTTCAGTATCTGTTGATTCCCGCTCTCAATGCCCAGGCCAACTGCAGTAAAACCAGCCTCCTTCAGCTTCTTCAGGAGTTCATAATTGACTGTATCTACTCTGGTGGTGACATCGAACTTTACCGTTCTGGATAAGCCACTCTCGATTATCAAATCTAGTAATTCGTAAGTATGCCTATGATTTATGCCAAAGGTGTCATCATGAAAGGAAATCCGTTCCGGGTGGTAATTGTTATAGATACTCTGCAGTTCATCAATTATGTTTTGAGCTGATCTTAGCCTTAACTTATTACCCAGCACCCTGGAGCAAAAAACACATTTAAAAGGACAACCACGGGATGAGAGGACAGGATACTGTCGTAACGGGGGAAACAAATGCCAGGCGGGGAAAGGTAATTCATCCAGATTGGTTATAAACGGTCTTGGTTCGTTTTGTTTGATTTCCTTACTCCTGAATACCAGCCCCTTCACATCTTCCATTGCCTTCTTACCACTTAGTGCCAAAACTAACTCGTTCAGGGTTATCTCTCCTTCACCGTAGACCAGAAAGTCAAAACAGTGGAACTGCTCCATGGTTTGCACAGGGAGAGCAGTGGCATGAGCTCCGCCAATGACTACGGGGGTATGCGGCAATTCCCTTTTCAAATCTGTAGCTAGCCTGGCAGCGTCAACTATGTCGGGGGTAAAGGCTGTGACCCCAACAAGGTCGGGAGTCTGTTTCTTGATTCTATCCACAACCTGGCTAAAGCTGAGGCCCTCAAATTTGGCATCTATTACTTCAGTTTGGACACCTTGTCGCTCCAAGTAAGCAGCCAGATATGCCAATCCCAGTCTTGGTTCTCGAGTTCTGGCAAACTGTCTCTCTTTACTTGCCTCGGTAGGAGGGTTGGTCAGAACAACTTTGCTCACAGTGTATTCGGCCTCCGTATAGTATCGACCTTACTTCTCAGGGTCTTTATGAACCCCAGCCATATGACTATGGCTACAATCCCCTGCACCGAAAGCCAGCCAATGCCGACTCCCACCAAACCTACCCTGGACATCAGGATGTAGGAGGCTCCGAGACCGAGGATTGTTACTGACGCATGAGCATAAATTATAGGCTTTAGCTGAAGCTGCACCCTTTTCACCGCGACCCAGAGTTCGATAAAGCCGGTGGGGATGATGGCTATTGACAACAATCTTAATACTGTCAGGGCATTTTCTGAGTATTCCTTGCCGAATGCCAGCAGGATTCTGTCCCCAAAGAAGAAGATGATGATAATGGCCGGTATCACAAGAAGCAGAATGAATCTTATAGCCCGCATAAGATTATGCCGAAGCCTTTCCTCATCGTGTGAACCTTCAACAAATAAGGACGTGGTTATGGCTATTGGAATCATGTTCAGCACCATTATTATCGTGAATGCCATATAAAAGTAGGCGTTAAACTCAGCACCCAATACGCCCAGAACTAGTAACGGCAGCACAGTAACCGGGACTGAGCTAATACCATCGGCAACATAATTCCACAGAGAGAAATGGACCATTTCATTGATTACACTTTTCCGTACCGCCGGTGCCGGACGATACCAGGACTGTGTTTTCACCAGCATGAGACTACCAATTATGAGTGCTATCCATATACCTATGCCAAACGAAGACAAGATTCCCAGTACGCCCAGGGACACCAGCACTAAAGGCAAGCCTAATTTTATCGCGGCAAATATCACTTGCTGAACAAGAGCAAGCTCGGCACGCCTTAATGCAATAAATACATACCTTTGTATGAAGAAGAGGCTGTACCCGACGGTGAATATAACAAAAGCTATGAACAGGCCCGCATCCCTGCCTATTAATAACAAGTCTTGGGACCAAATTGGAGTTCCCAGGATGAAGGCTACTGCCAGCACAATGGAAAAGGCGCCGGCTATAGTCAGGCAGGAATTGACTACTCCTCGCTTATCGTCCGTGCTGGGCAAAAATCGGATTAGACCTAAATGCAATCCCAGGCTTGAAAGCACATAGAGTAAACCTAACATCGAGAGCATAGCACTGGCCAGTCCCACCTCTGCGAGCGGATAATGTCTGGCTACTACAATCCAAAAAGCGAACCCCAGCAGGGAAGAAATGCCGGTGGACAGCATAATCATAAATGAGTTTTTGTATAAGGGGTCTTTAAGGCGGCGTTTGAGCTGGCTCATTACTGAGATCGGATTTATCGAGTACCTTCTTGTGGATTCAAAATTGGGGCTCATCTCTGATCCTCACGTCGCTTTAGTTCAAAAACACAGGCGAATTAAGCCTCTCAAGTCTCGCAGCACTCTATTTGGCTGGGACAATAGCAATCTCAACCCTACCCTTATGTATTTGGGTCGGAAGTAATATCCTCTGTATGCCATCTTAACGGCATCACCAATTGCTTCGGCCGATAGGTGGGGGTATCCAAATATAGGCTGCATCGGCATGTACTTCTCCCAATCCTCGGTCAGCAGATAGTTCTCCTCTTTGAGGTATCGATGGAGCTCGGTGCCGGGGTAGGGCACGGCAGTGCTAAACTGGGCGGTAGCCGGGTTCAAGCTCTTGCTGAATTCGGTGGTCTTCTTAATAGTTTCTACCGTCTCGCCCGGCAACCCAAAGACGAAAGTGCAATGCACATCAAGGCCTACGCTTCTCATTAAGTTAACACCTTCCACCACCTTTTCTATCTTATATTGCTTGTTGATATTATTCAGAATCTTCTGGTCGCCGCTCTCCACACCTACCTTTAGCAGCCAGCATCCCGCCTCTTTGAGCTTCTCTAACATCTCTCTATCATTGGTATCTGCTCGGGCATAGCAGCCCCAGGGGAGCTTTATTCCCCTCTTTATCATCTCATTACATACTGCTATCACATGCCTTTTATCGGCTGTAAAGGTGTCATCGTTGAATAAAAAGCTCTTAAAGCGATATTCCTTCTGAATCATCTCCAGTTCATCGACAATATTCTTCGGGGAACGGCGCCGGTATCTTCTTCCCGTCATGACCTGAGGCCAATTGCAGAAGGTGCATCTATAGGGGCAGCCTCTCCCCCCGAGGACGAAGGTGAAGGGATTTTTCAGGATGGGGTCGAAATATTTGTAGTTGGGGATTAGGTCACGGGCGGGGAGGGGCAGTAAGTCAAGGTCCGATAAATAATCTCTGGGTGGGTTAAGAATCACTTTGCCGTCCTGGCGTCTAAAGCAAACACCTTTAGCACCATTTGGCCCCTTCTCAATATATTCACCAAGGCTTAACTCATATTCGCCGACAATGACAGCATCAAGACTATTCCCCGCTATCGATTCTACGGGCAATGCCGATACGTGCGGACCGACAAAGACTATTTTGCAACTAACCCTTTCTTTTATTTCCCTGGCTACTTCAATATCATTCTTAAAGGAAGGCGTTGAGGTTTCGAAGATAATGTAGTCAGGCAAGCTATGCTCTACTTTTGAGATGAAATCTTCGACACTGATGGAATCTACTTCGGCATCGATGAGTTCAACATCGTGTCCTCGGGAGCGGATATAAGCAGCAGCATATGCCAAAAGGAGCGGTGGATGCATGACCGGTGTGGCATAGCCATAAGCAGGGAACCTGATAGGTCGGTTAAACTTGCCTTTCCCTTTAAAGGTTGGTGGATTGGCGAATAATACTTTCAGAGCGAGTTACCTCCTAGCCCCCACTCAGACATTGTGCGTCCGGGCAAATTTTGTGAAATATTCAATGGTCCGATTTAATCCCTGTTTTAGACCAACTTGTGGCTTCCAGCTCAATACTTGCTTAGCCTTGGTAATGTCTGGCTTTCTCCTCACAGGGTCATCCTGGGGTAAAGAGCAGAATACTATTTCCGAGCTGGAGTGGGTTAAATTCTTGATTAGCCCGGCAACCTCCAGGATAGTTACCTCGTCCGGATTGCCTATGTTAATTACTTCTCCCCCTAGACCAGCGGTGAACATTAACCCTATTAAACCGTCTATCATATCAGAAATATAGCAAAACGACCTTGTCTGAGTGCCTTCACCATAGACTGTTAGCGGCTTCCTGCTAATGGCTTGGTTAATGAGATTGGGGATTACCCGCCCATCATCCTGCCGCATCCTCTCCCCGTAGGTATTGAATATCCTGGCTATCCTGACGTCAAGCCCCTGCTTGCGGTGAAAGGAGAGGCTCAGGGCTTCGGCAAACCTCTTTGCCTCATCATAGCATGACCTGACACCAATGGGGTTAACATTGCCCCAGTAACCCTCATCCTGCGGATGCTTCTGTGGGTCTCCATAGACTTCAGAAGTTGAGGCCAGCAGGAAACGAGCATTGTTTTGCTCGGCAAGTTGGAGCATGTTATATGCGCCCTGCGAGTTGGTAAGGAGTATATCCATAGCATGTTGTTCAAAATCTACCGGTGATGCTCTGGATGCCAGGTGGAAGATGTAGTCTGCTTCCAGTTCTAGGGGTTGCTTCACATCATGCCTTATGAATTTGACATCCAAGCCGGCAATATTCTCTACATTTCCCGAGGTGAGGTTATCAAGGCAGGTTACTTCATAACCCTCTTCTACCAGCCGCTGGCAAAGCCAACTACCGATAAACCCTGCCCCACCGGTTACTAGAACCCCTTTTCCCTTCACCAACACACTCCTTCATATACCTTGGCCTCTCTTGCTTTGGCAGTTTTCCTGCCGTCGATAACAGTCCTGCCCTTGTAGTCCAAGTGTTCAAACTCCTCCCAGTCAGTCAGTATTAAAATAGCCTCGCTTTCTAACACCTCTTCGGGGCTGGTGTATTCTATTTGGGGAAATAGCCCTTTGAAATTCTCTATAGCTATCGGGTCATATGCCTTAATCTTAGCTTCTTCCTTCAATAGGGCATCAACAACCCGAATCGCTCTTGACTCTCGGATATCATCGGTGTTGGCTTTAAAGGCTAAGCCTAGCATACCAATGGCTCTATTTCTTAGGTCTGGGACGTGCTTTTTCAGAAGCTCCACCATTCTCAGTGGCTGTTGGTCATTCAGGCTTAAGATTTCCTCCAAGATTTTGGGCTCATATCCTATCTCCCTTGACTTTGCTATCAGTGCTTTAAGATCTTTGGGCAAGCAGGAACCACCAAAGCCAATGCCGGCATTCAAGAACTTATTGCCAATTCTCTCATCGTAACCCATCCCTTCAGCCGCTTCATAGACATCGATTCCCAGTCTCTGGCATATATTTCCTATCTCGTTTATCAGGGATATTCTAGCGGCTAAAAAGGCGTTGGAAGCGTATTTAACCATCTCGGCAGTTCTCAGCTCAAACCTTAAAATGGGGCAATCAAAGTCGCGATACAATTCTGCCAGAACATCACCACCCTCTTTGTTCATTTCTCCTATCACAATTCTGTCCGGATGAAGAAAATCCCTAACAGCGATGCCTTCTCTTAGAAACTCAGGATTAGTACAAATATTGAAGTCAGTGCCAGCTCTTCTCCCGTGTTTTTCTAAAAGGGGAATTATGATATTTTCTGTTGTTCCAGGGATGACCGTGCTTTTAATGACAACTAGATGACCATGGCTTAGGGCTTTCCCAATCTCCTCGGCTACCTCTTTCACATGCTGCAGGTTAGTAGCATAACTAAAATCGTCGGCGTCAGTTCCGACACAGACAAAGCTAATATCGGTATCCTTTATCGTGTCATTGAGATTGCATGTTGCCTCGGTAGGGATAGCTCTTAGAATCTCGTCCAAGCCTGCCTCGTGTATCGGACACCTTCTTCCCTTCAGCATATTTATTCTTTCTTTATTGGAATCCACAAAAACAACTTCATTGGCAAGTTTTGCCAAGCAAGCTCCAGTGACAAGGCCGACGTACCCGGCTCCTATAATAGAGATTCTCATCGCCTTTCTCCCGCCTTGAATAACCCCTTGAAAAACTTGGGGACGTTTTTAATAGTGTATACATAGGCGCCAATAGTCCCAGCTAATGAGCGCAAACTTGCCAGCACCGGTGCTATCAGCAGAAGCTTTTTCTCCCTCCTAAATGCCCACAAACCTAGGGGCAAATTAGATAGTAGTAACATACCAAAACCTATGGCCAAAGAGTAAGGGCTGATGAGCATTAAAGGAAGCGATACAAGTGCCAAATTGGACAAGATAAATTGGAACTGGGCCTCATGACCGGTGTAACTATCCCCTTTTATAATCTTGCCCCTATTTCTGAGATACATCTTAACTCTCCAGTATCCCCTGGTGTATTGTTGCTTAAGGTACCTCATTAATGAATTTGGATGGTAATGGTAGACAAAGGTTTCACCGGCAAATAAAAAGTTATGTCCCATTCTTCTAATATTGAATGCCAGATCAAAGTCCTCTGCGTTCGCCGCAGAATACTCAGTACTAAAACCACCAGCTTTGGTAAAGATATCCTTCAAAAAGCTAGCTGAATAACTGCCGATAGTATCCATATTCTTGCCAATCAATTTTTCATGCCGTCTTGCAATCTCATAACCAATATATCGGGCAATAAAATTATCCTTATTCCTTACCTCATAACCACAATTACATCCTACTACGGCTTCACTTAATGGCCTTGTCATTGCCTCAATCCAGTTTGGCGGCGGAATGCAATCAGAATCTAGAAAGATAACTATTCTGCCATTTGAATGCTCAACCCCTAAATTCCTTGCCGTTGCCGGGCCGGAATTTTCTTGATGTATCAGCTTGATTAGCAGTTCGCTTTGATTGCCAAGCTCGATAACCAATTCTGGGGATGCATCTGTGCTACCATCATCAACGACTATGACTTCAAAATCTCTCTTTGTCTGGGATTCTAGCCCTTTTAGTGTTTCGAGTATAGTGTTCCCCGCATTATACATTGGAATAATGACACTTGTTTCCATGTTAAGACCAATTTCCCGTGATCTCAAATCCTAAGACAGCTTCATTTTAGCAAACTTACTAGGGAGATTGCTGGCCTTTAAATATTCGGACGTATCTTACCCATGGCATCTTTCTCATCCTCTCCTTCATGTCACCTATGAGTTTTTTGGCCAATAGCTTCAAAGTCCTCAAGCCATCCCGAAGGATAGAAAGGCGAGAAAACTCGTTGTCCCAGTTGCAGGCTATTGGAGCTTCAGCGATGATGAGCTTATTTCGTGCTGCCTCATATATCATCTCAGTTTCTATTTGAAACCCTTGTGAAACAAGGTTCAGCTGTTGCCAGTTTCCCCTTTTTATTGCCCTGAAGCCGCTAGTGCAGTCCGTTATTCTTATCCATCTCATCGAACATTTAAACAAGCTTGCCAGGGGCAAAAGAAAGGAAATAATAACTGAAATAACAAAGGAAGCCAAGTTATTGGTGAGCCTCCTCGTCAAGGGTGCCGTAAGAACCTTTGACTCCGGAAGAGCCCTTGAGCCGATAACGAAGTCGGCTTTTCTTTGCAGGATCGGTGCGATTACCCTCGGTATATCCTGCGGGTCGTGAGCTCCATCGCCATCGAGGAAGACAATTACATCACCAGAGGCATTCTGCACCCCAGTTTTCATGGCAGCACCTTTGCCCAAATTCCTCTCATGGGAAACTACTATTGTGCCATTGCTCCTGGCGATTTTACCCGTTCCATCCCTTGATGCATCATCAACCACGATTATCTCGTGAGGCAATCCAGAGAGGCTTTTTCTAATCTTAGGGATAAGACTACCGATGGAGCTTGCCTCGTCTCTTGCTGCAATGATTATGCTCACAAGCATCAGCTGTGATGACTTACTCATTGAGTACCTCGCTTCTCTTCCTCATCACCATTAATTCCGGTCTCTTTGAAGAGCTTCTTAAGCTGGCGGCCAAGAGACGGGTGGGCTCACCACCTTCGCTTTCCCAGCACTACACAGTAGACAGGCTGATGCCTATCTCCCGTGCCATGTCTTCCTGTGCCCAGCCTCTTTTCTTTCGCCGTTCCTTTACCTTTTCCCTGAGTTGCTCTATTGTACACCCTTAAGCTGTACTAAGCAAAGCTTCACCTTGCATAACACCTGACATTATATATAAGTTGTGGACAGTTGTCAAGAACAATACTCATAATTAGACAAATAGCATACAATTCGATGACCAACCTCCTATTGTCTGTGTTTGGGAGGGAGTTCACAGTTGCCATAACGATAGAGAAGGCTTGAGTTCTAGCTTAGAATAGCCACTTCTTCAGCACTAGAAGTGTATTTTCTGATGACGGAATCAAGACACTGGAAGTCATTGATATCAGTCTTAGTACTAAGTGGCTTCACACTATATATCACTAATGATTGAAAGATATTGCGCGGCCAGATATCAATAAGTGTGCCTTCTGGAAAGTCGATTTTCACCTCATCTACAAATCGACTGTTTTCAACAATCTCACGAGTTGATCCTTTCTGACGAAGATATATACCCTCTTTCTACCCGCCGGTGTGTGTATAAGGCAATTATTATCGCGGTTCCAATGATCTCGGGTACGTACGTCAAGGGGCCAGAGCAGGATTTGAGGAGTAAGTCACATTTGATCAAAGATGAGATGAGTAAAGGTCCCAAAGGAAAGAATAAGGAGCCATAATTTCCTATGGCTCCGATAAAGGTAAAATCCGGCGAGGGTAATGAGCAGGAGAAAGGCAAGTGTATGGCAAAATATCCTCGACACTGGTACCGGGCCTGACAGGAAGCGGCGCCGGTATTTCGAGACGATACGCGGCCGCAAATCAGACGCCCAAAAGTGAGCTCTTGGTCAACTTAGAGAAGGGCATATACACCCCACCAGGACGCCTCACAATGGAAAAGCACCGTCATAATTGGCTTGAAGGGTATGGGTAACGGCTAACTGCTCTCAGCGTACTCAAGATGGCTACCAGTCCATTATAGAGACTTACCTAATACCCGCTCTGGGGCATATTCAGCCAAAGCACCTTCACACGCAGGCAATTCAGAGCTATTACGGCAAGGCTTGCGAACGGTTATCTTCTCGGACGATACATCATCACCGGGTGTTGTCTCAAAGCTTGAAGTACGCCGTCCGGCAAGGTTGCCTGAGCCGCAATCCCTGTGAGTTTATGAACCCACATTCACCGAAGGAGAGAGCTACGCGTACCTTGACCTCTGGTGAAGTTGAAGTCCTTTTCGAGAATGCACAGGATAACTACTATTATCCCGTAATCTATACCGCCGTGAGTACGGGGCTTCGCCAGGCTGACCAGGCAGGTAGGTCTGGAAGGTGTAAGATTCCACGACCTGAAACATACCTTTAAGTCTTATGTTATTACGTGGGGCAAAGCCTAAAGTTATCTCTGGAACCTTGGGGCATAGCTCAGTAGCCTTTACAATGGACGTCTACAGCCATATAATTGAGGAGATGCAAAGCGATGCTATGGCGCTATTAGACGAGGTGCTACCAGCAGGGGTGAACGGGACAAAAATAAAATTAACGCCAAATTAACGCTAACTTTTGGAAATTTAACGCCAAAACATGGCAAATTAGCTTCAGATGCCAGCGTAGCTCAGGGGTAGAGCAGCGGTTTCGTAAACCGCAGGTCGATGGTTCGAATCCATTCGCTGGCTCCATTTTGAGTCAAGACCGCAAACATTTTGCGATTGCTTCATCCATCTCTTTATATCCTAAAGACTCGCTTACTCAGCGGAGATGAAACCCCGAAATGTGTTACAACGAGACCCATAGCCTAGCCTGAAAGTGGCGCATGATTACTTAGTTTTGTGATAGTATAGATAATGTAGAATGGTTTAATGAAACGGTTTCAACTAATAGAACACACGGCTGATACAGGGCTAATTGCTTACGGCAATAACTTAGCTGAGGCCTTTGCCAATGCCGCCTACGGCCTTTTCTCAATCATTGCTGAGCTTAACCCGGTGAGAGAAGTCGAATCACGGCCAGTGTCAGCAAGCGCTGAGGATGCTGAGGGACTGTTGTTTGCCTGGCTTAATAACCTTATTTATATCTTTGAAGTGGAACATCTTCTATTCAAAAGGTTTGACATCACCAAGTTTACAGAGCACAATCTTAGGGCTACCTGCCGTGGAGAACGATATGACCCCTCCCGGCACCAGTTGAAGCTAGGGGTAAAATCAGCCACCTATCATATGCTTGAAGTCAACGGGGAGAAAAACACGGTGCAGGTTATCTTTGATGTCTAGGGGGTGAGGGAGATGACTAAGTGGATGGGCTCGCTGGAAAAAATAGACGATTACCGATGGCGAATACCCAAAAGTTATAAAACGGGGATGCGAGTGCCGGGGTTGATATTCGCTAGCCAGGAAATGCTCCAGGATATACTGAAAGAACAGGCACTGGAACAGGTGGCTAATGTTGCCTTCTTACCCGGCATTGTCAGCTATTCTCTAGCCATGCCTGATATTCACTGGGGCTATGGTTTCCCCATTGGGGGCGTGGCGGCGATGAGAATGAGTGATGGTGTAGTATCACCAGGCGGGGTCGGCTTTGACATTAATTGTGGTGTCAGAATGCTGCGCACAAATTTGCTGGAGGCTGAGGTCCATCCCAAGATAAGGGAGCTTGTGGATGCCCTCTATAGAAATGTTCCCTCAGGGCTTGGCTCAGAGGGTAAGATTAGGCTACGTCACGGGGAAATTGATGATGTCCTTACCAAGGGAGCCCGTTGGGCAGTGGAGAAGGGATACGGCCGCCCCGAGGACCTGGAGACTACCGAAGAATATGGCGAGATGGCTGGTGCTGACCCGGCTCGTGTCAGTAGTAGAGCCAAAAAGCGTGGCATACCTCAGCTAGGTACATTAGGCTCCGGCAATCATTTTCTCGAGGTAGCCGTGATTGACCAAATACAGGAAAAGGCCATTGCTAAGGATATGGGTATCGACCAGATAGGGCAGGTTATGCTACTTGTCCATTGTGGCTCCCGGGGATTGGGGCATCAGACTGCCGGTGACTACATCGACGAGATGGTTACTGCTATGAAGAAGTATAGCATTGAATTACCCGACCGCCAACTGGCTTGTGCCCCTCTTGACTCTCGGGAGGGACAGGCCTATCTGGCAGCAATGCGGTGCGCCGCCAACTATGCCTGGGCTAATCGCCAGTGTATTGCCCACTGGGTAAGAGAGTCCTTCTGCGAGGTGCTGGGGAAATCTGAAGCGGACGCCGGACTGGAGCTAATTTATGATGTTGCTCATAACATTGCCAAGATAGAAGAACATGAGTTAGACGGCAAAAGGGTTAAGCTCTGTGTTCATCGTAAGGGGGCAACCAGGGCTTTCCCCGCTGGTCATCCCGAGGTTCCCCGTAAATATGCCGGCATTGGCCAACCAGTATTCATCCCGGGGGATATGGGGCGATTCTCCTATATACTGGTGGGGACAGAGCAGGCGATGAAAGAGAGCTTCGGCTCTACCTGCCACGGTGCCGGTAGAATCAAGAGTCGGGCGGCAGCCAAGCGTGAACTGAGGGGCGAGTCAGTGCTCAAGGACCTTGAATCCCGAGGCATAACCGTCAGGGCAGGTAGCCTGAAAGGTCTGGCTGAGGAGGCATCTCAGGCTTATAAGGATGTGAGCACAGTTGTCAGTGTGACGCATAATGCTGGCATCTCCCGAATTGTTGCCCGAACCAGGCCCATAGGGGTGATAAAGGGTTGAGCAGAAGATAATGCCTGGATACAAACCAAGGCTTGACGCCAGAGCAGGCAGGGCATTATGCTATTTGGTGGTACCAGGTAGCACAGCAGGCTTATAATTTGTAAACCGCCGGTCGTCAGTTTGAATCTGACCACTGGCTCCAGGGAGGACAGATGAGTCGGTTTATTGATAAGTTAAATCGGGTTTTACAGGCTGTACCCCACTCTATGGGGTTTAGGGCAGCCAAACCAGTCTCGGAGAAGCCAAGAATGCTGCTTATTGCCAGTTTGGCTCGGGCTAATATTGATGACTTGGCTGACCAAGTGGCTGGTACTGACGCTGGGCTACTGCATATTCCCGAGTGGAGTGCAGGGGCTGAAGCCTTTGAGAAGGTTTCACAAGCTGCGTCTGATATTCCTTGGGGTAGCTGGCTGGGAAGTATTAGTGAGGGCGAAATGAAACAGATGGCGAAGGCGGGCTGTGATTTTGTGGTTTTTCCACCAGCTACTACATCGCTGGCAATACTTAAAGACGATAATGTGGGCCGGATATTAGAGGTAAAGGCATCACTCACTGAAGGTTTGTTACGGGCAGTTAATGAGTTGCCGGTGGATGCTGCGCTGGTTGCCAGCGAACAGGAGGGGGAGTCTCTTACCTGGCACCACCTTATGTTCTTTCAACGATGTGCTGATTTATTAACCAAGCCATTGCTGGTCACTATACCACCAGATGTGTCAGCTAGTGAGCTTCAGGCACTATGGGCAGCCGGGGTGAGTGGTGTGGTGGTTGAAATAGGCGCTGAACAGCCGGCGGGAAGATTAGGAGAATTGCGTCAGGTAATTGATAGACTGGTCTTTCCATCACTACGCAAGCGGAGAAAGGCAGAGGCTTTGCTGCCTCATATTTCTACCAGTAAAGAGACGGATATAGCAACTGAAGAGGAAGAAGAATAGTCTTGTTTAAAGTAACCAGAATTAAGGTTACTTTGCGGGAAATTCATCCCTAAGCAGACCTGTTTAATGATTCCCCTACTTTTCCACACGGCTTTTCATCAAGTGCTGACATAACTTTGCGTAGTATTCAGACTACCCTGGTTTGTGCTGGTGCTGCCACGATTTCCCTTCAGTAACGATAGCCGGGGCGATTACTATTTCAACCTGGTGCATTTCCTGGATGGTGGCTACTCCGCATACCCCCATGGCGAGGTGAAGAGCCCTGACCAGGTTCTGGCTGCCATCAGTGACTGAAGCCGGACCGAAGAGAATCTGCTCCAGAGTGCTCGTGATGCCAACCTTTATCCGGGTTCCTCTGGGTAATGACAGGTCAGGCTGGGCCATACCCCAGTGGTAACCCTGACCGGGTGCCTCTTTAGTTCGGGCGAAAATAGAGCCCAGCATTACGGCGTCGGCCCCGGCGGCAAAGGCTTTGCATAGGTCACCACTGTTACCAATGCCACCATCAGTAATTAGTGGTACATATCGCCCCGACTCACGTAGATACTCATCCCTAGCTGCGGCGCAATCCATTGTGGCCGTCACCTGGGGGACACCGACACCAAGGACTTGTCTCGTAGTGCAAGCAGCCCCTGGCCCCACACCCACCAGAACCCCAGATATTCCAGTTCTCATAAGCTCTAAACAGGCACTATAGCTTACACAATTACCAACGATGATGGGCATCGGTACGGACTGCCGAAGCTCAGAAAAGCTGAGTCCACGATAGCTTTTAGATATGTGCCGGGCGCTGGTAACTGTAGACTGGACAATAAAAATATCAGCCTGAGCCTCAGCCGCTATTGGCGCAAACCGTTTGGTATTAGCCGGTGCTACGGAAACAACACATGTTCCCCCCGCTTGCTTAATTGCTTGAATTCGCTTCCCAATAAGGTTCTCTTTAATCGGCTGGGAATAGACCTTCTGCAGTAGAGGGGTAACTTCGGCGTCTGCGGCTTGGGTAATTTCAGCTAGTATCTCCGCTGGATTGTCATACCGGGTTTGTACTCCCTCCAGATTGAGGACGGCGAGTCCGCCTAGCTTGCTCATCAGGATGGCAAAGTTGACATCGGTCACAGCATCCATTGCGGCCGCTATAATGGGGGTGGAGAAGGTAAAGTTATCCACCTTGAAATCTATGTTTGTCTGGTCTGGATTAATGGTCACATCACCCGGGACAATAGCTACTTCATCAAATCCATAGGCATGCCGTAATTCCTTAAAGTGGGGGGTAGACATTGTGATCTCCTTCCTTAAACACAAACTATAACAAACGCCGGGGTTCAAAGTCAAGAAATTAGACGAGTGATGGTGAGGCAGGTTATAATAACTAGATTGAGGATTAATAAAGATAGTGCCGACTCTTTATATTGTGGCTACCCCTATTGGTAATTTAGAGGATACTTCTTTGCGTGCCCTCCGCATCCTGCGTGAGGTGAAGCTCATTGCCGCTGAAGATACGCGCCAGACGAAGCGGCTACTTAATAAATATGATATTAAAACGCCAATGACAAGCTATCATGAGCACAATAAGTGGACTAAGCTAGAGTATATCTTAGACTGTCTTCAGGATGGTGATGTGGCGCTCGTTTCTAATGCGGGGATGCCAGGCATGTCCGACCCTGGCTATGAACTGATTGTAGCTGCTTGCCAGCGAGACATTCTGGTGGTGCCTATCCCCGGACCATCAGTCGTTACCACGGCGCTTGTTATCTCCGGGTTACCGACGGACAAGTTTATCTATCTTGGCTTCCTACCCCGTAAGTCTAATGGCCGACAGCGTCTTCTTGAGACTATTGCTAATGAGGATAAAACTATCATTGCCTTGGAATCACCTCACCGACTGTTGGCGGCACTAAACGATATGCTACTTGTTCTTGGGGATAGAAAGGTAGCTATTTGTCGCGAGCTAACCAAGATTCATGAGGAGGTTTTCCGGGGAAGGATAAGCCAAGCTATTGAGCACTTCGCTGAGCCGAGGGGTGAGTTTACTCTGGTTGTTGAAGGTAAGGTAGAGAAGGATAAGCCACAGTTGACACCAGATATTGAGCGGCAGTTATACCATATGCGCCAATCTGGGTTAATGGCTAAAGAAGCGATAGCTAAAGTAGCTGGCGAGACCGGTTTATCAAAGAAAGAGCTATATCGAGCCTGGATTGGGGTAACTAAATCTTAAACGGAATTTGAGAGGAGTAAGTAAATGCGCCGTGGATGCATATCTTTAGGGGCAACCAAGTGTGATGATTGTCAAGGTATTATACCATACCCTGAGCGTTATTTAATTGTTGAGGAGACGGGGGATGTTGTATTGCGTTTATGTGTTGATTGCTGCCTGAACAAGGGTTATGCCGGCTATAAGCAGGACAAGGGTGAGCGGGTGCTAACCTTCTTTGTCGGCTGAGGGTTAGCCCTTGGGTTTGAGTTGTGATAGAATATTAGACGGTTTGTTAGTCGAGAGATAAATTATGAGTGAGCGAATCTTTATCGGTGTAGCCTGGCCTTATGCTGATGGTCCATTACATTTAGGTCACATTGCTGGGGCATATTTAGCCGCGGACATATTCGTCCGCTACCACCGCGCCAAGGGGAATGAGGTATTAATGGTATCGGGAAGCGACCAGCATGGCACGCCAATAACTATCAAGGCTGAGCAAGAAGGAAAGAAGCCCAGCGAAATAGCCAACAAGTATCATCAAGAGTTTCTTGATTCATGGCAGAAGTTAGGTATCTCCTTTGATTTATTCACCAATACCAGCACTACTAACCATACTGAGGTATCGCAGCATATCTTCCTTACCCTTCTTGATAAAGGTTATATTTATAAAGCTACTGTATCACAACCCTTCTGTCCCCAGTGCCAACGCTTTTTGCCTGACCGCTATATTGAAGGCACCTGTCCATACTGTAACTCTCCAGGAGCTCGGGGTGACCAGTGTGATGAATGCGGTAAGCCGTTAAATTCGGCTGAACTGATTGACCCTCATTGCCGACTATGTGGCACTACGCCTGAGTTCCGGGAGACCGAGCACTTCTTTCTAAAGCTCTCTGCCTTCAGGGATCAGCTTTTAGTCTGGGTGAAACAACAGACCCATTGGAGAAAGAATGTGCTCAACTTTACGATGCGCTACTTGGAAGGGGGACTGAAGGATAGGGCTATTACTCGCGATATAGATTGGGGAATCCCGATACCCCTGGCTGGCTTTGAGGGCAAATGTCTCTATGTGTGGTTTGAGGCTGTTATCGGTTACCTCTCGGCGACTAAGGAATGGGCTAAGTCTACAGGGGATGAGGAAAGGTGGCGCTCTTTCTGGCAGGGTGAAGTAAAGAGCTACTACTTTATTGGCAAGGATAATATCCCCTTCCATACCATAGTCTGGCCAGCAATGTTGCTTGGCTATGGTGACCTTAATCTTCCCTATGATGTTCCAGCTAACGAATTCTTAACCATTGAGGGCCGGCGACTCTCAACCAGTCGCAATTGGGCAGTTTGGCTACCTGATTATCTATCCTACTATGAGCCCGACCCATTACGCTACCTATTATCTATAAACATGCCCGAAACGGGGGATACTGATTTCTCATGGCGTGAGTTCTTCCGCCGTAACAATGATGAGCTAGTGGCTACTTACGGGAATCTCGTTAATCGGGTGCTTACCTTTGTCTACCGTAGTTTCGATGGCTGTGTGCCCGTGCCCGGGGAATTGGATACCTCTAGTCAAGCAATGATTGAACGAGCGAAGGGAACCCTTAATACTATGGATAAGCTTCTCTACCGCTGCCAATTTAAGGAGGCAATACGGTCAGCCATGTCCCTGGCACAAGATACTAATCGCTACCTGGACAGGAAATCTCCCTGGAAGATAATTAAACAGGATAGGCAAGCTTCAGCCACTGCCTTATATGTGGCTCTTGCGGTGCTCTCTTGCCTGAAAACCGTGCTCTACCCCTTCTTACCCTTTAGCTCTCAAAGGTTGCACGATTTCCTTGGTTTTAAAGGTAGTGTAGAAGGTGATGGCTGGCGATTACATTTGCCACCACCGGGACAAAGATTACTGTCCCCGGAGCCCCTTTTCACCAAATTAGATGAAGGACTGATAGCCGAAGAAGCCGCTCGTGTGGGACATGTCCATTGAGAAAGGGGAGTCTTGCAGCTTAGCACTATTTATGAACCCATTCAGGAAGATTTGGCCAAGGTAGAGGACAAACTAAGGTCAGCCAGCAAGGTCGACTTCCCTTGGTTGTCTGAGCTATTAGGCCATTGCCTTAGTAGCGGTGGCAAGAGGATTCGTCCTGCGCTTGCCCTGCTGTCAGGTAAGTTTTATAACTACAACCTTGATTACCTTCTGCCGATGGCCACGGCAGTTGAGCTTATGCATGTCGCCACGCTGGTTCACGATGATGCTATTGATAATTCTCTGCTTCGCCGGGGTAGACCAACAATTAACCAAGTATGGGGTGAGGACAAGGCTGTGCTCCTGGGGGACTACTTGTTTGCTAAGGCGGGAGAGTATTGTGCTGATACCCAAAATATACGAGCCGTAAAACTCTTTGCTCAGACTTTGAAGACTATTTCTGCGGGAGAGTTAAATCAGATTTTTAATGCTTTTAATCTGGAACAAACCCGTCAGCATTACTTTCAGAGGATTTCCGATAAAACCGCTGTCCTTTTTTCCCTAGCTACTGAGTCGGGAGCTTTTTTGAGTCAGGCTCCAGGAGAGGTGGTTGAGGCGCTGAGAGGGTATGGCTATAACCTCGGTATCGCCTTTCAAATCGTGGACGATATTTTAGATTTTATTAGCACTGAGAAAGAAATGGGTAAGCCTATAGGCTCAGATTTAGTCCAAGGCACCCTTACCTTACCGGCAATGCTTCTTCTGGAGCGCTATCCTGAGGATAATCCAGTAAGGAGGCTATTTCAGAGTGGTGACAAGCAGAAAAATATAAAGCTGGCAATAGAATTAGTCCGTACTTCGTCAATCGTTGAAGAATGTTATGGGGTTGCCTCAGATTATTGCGCTCAGGCTTGCCGTAATCTTAATCTCTTGCCAGATAATATCACCCGTCAGGCATTAACCGAACTGGCAGATTTTGTTACCAAAAGAAAAAGATAATAATAGATAGTTAAGGGGTTGATGTGGTTTTTGTGGAAGGTGCCGGGACAGGTTCCTTAAATAGTGTGTCCAGTGCTTCGCCTTCTAGGGTCTCTTCAGTAATGAGTTTTTCCGCAATCTGGATTAACTTAGGCTTATTTTCAATGAGAATCTTCTTGGCTGTTTCGTAGGCGTGCTGGATAATATTATAAACCTCATTGTCAATCTGTTCCGCTATCTTATCGCTATAGTCCCGTTGCTCAGATATTTCACGACCGAGGAAAACCAGCTCTTCCTTATGCCCGAAGGTTCTTGGTCCTAATTTCTCGCTCATGCCAAAGTCAGTTACCATCTTGCGGGCAATCTTGGTTGACTGCTCAATATCATTCTGACTTCCGGTAGTAGTTTCGTGGGAGATTATTTCTTCGGCAGCGTGACCACCAAGTAAGGTAGCTAACATATCCTTGAATTGAGAGCGTGTTAGCATGTATCGGTCTTCAGTAGGCAATTGACGGGTGTGACCAAGAGTCATTCCGCGAGCCACTATGGAGATCTTATGTACCGGGTCAGCATTAGGCAGCATTCTGGCGACAAGGGCATGTCCTGACTCGTGATAGGCGGTAATCGCCTTTTCCTTGGGGCTTATCCTTCGGCTCTTTCTCTCTGGTCCAGCTATCACACGGTCTATTGACTCCTCAAGCTCCTGTACTCCAATGGCTTGCTTGTCCCGCCTGGCAGCTAGAATAGCTGCCTCATTGATTAGGTTAGCTAGGTCAGCACCACTAAAACCAGCGGTTTCCTTAGCTATCACCTCTAAATCAACCGGTTCATCTAGTGGCTTACCATTGGAGTGAACCTTGAGAATGGCTTTCCGACCGTTAATATCCGGTCGGTCTAGGATTACTCGTCGGTCAAAACGACCGGGGCGCAGTAAAGCCGGGTCAAGTATATCCGGCCGGTTGGTGGCGGCAAGAATAATCACGCTAGTGTTGGTATCAAAACCATCCATCTCTACCAGAATCTGATTTAGCGTTTGCTCCCTCTCATCATGGCTACCACCCAGCCCAGCGCCACGGTGACGACCTACGGCATCAATCTCATCAATGAAGATAATGCAGGGGGTATTGCGTTTTGCCTGTTCAAAGAGGTCACGTACCCTGGAAGCACCAACACCAACAAACATCTCGACAAATTCACTACCACTGATAGAAAAGAAGGGTACTCCAGCTTCACCGGCTATTGCCCGAGCTAGCAGTGTCTTTCCGGTACCGGGTGGGCCTATCAGTAACATGCCTTTCGGAATACGTGCTCCCAGCTTCTGAAACTTCTCCCGTGATTTAAGGAAGTCAACTACTTCACGCATCTCCATCTTGGCTTCCTCTACCCCAGCGACATCGTCAAAGGTTACCGTGGGCGTATTTGCCGGGAACAGGCGGGCTCGGCTACGGCCAAAACTCATCGCTTGGCTATTAGCCCCCCGGGCACTACGGAAGAGGAGGAACAGTAAGCCGCCAAAGATTATGAGGGGCAAGAAGTTAATCAGCAATGAACCCAAGTTGAAGCCGCCTGACTCTTTTATATCAACTAGTACCCCTTCCAGGTTAAGCCCTGTAATCTCATATATACTGGCGTTACTCTCTTTGAAGGTCTTTAACTCGGTGCCTTCAGTAGTAGTAATGGTTAGCTCATCACCCACAACTACAATCTTCTCTATCTCCCCACTTTGTGACATAGTTATAACTTCACTTAGCGGGGTTTCAGCCGGTTTTTGAGCTGTAGGCACGAGATAAGCTATGAGGGCTATCCCAGCAATCAGAATAGCTATATATATTAAACTGTTACGTCTCAAACCTGCTCTCATCCGTCACCTCAAATAGTACTTAGCTTCCACTTAAGCTATTTATATTATACCAGAAATAGCAACAAAGAGAAAAATTAGCAATTTTGTCAATTAAGACCTATAAGATAATTAGTGCTAGCCTTTTTAGAGGGTATTATAGGTCTCCTGCAGGAGCAAGGCATCCTCTTCCAAGTTAGGACTTTCGCAGATTACCATGCCACTGGCATTGTAATCCTTTAACGCTTGAAGAAATTCGACATACTGGAAATCTGACTCTCTCAGATTCAGGTGTTTTGTTTCCCCCTTTTTGCCATAAGCAATGCCAGAGGCATGGATATGCATATTATCCAGGGCAGCTCTACTCAAACGCTCTTCGACTAATTCTAGAATAGAGACAAATTCCTGGTAGGAATTAAACTCCCCAGTTCGGGCATGCCAGTGAGCAAAGTCAATACAGGGAGCCACTCCATCTATCTCAGTAGATAAGTTAAGTATTTCCTCCAGATTCCCAAACTGACTAGGCTTGCCCATAATTTCTGGTCTAATCAACATCTGGTTGTTTTCTCGTCTAATCTGGCGCATTACCTCCTCTAGATATTTCTTTGCATTATTATAGGTTTTATCAGGTGAATCACCGAGATAGAAAGCAATGTGAAAAACGATGCTTTCCGCCTGACACAATGAGGCAATGCGGGCCGTCTGAAGTATTCGGCCCTGACTGGCCTTTATCTTCTCTGGCTCATGGGCATTAAGGTTTATAAAGTAGGGGCCGTGAGCCGATAATCTCACTCCTTCACTGGCGGCTATTTCCGCAACCAAGCGAGCTCCAGCCTCACCCATTTTGACCCCCCGAACAAATTCTATCTCCATGCAGCCTAGCCCAAGCTCAGCAATGCGCCTAATCCCATCTATAGTGGTCTTGGTCTTAGAACTATGAGGAGCACCAGCAGTGCCGAAAAGTAACCCGGCCATTCCTCACCTCATCTAAGCTATAGTATAGCACAATGTTTGTTATCTGGTGGACACTAAACTTCAGATGATAACACAACAATACCATGATTACAATATGGTATAATAACTAATAAACAACCGGTTGCGCCTGGGGGTAATTTCTGGAAGCGATAGAAGTAGCGCGCAAAACAGTAGAAGTAGCTAATAACAAGCAGGCAGCAGATATTGTGTTGCTGGATGTCCGAGAAGTATGTAGCTTTGCTGATTACTTTGTGATATGTAGCGGTGATAGCGGTCGGCAGGTTCAGGCTATTTATGATGAAGTGGGGCATGCACTAAAGGAAGAGGGTGTTTTGCCTCACCACCATGAGGGTACAGTGGACTCAGGGTGGCTTTTGCTTGATTTTGGTAGTGTTATCGTGCACATTTTTACCCCCTTTGAGCGGGAATACTACCAACTGGATAGTCTATGGAGCCAGACTACACCTATAATCAGGATTCAGTAGTCAGGTAGTTATATATATGGGACAATCGAAGTTCCAATCTATTGAAATCGTTCGCCGTGGTCTTTAAATGTAAATCTCATCCTCAGCAAAGAATAGTTTGATTTCCTTTTCCGCCGTCACCACTGAATCGGAGCCATGCATTGAATTGCGCCCTATATCCAAACCAAAATCACCTCTAATAGTTCCACTTTCAGCCCGGGCTGGGTCAGTGGCTCCCACTGCTTTTCGGATTATCCCCACTGCCTTTTCCCCTTCAAAGACAATAGCAATTATTGGAGCAGAGCTAATATAATTCACTAAATCGTTAAAGAAAGGCTTATCCTTATGAATAGCATAGTGTTCTTGAGCTAGTGCTTTATCCAGGTGAAGCATCTTAATTGCCACTAACTTAAGCCCTGTCTGCTCTAAACGAGTAATAATAGTGCCAGCCAAGCCTCTTTGTATGGCGTCAGGCTTAATAAGAACTAAAGAGCGCTCCATTTTTGAACTCCTTTATCTATTAAGGGATTAATTGTCAACCTCACCCCCTTCAAGCTTCCCCTGAACGATTGAGAAGCCCCTCTAATATGTTCACACCTACTGCTTCCAGTGTGTCAACTATAAGGTCAGCTTCCATTAAGCGTGTCCTAGGGTGGGTATTGGTAACTGCCAGACAGCGCATCCCGGCTCTCTTGGCAGCGGTAATGCCAGCCACAGCGTCCTCAACCACGATGCAGTTCTGCGGTGCAACCCCCAACTTCTTAGCCGCTAGCAGGAAGCCCTGGGGACTGGGTTTGCCTTCCTTTACCTCCCTACCTGAGACAATAGCTTGGAAGCAATCATTTAAATCTAGACCTCCAAAAATCAGCTGGATATTTTCAATAGGGGCTGATGAGGCTAGTGCTATACTAAAGCCGTGTTCCTTGAGCGATTTTATTAATTCTACTGCCCCCGGAAGTGGTGTTATGTGCTGCCTTACGCTCTGGCGGAAACTCTTCTCCTTCTCACCAGCAATGGCATCTATCTCGCTCTGCGATACGCTTTCACCTAAAACATTCTTTATTATGGTATCATTCCTCTGGCCAAAGATATGTCTGAAATCATTCTCAGTGAAGTTGACTCCCCTTTTTTGGAAGACCTGTTGCCATGCCTTGAGGTGATAGGGAGCAGTATCAGCAATTACCCCATCCATATCCCAAATAACTGCCTTAGTCCCCCTTCTTGACATTGCTTTCGGCTTGGCCTCCTTGTTGCCTATATCGGCTGACCTTCTGTTAATGATAAACTGGGTAGCAGTGCCTTCAGCTATCAGAGTTCCATCGGTCAGGGTTATTTTGGCTTTGGTCTTAACTAATTTTCTGGTCTTTTTGGTTACCGTCGAAGTGATGAGGAGGGGTTCATTTATTGAGGTCAGACGTCTCAGCTCGACTTGTATTTTGGCAGTAACGCAATCCATACCCTCAAATCTAGCGGCATAAGCCATTGCCTCATCGAGGATGCAGATTATAATACCACCGTGAACCATTCCTGGCCAGCCTTGATAAATCTTGGCCGGGGTAAACTCAGCCTTAGCCATTTTACCATCCCACTTAAAGTTTAATTTCAAGCCAATGGGGTTACTCTGACCACAACCAAAACACATAGCCAGGTCTTGTTCAGTATTAATTGACACCTTGGGCCAAGTTACCATTTTTATCTCCATTCTAGCTTATTATCGGTGCTTGGGTTTAGTAATTGCTGGGCGCCTGAGGTATAGTGGCTGTAAAGTGGCTGGGCTGTCATAGTTGCCTGCCTCCAATTGCTGTTGACCTAGCTCAGCCAAAAAGCCGGCTCGCCGTAATCTGGTGGCTGGAGGTGGTATTATAGCTCTTTGCTTGAGCTGCTCTTTTAGCTGAGTAGCAATAAATGGTATGAATTCGCCACAAAATATGGTTTTGGTGCTTATCTGCGAGCATAGAGCCGCAACAGTGGTTATGTGCTCGGTAGCCAGTTGCCGCCACTTATGGTATTTTTTCTGGTAGGTAGCGGTGGCAATCTCCCCTCTACCAGCATTTAATATCGGGCAGATAGGCAAGCTAGTTTCAGCGTGCGGATAGGCTTCTACGGCTAGGGTGCTGATACCAACTATCGGGACCTCTAGACTGAAGGCTAGTCCCTTGGCGATGCTAATCCCCACCCGTAATCCATTAAAGCTGCCTGGCCCCCTGGCTACAATAACGCCACTAATGGATTGAAGACTTAACTTAGCCTGATTTAACAAGCAAATCAGTTGAGGTAATAACTCAACGGTATGATTTTGTCCACAGCGCCAGGTTAGTTCAGCTAGCACCTGGTTATCTTTAACCATGGCTAGACTAGCCGTACCTGTTGAAGTATCCATCGCCAAAAGCATTTGTCGCCCTTTCTTTCAGTTAACGGGATGGTGTTTCAGTTGGTTAAGCACTTCTTGGTAACGTTGGGCACTGGGGTTGAGCAGAAGGCGGCGCTCAGCATCAGAAAGGTAACTTATCTGAATTAGCAGATGTTCTTTTGGCAGTATACCCAGTCCCTTTTCCGCCCATTCCACGACACAAACACCATTGCCGTATAAATAGTCATCCAAGCCTAATTCTACAATTTCTTCTATGTGGTCAAGCCGATACAGGTCTATGTGATATAGAGGCAGTCGGCCATAAAGTTCCCTAACCAGAACAAAAGAGGGACTGACAGCATATTCTTTAATACCCAGTCCCCAGGCGATACCTTGAGTGAGGCAGGTCTTGCCCGTGCCTAATTCTCCGACCAGGAGAAAAATATCGCCGGGCAAGGCTAACTCGCCGATACTGACCCCCAATTTTTGGGTCTGTTCGGGACTATGGCTAATTAGCTCATAGTCTATTTTGGAATTGTTTATCAACCCCTCACCCTTTATCCCTCTCCCCTTCATAAGGGGAGAGGGAAGAGAATTTCTTAAAAGGGCTTCGCCCCTTTTAATCCCTGTACTAAACAACCTTAAAATCTATTTTGGATAACGCATTCAGTGGCTTGCCTAGCCTCATCACTGAGAAAAGTGCTCCCATCCGGCCTTCTTAAGATGAAAAGGATTGCCGTTGCTGTCAACCAGGGTTACTTCGTTTCTCTTATCGGCTACGATTTCACCAATTACTGTTATTGGGCCGGCGGCTGCTTTTTTGACCTTAGCAACAACTTCAGGGCTGGCGGTAAATAGCAGCTCGTAGTCCTCCCCCCCTGATAGTGCCAGTTCCAGAGATTTATCACCGAAGTTAGCCTTGACCATGGACTGAATGGGCACACGGTCAACTTCTATTCGAGCACTAACCCGGCTGGCTTTACAGATATGGTTTTGGTCTGAAATCAGTCCATCGCTGATATCTATCGCCGTTTTCACCCCTTGCTCGGCTAGTAGTTGTCCTTCGGCTATTCGGGGATAGGGACGTAGAAATCCCTTTTTTAACCTGGCAGTAGCTTCAGGGTCAAATTGGAGCTGTTTGGTAAGCATCTCGAAGCCAGCGGCAGCGGCACCAAGATAACCGGTAACCGCTATTTGCTCGCCCGGTACGGCTGCAGAACGGGTGAGTATATGGTTACCCCGGTTTCTAGTATTACCCAGAACAGTAATAGTAATCGCCACCAGGGGGGCGCTACTGACATCACCACCAACTAGGGCTAGCTCAAACTGCTCTGCCAGCTCAATCATCCCCTTATAGAGAGCGGTAACATCGTTAACCTCGGTATAGTCGGGCAAGGCTAACGAGACCAATGCATACTTAGGCAGCCCACCCATAGCCGCAATATCACTCAGGTTGATCGCCATCGCCTTCCAGCCCAGGTCTTCCCAGGAGGCGACGCCTAGAGAAAAGTGGACATCCTGAATAAAGGTATCAATGGTAACTAGTTGAGTGGAAGTATCACCATGCCAAGCAGCGGCATCATCACCAATGCCAACAATGAGCTCCCGCCATGATGCTTTCTTGTTATCCCGCACACTGGAAGCCATTTTAGCCAAGAGGTCAATGAGTCCAAATTCCCCCAGCTCCGAAACCTTCATAGCTGAAATTATAGCATGCCCTCTACTTGAGCAACAACTCGGTGGAGGGCTGAGAAACAGGGGAATACTTTTAAGAAGAGCTGTCTTTAAATTAGAAGATTACTCGCCCAGTCAACAAATTCTCTGGTACTGGAAAACTCTTGGTAAAAATCCCCAGAAAATACAACGTATATTTGGGCATCAGGTATTTCTTTACCTAAATGAGTTAGCCAATGGTCAACAGCTAGAGGAACATCTTGGCTTCCGAAACCACCAATAATAGAGAAAGGGGTGTAATAACGGCCGGCCGTGTCGAAAATGGAAAGCTGGTTATTCTCACTGAGGATAGCCACAGCAACATGGGCTTTGGTTGAGTTCTTAGCTCCCACTATCCAGACCGGGAACCTCCCCTGATTATAATTCAGCAGCATGCTGGCTAACATTAATGACATATCCTCACAATCCCCTGTCCCGTCTCTCATGGTCTCAACTGGCGTTCGCCAGAAGTCCCCTCTCCATTCCAGGGTTCCACCTACAGATTCGGGGAGGAGGGGAGTGGGGTTATCTAGACTATATTCGATATTCCTCACTGTCCACTGAAACAGGCGTGCATAGTCTTTCCAAAGTTCCTCATCAGAATAACCACCAGCAATTTCCTGCACCTTGGTTGAAATTTCCGGGTCATCTGGAGTAATAAAGTACCGACCGGCCTGTCCAGTGCCTACTCGCAGATCTATTTGCCTTCTCAAGTTGGCATAGCTGCTAAGTATCCATTCTCGTTCAGCTTTAAGGCTGTCCATTTCTGGCTTGATAGCATTGAGTTGGGCAGTGATATTATTTAGTTGAATTTTAATAGTGTTTAATTGGTGCCACAAACTGCCGCCAATGATAATAGAACTCACCAGCAGAACTGTGACTCCAATGAACAATTTCTTCCACAAGCCCTGTGTCATCTTAATCCTTTAATTCTAGTTTAGCTGAGAATGAATATTCTTCTTAGAAATCTCCCAGCTCCGAGACCTTCATAGCGAAATTATAGCATGTCTATATTTAAGTCACAACTTGTCCCTAGCCATGCCTCGTAAAAACTGTTATATTACTTAGGAATGCGCTACGCAATCATTGCTGATATTCACGCCAATCTAGCTGCCTTTACTGCGGTGCTGGATGACATTAAGCGTCGGGGAGGGGTAGAGGAGGTGTGGTGCTTGGGAGATGTTGTCGGCTATGGCCCAGACCCGCACCAGTGTATTGACTTATTGCAGCAGTATGACCATATCTGTGTCGCTGGGAATCATGATTGGGCAGCAATAGGTAAGATGGATACCTCATATTTTAACCCTGATGCGGCCGCCGCCGCCCATTGGACAGCTCAACAATTAAATCCTGAGGATGTAGCGTATCTTGAGAGCCGACCACTGGTTATCCAGAACGGCGATTTTACTCTAGTGCACGGTAGCCCAAGAGACCCTATCTGGGAATACCTGTTTGCAACCAGCACCGCCAGGGAAAGTTTTGCTCACTTCCAGTCGCAGTTTTGTCTGGTGGGGCATTCTCATGTGCCTCTAATATTTGAACATGATGAAACTGGAGCTTGTTTGCTTAAGGAGTTCCCGGATGAGGCGACACTTAGGCTAGCTAAAAACCGATTGATTATTAATCCCGGTGGTGTTGGGCAGCCCCGAGATGACGACCCCCGAGCTAGCTATGCTGTCTATGATAGTGAAACCAGAGCCATTACGCACTACCGTGTTCTTTATGATATAGAGGTCACTCAAGCTAGGATGATGGAGCATAGATTACCTATGCGTCTGGTGACTCGCCTGAGCTATGGGATATAATTTGAGTCTCCAGGGATTGTTTAGCAACCTATCCCCCTCCCCCCTTCCCTGTGTTTGACACTAGAAGCTAAGTCAAGTATAATTTTTTTACATAAGTGGAGGTCTTGCCTTAGAGGGGTCTCATTTTTTATATAGTTTTCACCAATCTGGGTTTTCTCCCTCTACGGGCTCGTAGCTCAGTGGCAGAGCGGTCGGCTCATAACCGATTGGTCGTAGGTTCGAACCCTACCGAGCCCACTTGCTTTAAGCTAATATGGCTATCAGGTACAGAGAGACCTCACCGGATAACTTGACATAAAAAGGCACATGCAGGCTGCATAGGCCATGTGAGAGGTAAATTTAGTTTGTTTCCAGTTGGTAATACCCTATCACAAGGTATTGATGAAGGTGTATTACAGTTTCCATCTGCAGTGCTATGAAAGCAGGCAGAGACAGGATAGGAAAGATATAGAAGAAGCACTAGGAGGCAAAGATGCAAATTAGGAAAACATATAAAGAGGTAAACCCTGAGTTGTTATATGACGAGGTAAGAGACTTTGTTCTGAAGCAGGGAACAATTATCGGTGAGTCAAAACTGGAAACATATCTCTTGCCTGATAACTCTTCGTCATTTATTTTTCGCGGTACCCTAACATTCACAGTTCAAGCCGGGCAAGCCAAGGCTGAGAAGGAGTGCCTCAGAGCCCACATCGTGGGCACAGTCAAAGGTGAAACGAAAGTGATGCTTGATATAAATGAGGCGCTTTTCCCTCAAGAGAAGGTCTCTGCTTTGCAAGACGATCTAAACTTCATTTTTGGGTCATACGAAACAGACATTACTGGTGAGGAAACTTAGAAGATAAAGATTTGCCTTGAAAGAACATCCCGACAAACCATTGGTCTCCCCGTGTAAAAAATGACTACGGACCTCTCTTCTTCCTTGGCAGTTTGGTGGTAGGTTGATATATAATCTCAATGAAACGAGCCGTGTGGCTTCCCTTCACCTTCCTTTCCCTGTGCTCACACAACTCCTCAGCCTGATTCTCTTTGGGGATGTCTGTTTTATTGAACTAACCTCAACGCCCGACACGCTTAGTTTTTACCACATTTGGCAGTATCATTCAAGCATGCGAACTGAGATTGTTAGCGGGTAAGGTAATAAGAAGCCAAAAGGCGGCCTCTTAGTCAAAATCCTGTGGAAAAGATGAAATGACAGAGCTTCCTAGTGTATAATAGAGCGTAGAGTAATGTGGATGCCGTGAAAAGCTATTGGCAAGTATCAAAAGGAGTAGGTTATGGAAGATAGAGTTGCCATCTTCATAGATGGCAGTAATCTGTATCACGCCCTAAAAAATAACTTGAGGCGTTCCAACCTCAACTTCGCCGAGTTTGCTAGCAGGCTCTGTGGCTCGAGACGCTTGTTCCGAACATACTATTACAATGTGTTACAGGACCCGACTCAACGCCCTGATAGCTATCGAGAACAACAGGAATTCCTTGATAACCTGCGTAAGACACCATATCTGGAGATTCGATTAGGGTCGACTAAATTAGCACAGGGTATCCCTGTTGAAAAGGGGATAGATATTATGCTGGCCACTGACCTTTTATATTTCGCCTGGAATAACTTCTACGATGTGGCAGTGCTAGTGAGCGGGGACTCTGATTTCGCTTATGCCCTACAAGCTGTGAAGAACATGGGCAAGCATGTTGAGGTAGCCTACTTTGAGAGCGGGTCATCTAAGGATGTCTTGAATGTAGCCGATAATCGGCATCTGCTGAACCGAAGCTTCTTCAGCGGTTTATGGGTAGGCAGACACCGTACCAAGCGTAGAAATATAAGTGAAGAGAGCAAAAACAAGACTAGTCTGGCTGACAGGTGAATCTCATCAACAGCCAAGAATCTCCAATGTGACCCTCCGGTGCCTCATTATCAAAAAGAGCCGGAACCGCCAAATTAGACAGGGCTTGCCATCTTTGAGCACCTTGAATCGTGCACCTTCAGCAATACTGGCGTAATTGATTAATGGACACTTTAAATAGGCCACCTGTTTGTCAAGTCCCTTTTATCTCTGGTCACACCCGTTCCCAGCTTTTGAAGTTGCACTTTCTTGCCTTCTCTCTAGAGGAGAGGGGGCTTGTATAAATAGATGGTTTTGGTTAATATAAACTGCAATCTCACATAGCAGCGGCGAATTTGGAGGCATAGATATGCGCTACGCCAGGTATTTTAGACAGCGGACCAAGATAGTATGCACCATAGGTCCGGCTAGTAGTACGGCTACCATGATTCAGCAGCTTATCAAGACCGGTATGAATATCGCCAGGCTTAATCTATCTCACGGCAAACACCGGGAGCATGCCCGTTACATTAAGACCATAAGGAAGTCGGCTGAATATCTTGGGATTCCTGTTTCCATCCTGATAGACCTTCCGGGGCCTAAATATCGAACCGGAAGGTTTAGGGATGGCTCAGCTATGCTAAAAAGGGGCGCTCAAGTGGTCCTTACCACTAGACAAGCGGAAGGAGATGAGAAGACAGTACCAGTCAATCTTCCCAACCTCCCGCAGGATGTAAAGGTGAGAGATATAGTATTCATTGACGATGGGGCGATACAGCTCAGGGTACAGGATATGAGCGAAACCGAAGTCAAATGCCGGGTTGTTATCGGTGGTCTGCTTACTCCAGGCCGGGGTGTTGTTGTCCCCGGGATGCGCACATCTGGCCCCTTTATCACTGAGCATCTCCGCGAGCATATTGCCTTTGCCATTGAGCATCAGCCTGACTACATTGCCCTCTCCTTTGTCAGCAGTCCAGCGGATATAAGTCAGACAAAAGCGATACTGCGGCAGAAAGATTGTGATATACCCATCATTGCCAAGATTGAGCGGGGACAGGCAATAGCCAATTTTGACAAGATACTGACGGCCAGTGACGGTATCATGGTAGCCCGGGGGGATTTGGGTGTTGATATACCTCTCCAGAGGATACCCCTGGTGCAAAAAGAGAGCATCAAAAAGTGTAATCAGGCAGGTAAACCAGTAATCACGGCTACCCAAATGCTCGAGTCAATGGTAACTTCGGCTCGACCAACTCGGGCTGAAGTTACCGATGTCGCTAATGCCATTTTTGACGGTACTGATGCCATTATGCTTTCGGCTGAGACCTCGGTGGGCAAGTATCCGGTGAGGGCAGTTAGGATAATGGCTCAGATCGCCCGAGAAACGGAACCCCAACTCCCTTATGAAAAAATGTTGATGGAAAGAGGTGCCTGGCTTGAGCCCCAGACGGACGAGCTAATAAGCTATAATGCTTGCCACACTGCCAGCAGACTGAGAGCAGCGGTAATTGTAGCCTTTACTGAATCTGGCAGCACGGCACAGCGGGTCTCAAAATATCGTCCTAGGATGCCTATCCTCGCGATAACTACTAGTAAACTTATAAGTGGACGGTTACAGCTATGCTGGGGTGTCCACGCCTTTCAGATAGCCGAGCCATCTTCAGTAGATGACCTCTTTACGACGGCAGCCAAGCTCTCTAAAGAGTTGGGGCTAGCAAAATCAGGTAGTCTCATTGTAATTACCGGTGGGATTCCCATTGGTGTCGCTGGCACTACTAATCTACTCAAGGTAGAAAGGGTGCCCTAGTTATGCCAAATATCTCAGAATTAGCTAAAGTTCAGAGACTTGTGCCGGAAGGCACAGTTTTGACACGGCGCTTAATAGATTAGAAACGGTAAGTGGAAGCTGATGGATATATCTGAGGCACTACAATTTTGGTGGGTTCTGCCAGTATCAGTGACTATTGCCACCGTCGCTCTGGCCTCGGGTATCAGTGGAGCTCTTTTCTTCAGCCCCTTTTTTCTTTTAGTAGTGGGTTTGCAACCGGCTCAAGCTATTGGCGCCGGACTCCTGACCGAGCTCTTCGGGACAGGTTTCGGCAGCTACAACTATCTTCGCCAACGCGTAATCGACTATCAGACAGTGCGTTACCTGCTTATGGCTTCGGTACCAGCCGGTGTTGCCGGGGCCTTCCTAGCACATCAAATTGAGCCTGGAATTTTGCGAATTGTTTTTGGAGTAGCACTGGCGTTGCTGGCAACGATAGTGCTTTATCATAGTACCCAGAAAGGGAAACCGCCGACCCCTCGAATTAGGGATCAGGTACGCAAGACAACGGTAATTAGGGCTCGTGATGGCAACATATACTCGTATCGAACATGTAACCGCTACATCGGGGTTCCTTTAGCCGGTTTAGGTGCTTTCCTCACCGGACTTATGAGTGCCGGCCTGCCGGAGATAACAACAACACAGCTCGTACTACGCTGCCACATTCCGCCCCGTGTGGCAGTGGCAACTGCTATCTTTGTTCTCACCGTTACCGTCCTTTTTGCTGCTGGCGTTCACGCTCTGGCCGCTCAACCAGCGTGGGCGGTAGTCATCTGGTCTATCCCGGGAGTCATCATCGGCGCCCAGATCGGACCTAAGCTGTCGGGAAAAGTGCCACCTCATATTGCGGAACGGGTACTTGGGGTTATATTCCTTCTCATAGGAACTCTGGTAGTTGCGCTGCAAATTTCCGGCTAAACGCGGCTCGCTGTGAATATTTTGTCCACTTGGTTGCCGCAATAGATAGAAGGGTTGCAGTTGGCCCAATAGTATCAGCACCTTGTGTTGGAGATATTCCTTCCGAGAGGGGCTCCCCTGCTTTCCCTTTTTCAAAATTTCGCGTAAAATAAGAAATGTCAACCAGAAAACCAGCATCGGCCCTTATTTACCAACTCGAAAAATAGTAGAGGCTAAGTATGAGAATGTAGACCGTCAGCGATAATGGGACACAAATAGGGTCACTATAACCGAACACTCTGGACGGGTGGCACGAGCTCCTGAGAGGTAGTAGACTGACAAAACAGTGAAAGGAGCGAGATGTGTC
>SDBT01001616.1_pt1 | contig 39976 bp, 34 predicted proteins | sample 2277101 | NCBI WGS metagenome assembly SDBT01 (sample SAMN10404973, study PRJNA504765) | marine sediment metagenome | isolation source: marine sediment core GS10_PC15, 103 cmbsf | place: Arctic Ocean: Southern Knipovich Ridge | collected 2010 | reverse complement strand
AGCAAGCACATCTTGGTCTTGCATTTGCTTTAATGAACAAAGGCGATTTTGCACTTGGCTGGAAAGAACATGCATGGAACTTAAAACGTCAAGGTAAAAATGCCGATTCGTTTCGCGCTCTACTTGCAGAAAATGATATTGCAGGAAAAACAATTTTATTAACTCCTGAGGGTGGCCTGGGAGATACTATTCATTTTGTGCGCTATGCACAGCGACTGCATCATATGGGCGCTCGCCTCATCGTTGCATGTCAAGAACCTTTAATTGCGCTGCTATCTGAATGCCCTTTTATTGATCAAGTAATACCACTAAAGGCACATCGTCCCTCATATGATGCCTGCGCAACGCTCATGAGCTTACCTGCTCTTTTTGAAGATACACAAAACAGTTTACCGACTAATATTCCCTACATCTTTCCTCCTCCATCCCGCATTGCTTACTGGCAAACCAAACTCAAGCATGATACCAACTTTAAAATCGGTATTTGCTGGCAACCAGATATGCATAATGATATTTCTCGTTTACCAATTGCCCGACGTGGTATACCGCTGTCACAATTTAATCAACTTGGTTCATTGAAAGGGATAAGCCTCTATAGTTTGCAAAAAAAAGAAGGACTTGATCAGCTTAAATTAGTTCCATCCTGTGTTAATTTGCACCTCTTTGATGACTCTTTTGATGTAACTTTTGGGAGTTTTATCGATACAGCTGCTGTTATGCATAGTCTTGATTTAATAATAAGTACCGATACGGCAACTGCCCATTTGGCCGGTGCTATGGGTAAAAGAGTTTGGCTCTTGCTACCCTATGCAACTGATTGGAGATGGCTCAACCATCGAATTGATAACCCCTGGTATCCAACTATGCGTATTTTCAGACAACCCCATCCCTTTGATTGGAATAATGTCATGCACGAGGTTCTACACGTTTTCAAATCGGAGATTTACCCACAGTAAAAATAAAAAAGGAACGTTATGAAGCATTTCAATACATTCTTTTCTATTCTTGTTTTCATATTTCCTATGAGCCATGCGCACAATGAGCTCCCACAAGATCTAATCGTTTTGCACGATTGCCCAGAACAGCCAATCAAGCAAGACCCACAAAAATCGCAAAAAAAATCAAATCCTCCTGTTATACAAACAACAAGCACGCAAAATGCAATTCAGGTAAGGGCACCCCTATCGGTTGGAGATTTAGTTGATAAAATAACGATTTTACAAGTAAAACTTGAAAAAATAATTGATCCTGAAAAACTTGCAAATATTTGTAACGAATTACGACTTTTATCAGAGGTCTTAACTCTTCACGTCCCTCCTTCTAAGCGTCTTTTGGAACTTGCGAATGATTTAAGAGAAACCAACCGAAAACTATGGGATATTGAAAATGAAATTCGATCAAAAGAAGCAAAAAAAGAATATGATGAATCTTTTATTAAAACTGCTCGAAGCGTTTATATCAATAATCGACAGCGGCACCATCTCAAGCATGAAATTAATTTACTCACAGAATCTGGCATAATGGAAGAAAAACAATATACGGAATTTAAATGAAATTGATACAGCTTTATTTTCTGTTTTTGGTAAGTTTCTTTTTTAATGTTACGGCGACCGTAAATTATTATTTACAACAGGCCTCGATCGCATTAAAAGAAAAAAATGCTGGAAAAACCTTTGATTTTTTACACAAAGCATATGAAATTGCTCCTGAAAATGATGTGGTGGTGCTGCAGCTCGCAACAGTTCATTATTTACTCCATGAATATGATAATGCATCTACTTATTACCTGAAACATTTAGAAAAGCACCCAACGGATCTTAATACCATGTATAATCTCGGTCTTTCGTATTGCAAACAAGGAAGTTTTGAAAAAGCACTTCCATTGTTTGAAAAAGTCATTCAGCAGCTTCCCAATGATGAAATACTAAAAGGAACATTGTTAAAAATATATTTACGAAGCAAGCGATGGGAAAAAGCGCACCAAATCAATCCTTCGCGCCTATGGTGGTATAACGAAAATATTTATGGAAAAAAAATAGTACTTGATCTTGATAAACCAGGTAATGGTTATGGCGATAGTATGCAATTTGTGCGCTACGCACAATGGTTATATCAATCGGGAGCATATGTTATCGTCAAAGTGCAACGGCCACTCGTTCCTCTTTTTTCTTTATGTCCTTATATTCATCGAATTATTACGGATACTGATTCTCTCCCCTCGCATGACCTCTACTATTCAATTTGCATTGCATCACTGATGCAATGTATGAAGGATCGCACAAACCTTCCTCTATCTCAGCCGTATTTAAAGGCGGATGAAAAACTTGAAAAATTGTGGCAAGAAAAATTAATAAAAGACCCTAATTTTAAAATAGGATTGTGCTGTGAAAGCAATTTAATCAAAGACCTTTTTTCTGGGCAAGTAATGCAAAGTCCGCGTAGCATCCAACTTGAGGAATTGCAACCACTTTCAATGCCAGGCATTAGTTTTTATAGTTTACAAAAAGCATCCAAACCCATAAACGCCCCTTTCATACTCACCCAATTTGGCGACGATTTTGATAACAGTCATGGTAGATTTATGGATACTGCAGCGGTAATTAAAAACTGTGATTTAATAATCACAGTGGATACCTCCATTGCGCACTTAGCCGGCGCACTCGGCAAACCAGTCTGGGTTTTACTTACCTGCGAATCAGATTATCGCTGGTATACGCATATCACAAAATCTTGTTGGTATCCAAACATGAAACTATTTCGTCAACAAAAAATATATGATTGGTCTGATGTAATCCTTCAGATGCAACAAAAACTTTCCAAAATAATAGCTCAAAGGAAAAGCAATGCTTAAAAAACTATTTTTTTTATTCAGTTTAGGTTGCATTGTCCCTATTTATGCAAATGAACTTGCTGGGAAAGTAACTTATGAGCCTCCGCCTGGGGGTAAACCAACCAAAGAGTACTATATAAACCTCGGCCTTAAGGCATTTCAAAATAAAAATGAAATCCTTGCTTTAACCTATTTCAATAAGGTGCTTGTGGAAGATCCTGATCATATAGATGCCTTGTATTACACTGGCGTTACGCTCTATTATGGCAATAAAAACAAAGAAGCGATGCCCTATCTAAAAAAATGCCTGCAATTGAGACCATCGCATACATCGATTATTAAAAGTATGGCTATTGTTCTTAATAGTATTGGCAATTTTGATAATGCCATGCATTTTTTTGAATTATTACTTGATCAGGATCGAACTAATGCAACCGCACGTACTAACTTAGTACCTTTATATCTGCGCAATATGGATTGGTATTACGCCGAAAAATTTTGCAGAGTAAACGATTTATGGTGGTATAATTCAACTATTGAAAATAAAAAAATAGTACTTGATCTCTCATCTGAATGGAATGGACTTGGCGATGTGATGCACATTATTAGATACGCAAAACATCTTCACAATGCTGGCGCACAAGTTATCGTACAAGTTCGCAAAGAGATGATTCCACTTCTTTCACTCTGTCCGTATATTCGCCACATTCTTCCTCCTGATATTGAAAAACCTTTCTGCGATAAGGAATTTCAAATAACAACAGATCGGTGTGTCTTGCGCATGAAAGATACGCTCTATTATCCATCCAAAGATACTCCCTATCTTTATGCAAATAAAACACTCATTGAAGCATGGAAACCAACATTTTGGCCAGATCTACAATGTAAGGTTGGCCTCTGCTGGCAAAGTACTAAAATGAAAGATTATTTTACCAACAAGATTATCCCGGGGCCTCGTGCGATAAGTGCAGACTTATTAAAGCCTTTACTCGTAACCCCCAATGTGAGTTTTTATAGTCTACAAAAAGGAGAGGATGCTGCTATTGAGAAATTGCGCACCGAAAACATCCCCATATGTTCCTTTGAAAAATTTGATTCAGAGGGAGCCTTTATGGATACTGCAGCCATTATGCATCATCTTGATCTTATCATTACCGTTGATACTTCAATTGCACATTTGGCAGGGGCACTTGGCAAACCAGTGTGGGTACTCCTTCCCTATGCAGCTGATTTCCGCTGGTTTGGCGATCGCACTGATTCACCACTCTACCCTACCATGCGGCTTTTTAGACAATCAGAACAAGGCGAATGGAAATCTGTTATCAAAGCGGTAAAAAAAGAGCTCAAGCTCTACCTCTCTCAAAACAAACAGAATGTTTGATTATTTATTTTTTTATAATTTCTACTCTTTGCGTCACATAATTTTATGTTGATCAAAAATGAGCATTGTCCCCAAACACATTTGCCAGTAAACTAGTGTGAAACATAGGACAAAATAAGGCTGATATGAAAATTAATAACCAAACCATCCCCTTAAATAAAGAACAAGAAAAAGCGGTTGTATATAAAAATGGCCCCCTCCTGGTAATTGCTGGCGCTGGATCAGGTAAAACACGCGTTATCACAGCCCGGATTGCCTATTTGATACGTCATCATCAAATTGCCCCAACTACTATCATAGCACTCACCTTTACCAATAAAGCTGCCAAAGAAATGAAGGAGCGCATTGCAAAATTTATTGGATCGAAAGAAAACTTGCCATTCATTGGAACTTTTCACTCCTACTGCGTTCGTTTACTCAAAGAGCATGGCCATTTGATTGATACTCCCTTTATCTCCATCATGGATGATGATGATCAAAAAAAGCTTATTCATGAAATTTTGCGCCGCAACAATCTGCAAAAACAACTTTCCGCCCGGCAAGCTGCCTACCATATATCCCAGATGAAAAATAAAAATATCAATCTTGATAAACCTTCTGAGCAACTTTTTGATCATCCTTTGATGCCAGATATTTATTGCGCATATCAAGAGGAAAAGCGCGCAAGCAAGGCACTTGATTTTGATGATCTATTGCTAGAATCGGTGCGATTGTTCAAACAAAATAAAGCATTCAAAAAAGAGTTTCAAGAGATGGTGCGTCACATTTTAGTTGATGAATATCAAGATACCAACATCGTGCAACGTGAACTTTTGAAACAGATGGCACTCCGTAATAAAAAGCTTGCACTGGACTCAATTTGTGCAGTTGGCGATGATGATCAATCAATTTATTCCTGGCGAGGCGCCACGGTAACCAATATGCTCAATTATCAAAAAGATTTTCCCGGCACAAAGATAATCAAAATCGAACAAAATTATCGTTCTGTACAACCAATTTTAGAGGCTGCAAATCAGGTGATTTCCCATAATACTGAACGGAATCCAAAAAAATTATGGTCTGAGCGGAAAGCATCTGATCGCATTAAACTCCTTAGCTGTCTTTCTGAATATCAAGAATCGGATGCAATAACTCAGCTCATCGCAACGGTTAATCGGCATAATTTGAAACAAGAAATTGCAGTATTATACCGAACGCATGCGCAATCGCGTGCCATTGAAGAATCGCTCATTAGAAATTCAATCCCATATAAAATATTTGGCGGTATTCAATTTTATGAACGCAAAGAAATAAAAGACTTGTTTGCCTATCTCAAACTGATTGTAAATCCCTTTGATCGCGCTTCTCTCTTTCGCATTATTAATACCCCCACACGTGGCTTTGGCCCCAAGTTTGAAGAGCAGCTTTATGCTGCACTTAAATCTCAACCATTTATGACGTTTATTGATGCATGCAAAGATTTACTTGTAGAAACTGCTGGCACAAAGAAAAAAGCAATTCAAGAATTTCTCGCTATTTTTGAGGGTTTATCAGCGCAAGATAAGCCAAGCTATGCATTGCAATTGATTATTGAACGAGCCAAGTACCTCACCTTCATGAAACAACATTATGAAAAAGATGAAGCACAAACTCGTATCGAAAACATCCAAGAATTAATGGATGCTCTCAAACATTTTGAATCTCAAAAAATAGATACCGTCTCATTATTTCTTGAAGAAATTACCCTGATGCAAGAAAAGCTTAAGGCATCTGATGATGAGCAGCCGAAGGTTTTTTTAATGACACTGCATGGCTCCAAGGGGTTAGAATTTGATATCATCATACTTGCAGGGCTTGAACAAGGAATTTTGCCAACTGCGCGTGCATTATATGAAGATGATAGTGTATTTGAAGAAGAGCGGCGCCTTTTTTATGTTGGCATCACGCGCGCCAAAGAACGATTGATCCTCTCCCATGCAAAATTTCGCTACACCTACGGCAAAATGAGCGATCAGATGCCGTCTCAATTTCTTGATGAGCTTCCACAAAAGTTGGTCTCGTCTGAAGATTGCACCTATTGGAATAATGCTCAATTTGCTCAGTATTTTGCTCATTGGTTTGGTATCAAGCAATCTGACCCGCTCGCATTTAATACAAAACGAAATGAGTTTGCCTCTTTAATTAAAAATAAAATCAATTCAAAGCAAATTAAAGTAAAACCTGCTATGCAAACTGAGTTCAAAAAAAATCAACCGGTAAAACACAAAAAATATGGAACTGGCATTGTACAAAGTTATGAAAAAAAGAGCGATAAAACGGTAATCACCGTGCGCTTTAAAAGCAGTATAAAAAAAATTGTATCCCAATTTTTGCAAACGATTTAATAGTTCATCCCCCATACCTCTGAACCTGGTTTAGAATCCTGTAAAAAGATTCGTGCAGCCAAAGGGCGTCCTTGAAAAAGAAGTTTATTGCGATTGGCCATCATAGCAGCAATATCAGCATGCTCGTTTAATATAATAGCCTCACCAATGATCGCCCCATTTGGTAATTTCACCCCATTTCCGGGGGTAACAAAGTAACCAGTCTTCGTTTTTACCACCATATACTCCTTGCCTTGTACCTCTAGATTATCCTGTACATAGGGGCCCTCCCATTTATCCGGATAGGCTAAATTCATGGCCCCAACTTCGGACCCTGCAAATGTTGCAACATTTAAAAAGTTGATGATGTTTTGCTGATTATCAAAACTGCTTATGCCGCAGGTTTTATTAATTTTATCAAAAATCTGACCAAGTTTTTTTACATCTTGCGCGATCACAGTACCGGTCACGAAATTAGCACGATACAAAAAGCTGATAATAGAAACTAGTACCAACCCTGCAATAACTGCGCCAGTACCGATACTGATTATGATACGTCCATTTTTCATTACTATCCCTCACCTTTTTTATGAATAATCCAAGAGCATTGCCTTTTTTACATCATATATTGTTTGCTCCGCCACTTCCAAGGTTTTATTCGTTCCATCAAGCAAAACATTCATCACATAGTTAGGATCTTTTGCAAACTCTTGCCGTTTTTTACGTATTGGTGCAATAAATGCATCAAGCACCTCAATGAGTCGCTTTTTTAGCTGTACATCACCAAGGCCACCTTTGTGATAGTGAGCTTTTAATTCTGCAACTTCTTTTTTATTTGGATCGAACACATCAAGATAGGTAAAGACGGTATTGCCCTCAACTTTGCCTGGATCTCCAATGTGAATATGATCAGGATCGGTATACATACTCATTACCTTCTTTTTAATCTCATCCGGCGAATCGCCAAGAAAAATCGCGTTGCCAAGAGATTTGCTCATCTTTGCCGATCCATCAGTCCCGGTAAGGCGTCCTACCTTTGAAATCAATGCCTTTGCTTCAGGAAAAACATTACATTTATAAATACGATTAAAGCTCCGCACAATTTCATTCGTTTGCTCAATCATAGGAAGCTGATCTTCTCCCACCGGCACAAGCGTTCCTTTCACGATCGTAATATCAGCTGCTTGGCTTATGGGGTACATTAAAAAGCCTGCCGGAATGCCGCGCCCAAATTCTTTTTGCTTGATTTCTGCTTTAACTGTTGGATTGCGCTCAAGCCTGGCTACCGTAACTAAGTTTAAAAAAAACATAGTTAGTTCCGCAATTTGCGGGATCATTGATTGAATAAAGATAGTTGTTTTTTCAGGATTGATACCAATGGCCAAATAATCAAGCCCAAGTTCAAGGACATGCTTACGCAACACTGCCGGGTTTTCAAAATTATCCGTCAAACCCTGCACATCGGCAATTAGAATGTATAATTTATATTTGTTTTGTAAAAGTAATCGATTCGCAAGCGATCCAACATAATGTCCTAAATGAAGCGGGCCTGTTGGTCGATCGCCCGTTAATACAATTTCTACTTGTTTCATAGCTTTCTTTCACACTTAATTTCACGTTTTTTTGTACAGTACGTTATGTATATGTTGCAACAAAAACAAACTTATTTTAACCTCAGATTAGATCAATTATACCAAAAGGAGAACAGTATGGATATCTTCACCCTCTTGCCATTATCGATCCTTAATTGGCGTGATCTGATTGAAATTCTCTTTTTCTCTTGTTCTTTTTATTATCTATCCCTGTGGCTCAAAAAGGACACACAAAAAAACCTTCTTCCTTATTTTTATGGTTTTTGCCTGTTCACCTTTGGAGCCCATCTACTGGCTTTGCCAACGGTTAGTCAAAGTCTTTTTCTTTTTTCTCCCGCAATTATATTGCTTTTTATGTTTATGCACCAAAGCACCTTACAACGCAATATGGTTGCACTAAAAAATATAACACACCCATCACATCCGCCTACTGATTGGCTCACAACGCTCTTGCGCACGAGCCTGGTGATGATTCATCACAATAAAGAATTGCTCATTTTAATAGAGCACACTGATGCAATCGGCTCATATTTAAAAGCTGAGTATTATATAAATGCGCCGTTAAGCAAAGATCTTCTAACGCTCATTGTTGAGCATGCCTATAATCCCCAACAGATGCTCTGGATTCATTCAGACGGCATCATACGTGGTATTAACGTTTCGTGGAAAGCAAGCTGGCACCCAGCCGCCTATGAAAATCAAACTGCATGGATCGATGATGCAATTGTATATACAAGTAAAAATGATGCATTACTTTTGCATATTAATCCGACGAAACATCATTACACAATTGCAAGTAATGGGACCATTCACCATGAGCTTACTATTGAGCAGGTCAGCCAATTATTGAGAAAAAAGATCAATCATCCCCAATCTGTAACCAAAAAAGGATACACGTATGACGTCACAAGCAAAAAAAACAACGTGGCGCAACACATCCCTTAAAATCATTTCATTACTCCTCGGTTATACGTTTTGGTATATTTTTGGGCATTCTCATACAAGCACCGCCTGGATTACCGTTCCATTATGTTTTTATAATGTGCCGAAACATAATGTAATTAAAGGGCCTGAAGCAGTATCACTTAAAATTACTGGCAAACGTTCCGTATTACGTGCTCTTGATATTGAACAATTAGCAATTCATATTAATGTTGAACAATTGCATGAGGGTAAGAATTTACTCGCCTTCAACGAAGACAGTATATTTTTGCCCGAATCAATTAAATTGGTACACTATAGCCCATCTAATCCAACAATTGAATTATTACCGGATGATAGAACTTCTGGATAGTTGATGCAAAAAAATCTTTTTGGAACAGATGGTATTCGCGTACCGGTGGGCACATCGCCACTATCACTTTCATCGTTACCCATTCTTGGGAATGCAATTTCACGCTGGGCAATTAAGCAATTTGGAAAAAATCCGCGATTATTAATTGCACGAGACACACGCGATTCTGGCGATTGGATTATTTCTGCCTTATCTGCGGGACTTTTACTCTCTCCTGTCTCGCTTTATTATGCAGGGGTATTACCAACGCCAACCGTATGCAGAATCTTACCGCAACATAATTACGATGCTGGTATTATTATTTCAGCATCCCATAACCTCTACTCTGATAACGGCATAAAAATTATTGATCGGGAACAACGGAAAATATCAAAATCAGAAGAACTTTATATCTCTACTCTTTTTCAGCAAGGATCTTCTTTCACACATAATGTATTTGGATCACTGCAGTATCATAAAGCTCCTGCGCAAGACTATATACATGATCTTATTTCTCTTTTTCCCACAACATTTTTAAAAGGACTAAAGATTGCAATAGATTGCGCCCATGGAGCTACATATCAGATTGCACCACTTCTTTTTAAAGCCTTGGGAGCAGAACTAATTACCATAAACGCAAACCCGAATGGTAAAAATATAAACAAAAATTGTGGTGCGCTTGATATACGGGATTTACAAAAAACCGTTTTAAAGTATCAAGCAGATATTGGTTTTGCCTTTGATGGAGATGGCGATCGCGTTATTGCAGCAAATAAAGAAGGCATCATTAAAAATGGAGATGATATGCTCGCATTATTAAGCCAACATCCACACTACAATCAACAAAAAACAATCGTTGGTACCATCATGAGCAATATTGGATTAGATCTTTTTTTTGAGCGGCACGGTAAAACACTGCTTCGATCAAGCGTTGGCGATAAGTTTGTATCAGAATATCTTTCTGAGCACCAATTATTATTAGGAGGAGAGCAATCAGGCCATATTATTCTTCATGATTATCTACAAACAGGAGATGGCATATTTACTGCACTGCGCCTATGCGAAACCATGATTGCAACGAATAATTGGACGCTAAAAACGTTTGATCATTACCCTCAAATACTTATTAATTTACCGGTTACGAAAAAAAAAGATTTAACGGAACCAGAAATTGCCGCTATTATTAAAGATCATGAAACGCAACTTGGTACGGAACGGCTTGTAATACGCTATTCGGGAACTGAAAACCTACTCCGCATCATGATAGAAGGAAAAAGTGAATCAGCCATCAAGCAAGTAAGCTATAATTTGGTTCGTAAATTACAAAAACATTTGCTGTAAGGAAACTCTATGCAAGAAAAAAATAGCTGGCTAAAAGCGATGAGCCATTTTTTTAGACGTGCTTTACTCAATGGATTGCTTACCATTTTGCCCTTTACGCTCACGATCGGCCTTTTTATGCTTTCATTTCGCCTCATTATTACCTGGCTCAAACCGGTGCAAGAGTTTATTGAACATCCGATTCGCTTTTTAACTACCATTGCCTATAAGTCAATTGCTAATCAGTTTATTCTTCTCATTTTAGTTATTTTTCTTTTTGGCATTGTCATTCGTACGATATTATTGCGCCGCCTTATAGGCCGTATCGAAGAATTACTTTTTAAGATTCCACTAGTGCGTCCGGTTTATTCCGGAATTAAGCAATTAATACTTGCCTTTAGCGTACAAGATAAAATCACATTTAAAAAAGTAGTTTTAGTTGAATTCCCTCGAAAAGGCATTTATAGTCTCGGTTTTTTAACGAGTGAATTACCACATAGTATCGCCCCTGAAGTGGGACAAAAATTCTATAATATTTTCATTCCTACCACCCCTAATCCAACAAGCGGCTACTTTGTTATTCTTTCAGAAAATAGCTTTAAAACAGTTGATTTAACACGCCAAGAAGCAATGGCTATGATCATTTCCGGCGGCATCATCCAACCCGAACGGCTCATTAAATGAAAAAATAATTATTTCCTGGGGTTCCATATCTTTGATTGTATCTGAGACGGTAGATTATTGATGTCATTAATTTTGGCTGCCCATTCCATCACTGCGCCAGGCTTACCATACAACGCGTTCAGTTTTATTTTTTCAAGACCTTTTGCAACTTCGGTTGCAGCCCAATCCATTTCCTCTTCCAACTCAAGTTCAAAAACAAGATCTGCATAGGCAATTATGTCTGTTTCTACTTTACTCTCATACATAACGTGCCCAACAGAAATAGCATTTCTAGCAATTCCTATTTTAAGCTTTTCTCTATTGTCCAAGACAACCTTAAGGGCAAGTGTTTTCAAAGATTTAGGATTTTTTCCAGATTCAGGATTTGCAGATTCAGGATCAGGAAAAGCAGAAAGAAATGACTGAGAAAAAAGAGCTGTAATCAATAAAAGATGCTTCATAACTAACCCCTTTACATGGATAATTACAAAACTTTAAAAAAGCTTGCATACAATAATTCTATTGTATGCAAGCTCCCCCCTTGTTTGACATGATAATCAATTTCATAGAGCATTGCATGCATAGAATTAAGCTCTTTGAGTGAATGTAAACGCCAATCATTTTTTAAAAAAGAAAATGGCAAACGATACCCAATCTTTTTTGCATCTACGGTTTTACCTTGTTGCTGCAATCGTACATAACAAGACGCTCGCCACAATTGATCAGACCAAAAAATGAGCCAAAATTGGATAGGGTATAGATCGCATAACTGCTTCCATTGCATAAAAAATTGATGCGGCTTTCGTGCAAATAATGGCTGACTCAATGAAAATAAAGATAGTTCAGGAACAACCAAATAAGGTAACCAATCCTTTACAAACTGCCGTCCATTTTTCCCAATTATTTTTGCATACTCGCATAACAATACAGCAGTATCTAACGGCATAGTGCGCACCTGCTTGAAAATAAGATCTATAAACGCACGCTGTTTTACTTTGAGCATATGTGCAATATATCTAAATAAAAATATATCTACAAAGTCAGGATATTGAATAACACACCAGTTGGCTGGAGGGTTGGAAATTGCTTTGGTGGTACAAAAGATAAGCACGTTGGGTTGCTCATAAGATCGTAAAAATAAGTGCCATGTATCCGATGCTTTTTTTGAAAGTGAACTATCATCATGGAGCCAATACCATGATGGTTGCCCCAGAAAAGTTGTTTGTAACGATGCCATTACTGTACTCGTATCACTATTCATCTGCCGAGGGATAATTGGCTGCTTAAAGATTGCAGAAAGATAGGAAATAAATTCACGGCAAAATAAAAGGGGATAGTTATTTGTTTGCAAGCAAATAACAGATGCCTTGCGCATCGATAAGCGTACTTTTTGGTCCCGCAAAAGTTGTTCAAGCTTCATTTTTATAAAGTGGATTGATGTTGTTGACGATTTTGTAAACTAAATAAAGACACTTTTCCTTCTTTTTTAGAGTAGAGATGCTCAATTTTTGGTGGCTGATATTTTTCAAGAAGATTTTTTATCTTGGCAATACCGGATCGCGCAAGTTCTCCTGTTTGTGAAATTAACGTCCAATCAATTGGTTCTTTTTCAGCGCCCCCTTGGAGCTCTATTAATTTCCCATCAAGAGTCATGATCACATTAATATCACCAACACCTGAACTATCTTCTTTATAATCAGGATCAAGAACTAATGTATGATCATCAAGAACACCGACAGATACTGCAGAAATCGAATCTTTTAAAAACGGTTTTACAATCGTTCCATTGGCTAGCCATTGTTGCTCAGCCATTAAAAGTGCTGCATAAGCCGCAGTTATTGATGCAGTACGCGTTCCGCCATCTGCCTGCAAGACATCACAATCCACCATAATGGTACGCTCGCCCAGAACACCAAGATCAACGATTGTTCGCAAAGCTCGTGAAATAAGACGAGAAATTTCAATAGAACGCCCCTGGCGACGCATAAGTGAAATTTCTCGATTTGTTCGTATTACCGTTGCAGCAGGCAATAAGGCATATTCAGCTGTTAACCATCCGCTCCCCCGCCCACGTAAAAAAACGGGCACAGAGGGTTGCAGAGTAATTGCACATAATATTTTTGTTTTGCCAAGCTCAAATAAAATACTACCTGACGCATATTCATATATTCCATAGGTTATTGAAATCGGGCGAAGCTCGTCTACCTCACGTCCATCGTGTCGTTTCATATTCTTTGCTTAAACTTCACTATAGGTTTATTGATTTTCAATTATTTTAAGACTAATACGGCCGGTAACTTCATCGTAATCAAGCACTTCTACTTTAACAATATCATTTGTTTTATAGATCTGCCCAAAGTTACGTTGCTTATCTCTTGGAAGGTTTGAAACATGAGCAAGCCCTTGCATGCCTGGCACAAGTTCAACAAACAATCCAAAATCAGCAATACGTTTAATTTTACCTTCGTAAATATCACCTTTTGGAATTTGACCAACGAGAGTTTTAACCCATCGAATTGCTAAATCAGTTTTGGCATCAACGCCACCAAAGATTTTAACAAGGCCATCAGGTTCAATATCAATGCTTGTTCCTGTTTCAGCAATAATTTCACGAATTGTTTTACCGCCAGAACCAATAACCGCACCAATTTTTTCGGGGTTAATCTTAAAGGTTGTTACCCGTGGCACCAACTCAGATAAATTAGGGTTTGGTTTACTCATAACTTCACGCATTTTGCCAAGAATATAAATTCGTCCCAAACGAGCTTGTTCTAATGCTTTTTCAAATATCTGACGAGCAAGACCACCTTTGTATTTAATATCCATTTGAATAGCAGTAATACCCTGATCAGTTCCTGCTACCTTCAAATCCATTAAACCAAAAGCATCTTCAAAACCGGTAATATCAGAAAGAACTTTAAATTGGCCATCTTTGCCTTTGATAAGCCCCATCGCAATACCACCTACCATATTGGTTATCGGTACACCAGCCTGCATAAGGGCCATCGTAGCTCCACACGTGGTTGCCATAGAAGTAGAACCATTTGATTCTAAAATATCTGCAACAACGCGAATAGTATAAGGAAACTCTTGCTTAGTAGGGCGCACATATTTCAATGCAGCTGCAGCAAGTTTTCCATGTCCAATTTCACGTCGGCCGGGACCGCGTAAAAATCGCGCCTCGCCAACAGAAAATGGTGGAAAATTATAGTGCAACATAAATGAACCGTCTATTGCGCCATCATCATCATCGCTCATCAACGTTTCAGTACGCTGCTCGTCATCACCACTACCCAACGTAACGGTCACTAATGCTTGGGTACGCCCACGTTGAAATAACGCAGAACCATGCGTACTTGGAAGCAATCCTACCTCTACACTGATCGGACGAATCTGATCAAATGCACGGCTATCAACACGCTTATCAATTACAAACATCAATTCTGTAAGTTTATTTTTCAATACTGTTTCAAAAATATATGATGCAACGGCAGTTGGTGTACTTGCTTGCTCAATCTGTTCCTTATATTCTTCGATAAATTGTTCTCGCAAGGTACTCAGTTGCGTATCTCGCTCCATTTTATCTTCTTTGCACATACTCTTTACGCGTTCATCCGTAAGAAATTTATGTGCACGTTCTCGCCATTCATTAAAATTATATTTATCTTCTGGCATTACTTTTGGTTTGCCAACTTCGTCTTGAATTTCTTTCTGCCATGCTACAATCTGCTCAATTTCATCATGACTTTTATATAAAACATCAAGAAAATCTTTTTCTGAAATTTGGTTAGCACTGCCTTCAACCATAGAGATCCCCTCTTTGGTTCCAGCAAAAATAATACGTGCATCTGTCTGCAAACTTTCAGGATATGTAGGATTCATAATCCATTTACCATCTAATCGAGCAGCTTCAACTGCTCCAACTGGTTCTAAAAAGGGAATATCCGAAATTGAAAGTGCAATAGATGCAGCATTGAGTGCTATAGTATGTGGTGCATGTTCTTTATCAACGGAATAGACGGTAATAATAACTTGTACCTGATTAAAGTAATCTTCAGGAAATAATGGACGCAATGCACGATCAATAAGGCGTGCTGTAAGCACCTCATGATCTGTTGGTCTTCCTTCCCGTTTGAAATAACCACCTGGAATTTTACCCGCAGCCGCAAATTGCTCACGATACTCAACCATTAGCGGAAAGAACCCAAGAAAATCTTTTGAAGGAGCAGAGACAACGGTTGCTAAAACAACGGTACCACCATATGAAAACCAAACGGCACCATCTGCCTGTTGTGCAACTTTTCCAAGCTCTACTTTATAATTAAATTTATCTAATCGAAATGTTTTTACCATTAAAACCTACTTATATTTAAAATCTTTATACACTTGAAGGTATTTTACTTGCGAAGACCCAGCTTACTGATTAATTGTTTGTACTTCTTTTCATTCGTTTGTTCCAAATAACGAAGAAGCCGCTTACGTTGACACACCATTTTTAAAAGTCCACGGCGAGAGCTGAAATCCTTAGGATTTGCTTGACAATGACCAGTTAAATCGGTGATATGCTTCGTGAGCAACGCGATTTGTACCTCAGCAGAACCAGTATCCTGCGCATTTTGACCAAAATCGCTAATAATTTTTGTTTTTTCTTCTCTTTGTAGTACCACGTAGAACCTCTTACACTATAGTTAATCCATCATAAATCGCATTATCTCTGAAAATCAATAAAACTACACCTTTCTAATTGGTAGGCACGAGCGGGATCGAACCGCTGGCCTCTGCTACGTCAAAGCAGCGCTCTGCCACTGAGCTACGCGCCTAGTGTTGGCATAGTATCTTCATCAAAATGCGCATGCTGCTTCTCTTCTTCTTGCGCTTGTTTTTCAAGATCAGAAATATCATCACCAAGATATTTTTCTCTAAATGATGGTATTCCTGTACCTGCCGGAATCAATTTTCCAACGATCACGTTCTCTTTAAGTCCATAAAGATGATCGATTTTTCCGGCAACTGCTGCTTCAGCTAAAATTCGTGTTGTCTCTTGGAATGAAGCTGCAGAAATAAAACTTTCAGTACCCAATGATGCCTGCGTAATACCCATTAATATCGGTTTTGCAACCGCTACTTTTTTGCCTTCTACTCGCAACACCGCATTGACAGATGCAAAGTGTAAACGATCAACCCGATCTCCAACTAGAAAATCACTCTCTCCAGAATCAACAACACGAACTTTACGCATCATTTGGCGAACAATCAATTCAATGTGACGATCATTAATATCAACACCGGTCAAACGATAAATTTGTTGAATTTGATCAAGTAAATATTTCTGTACAACACTAGGACCTAAAATACGTAACATATCATGAAGCACTGGGGAACCAATGGTTAACTGATCGCCAGCACTTACATGTTCACCATTCACAACATTTAGCTGTTTACCACGGGGCACAAAGTAATCATAGGATTCGGCACCTGAAACTACGCTAATTTTACGTAATCCACGATGTAAACCGCCAATCACCACCTCACCATCAATATCAGAAATAATGGCAGGATCTTTTGGCATCCGTGCTTCAAATAATTCGGAAATTCGAGGTAAACCACCCGCAATATCTTTTGTTTTTGAAATCTCACGTGGCATTTTCACCAGAATGCCGCCAACAGAAATACGTTGATCATTCACAACATTTAAAAGTGCACCGGATGGTAAGAAATAATGGGCAACTTCATTACCGCCATCATCAATAATGCTCAAGGCTGGCTGATATTTTTCACTTCGTGCTGAAGTCACCAAATAATTTGATTTACCTGTTCTTTCATCAACTTTTTTTTGCATTGTTATATTTTCAAGAATATCAACAAACTTAACTATGCCACCTTTTTCCGTAATCAATACCTTACTATGCGGATCCCATTCGGCAAGTTTGGTACCTTTTTTAACTTCTTGTCCTTGTTTTACAAACAAGGACGTCCCATATTCTAGATCTTGTGATTGTAATTCTCTACCGTCCGGCGATTGAACAATTAGCTTCGCCTTTCGACTTAAAATTATATCCTGGCCACCTTGGTTTGTTACCGTGCGAATGCCACGAAGTTCAATAATACCATCCTGCTTTGCAATCGCATACGGTTGCTCTGCAAGACCGCTAACAATACCTCCCATATGGAATGTTCTCATCGTAAGCTGAGTACCTGGTTCACCAATTGATTGAGCACCAATAATACCAACAGCTGTTCCAATAACAACCAGCTCACCTTTTGAAAGATCATCTCCATAACATAATGCACACACACCTTTTTTTGCTTGACATGTGAGCACTGAACGAACAAAAACCTTTGATACTGCAGAATTTTCTAGTTTTATCACATCACTGCGCCCAATGACATGCCCCTGCTTGAAGAGTAATTTACCAGTTACCGGATCTTTAACATCTGCCGCAAGAACACTCCCATACACCCGTTGGGCAAGAGGATAAATAACATCACCCGCTTGTTTTAGATCTTCAACTTCAAGATAGCCAAGGGTTTTACAATCCTCCATGGTAATAACCACGTCTTGCACTACATCAACTAAACGCCGCGTAAGATATCCGGAGTTTGCTGTTTTAAGTGCGGTATCTGCTTGACCTTTACGAGCACCGTGAGTTGAAATAAAGTATTCAAACACATGGAGCCCTTCTTTAAAGTTGGTTTTTACCGGTGTTTCAATAATTTCACCAGTTGGTTTTGCCATCATACCACGCATACCTACAAGCTGTTTGATCTGATCTTTTGAGCCACGTGCCCCAGATTCAAGCATCATGAATATCGGGTTAAATGGTTTAAACTCTTTTTTTGAATTTTCAAAAGCAATACGATCTTCTTGCTCAAGCTCCTTATACATCTCTGATGCAACATCGGCTGTTGCATGCCCCCAAATACTAATGATCTTATTACGACGTTCACCATTTGTAATAGCGCCGTCTATATACATTTTTTCAGATTTGAGTACTGCTTTTTCTGCCTGCTCGATAATCTTTTCTTTTTTATCAGGAATCATCAAATTTGAAAGGGAGAAAGAAATTCCGCTCATCGTTGCATAATAAAAACCAAGACGTTTAATATTATCAAGACACTTAACAGTAGCTGGTGCACCAAAGCGATAATAAATACGCTCAATCAATAATCGCACATCTGATTTTTTTAATATTTTATTAATCCAATTAAAATCAGCTTCCTCTGGCAATGCCTCAAATAATATGATACGCCCAACTGTTGTATCCACTATCTTCTTATTAGGCAAACGAAATTTAACCCGCGTGTGCAAACCAACTCGTTTCAGTTGAAATGCAAGCGTTGCTTCTCTGCTGCTTGAAAACACAATCCCTTCACCTTTTTCTTTTAATCGCAATTTCGTCATGTAATGAAGTCCAAGTACCATATCCTGTTCTGGAACCGTAACTGGACGACCATTTGAAGGAGATAAAATATTTTTCGTTGAAAGGATTAAACGCTTACTTTCTTCTTGGGCGTTTTTACTAAGCGGCAAATGAACTGACATCGTGTCACCATCAAAATCAGCGTTAAATGCAGAACATACGAGAGGATGAATTTTAATAGCTTTACCGTCAACAAGTATTGGATAGAAAGCCTGCAAACCTAAACGATGCAAGGTTGGTGCACGGTTTAATAAAACAGGTCTATCTTTCACAACAGATTCTAAAACATCCCAAATTTCAGGCGCTAACTCTTCAACCATTCGGCGAGCAACTCGCATATTTGGCGCAATTTCCCATTCCATTAATCCCGCATAAACATATGGTCTAAAAAGCTCTAATGCCATCATCTTTGGAATACCACATTGATCCATATGCAATTCAGGATCAACTACGATCACAGATCGACCAGAATAATCAACACGGCGCCCAAGTAAATTTTGACGGAATCGACCTTGTTTACCGCGCAACATTTCACTCAATGATTTTAAAGGGCGGCGATTTGATCCACGTACCGGTTGCCCACGGCGCCCATTATCAATTAACGCATCAACAGATTCTTGCAGCATCCGTTTTTCATTTTTAATAATTACTTCTGGCGCCTCAATATCCATTAATCGTTGTAAACGAATATTACGGTTTAAAACACGGCGATATAATTCATTTAAATCGGAACTTGCAAAGCGTCCACCTTCGAGCTGTACAAGCGGCCGTAAATCTGGCGGTAAAACTGGAAGTACGGTGAATACCATCCATTCTGGCCTTAAGTTGGCATGTGACAACCTAGAAAATACTTTAATACGACGCATTATTTTATGACGAATCGCTACCGATGCTGTCTTTTCATAGTCCTGCCGAAGCTTAGCTATCTCAAAACTCATATCAATATCTTTGAGAATTAAGCGTAACCCTTCTGCGCCTGTTCCTGCATGAAATTCAGTGTCTTCTGGATGTCCCTCAACATAATTAAGATACTCAATCGCAGACAATAATGTTTTAATTGGATAAGGTGATTTTCCTTGTTTCACCACCATATACGAATCAAAGTAAATAACACGCTCAAGATCTTTAACTGGCATATCCATTATCAAGCTTAAATAGCTTGGAATACCTTTTAAAAACCAAATGTGGCATACAGGAGCAACCAAATCAATATGCCCCATTCGTTCACGACGTACGCGTGATTGAATAACTTCAACACCACACTTTTCACAGGTTACCCCGCGATGTTTCATACGTTTATATTTACCGCAATTACATTCCCAATCTTTTACCGGCCCAAAAATTCGAGCACAAAAAAGACCATCCCGTTCTGGTTTAAGCGTACGATAATTAATCGTTTCAATTTTCTTAACTTCACCATAAGAAAGCATTGCTATCTTTTCGGGTGAAGCAAGTCCAAGCCGAGTAGCATTAAAACGGGTAACATTCACATATTCTTTAAAACGTTCTAACATACGATTACTCACCGACATTCTCCTTTCCTATTTTCAGAAGATCAACTTGTAACCCCAAACTTTGCAGCTCTTTAATCAACACATTAAATGATTCAGGAATTCCTGGATCTGGCACATCCTCACCGCGAACAATCGAGGCATATGCTCGATGACGTCCACTCACATCATCTGATTTATACGTCAACATTTCTTGCAACGTATATGCCGCACCATATGCTTCAAGTGCCCACACTTCCATTTCGCCAAGACGTTGGCCACCTTGCTGTGCTTTACCGCCAAGTGGCTGTTGCGTAACAAGTGAGTATGGGCCAACTGAACGGGCATGCAATTTATCTTCCACCATATGATTTAATTTCATCATATAAATGTTTCCAACCGTTACCGGCTGATCAAATGCCTCACCAGTTCGGCCATCTCGTGCTTTAAACGCGCCTGATGCTGGCAAATTCAAATCTTCCATCAGGGGTTTGATATCTGATTCGTAATCCGCACCATCAAATACTGGTGTTTTAAAGGCCACACCATTCTTTGCACTCATACGCGCTAATTCCAAAATTCCATCTTTACCATATGCTTTTTCATAATTACTGATAAGATCTTTTCCATAGCAGTAGGAAAGATACTTACGAACTTCATCCATTCCTTTATTCTCGAGCATCTTTTGCAATTGCTCACCCATCTTAGCACCAACTAAACCAAGTGCTGTTTCTAAAATCTGACCAACGTTCATACGAGATGGTACGCCAAGTGGGTTCAATACAATATCGATTGGAGTCCCATCGTCCAAATATGGCATATCTTCACGAAGTACAATCGTTGAAACCACACCCTTATTACCATGACGGCCAGCAATTTTATCACCAACAGATACGATGCGTTTCATCGCAATATATACTTTAACCACTTTAATGACGCCAGATGGAAGCGGATCACCCTTTTTCAGTTTATTAATACGCTCTTCTTTCAGCTCTTTCAAAATTCGGAGCTGATTTTCAAATGAGTCCTGCAACTGCTTAATGCGTACCATAACCGATTTATCTTTAGTTTTAAGCTCAAAAAGATCTTGCAATGATATATCTTTTAGTTGTGATTTTTTAAACGTACCACCCTGGAACAACCGTTTTGCAAAACCTACAGCTGTTTGTTTATCATACAATTCATTACGTATTTTATCAGCAATCATATCCGCAAGCAGCGCAATAGTATGACTATGATTTTGTTCTAGTTTTTCAATTTCTTTTACCGCTTCTTCTTTGTAGCGCTTATCTTTACGTACACCACTACGAGAGAAAATCTTAACATCGATAACCGTACCCTCAACTCCTGGTGGTACGCGCAGAGAGGTGTCACGTACTTCACGTGATTTTTCTCCAAAAATTGCACGTAAAAGTTTTTCTTCAGGTGAAAATTGAATATCGCCTTTAAGCGTTACTTTTCCTACTAAAATATTACCCGCTTTAACTCGTGTTCCAATACGAACAATCCCATCATCATCGAGACTAGCTAACGCTCCCTCACTCACATTTGGAATATCTCGGGTAATTTCTTCGGGGCCAAGTTTGGTATCTCGTGATTCAACATCATATTCTTCAATATGCACTGAAGTAAGAGTATCCTCGGTCACCAATCGTTTACTTAATACAATAGCATCCTCAAAGTTGTACCCAAGCCATGGCATGAACGCAACCAAAAGATTTACACCTAATGCTAGCTCACCATGATCGATCGATTGACCGTTGGTGAGTACGCTACCCGCTTTAACTATATCACCTGACTTTACAATCGGTGTATGATGCATCCAGGTACTATAACTTGATCGTAAAAACTTCTTGAGCGCATATGTATCAATACCTTGCTCAATCCATTCTTCACGATTAGTAAATTCTGATTCATCAACTTGTATAATAATTTTTTCAGATGACACATACTTAACCACACCATTACGGCGCGCAGTTAGCACAGCATCAGATCCTTTCACAATTTCTTTTTCCATACCAGTACCAACAATAGGCACTTCAGTACGAATCAAAGGAACCGCTTGGCGTTGCATATTTGAACCCATCAATGCACGCACAGCATCATCATGTTCCAAAAATGGAATAAGAGCTGCTGAAACCGATACTAATTGCTTAGGTGATAAATCAATATAATTTATCTGATCAGCATCAACAAAGATAAAGTTACCTTCATGGCGTGCTGTAATTAAATTCCCTTCAAGTTTTTGCGATCCAGGCTTAACAGCATCAGCTTGCGCAATATATTTTTCGGATTCCTGAAACGCATCTAAAAACACAACCGCATCTTTAATCTTTCCTTGGGATACTGGACGATAACCCGTCTCAATAAAACCAAGATCATTCACCATCGCATAGGTAGCTAAAGATGAAATCAAACCAACTGTTTGGCCTTCGGGCGTTTCAATCGGACAAATACGTCCATAGTGAGAAGTATGCACATCACGAATTTCAAAAGTTGCACGATCTTTGAGCACACCACCAGGACCAAGCGCTGAAAGACGACGCTTATGCGCTAATTCTGAAAGAGGATTTGTTTGATCCATAAATTGAGATAATTGGCCAAGTCCAAAAAATTCTCGAAGTACAGCAGCAAGTGGCTTTACATTAAGAAAGTCTTGCGGCATGAGACCACTATGCGCTTCTTGCATACGAAATCGTTCGCGTACAATACGATCAATGCGCATAAATCCAACATACATTTGATTGTTAAGTAATTCCCCAACCAAGCGTACGCGTCTATTACCTAAATGATCAATATCATCAAGTTCGCCTTCGCCTCGTTCACGAAGGTTTACCAAATACTTAAGTGTGGCAACTATATCTTCTTTTGTAAGCGATAATGTATCGTCAGAGATATCCAAACCCAGTTTACGATTAATACGAACGCGTCCAACACGGGTTAGATCATAAAAACGATTATTAAAAAGCAAATTATTAAGACGTTCTTTAATGTCTTTAATTGATGCGCTATCACCGGGCCAAATCTTTGCATGAAGCTCTTTTAAGGCTTCATCTTCTGTTGTACAACGATCTTGCGCCAGCGTTAAACCAATAGTTGGTTGAAATACATAACCAGAGGACTGAATAAGTTCAAATGAAATATTTTTAAAATGAGAAAGATTTTCAAGCCGGGCTTCTGAAATAACATCACCCTGATCAATAATAATTTCACCTGTATCAGGATCAATAATATCCTTGCCAACAACACGATTTAATACCAAACTCTTTTTTAATGATACTTTTTTAACGCCAAGCTTCAATAGCTTTTCAACCGCCTGCTTGGTAACACGGCGCCCGAGAAACTCTTTTTCATGGTCTGCAGGAATCATTCCTTTTTCAATGCGTTGGCCAATCAATGAATCATTAACAATGCGGAAAAACTTTCCACTTTGTCCAACAACCTTATCAAATTGATAGAACAAAGATAAAATTTCATCTCGCGTATAACCAAGTGCTTGCAGGAATGTTGTAACTAAAAACTTTTTCTTCTTATCAATGCGTACATAGAGCAAATCATTACTATCAAATTCAAAATCGATCCATGAACCTCGCATAGGAATAATACGCCCTAAATAATATGGCCGATCTTGATAATCCTTTACTTTTTTACTTTGGGAAAATACAACTCCCGGCGAACGATGCAGCTGGCTTACAATAACACGATCCACCCCATTAATAAGGAATGTTCCGTGATTTCCAACTTTAAACCTACCCCCTTCTTCGTAAACATCTGTCATTATTGGTAGATCTGCAAAAAAGATATTCTGTTCTTTAATATCCCGAATAACTTTAGTGCCAGCATCATCTCTATCCCAACTAACCAACTGAATTTTAATTTTGAGTGGCATAGAGAAAGTTTGACCACTTGAACGACATTCTGCTACTCGTTGTTCAAGCTGCAAACTTACCCGCGCCAAACAATTAGTGCAGGTATTATATTTTGCTGTTTGCTCTTTGCAGGATGGGCAAGAAAGATCTTGATCAAGCCGAGAGCAACCTGTTTTTTTACATGATAAGCATCGCCATTTGTACCTATTTTCAATACCAGTTACTTTGCCACACGTGCAGGCCCAATTACCAATTTCATAACTGACACATTCAAGTGATAAATCAGCATCATGCTCAAGCGGAAAAACATCCTTAAGAACTTTTTCAAGTCCAGTATTTTCTCGCTCTTCTGGCAGATAATCCAATTGTACAAAGTCGTTAAAAGACGCAGATTGAATCTCAATTAAATTAGGGACCGGTACAATGTCCTTAATTTTACTAAACGACTTTCGTAAAGTACTCTTAACCGTGCGGAAGTTTGACATATAAGTCGCTCCTCGTTATCTCTCAAACCGTGTAGATTGTAATTACAATCATAAATACTCCCCTAAAATGAAAAAAGTAAGGCTTGCATTTCAATTATGTAAGCTCTACTTTTGCTCCAACAGCTTCCATTTCCTTTTTTATCTTTTCAGCATCGTCTTTTGCTGCAGATTCAACTAATACTGTTGGGGCTTCTTCTACTGCTTTTTTAGCATCAGACAAACTCAACGTTTGAACCACTTGACGCAATGCTTTAATTGTTTTTATCTTTTCCGGGCCACCTTCTTTCAAGGTAACTTTATACGCAGATTTTTCTTCTGCCACTGCTGCAGCTTCTGCGCCACCTACTGCTGGTGCTGCTGCTGCAACTGGCATCGCTGCTGAAACACCAAACTTTTCTTCTAGCGCCTTAACAAGATCAGCCAATTCAATTACTGACATATTGCCAATTTCATCCATTATTTTTTCATATGATTTAGTAGTCATGAAATTCCCCAAAAACCGTTAAATAGTTAACTAATACCTACACCTATTACTTTTTCTTTTCAGCAATTTGCTTCAATACCAAAAAGAGCTGCATAATTTGCATATTGAGCACAAATACCAATCGGGTAATTGGTGCATTCAACGTTCCACACAATTTTGCACGCAAAACATCTTTTGATGGCAATAATGCAATACGACCAATTACTGATTGATCAATAAGCTCTCCATCAAGCCTGCCAATAATAAGCTCTAAATCCTCATTATTTTTTGCAAACTCACTTAATGCTTTTGCAACAGCAGGTGGTTCATCTGACACAAATACCACCCCTATTTGATCTTTCAAATAAGGCATTAATGCTTGCGACTTCTCTAATTCCCCTACAGCTAATTTCACAAGTCGCACTTTTCAAACTTTAAGCGTTCCACCACTTTCTCGCAGCTTGGAACGTAATTCTTGCATCTTACCTACCGTTAATCCTTTGTAACCAACCACAAAAGAGGCAGGACTCTGAGAAAAACGTTCTCGTAATAATTGTACAACTAATTCTTTTTGCTGACGATTCATTGTATTCCCTTAACCTACGCGTTTATCAACTCATTTGGGTTTATCGGAATGCCGATACCCATCGTAGAAGAAAGGGATACCTTTTTGAGATATTTCCCTTTAGCTGATGGCGGTTTTGCCGCTTGTAACGCTTTTAAAAAAGCAACAAGATTATCTTTTAATTGTTCTGCATCAAAAGAAACTTTACCGATAGCAAAATGAACAAGACCAGCTTTATCGTTTCTAAAAAACGCTTGCCCTTTCTTCAAATTGCCTACCACTTTCGCAATATCAGTGGTAACCGTACCAAGTTTCTTATTTGGAAGTAATCCACGTGGTCCTAGGATTTTTGCAACTTTACCAACCATCCCCATCATATCAGGCGTTGCCACTGCATAATTAAAATCCATCCATCCGCCAGTTACTTTTTCTACAAGATCTTCTGCGCCAACATAATCAGCGCCCGCTTGAGTTGCTTCTTCAGCCTTATCGCCTTTTGCAAACACAAGCACTTTAACTGTTTTTCCGCGACCATGTGGCAACACCACAGAGCCACGAACAACTTGCTCACCTTTTGTTGGATCAATACTCAAATTAACATCAACATCAACAGATTCATCAAATTTAGTAAACGCAAGTTCTTTAATTTTTTGAAGCGCTTCATTAACCGGCATTTGCACAGCACGTTGAACTTTTTCTAAAGCGTTCTTATATTTTTTTCCCTGCTTAGACATTTTTGGCTGCTCCTCCATTAATCAATAACATCTATACCCATACTACGCGCACTACCAGCAATAATTTTTTTTGCTTGCTCAACATTAAACGCATTTAAATCTGGTAGTTTAATCTGGGCAATTTCTTCAACATCTTTCCATGTAATTTTTCCCACCTTTTGCTCATGCGGACGAGAAGATCCCTTAGAGACATTTGCCTTTTTGCGGATCAATTCAGAAACAGGAGGGGTTTTAATAACAAAGTCAAAACTACGATCAGCATAAATGGTTATTTCAACCGGCACCGTTTGCCCTTTGCGATCTGCAGTTTTGGCATTAAATTTTTTACAAAAATCCATAATGTTGGCACCATGCTGCCCCAACGAAGAACCAACCGGCGGAGCAGGTGTGGCACCCCCTCCAGGGATTTGTAATTTAACCTTTGCTTTTATCTCTTTTGCCATGATACTTAACCTATTCGTGGTCACTTATTGTTTTATTTGATGAAATCCAAGTTCAACTGGCGTCATACGCCCAAAAATACTTACCATAATCGTAAGCTTTTCATTGTCGGTATCAACTTTTTCTACAACTCCCACAAAACCTGTAAACGGCCCTTCATTAATTTCAATCTCACTACCAAGAGCAATGAATTCTTCATCTTTTTTACCAACCGTAATCTCACCTTTCATTTGAGACAAGATACGATCAATTTCTTTTTGCGTAATTGGAGTAGGCTCCAGACCACCTAAAAAACGCAATACACGTGGGCTCGAAGTCACTGCACGTAACGTTTCTGGTTTCATTTCCATTTCAACGAGTATATAACCAGGAAAAAGTTGCTGATCTTGCGCATCTGCAGCTTCAAAAAATTTACGAAGCCTAGCAGTTGGAATTAATATTTCACCAAAAAATTCTTCAAAGCCACTTTCTTTTATGCGTTTTTGAATGTCCGCCTTTACCGCTTCGTCATATCCAGCATATACCTGAACAACATACCATCGCTTCATGGATGCAAATCCCTACAGCCTAATATCCACCATATAAGGTGAAGATATATTTCGCTAATTTTGAAAGCCCTAAATCAATGATTCCTAAGTATATGGCAAAAAAAAGTACAAGCACCAACACGACAAGTGTTGAACCCACAAATTCGTGGAATTTTGGCCATTCCACTTTTGAAAGTTCAACCCGAACTCCCTGCAGAAATTGCACTAGATTTTTCAATACCATGATACAGATACCTACTATATTATTTTAACCTATCAAAACATTACATTAATTAAATTTTAACGTTGTAGCACACAGTACGTAAATGGCAGGCCAGGAGGGACTCGAACCCCCAACCCGCAGATTTGGAGTCTGCCGCTCTACCAATTCGAGCTACTGGCCTAAAAAGTTATTTAGTTTCTTTGTGTATTTGATGCCTTTTGCATTTTACACAGAACTTTTTAAGGCTCAGCGAACCGATACTTCTTTGTTTGCCAAGTTTTTGCGTATAATTACGACTTTTACATTCAGTGCACATTAAGTGCGTGATAACTTTAGTTTTCGCCATTCGATGCACCTTAAACGTTCGTACTTTTAGCCCTTGGAGCCCGCGACCGGAGTTGAACCGGTGACCTCTCCCTTACCAAGGAAGTGCTCTACCAACTGAGCTACGTGGGCGCTACAATAATTTTCAAAATATTGAGATTACTAATAGGTTAAATGAAAAAATAGTAAATGACAAATTTTTCTATTTCTTCAAATGCCCGATCTAAAGGAAAATTTGGAGCTGGCGGCAGGATTCGAACCCGCGACCTGCTGATTACAAATCAGCTGCTCTACCAACTGAGCTACGCCAGCATACATTTCAACCTGGAGCGGGAAACGGGACTCGAACCCGCAACCTACAGCTTGGAAGGCTGTCGCTCTAGCCATTGAGCTATTCCCGCAGTCAATTTTTTACCCCATCTCAGCCTAAGCCCTATCGCACCTCTGTGCCCCAGCAATGCGCCCTTTGGCTATGAAGGGCTGGCCTGCCATACGTCTACACTTTCAGTTTCGCCGCACACGGGCGTAGCTCTCACAGAGAGCGAAGACTGGTGGCGAGAGTAGGATTCGAACCTACGAAGGCTGAGCCAACGGATTTACAGTCCGTCCCCTTTGACCACTCGGGAATCTCGCCGAAAATTTCAAATTAAAAGCCGAGGCTTTCACTATAATATTGTTTTTCTATGGGCATTTCAACTCTAAATTTATAAAATGAGTCAATTTATGCCTTTATTGAGCGGCAGGCCATAGGCCTCTTTCCTCTGGAAATCAGCCAATCGGGCTCCTTTTTCACAGTGAAACCACTTTTTCCAGCCCTTAAGGCGCCTAAAAAGCCTGATTTTCAAGGGGAAACCCTTTTGACAAAGGCCCTTATTCCTTTCATACTGTAATCATATATATAATAGCCTATTTTAGGGGAGGTTTCCACTATGAACTCATTTAGAAAACAAAAGAAATTTATCGGCCTTTTGGCCGTATGTGCTTTGGCCTTTACGCCAATCTTGCAAGCGTATGATACTGCATTTACCGATCATATAGCCAACAGATATTTGAGCACTTTCAAAGTAATTGACGCCAAAGAGATAGAAAAATCCCAAGAGAAAGCATTTAGTAAGCAAGGCTTCCTGGATCATATTCGCCAAATTATGGCTTCACGTAAACTCAGCCTTAAGGAGCTCGGCCAACGGGATATGGTTGAGATGGAATTTAAGCATGCCCAAAAAGCCCCTCAAAAAAAATCCGTTATTGATGTCAATTTTATTGATAAAATGGAAGTTATCAAAAATATGAATGAAAGCACTCCCGCTGATCACCTTATTTACCGTTTAACTAAAAACGAAAATGGTGACTCTTACTTGCAAACAACTATCGGACATAAGCGTTTTGCAGAAATGCTCACGCAGCCAGTAACTGATTTTGGGGTTATAGAGCAGCGGCAGGAAATCATTCGCGAGTTGGTGAATAATGACAAGCTACGCAATGAATGTGCTAAAATTTTGAAAAAAATGCATGCTTCTGAACCACTTTTTTATGATTTGCATACGGTTAAAGAACTAAAGGAACTCGAGAAAACATTATATTTCGGTCCGCTCTTTTCTAAAATGGGATTAAATAGACCAACGCCCCTTTCAATTTCAATACGATTGGTGCAAGGCTTACAAATATTAATTACACTGAGTTCAGTCATCTTTTATGGTGGAGCTATTATACTTGGCCCAAAAATTAAGGCCCAAATTAACCAACTAGAAAATGACGCCAAAAAACACCAAAAAAGCGATAAAAGCGATAAAAGCGATAAAACTGAGCAAACTGAGCAAACAGCTCAGGAAGCACAACAACTTAAGTTAGCCGCAGGATTTGGGGTTAGTTACCTTGGTATTTTAACTCCACTCCTATCGATTCTTGGCCTAAGTACAATGAAACAACAAGCAAACGCTGTGCTTAATATGCAAGAACGTTTGATTGGCGCAAGTACCTATTTAACTGGCATTAAAAAACTTGTGTATACACTTGGTACAAACTCAACAATTCGTGCAGCGATGCCGGAACTGAAAAAGATTTCACAAGAAATTCATTACAGCGAGAAGAAATCAACCGAGTTTAATGATCTTAATAACTTACTTTCTAAAGGTACGTTTAGCGAAGGCAAGCCCTCAGTATTTTCTTCTGTAGGAAATATCTTAGTTGCATATCAACAGTTCACAAAGGAAGCGGTACGCTTTGAATATGCTGATGCAAAAAACATTGCTGGAGAGCTTGATGTGTATGTTGCATTGGCTCAAAAGATCAAAGAACATGCGCATTCAAAAGCACAATTCAGCTTTGTTCAACTTGAGAAAGATGCTGATAAACCTATGATTAAAACTGTTGATTTTTGGAATCCATTTATTGCACTAAATAAGGTAGTTACCAACACTATTAACTTCAATACTGGTGCGGAATGCAATATGATCTTGACTGGTCCAAATACGGGTGGTAAATCCACAACTATGAAGGCACTCATGATCAACGCATTGCTTGCCCAAACATTTGGTATTGCAGCAGCAAAATCAATGACTATGAGTATCTTTGCTAAATTGACTTCATACTTAAATATCAGTGATGACACTGCCTCTGGTATCTCACTCTTTAAGGCTGAAGTAAAACGTGCGCAAGAACTTATGGAAACATTGCGTAATCTTGAAGCTAATGAGTTTGCGTTTGTGATTATTGATGAAATTTTCACCGGAACAGCTCCTGAAAAAGCTGAAGAACTTTCATATAAGTTCATCAAGCAGTTGAGCGAATTTAAAAACGTAATCTTCATTGATGCAACTCACTTCAAAAAGTTAGTTGATCTTGAAAAAGAAACTAATGGCATATGCAAAAACTATCATACCGGTGTAATAATTGATCCTGCAAACCCAAGCAAAGTAGCGAAATATACCTATAAACTCACGCCAGGGCCATCACCAATCAATAACGCAGAACAAGTGGCTGAGGAAGCTGGGATTACTTTCTAAGCAACAGAATACAAATGTTAAAAGACGCCTTTCGGGGCGTCTTTTTTTAGATCAAAACTTAAAACAAGTTTTTGCGCTTTGGGTTTACAAAAGAAAAGATTATTCCTTGCACACAATCTTCATCACACGCTTGCTTGGATCATCATGATAATCAAGGTATACATGGCACACCCGTTCTTTGAGCAGCGGCATAATATGCTCAGGCCATTCAATGAGCGTACTGCTATCGGGCAGATAAAGATTTTCATCAAAGCCCGCTAAAAAAAAATCATCCAAGCTATTGATTCGATACAAATCAAAATGATAAAAAGTGTTTCCTTCCTCATTTTCATATTGATTTACATAGGTAAAGGTGGGGCTCGTGACCCGTTGCTGTATTCCACACTGGCGCAGAAGCTCTTTGATAAGTGTGGTTTTACCAGTTCCAAGCGATCCTGAAAACGTCATCACCGGATGATCTTTTAAAAGCACTTTGAGCTTACCGGCAAGAGCCGGAATATCTGCAAGAGAATAGATGATTTTTTTATTCATAACTTTTTTAACTTTTTAAGTAATGCCCGATCCTTTTTTGAAAATTTGGAAAGGGGTGCAGCTTTGCGATTCTTCGGCATATCTTCAAGCTTAGAAGGAATGTGCTCCGCAGCCTGCTCCATGATTATATCTAAATCAGATTCTGTTTCATCAAAATTAATCTGCTGATCATGATACTTTTCAGGCATACTTTGCAGCGTTTGCTTTAAAAGATAGTTAAATTCTTCCGATCCTATCGAAACCACCTCTCTTTTTGATGCAAAAAGATTGAGTTCATGATCTGAAGAAACCAGCAATAATTCTTTATTTTTATGATCTTCAAGATAGTGCATAATTACTTTATCTGCGGACTGCCGTTGGCCTGAAAAAATAGTCATCACGCCGGCAATTTTTTCTTTGTACGGCCAATCATGAGGCCCGCCATCAAAAACCACTACCATCTTATGTTTTTTATGCCTGCCATATTGGGAAATTTGATTAAGAAAGGCACGCCGCTGCATTTCATTAATTTCACGATCAGGATCCTGATGTTTCAAGAAATTATACCCGTCAATAATAATAATCATTCCGCTCACTTTAATTAAGTTGTATAATTAGGGTAATTGCAAAAGCCGTAAATACCAAGTACATTAAGCTAAAATAACAGTGTAGCGGAGAAATCGAGATGTCCAAACTCATTCAACTTCGTCAACGCATAAAAGCAATCGAGACGATCAAAAAAATCACGCATGCCATGCGCCTGATTTCTATGTCTACGCACTCCCACTTAAAATCACTCCAAGATCCGCTTAATAAGTACATCCATACATTGGATTCACTCTTTGCTGAACTTCTATCTATTACTCACAACTGGCAGAATTCAATTATTCACCCAAAGGCAATCAAAGATAGTAAAACATTGCTTATTATTATCGGATCCCAAAAAGGGTTATGCGGCAGTTTTAACACACATTTATTCAAACTGGTCTCAAATTATCTTGATAAACTTAACTATAGCTCAGACCAGCTTGAAATTATTGCGGTAGGCCAAAAAGCAGTTTATTTTGCACGTACTTTGGAACGATTTGAATTAAAACATACGTATGAAAAATGTAATGCGCATAGGATGGAGCCAATAGCACAAGAGATTACCCATACGCTTATTCACGCACAGCCTTTGTATCAATCTGTGCTCATTGCGAGCAATTTATTCAAAAGCTTTTTTGCCCATACACCTCGTATTACCACGCTTATTCCATTTAAAGCGTATGACTCCTCAAAGAATAAAGACCATGATGAACTTATCTGGGAACAATCACCACACGATATTCTTGATGCACTAATTCCCCAATACCTTGCTGGCCAAATTCACTATTTACTTTTTCAATCATTGTTTGCGGAACATGCTGCGCGCTTTGTTTCAATGGATAGCGCAACACGCAATGCCAATAGTCTGCTTGAGACAACAAAGCTTGAATACAACAAACTTCGCCAGGCAAAAATTACCCAAGAGCTCACCGAGCTAGCGGCAATTATTCATAGATAGATCTACCATTTAAACGTCTTTTTTATTTTTGTTTTCATCTTACGTGGCGAGTAAAAAACATTCGGCCCTGCAGGACCAAAGATACAGAGACTCTGTCAACTGATCAAATATCATCTAATCAATAGTTTTGGTCAATGATGGTTCAAGAGTTTGCAGATTCATTGATAGGGGAGAAACCCTCCCCGTCTTCAGTTCTATACGCGCCCCTAACAGAGCTAATTTTTTTTCTAGATGTTCGTAACAACGTTGCCAATGGCCAATTCCTGTCATGAGAGTGGTACCACTTGAAGCAAGACCTGCCAGCGCCAACGCGCAAGCTCCTCGTATCTCAGCTGCAATTACATGCGTGCCATAAAGCTCATCTACGCCAGTAACGGTTGCAGTTGCTCCTTCCAACTGAATCAAAGCTCCCATTTTCTGCAGTTCTCGTACATGATGCATACGATTTTCAAAAACCGTCTCCTCGATCAGGCTTTTGCCTCGCGCTACGCATTGAAGCGCCATCATGGGGGCTTGCAAATCAGTTGGAAAGCTCGGATATGGGCCAGTTTTGAATGAAACAGCCTGAGGACTTTTTGTAGCAGTTAACTTTATTCCTATGTTTTGTGATCCAGACCAAATAAGATGGCCCATTTGTTCAAGTTTTAATAAAAAAACGGCCAAATGATCGGCACGCGCATTAGGAATATGCACCGATCCGCCAGTAATTGCTGCAGCCAAAAGCAATACTCCGGCCTCCAAACGATCAGGAACAATTTCATGATCAACAGGACAAAGTTCATCACCCCCTTGAATAACGATTGTTGCCGGCGGCTCAATTGAAATGGTTGCTCCCATCTTTTTCAGAACAGACATCAAATCGAGTACCTCAGGCTCAAGAGCTGCATTAATAATTTTAGTTTTTCCGGATGCAAAAACGGCCGCCATCATAATATTTTCAGTTGCTCCAACACTTGGGTAATCAAGAACCAAATCTTTTGCTTTCAAGCGATCTGCGTTTGCTTTAAGATAGGATCCTTGTAAATCTATCGCCACGCCCATCTTTTGAAAATTGTTCAAATGATAGTCAATCGGCCGAGAACCAATCACACAACCACCAGGCAACGCAATATCCGCCTTTGCAAAACGCGCTAAAAGGGGACCCATCACTAAAATAGATGCTCTCATTTTTTGCATAATATCAGGGCTCACTTGCCATTTATCTACAAAGGAAGTATCAACATCAAGGCAATGAAGTTGCCGATCAAATTCAATATGCGCCCCAAGTGATCGCAACAATGTGATCATCTGAAGTACATCGGAAGAAGCAGGGACATTGCGCAATCGTGATTTTCCATTTGTTAACAATAATGAAGCCATGATCACAAGAACGGCATTTTTCGCGCCAAAAAGCGAAACCTCCCCTGAAAGTTCAGGAGATTCATTAATTTTTAAATAATGATCCACTAGCTCTCCTTACGTTTTACTAACTTTGTAAGCGCCGCAATTTCTTTTTTTGATAATCGGCGCCATGAACCAAGTGGCAACCCTCGCTTGCTGAGCATGGCATATCCGATACGATCAAGTTTTTTAACTTTATACCCAAGCTCCTCAAAAAGCCGTCTCACAACACGATATTTCCCGCTATGCAGCGTTAATCGTACGCGATTTTTGCGCGGTCCTAATGGATACGAAATACGATCAACCTTCACATTACCATCAGGTAAACGTACCCCTTTAATAATTCTTTGCCGATCGCTTTCATATAACGTTTTATGTAAAGCCACCTGATATACCTTTGTAATCTCATATCGTGGATGGGATAAGCGCTGCGCAACTGCACCATCATTGGTGATTAATAAAAGGCCTGTAGTATTTCGATCTAAGCGGCCAACAGGATAAAGGCGCTCTTTAAATTTTTTGCCAAGTAATTCCATTACCGTCGCACGTCCTTTTTCATCAAATGTTGTTGTGATAAATCCTGCAGGTTTATTGAGTAAAATATAAACCGGCTCCTGCACGCGAACGTGCTTACCTTTCACCGTAACGATATCATTGTCTTTTACGGCATATGCTGGCTCAGTAACAATACGATTATTGACTTTTACGAGCGCCTGTTTGATTAATTCAGCTGCTTTTCGGCGCGAGGCAACTCCAGCTGCTGCTAAAAATTTGTTTAATTGCATAATTATTTAAACCTACTCAAGTAGTTCATAGGGCTCGTTAATAAGGGACAAATCTTCGAATTCATTTTGTACATTTTCATCTAATCCTCCAGATTTCAAATACTCTTCCTGCAATATTAATTCTTCTGCTATATCAGTAAACATTTCTTGGGCATTTTCGAATTCCTTGCACAATTCATCATCATCACAGTAACTAAATGCCAAAAAGGCTTCATCTTCCAGGCATTGAAAATATTTACATAATTTTTTACACGTTTCTATATCTCTAATTTTCATGAATCTATTTTTATTCAATAAATGGCGAGCCTGACAATATTTTGCTTCCAGTTTATAAAAAAGAATGTGTAAATTAGCAGGGCGCCCCGCAGAAATCAGTTGATAGCCCAAAAGTAAGATCATGCAAAACCATCTCATTTACATCCTTTACAAGATAAAATCTTAATAATTATAGTATATCACAAACATATTGATTGTATGGATACATTGGGCCTTTTGTTTACCTAAATCTATTGATGTATTAGTATATTTGAAAGGTGAAACACAATTAATCTCAACCGGAGATAGGATGAGACACAGTAAAATAGAAAAATTAGGATTCCTTGAAGTTATTTGTGGACCTATGTTTTCAGGAAAATCAGAAGAGTTGATCAGACGTTTGCGCAGAGCAAAAATTGCAAAACAGCGAGTTGCCGTTTTTAAACATACGGTTGATGATCGCTATAATCTCACAAGCATTACTTCACACAATGGAAGCAAACTGGATGCACATGCAGTGGCGGACGGACAATTTATACTTGATACCGTAAAAAAAGAGGGTTATTCAGTTGTTGGCATTGATGAGATTCAATTTTATCCTCAGGATATTATTCCTACCATCTGCACACTTATAGATCGCCATTTGCGCGTTATTGTTTCTGGTCTAGATCTTGATTTTCGCGGTGCACCGTTTGGCCCGATTCCAACGCTTTTGGCTATTGCTGATTCAATCACCAAATTTACGGCAATTTGCACTGCATGTGGAGCCGATGCGCATTTTTCCCAAAGGCTTATAAATAACCACCCTGCAAAGTATAATAGTCCTATTGTTTTGGGAGGCGGTGCTGACAAATATGTTGCGCGTTGCCGCGGATGTTATGAAATTGATAAACCATTTGATTATTCGTGTTATAGACAGATTGAGAAATAATGGCAAAAAGCTCTGTTTCATATTCCTGTAATTCATGCAACTACGTCAGTGTTAAATGGCTTGGATGCTGTCCAGAATGCAACGAATGGGAATCATTTGACCAAATCAAATCAGCACCAATCAAAAACATTGGTAAAACATCTTTTGGTGTAGCCAAACCAACAACATTAACGAATTTATCAACGGTTTCCCTCAAACCGCAACAACGACTTTTATCAGGTATCAATGAATGGGATAGAGTGGTTGGTGGTGGCATTATGCCTCATTCATTGCTGGTTTTAACCGGCGACCCTGGTATTGGTAAATCAACGTTATTGCTTCAAGTTTGTAATCAGATTGCTAAGCTTCATACCGTCTTTTTTTTCTCAACCGAAGAATCATTACACCAAGTAAAACAACGAGCCAATCGCCTTTCATGCAATGCACCTTATCTTCTTTTTTCAGACAATGCAGATTTAAGCGCAATTATTGCTACCGTTCAACAGGAAAAACCAACATTAATGGTAATTGATTCTATTCAAAATACCTATATTCCGGGTGCGCATAGTTTACCTGGTAGTGTGGGACAATTGCGGGAAGCCACCTTTCAATTAATGCGTCTTGCAAAAGAGCATGAAATAACAATAATCATTACTGGCCATATTACTAAAGAAGGAATTATCGCTGGCCCTAAAACCCTTGAACATATGGTAGACGCTGTTTTTTATTTACAAGGTGAAGATCGCTGGCAAACGCGCATTTTGCGGGCAGTAAAAAATCGATTTGGTACTATTAATGAAGTAGGATTTTTTGAAATGCAGGAACATGGCCTGGCACAAGTAAGCAATATTAATGCACAGTTACTTGATGAAGTATCCAATCAACCTGGATCGGCTTTGATCAGTATTATTGAAGGATCACGCCCGTTACTGTTGGAGTTACAAGCGCTTACCATTCAATCAAAATTAAATATGCCGCAACGGGTTATTTCTGGACTTGATCACAAACAAGTCATGCTCATTGCGGCAATTTTAGAAAAATATTTAAAAATAAAACTCAGTTGCCATGATATCTTTTTTAAGGTAAGCGGCGGATTTAAAATAAAGGGAAGTGGCATTGATTTAGGTATTGCCCTTGCACTTCTTTCAAGCTATTTCCAACAGGCTGTTTCTGAAAAAACAATTATGGTGGGCGAAATAAGCCTGACTGGCAAAATAAAACCGATCAATCAGATCACTCTTTTTATTCGTGAGGCAGAAAAGTTTCATATAAATCAAATTTTTGTAGCAAAAAACCAAAAAATAACAAAATCATCATGTACTATTACTCGATTTTCACACGTCTTTGAACTTCTTTCATTGTTTAAATTAGACTAAAAAGGAGTATTATGTTGTTCACTCGCATTATCCCTTTCTCTCTTCTCTTTTTTTCTGCAGCATTGAACAGCCAATCTCAACTACTACGTAAAATATTTCCACGAAAGAAAATCGATCCAAATGCAATTGAGCTTGTTAACTTTCAAGATCAACGAAAGAAAGTCGATCCAGTTGCTCAAAATCTACTCATGAAAAGCGCCCGAAAAGGAAACATAAAAATGATGAATAGTGCACTTTCTTTAGGCGCTCGGTTAAACGAAAAAGATGAGTATGGAGAACTTCCACATCTTGTTGCCATTATGCACGGTCATCAGGAGATTGCTGATTACATTTTAGATCAACAACCCGAACTTCTTAATACACAAGATGCCTATGGCAATAGCGCGCTTACAACCGCAGCAAGCTTTAATCGAAATACTATTTTGGCAAATCTTTTAAAACGAAAAAAAATTAAAATAGATAAAAAAGGTCACTTTGGTTTGACAGCATTTAATTGGGCTGCAACTAATTTCAACCTTGAAGGAACTAAAATTTTACTTGAGCATGGCGCTAATCCAGATAGTTCTGGTATTTGTGGTGAAACTCAATTGCAACATGCGTGCCATCACAGAGCATATAATTTTATCAAGTTACTCCTTAAACATGGCGCAAATCCTCAACAAATTAATTCTAACACTAAATATCTTGATGATCGTACTCCTCTTGATGAGGCAATTGAACAGCATTTAGATGTTACATTCATTGCAGAGGAGATGCTTGAATCATCACTTAACGAGCGCACATTTGAAAAGGCCGCTCATGCCAATCATTTACCCCTCGTTTGCTACCTGTTAAACCGCGGCGTATTCCCGCCTGCAGCATTCAAACCTTCCGCCCATCCCAAAACAGTTACTTCAAACGAAAGACGGAGGGAATATTTGGAAATCATACGATTGCTCAATGAACTGAACAAAAGGGAGGTGGAGACAGCGGGCTAAAAATATTTAGTACCTAAAATCTATGCCAATTTCAATCGTTTGAGTATTTTATGAACGATTATCACGAGCGCACCATCACCCATAACATTGGCGCCAGTACCAAAAGAATCAAGCAAGAAATAGATCGTCATAATAACGCTCACCATCTCTGGAGTAAAACCAAGTTGTGTTTTTAAGATCGGGATCATAACAAGCAAGCCGCCTCCGGGAATACCTGAAGCTGCAAACATCGTGATACAAAAATAGAAAACAAATCCGATATATTGCATAAATCCGGGCAAATAGCCTTGAAACACAAGCATCGTTACCATAGCTAATATGGGGGTTACAAAACTATCGCCAAGCAAATGCATGTTTGCCATAATCGGCATCGCCACGCTTGATAATTCTTTATTACCCGTATTTTGTTCAGCACCAGTAATAGAAAGCGGGATCGCTGCCGTGCTGGACATCGTACTAAATGCAGTAAGATAGCTGGGTAACGCATTCTTGATCGCGTTTATCGCGCGAGACAAAGAAAAACCTGATGCTAAAAAATAAAGCCATGACAAATAAATCACTTGTAATGAAATAATTAATAAAAAAGCACTTCCATATTGCTGGATTAAGCAGCTCAGTATACCTTCATATCTAATTTTGAGTAAAAATCCTAAAACATAGAAAGGCAAAACGGGAATAAAGCCATACTTGATAATCTTTTCAATCCATCCTTTGGCAATAAATATCATTTTTTCAAACAATTCAATGCGTACAAATGAAAAAATAAGACCCAAAATAATTGCAATAATCAAGGCATTGATTGCACTAATCGGTATTGGTAAAACAAAGGTAAACCAGGGTTCAATCGGTGAATGGGTTGGCAAAATCGATGTTACTCTTTCGCACGCAAGTATCGGATGCACTAAATTCATCATTCCATAACTCAAAAGTGCAACTAACGCATTGGAACAAAAAATTGAACCAAGCAAAATGGCAAGGATTAATGGTGCATTGCGCTTGAAAGATAAAATACCCGCAAGTACAAAGAAAAAGACCATCAATGGCAAAATAAGACCAAGAAGTTCTTTAAATAGTACACTAAATGTATAGCATCCTTTGACCACTGAAAGTGGCACAAATTGGCCGAAGAACACCACAGCTCCAATGATGAGCCCTAACTGAATTGGCAGCGATCGTAGAAATTGCATATTTTTATCCTAATTTAGGCCCTCGTTTGTTTTTTATTATTATTTACTATACCGTAATAAACGGTAAAGTTTAACCCCACCAGACGTACATACAAAGGATAAATC
>SDBT01001615.1_pt1 | contig 40004 bp, 56 predicted proteins | sample 2277101 | NCBI WGS metagenome assembly SDBT01 (sample SAMN10404973, study PRJNA504765) | marine sediment metagenome | isolation source: marine sediment core GS10_PC15, 103 cmbsf | place: Arctic Ocean: Southern Knipovich Ridge | collected 2010 | reverse complement strand
CGGAAAAGGCCCGCCCCCCCGTTCAGATTTGTTGCCGGCCAACTCTAGGTTTGCCTGGCGCCTATAAATTTCGACCGCTTTTTCGCTGTTCAATTTCAAATCTTCGGCCGTGCATTGTCCCGAAGTGAACAGGTGTTCAAGCCTGGATTTTACCGCGTCGTGACACCACCGGCACGCCGGTTGCCAGTTGTTGCTATCCCAAAACAAAACACGGTCCCCAAAATGCGGGATGATGTGATCAACCAAAACCGCCAGTTCGGTTCGATCAACCGCCAGGCATCCACAACAAAGCCGGTGTTTTTTGAGATAGGCCAACGCCGCCTGGCGCCAGCGGAAATCATACCCGCGTTTTGACGGCGATCCTCGCAGCTTGTCGGCCAGGCGCGTCAACTCTTGTTTCGCGGCGGCGTGCGGCGGTCGGAACGTTTGCGGCATTGTTGGCATCGTCGGTCCCTTGCATCGATCCGGCCGGCTCCGGCACTGCCCGACGCCGGTTGACGCCTTCAATAAATGCCCAAGAGGACAAAACCGGCCGGATCGGTTGCGAAGCTATTTCAAAAAAACCAGTCAAGTCAACAGTTCGGCCGGCAACTTTATCCACAACAAATTTGCTCAACGATTCACAGCCCTTTCCACAGATTAGCGGCTTTACCCCCTTTTTCACTCAAAGGGGCAGATCAGGGGCAACTTAGGGACAGATCAGGGGCAGACACTTTGCCGGATTTCAACGTGGTTGACGTGTTGCACCTATTTTTGGACGCGCTTGCACATATATAAACTTGCGCGCTCCCTTCCTCATATGTTGAATAGTTCAAAATAATCTGCCCCACGCTCCCCTTTTGGCGGAAAACAGGCACTTTCGAAGCCTTAAACAAGCCCCTAACATGCCCCGGACAAGCCCCGAACCTGCCCCTATTTGGCAAAGGGGCAGATCGGCCGTTTGATTCTCAATGTTATCGAAAAGGGGCGCGGGGAAGCAACCGGCGTCACCTGCTGATGATCGGCAGCAGGTCAAACGTGATCGCGAACCGGTAAACGAATCAGTTTTTCAGCTTTTCAGACAGCCGGAAAGCCATCCTTGCCGCGCGTGCTTCAAGCCTGAACAGCGGCCAGAGCGTGCAATTCACGGTGCCGCCGGTGCGGTTGCAGTAGACACAACCGCGCTTGACGAAACTGCGGCCCGCAGCTTGGCAGATTGCGCGGGCGGCGCGCTCAATGTCTCCCAATTGGTTCCTTCCAAGCGATAGCGGTCAGATCACCCCTGGATTTCGTTTTGTTATCCCGCCGCCAGCACTTGATAGTCATCTTTCCTTTTCGCTCTTGCAACGAATGTAAGCCTTGAACTTTTGCAAGACATTCGATCCCTGTCCAAGTCTTTACAATTATTGCCCTGCCAAGCGGTATTGTGTGTATCGGTTGCCACATACTCACACCATCCCCCTTTCAGGCGCCGCCGGCGGCACCTGATACAGCGTCACGCCGTTATATCGCCGAATGCCTTGAACCTTGGATTTGCGTTGCCAAAGCGTTGAATCGCCGACCTTGTTGCGCTTGACCTGGCGACCGAATGCAATGGCGTTCAACACCGGATCAACGCCGTTCGCGCTGCACCATTGGACGTAAGCCGCATAAAGTTCGGCCGTCGTGATGTGCCCATCGCGCAACATGCCGTCTTCATCGCGTTCAACAACGCGCACGCAATCTTCAACGAACGATCCGGCCGAGTCGCGATCCGACCGAACGCTATGTGTGAATTCGCGCATCCGGTCGGTGATGAATGGCAACAACCCTTGTGTTCGATAAAGCTTCACGCCTTCCAACAGCCAATTCAATATGCCCTGGCGCTCGGCATCGTAAATCGCCATCACCTGTTCAAATGGCAGTTGGTCGGCTTCATCGATTGTTTCATCCCACGGGACGATCAGTGTCCGCCGCCATATGCCCTTATCATGTCCGCCAATGTTCGGTTCGGCGTTGCTTGTCATGATACAGGTGAAGCTAGGAATAAGATCGAACATCCCTTTATTTAGATGGCGAACCGGCATCGCTGATCCCGATGTGAGCAATTTGATAAGTTCTTCCCTGATCGGTTCCTTGCGCGGCACTTCCTCAATGGTCAGCAAGCGCACGCCAGGCAGGCGCGCCCAATCCGGCGATGGCTTGTCACCGGTTGGCATATTGGTGCCAGAAACGGACGTGTAGGATTGAGGCTTGAAATAGGTGCCGACGGTTCGGGCAATAGATTGCAAAAAGGCCGATTTCCAATTTGCCCCGTCGCCATAAAAGAAAGCATAACATTGTTCGCCGGTGACGCCCAAAATGCAATAACCCATGAACACTTGCAGGAAAAGCCGCGTGCCAACGTCCGGTTGGAAGCGCATCAAGTCGGCTTTCCATATTGGCGCGTCGGCGTCGGGATCATAAGCGCAATCGGCGCATTTTGTGATCATGTCGGCCGGGTTGTGCTTGTCCAAGCTAATTTCGCAGATATGGCGCGGATCGTCGGGATCGGATTCAACATCTTCAACCATGTTGAAACGCAACGTTCCGTTTTTCACATTGAAGGCAAAATGATCCTGATCAAGCACCGCCGGCAAAACCGATCTGTGCGGCTCGGCTTGATCGATCATCGCCCGCGTCCTGGGCCGATCACCGGATCGCGTACCGAATTTGAAGCGTGTCATGCGCCGCGTTGCAATATGCTTCAAGCTAACGGTCGCTTCGGCGATTTCCGCCCGCACATCGGCCGGGCGATCCTTGGGATCAGGGAATTTTTCAAGCAAATCGGCCGCCGCGTCGATCTTCGACTTTTCTTCGGGACTTGCTTCAATTATGCCGGATTCGCGCTTGATCAGTTCGGCGACCTTGTGCGCCTGGCGCTCGGCCGCGTGTTGGCCAACTTCTGAATCCCAATGCGTTGAATTCCAGGTCATCCAGCCGCCTTCGGAGACGTGCAAAATCGTATCGCCGAACCAATTCAACAAACGCTTGCCGTTGTCGGCGTCGTTTTCATCCAGAAGCGCGCAATCGCGTAAAATATCCCATTCGCCGGGCGATAATTTGGCCAACCGCTTCTTTGCCACCGGCGCCGGTTCTGGCGCCCCGTCAGGCGCCGGCGTTGCCTTGTCGGATGGCATCGCACCGGCCGCCGGCGCCGCGCCTTCAGGCGGCCCCGGATCGTGTATCTCCACCGCCGCGTCGATCTGTGCTTTGACGCGATCTGGCGGGTTGGCTGGCGGATCGGCGGGCGTATCAACCTTCTGCATATCTGCGGAAGGTTTGATGGCTTTTGGTTTACGCCGCGATTTTGTCTTTCCTTTGGCCAGAACCTTCGTTTCTTTGTCCTTCCGGCGCTTGCATGAAACGATTTTTGCCGTGTTAGGTTTTGTGATTGCGATAATGGTCTTTTTGGCTTGTGCCGGTGTATTCGCCAAAATTTCTAGTTTTGAAATACCTAATGCCGGCAGCTCGTCGGTCGAAAACCGAACTTCATAAATCTTTTCAAATCCGCGCTTTTGTTTAGCCATGCCGGCGCCTCTTGTTTGCGCTCGCATCGCAATCGGGGCAGATATGTTCAAATCCGCGCGTTCCGATCACCACGCGCCAGCCGGCTTCTTTGGCGTCGGTGATCATAACGTTGAAATCGGCGGCATCATAAACGCCGTCGAATGGCGTCAAACATTGATCGCACATAAGTTCAAGATCGGTGCCGTCGCGTTCGATCATTTGGCGCCCGCCCCGATCATTCGTTGCCGATGTTCGATCACGCGAAACCGCGCCGTGGCGGGATCGCCACATGAACCGTTTTCGCGGCGCATGATATTCATCGCGGCCAATTGCTTGCTTGTCACGACAACCGCGCCATGGCTGATCGCCAGCAACCGCCGGCCAAGTGAAATGTCGTAATGATCGCGTTGAAACCATCGCCTTTTGATGTGAATTTTTTCCGCCATTGCCTGAAGTTCCGCGTCGTTGTCGGCGATCATGTGGCACATGATCATGCCGCGAAAAGCCGCGCGCATCGTGTCAACGTAAACTGTCATCCCAATCTCTCATTCTTGCTCGCACCGCAACCGCCGTGAAACGTCAGCGGATAGGCCAACATTTGATCAATCATCGACACCATCGCCTTGAAGCGCGCTTCGCAGAGTGCTTCGATTTCATATGGTCCCTGATCGTCTTGAACACGCAAACAAGGATAAGGCGGTGCCCCAAAATGCAGGCAAACCAGCAACACGACATAATAAGTCATTGATTGCTCCCTTTTTGCTATCGGCGAATCAATCATAACAGGGTCACAACGGCGCCGGCCTGGCGCTGTTCTTCATCCCGGTTACGTTTTTGTGTTCAATCATCGATTCAATCGTCATGCCATATGCGATTTCCTTGCTCAGAAACCGCGCATTCACGCCCTGTTCTTTGGCATGGTTCATCGCGACCGCCGTGCTTTCGCCGATGTGTCCATTGTAATCGACAACAAAGATTTCATCGGCAAGGTCGATCTTGCGCATATGCAGCGCATCCAATTTGTCTTTTGCCCCTTCGTGTTCGGCAAGATGATCCGGGGATGAACTTGGATACCAATCCGGCAGCAAATGAAGGTTCATGACAATGGCGTTTTCGTCGCGTTCGATCAGCCAGGCCAAAACCGCCATGATATCGATGAACCGCGTCGATCCCAACATCACGACAATTTTTGGCTTTTCCTCATATGCAACCGTTGTTTCCCCGGTTCCGGCGCTCGCCAACATCCTTTCTATATCAGCCTTGCCTATGGGATCGCCGGAATAGACCACTTCGCTAGGTTCATCATTTGGCAAATCAGCCGGCGATATTGCGCTTATCGCAACGTTCGCAGCTATTTCGCGAAGCAATCCATTCGCGATTCCAAGCCGATCATTGATCTGATCTAGGCTTCTGAACATTTTATCCATTTTCCATCACCATATCGTTGAAGTCGCCTTTTAGGTCAGGCCAGGCAACACAAACCTTCAGTTGCGGGCGCAATCGCTTTTGACGGCGCGCGCCGCGTGTCATCGCCGACCGCGTGATCGCGTTGTCGCTGTCGCTGTCACCTAGCAAAATCAGTTCATAAATTCCCGACGCCAGATCATCGGGAATCTTAAAGCTTCGATCATCGTCCATGTCCGGTTCATCGCGCATTATCTTGCCGTCCGCATCGCGCCTGGCGCGGCCGGCGATGTGTCCAAGATCGATCCCGCACCAATAGGCCGTGTGCGGCTGGCGCGCGTGTAGGTAAGGCGTCAACGTCGTTTCGATGCCCTCGCCCATGATCAGCGTTTGGCACTTGCCTGGCGTCACTAGGCGGATTGCGCCATCGCCCTTCGTGCCCATTGTTTTCTTCGCGTCAAGAATTTTGACGTTGCCGGTTTTCTTGTCAATCGCGCCATCGGGATCGGCCAGGACGATCTTGCCCTTGTCCTGTTCAAGATCAATCCAGGTTCGATGGACGCCGCCGAAATGGCCATTGGATAATTGGATTGCAGCGATCATTGCCGGCCCGGTGTAAACGGTCCTTTGGTTGTGCCAATAATCCAGCTTGGCAATCTGGCGAACGGACTTGCGCAACAAAAGGCGATCAACCCTTAAATTTCGGATCGCCAGGTAATTTTCAACAATCATTCCACATGGATCCGACCGCTTCCAAATTTGATGTGCATCGCGGCGCGCTTTTTGGCGATATTGTTCCGCGTCGATCTTCTGCAATTCGCGCGCCATTGAAGCCTGGCGCTTTATTTCGTCGGCCTTTTTCGGATCGATCTTGTCGGCCGGCGCGCGGCCGGTGATCCGCTCGCAAGCGTCGGCGAATTTGCGCCCTTCGGAATGGCTGACAAGTGAAATCACGTCATGCCCGCCGACACAACACCCGCGACAATTCCATTTGCCGGTTGGCTTGTGAATCGAAAAGCGATCATCGCCGCCACAACGCGGGCAAGGCCCGGTCATATTCACGCCATTGCGCTTTAGCGGCCAGCCCTGGCGGCGCGCCCAATCGGCGCTATTTGTCTGCAAGGCTTCGTCGCGTAGCGCCTCAAGCGCGGGCGATAACCGTCCGGCCATGTCTCAAGCCTTCAGGTCGGTTCGCTCGCCAGCGCGCGCCGGATCGCTGACACCTAGCCTGAACGCCCGCCCCCGAACGATGCCCAAACGTTTCTTTTGCAAGCCTAGTTCCGCGCCGATCACCGCGACCGCTTTTTTGGCCGCATATCCGTCAATGATGATCTGATCGGTTCGGTTGTTGTGTCCGGTCCATTCCTTCGGCGATCCGTTGCCCGCCAGCGTGTCTTCAATATCGGCCTGGCCATCCGGCGCTTCTTTGCCCCATCGCTCCCAACCCTTGCGAGCGTGGCGCGCAAACAGTTCGATTTTGGGAAGCGTCGGATAATAATGTTCGATCATGTAGGCAAATTCGACCGGCTTTTCGGAATGCTTTCCGGTCGGGTATTCCAAGCAGCTTTGCAACTGTGAACCTGGCGCCGGGCACGGGATATTGCCGCGCGTGCCAATCAACAAAATTTCATGGTTGTTGCGATTCCAGAAGCCGTGACCAATTTTGTCTTTTTGCCAGATGTAATGTGAAGCGTAAGAAAACCCCCAACTGTCCAGAGCGGCCAAACCGTGTTCAAGACATGGCACCGTGACCCATAGCCAAACCACGCAATCGTCAGCCGCAAGATCGCAAATCGGCAAGGCTTTGATATCGGCGGCGGTCATCGTCGGATAATGGTTGTCGGCCGATTTTTCCAAGCCGCCTTGATCGGATCGCGGTTCGAATTTCCATGGCGGATCGGCATAAATCACACCGAATTTTTTGCTCGGCAAGGCCGCCTGTTTATTGCCAAGCGCCTTTTCCTTGCGCTCGCGCTTGAATTTCTTGGCGACGGTCTTCAGATGCCCCGGTTTTGTTTCCGCCATTGCCCGCTTTTGATCGTCGGCCGGCATCTTCGAAATTTCTTCCGCGACCGTCAAAGGGACGGTGCCATCGCGCACGCCATCCGCCAAAGTTTCAACGCCGGTTTTCGCCACGGCGACGGCGGCGCTCACAAGGCGTTCCGATACCTTGAAAAGTTCCCCCGCCTCACGTTGGGAAACCTCGCCAGCCGTCGCCGGCGCCGGCTCGCCATGCGCTGGCGGCGGCGTCAGTTTGTAGTCATCGGCCAAATCCGTTCGTGCGCCCTGCCTCATGGTCGCAAGCTGTGACGCGGCCCAAGCCCGTTGGCTTTCGTTCAAATGCCGGCGCCGTAAATTTTTCGCGATCACAAATTGCAGCGGCGTCAAGGTCAAGCCTTTGTCAACGCAATGATCGGCGAAGGTGATCATGTGGCGCGGTCCAAAATCGATTGCAGCGCCGTCAACGTGATCTGTCACCATGGCGCGATAGCGATTGCGGCCGTCAAGAATCATGCCATCGTGCAAAACAATCGGCTCTTGAAGGCCGTTCATAAAGATATCGTCGGCCAGGCTTTGCAGTTCGGCCTTGTCGAGAAGCGGGAAGATCGCCGCCAGCGGATGAAATTCCAGGTTCGAAATGTCAACTTTCATATCAGCAAATTTCCTTCATGCCTGGCCAACCAAACGTGCCCGTGATGTGTCATGATCAGCCGCCCCCGATGTTCTTCAACCAAATTCATCACCCGCAGATTTTTGGCCGTCTTGCAGTTTATTCGCCTTGTGCCTGGCGATTGAAATCCGTTGCGCACCCGCCACATTTTGAATTCCGAAACAAGCTTCAATCCCGTGCGTTGCGCTTCTGTCAATTTGATGTTGCCGCTTTCGGTTCTGTCCATCGTCCAGGTCCACCGTCGTTGGTGGCGAGCCGTCTTGCTTCCATGGCTTCACGCAACAACACAATCAGCTCACCCGTAATTGTCCGTTCGTTGGCTTTGGCTTCATCAACAACCGTTGCGCGCAATGCGGTCGGGCAGTTGAAGGTGATCGCGTGCATCTTGTCTTTTTTCGTCATTTTCCAAATGCCACTAGCTTGTCAGAGAATGTTTGAACATATTGAACATGATTCGCAATCAAAAGGGAATCGCCGATGTGCGTTGATCAGGATGGTGGATTAGGGTCAGATTCACTGACGGTGCAAAGCCTATGGGAAGAATTGGCCACAGGTCTTTTGACCTGCGAGACGATTAAAGAGGCTGACCGGCGGATAAGGTAGCCGCCACCATCCTGATCAACGCATGGAAGATAAATGATGCCCGCCCATAGATTGAAGCGTTGGGAAAAAATCGATTGGAAGCCCGCCCTGGATAGGTCGGTTGTCGATCAATACAAAAACCTTGTTTCGATTGAAAAGATTTGTGCCAAAGCTGGCGTCTCGCGGTCGGCGCTTTATCGTCGGCTGGGCGAATTAGGAATTGGCAAGCGCCGGCGTGGCAAGGCCAGCTTTTATCGCCGGCAAATCAGGGGATTTGAACACGCGCACCCGATTTGCCGGCTGATATTCAAAGAAGCAAATCGCCAGTTCGCGACCTATTCGGAAATGGAAACGCGCTCCGGTGTGAACCGCGCAACGATAAGCGGATGGCGCAACCATTCATCGCCGCTTCTGATCAACGTCGAAGCCGTCGCGAACGCCCTGGATATGAAGTTGAAACTTGTTGCAATTGACCAATGAAAAAGCCCCGAAAATCAATCCGGGGCAAGTTTCAATCCTGGGAGGAAAATAACGCAACGCCGGCACAATATACGATTCGCCATCGCCCCCGGAAAATTCGTTCAGCCGCGCTTGTGTCGTCACGGCACAAAGCCTATATGTTTCGTGACGCAACAAGGGACTAAAATCATGAACGCTCAAAGACGAAAAGAAATCGACGCGATTGCCGAACGCGCCAGGGAATTGAAGGCCGATCTTGAAATCATCACAGATGCGGAACGTGAAGCTTTCGAAAACATGCCGGAATCACTTCAAGACGGTGAACGCGGCGAAAAAATGCAAGAGGCAATTGACACTCTTGAAACCGCCGATGGCAACTTTGATGAAATGATCGAAAATCTTGCAGAGGCAGTCCAATGATCAACACCATCATCGTCGAATTGATCGACGCCGGCGCCTTGTTCGTTGTCAACCATTCGGGCGGCAAAGACAGCCAAGCAATGTATCTGAAACTTGCCGAGATTGTCCCGGCCGATCAATTGATCGTTGTCCATGCTCACCTTCCCGGCGTCGAATGGGAAGGGACGATTGACCACATCCGCAAAACAATCAGGCATCCGTTACACGTCGTTACGGCGACCAAGACGTTCTTCGAAATGGTAGAACGGCGCGGCATGTTTCCATCGCCGTCAACGCGCCAATGCACAAGCGATTTGAAGCGCGGCCCGATTGAAAAGTTCATCCGCCACTATCTCAAAGACAACCCGCAGTTCGCCGGCCGCGTCGTTTCTTGCATGGGTTTGCGGGCGCAAGAAAGCCCGGCCCGCGCCAGGCGCGAAACGTTGCGACTTTCAGATCGCAACAGCAAGGCCGGGCGCGCCTGGTACGATTGGCTGCCCATCCACGACATGCTCGTTCAGAACGTTTTCCGCACGATCAAGATGTTCGGTCAAAAACCGCATTGGGCATACGAAGCCGGCATGACGCGGCTTTCGTGTTGCTTTTGCATCATGTCCAGCCGCGCCGATCTGCGCACCGCCGCGCGGTTGCGCCCCGACCTTCTGAAAAAATACTCTGAATTAGAAACCTTAACCGGCCAGGTCATGATGATGCCCGCCAAAGGCGTCAAGAGGTCGTTGGCTCAAATTTGTGGGGAAGGATCATGACAGACAAAAGCACCTGGCATCGCTTCAGCGGATATCAACTGAAGCCGATTTGCGCTCACGGGACCAAAACAGAAGCGATCAAATATCAGATGTTTTTGAACGCCAACAGATCGGCGACCGGCATTCGTTTTCATCTGAACGATTGCTTCCCGCATGAAGTCCGCTTGATCGAACAGGCCGGTTCCTCAAGGTCAAAATTGCCGCGTTTGCGTGATCTGATCGCCTACGGTGAACGATCATGAAATCGCTTTGTGATCGGATCGTGCTTCGATTCAGAATGTTTGCCGCCCGTCGGTTCGCCAAGAAGCTTGAAAAACGCGCCGGGCGGCTCATCCAAGAAGCCGACGATTTCCGCCGTCATGTGGCGACATTGGAAAATTGGAATAAACAACTGGAGTCAAAACACGGTGAAGGCCGATGAAAACTGACAATGGAACGCAAATCAATTTTTGCAATCCTGCCGATATCAGCCAGGCAGTCCGCACAAAACAATCGCTTGGATTTCTCAACGCTCTAACGGGTATGCTGGATGAATTGATGATCGAAATTAACAAGCGCGGATTGTTGATTGATTATGATGCCATACTCGGCGCGTTAACCGTGACGCAAGCCTATTATCTTTGCGACATTCCCGATGATCTTTTTCGCCGCGAAATGTTGAATCGCTGCAACGGAAAACTTCGGGAAATAGATAAAAAAATTGGCAAGAAACGGAGGGAATTATGAACGACAAACCAACGCTTGGCGTGATCACCGGCAGCGTCCCGAACATCGCCGCCATCGCCGAACAAAAAAAGCTGGCCGAACGCCAATCGATCATCATGGAAACCGTCGGGAAGGCGATTGGCGCATCGCTCGCCCCGAACGGTTTCATCATGTTGGCGTTCGATCCCAACAGCGAAAAGGAAGACATTCCGATGCACTGGATTTCCAACGCGCCGCGTGAAATTTCGATCAAGATCATGAAGGCGTTCATTGCCAAGAGTGAGCAAGAAGAAATCGAAGGGAAAGGTTGAACGTTATGAGAAAATCACGCGAACGAAAGATCAGGTCGGTTTGGCAATCACATAGGCCAGCGTTTTTGGAAAGCCTGAAGGAACCGCCGGATGTACCGATCACAGAAATCAAGTTGCAGGCCGGTCCAAGGTCGGTGATCACATTTGAAATCTTAACGGGCGCGTTTCGCGGCAATCCTGAAATCCGCATTTTTGCCGAAGGTGTCTTGTGTGATCGCTTCACGCTTGAAGACGCCAACTAGACACCAAAACCCAAGAAGGATGGAAAACATGAACGCTGATATTGACGCCGGCGAAGGCATGACATTTGCGATGAAAGGCACAACCCTAAAGGATGAATTTGGCAAAGAAGTTCCGATTGGACAAGCGGGACCGTTGCCCGGCGTGACGGCGGAAACCGTTGTGGGATCAACATTGCCAACCGGCGTGTCGGCCATGGTCGGCGGCCAGCCCTCGAACCGGTCCGACGTTGCCGGCGAACTGATCGCGGCGTTTGTTATGCTCACATCATCAATGATTTCGAACCGCAAAACTGAACTTGAAGACATGGCGCGGATCGGCACGGTCGCCGGCGAAATAGAAAAGCATTGTGGCGATCTTTCCGACCGCCTCGCCATCGATTTTCAAAATCTGCAACAGGCTTTAGACACCAAACCCAAATCGGCGGCGGCCATGGCCGACAGGTTCAAATCAAAATCCGGTGCCGGCGCATGACTCGCAAGCCGCTTCCGATCCGCAGGCCGGACGGGACGGCCAGGACGCCGATCCGCCGGACCGGCCCGCTCGGCATCACCTATAAATGCCCGTACTGTTGCGCCTTTATGTTTGGCCCTTACGCCGACACAAAGCCGCTAAACCTTTACACCCAAGCCGCCAGGAAATCGGTTGCCGATCATATCGCTGATAGCCATGAAAATGAAACGCCATAAACAACGCGCCAGGCGCCGGCGCCGGAAGAATGCCATAACCGGGCATGAATTCCGCCAAAGGCGCCTGGCGCTTGGCTATACAACCCGCACAACCCTTGCGCCGGCGATTGGTGTGTCGGAATCTCAAATCCAGCGATTTGAAAACAACCTGGCGCCAATTCCCTTAACGGTCGAATTGGCGTTGTCGGCGGTCAAACCATATGAGAAAGGCAACGATCATGAAAACGCTTCTGTGCGTTAATTGCACCTACTGGCGCCAGGTTGGCAGCGGTGTAGGCCAGTGCCGCCGGCGTGCCCCGCTCCCGTTCACCAATGCCGACGGCATACATGATCGCACCGTTGAAAGGCATCGCGCCAATTGGCCCGAAACCGGCGCCAAGGATTTCTGCGGTGAATTCATGTTGTCGGCCAGCTTGGAGGATCGCGCCACGGTTCCGGCGGAACGCGATAACCTTTTTGGCGGCAACCGCGCCGGCGCCCGTTATCGCCGAACGGCGGAAACCGGCAAATAATATTTTGTAAGGTACGATACAAAAACGCTTGACTTCCATTGGCAAAACGCCGATATTAAATCGACAAGAACGCCATCCCGGCGTTCGCCAGCGGGAGTCTTAAAATGGCCCATTTATTCGATCTTTATTTCGCCGATCCTTCCTTCGCCGCCACCACCGTCGATGTCCGTTTCGGCACTACCGCCGGCGAAATGTTCTTCGCCAAGCATTTCGGCGGCGGCGCCGTGTCCGCGACGCTCAAAAAAAGCGGCGCCTATGACATGATGGCGGCGGCACACAAAGCCGGCCTGAAATACAAGGTCGCCGACACGCTGCGCGGCTGACGAAACCAGAGCGGCCCGCCTTGGCCGACCGCTCGCGCTTCGCCTGACGAAAAGGATCAGACAATGAAAACCGCACCCGGCAACCCGACACAAGAAACCTATACCGAACTGCAACGCGCTTACGATTTTTTCAATGGCGAACTTTTCGGCGGCACTCTTTCATCATGTATCATCACGGTGCCGAGACAGAAAAAAAGCCATGGCTTTTTTTGGGCCGAAACATGGGTCACAGCCAAGGGAAAAAGAACCACCGACGAAATTGCTCTAAATCCTGTCGATTTCAAAACCAGAACAACAAGGCAAGTTCTGTCAACGCTTGTGCATGAAATGGCGCATCTTTGGCAACACCGTTTCGGCAAGTCATCGCGCAATGGCTATCACAACAGGCAATGGGCGGCGAAGATGGTTGAACTAGGTTTGATCCCGTCCGACACCGGCTTGGCAGGCGGCAAACAAACCGGCCAGAGAATGACGCATTACATTGATCGAACCGGCGCATTTGATATCGCTTGCAAACGTTTCTTGGGAAGCGGCTTTTTTATTCCATGGTCGGCGCGGCCGACGGATGGCGGATTGGCCGGCAAGAAAAAGGCCGCCAGCAAAACCAAATACACATGCGCCAAATGCGGGATCAACGCATGGGCAAAGCCTGATCTGGAATTTGCTTGCATGGGTTGTAAACAGCAAATGCAGGCGGAAGGATGAAAACCCCTGAATCCCGATAGACAATGACACCGGGCGCCCCGCCGGCGCCCGCCAGTGCCCTCGACAAAGCGCGAACATCGGATGAAATTGCCGTTAACCCGCCCTTAACCCTGATCGGTCATGCTTAGAGCGTCCACAACGCTTGGAGCGCGACCGATGCCACAACCCCCCGTAATGATCTGCCCTGGCATGTGGCGCGCTGTTAGCGCCAGCCATGGCGCCTATTACACCCGCCACCTTACAATCGCTTATCTGTGGTTGATCGATCCGGCCAATCCGGCGTTCAACATCGATTGCGCGGATCATCCAGGCGGCGAAGCTGACATTTCGCCGTGCGTTGGGCATCGCGAAGGCCGGTCAATTGATTAACCAAGATTCCCTTGATCCGCAATCCGTCGGGATCGTCGCGCCGATTATAGGCCAGCAATTCGATTTCAACGCGGGCGATGTTGACGCCAAAGAACTGAAGCCCCAATTCGATTTGCCGGCGTTCCGAAACGTCGAAACTTTGTTGAAGGTTCGCCAGCGGTTCGGCAACCTTCAAAACCTCAAGGTCAACGTAATCTTCCGAAGCCGCCCATGACCATTCCAGAAGTTGCTTGCCGGCGGTCAGCCCGGTTGTCGCCAGGACCGCCGCCGTCGCCACGGCGACGGCGATTGGCCGAAGCTTGGTCATTTCCCGCAACGCTGTTGATCGTAAAATTTGTCGTTGCCCAAAACGCGCACGGCAAAAGGCCGATCATTCTTGATCAGGTAGACCACCGTTCCCGGCGCCGGGCTGTTGCGTTTCCACCCGGCGCAATTCGTTGCACTCGTCGTCTGACAAGCCGCCAAACTCAAGGCAAAGCTGAAAATCATCAAGCTGTTGAAGATTGTCATCAATCGCGCTCCGTTTTTTGTAGGCTTCAACCGTCGCGGCAAGCATTCTTGACCGCTCAATATTGATGCCTTTTCGAAATGCCACTCCGGCGATTAGCGCCGCAGCAAACGCCAGGATGGCGATTTTGCCAAGCGGTGATCGCAGAATGCCGAGAAGCACCAACATCACAAATCCCCGGCGCCGCTTCGTTCAACCCAATCATTCGCCGCTTCGACTTCAAGCTTTGTGCCAAGCGCCGACGGGCTGCGAGCGCGCAACCACATATTGGCGCCATTGATCAGCGTGTTGATACTGATCGTGGCCGCCATGAAAGCCTTCGGTTCAAGGCCAATTGTTGGCAACAGCAACAAGGCTTCCGGCGCAACACCGGCGGCAATCGTGACGGCAGCGGTGAAAAAATTTCCGATCATGGCGATAAGGTTCAGCCAGATTGTGCGGGATTGAAACCAACGTTTCATTTTGTCTTTTTCCTTCTCAACACCTTGAACCAAATGAAGCCGCCGATGGCACCGGCAACGGCAACAATCATCGCGGCAACGGCAGCGCCGGCGCGGCCGGGCGCGGTCGATTCAGGTTTGGGGCGCGGCACCGGCTCAACCTTCCGCATATCTGCGGGAAGTCCCGATTGGCCAGGCTTGAAATGGCGCCACTTGCCGGCGCGCAATATTGCCGCTTCGCGTTGCATCCGTTTGGCATATGCGCCGTTCAAGCCGCCGCCGTTGTAGACATTTTCGACCTGGCGAAATTCCGCCAGGGTCAAAGGCCGCGCCAGCCCTTTCGTCAACACCTTGGCAAGCCCCTTGCCGCGAAGGAAATTGCCGAAGGCGCGAAGCTGATTGGCTTCAGAATCGCAAAAGGCTTTGAACATCGCACCGGCCGACGAAAACCCGCAAATCTTGTAGTTGAAACCCATGATCTGATAGCGCCCCATGGAAATTGCTTCCACCGCTTTATCGCCGGCAATGGCGATCCCGCGTTGCAAAATATCGTATCGGGCGCCGGCCGTTGATTGGTCTTTGTAACCGCCTTGCTTGGGAGATATCCAACGCTTGCGGGCAACGCCGGCGGCAACGCATTTTGCCCGTATTTTCCCGGAAGTCAGCTTATAAAGCCAATGCTTTTCGTTCAGGATTTTGATCCGGCCATCCTTGAACCAACCAAATCCGCTGCTTTCGACAATATCGATAGCTTCAAGTTCAGCCGGATGGCAGGCGAGTTCATCGGCCAGGCGGGCGATGTCTTCCTTGGTGATTGCTTCAGCGCGACCTTTACCAAGCTTTTTCATCGTTCACTTCCGAATCAATTGATTGCGAATCAACATAGCAGGCGCGGCAGTGTCATTCACTTGGGTTGAGTGAGCGCGTCACTGTTATGATCCCCTCGGCAACAACCTGCGAATCAACACCATCTTGAAGTTGCACTTCGTTTAGGTGCTTGCCAGGTTCGGTCATATCGCCAACCGGGATCAGGATTTCAATGTCGCCTGTCAATGCGGCAATGACGGTGATCCCCGATCCTTCCGTAAGATCGATCCGGTGTGTCGGATCATCGATCTTTTCGGCCGAATATTTTAGCACCATCCCGGTAATATCCAACGGCTTGTCGAAAGGGTCGAAGATACGCATTTTGATCAATGCGCTGTCACCCGCCGGCAATGTGAAATTCAATGGATTTGGTTCGTTTCTCGGCATGTTGTTTCCTCAAGCTTTGAACGTCCGATATTTTCCCTTGAAAACGTGCTGGCGGCGATTGCCTGTTAACACAAAACAGCGTTGCGCCCCTGGAATGTCAAAAATCCATCGGACTAAGCCGCTTGTGATGGCAACATGAACCAACCCGGCCGGTCGGCCGACCAAAAGGAAAATGCCGGAATCGGCAATGATCAAATCAAGATGATCAAGATCGGCATCCTGGCCGTCCAGGACGAAGGCGCCGGCGCCGGCGGCCAACAAGTAACCGGCCAAAAGATCGGCGCCCTGGCCGCCAAGCACAAACGCGCCGGCGCCGGCGGCGATCCGCGCGTCGTGGTCAAGATCGGCAAGCTGGCCGCCAAGCACGAACGCGCCGGCGCCGGCAACGATCAGCGTGCCGGCATCAAGATCGGCATCCTGGCCGCCAAGGATGAAGGCGCCAACGTCGGCAATCATTTTGATGCCCAACCGCAGATCGGCGACCTGGCCGCCAAGCACGAACGCGCCGGCAGCGGCGGCGATCCGCGCGTCGTGGTCAAGATCGGCAAGCTGGCCGCCAAGCACGAACGCGCCGGCGTCGGCGGCGATCCGCGTTCCGGCCAAGAGGTCGGCAAGCTGGCCACCAACAACGAAGGCGCCGGAATCGGCAACGATCAGCGTGCCCAACCGCAGATCGGCGACCTGGCCGCCTAGCGTGAAGGCGCCAACGTCGGCGGCGATCCGCGTCCCGGCCAAGAGGTCGGCAAGCTGGCCGCCAAGAATGAACGCGCCGGAATCGGCGGCGATCCGCGTCCCGGCCAAGAGGTCGGCAAGCTGGCCGCCAAGCGTGAAGGCGCCAACGTCGGCAATCATTTTGATGCCCAACCGCAGATCGGCGACCTGGCCGCCTAGCGTGAAGGCGCCGGCGTCGGCAACGATCAGCGCGTCGTGGTCAAGATCGGCGACCTGGCCGCCTAGCGTGAACGCGCCAACGTCGGCAACGATGAAAAAGCCTTGGTGAAGATCGGCATCCTGGCCGCCAAGAATGAAGGCGCCAACGTCGGCAATCAGTTTGATGCCCAACCGCAGATCGGCGACCTGGCCGCCAAGCGTGAAGGCGCCGGCGCCGGCGACGATAAAAAAGCCTTGGTGAAGATCGGCAACCTGGCCGCCAAGAATGAAGGCGCCAGAATCGGCGATGATCAAATCGGGAAGATCAAGATCGGCATCCTGGCCGCCAAGAATGAAAGCGCCGGTGCCGGCGACGATGAAAAAGCCTTGGTGAAGATCGGCAAGCTGGCCGCCAAGAATGAAGGCGCCAACGTCGGCGACGATCAGCGCATCGTGGTCAAGATCGGCGACCTGGCCGCCTAGCGTGAACGCGCCAACGTCGGCGACGATGAAAAAGCCTTGGTGAAGATCGGCATCCTGGCCGCCAAGAATGAAGGCGCCAACGTCGGCGACGATCAGCGCATCGTGGTCAAGATCGGCAAGCTGGCCGCCAAGAATGAAGGGTCCAACGTCGGCAACGATCAGCGCGTCGTGGTCAAGATCGGCAACCTGGCCGCCAAGCGTGAAGGCGCCAACGTCGGCAACGATGTTTGTGCCCAATCTCAGATCGGCAACCTGGCCGCCAAGGATGAAGGTGCCGCCGGCGGCAACGATCAGCGCGTCGTGGTCAAGATCGGCAACCTGGCCGCCAAGCACGAAGGCGCCGGAACCGGCAATAATGTCGTGGTTGATGGTGCCTAGTGACTTCTCGTTGTATCGGTAGTTTGAGCCATCCTTGAAAAGATAGGCAAGCACCGTGCCGCCGTTGACGTAGACGGCCGCTGAAAAAACATCCGGCGCGCTAAGGGTTTCTAATTCGCTAGTCGCTGTACCCCAAGAATCGTCGCCATCGCCTGTCATGTTGTGCTTAATATCTGATGGCGAAACCGTCTCATAAATAAGATGTTGAACGGCGCCATCAACGGCAAAGGCCCAATCATTTACCGGCGTGGCGCCGTCGTTCGGTCCAGTAGCGACAACTGATGCAGAAGGGGAATCGCCATCGTCAAAACCTGCTACGGCATTGACACCCGCTCCGGTGTCTCGGTACATGCACCTTATTTTTATGGTGCCACCATCGTCAAAGCTAATTGCTTGGTTCATGTGCAGACTTGCCGTGCCATCTGCCGTCGAATGTTGATGCCCGAAGGTATTATCATCAAGGTATGTACTAAATAAGAGAGAAGTTTGAAACAAGCAAAAAAAGATGTGCATCCGGTCGTTGGCTGCATCGCCACGAATAACGAATGGAAACCTTAAATGTACGGCATTCTTTCCCTCAGTATCAACACCAATATCAGCAGTCCATGAGCCGCTTTCACGTCGCGCAAGACCTATGCGATCAAAATCGCTGCCCATATTGGCGTCGGTTTCCATCGCATAGGCACCGATGATATCGCCATCCGATCTAACTGAATTACAACAATGCGGCAGGAGCGCATCTGGAGCGGTTGTTACGGTTTCGTTGGTGACTACCCATTCGTCAGTAGAGCAATCAAAAGTGTGATATTCAACGCCCGCGCCGTGCACAAATGTAACTTGCGAGACAATATGAATAATTGTGCCATCTAATATTGCATGAAAAGTGGTGGCATCATCCGTCCCGGTTGGACCACCGCCGGAATCTTGAATTGACCAGCCTGACGCTGGATCGTCATCGTCGGCTTTGAAAACTTCAACATCGCCAATATCAAGACTACTATCCAAACCAGAAACTACGTAAAATGAAGTCCCGCTTTTGAATGGACCGCCATTAGGCTTCCGCCATCTGCGTCCCGATAATGTGATCGGCAAAGCCATTAGATCAGCCCGATATATGCTTCGACGCCGCCGCTTGTGACGGTCGGCAATATCAACTGATTGGTGAAATTATCGTTATCAAGAAACGCCCGCCATTCGCTGTATAATTTCCAGTTCAAATCCGGTGATTGACGGCCTTCAAGTTGCTTTGGCGATATCATGTGAATGACGGTTGCGCCGTCGCCGGCCGCCAGCCTGGCCATATCTTCGCAAAGGTCCAACGCCGCCATGTCATCGACGCTGTTCAGCACTTCCTCTGAAATGATGAATCGCGGCCGACCGGCCAAAGACCTGATCACCCGCCGGCGCGAAGATTGCGTTTGAATGTCTTCCGCCAGGATCGGCGCGCTCGCCCGTTTCATCGGGTTGATCCGGCCGCCTCGCAAAAACACGTCAAGCGGATTTGCCATCCATTCGGCTTGTGGTTCGCTCGGCAGATCGGCGGCTTGGGATTCCGGTTGGAGCCGCCACCATCCAAGCCAATCATCTTCGCTGGCGTCATATCCAACTTCGATTCCATCAACCAATTGATCGAAGAATTTATCTCTGAAAGCGTTCTGTTGCGCTTCCGTCAGTGACCGCCAAGTTTTATTCGCCCGCCATTGTGCGCGGCTTTTCGATTCTTCATCGGCAACAAGCCAATGGTTGAAACCGCGCCATTTCCACGTTGGCACCACCAACGAAGCCAACGGACTTTCCGGCCTCCAATTGATCAAATCCCGGTCGGGATCAACGCCGGCATCAAGGCAACATTGCCTGATTTCCGCTTCCTCGGTTTCATCCTTTTCGGCCAGGCAAAAAGCCGAAATTTCAGTTCCCGAAACATCAATGCCGATCTTCGCCAGGCCGGCGCCGGTCCAATTGAAGCCGCAACCGATTATGACAACGCTTTCACCGCTTTTCAGATCAAGCGTTTCGGCCAGTTTCGGCGCAAATCGGTTTTCCTGGTACTGGCCAACACTGTGATAATGATAATGCAAAAAGATGCCAGGCCGAAAATCCAGGCCGCCGGGATGCCCAAATTTTTCCGCCTTGAACCTATAAAATTCATCAAATCTTTGCTTGTCGAATCCGGCCATTCGCACCTCGCCCGCCGCCCGACCTGATCAGCCGGCCGATGGTCTTGCCAAACAAGACAGTTAAGAGGCTTTTGGCCCTGACGCCGGCCCAACCTTGCCATCAAGTGCCCGGCTCAAGCTGGCGCGTTCGGCCATCAATGGCGCAATGCCTTCATTGAACTTCACGATCTGATCGCGCAACGGCTTCATTTCCGCGCGAACGTCGCATAGCTTTGAAGTCATTTTGTCGCGCTTTGTCCGCACCGGTTGAATATCTGCCTGGGCTTTCTTCACCAGCGCGTTAACTTCATGGAAGCGTTTCCGCATTTTTGTCTTGAAAGCATGATCGGCCATTTCTAAAATTCTCCATCTTGGGTTTCAATGAACCGGGCAAGATCGTTTTCGCCCTGCTTGTGAAGCAATGCCGCCAATCTGAAGCGATCCGCGCGCCTGGCCTGGCGCATTGCCAAATCAATCTTCTGGCGCATTTCATGTTGCAACGCCAACGCTTGTTGTCTGACGTGCGGCTCGGCTTCCGCCGTGATCCGCGTTAACCATTCCAGGCACCGGTCAACAAAATAATCAATCGGCACATCAACCGGCGGCACAAACTCAACATCAACATCACGAACGTTGCGCGGATCGAAACTCAACATGACAAAACCCCCGAACGCGGTTTTTTTAGGCGAGTGTCAAGACACCGGCGCCGCCCTGATCCTGATCCCAAGTCAGGGTTTCACCATCCTGGACCGTCACCGAACTGCCACGGTCCCAAAACCCGATCAGCGGATCAACAGGACCGGTCGGCCCATCATTGTATAAAACGCCATATCGCAACGGCCCGATTGTGCCACTCGAAGCGGTCCAAACGTTATCCGTCAACGTTAACTTATAGGTGCCGCTCGCCTGGACAGAACCGGTTTGCGCCGTCACATCGCCGGCCGCCGTGTAACCGTTGCCGGCGCCAATTTCGGTGATGTTGCCGAATATCGAATTGCCGGCGACCGGCGCCGTATCACTCAACGCGATTTTGAGTGAATCGGCGCCAAGATCGTGAACTTGTTCGGCCAGGTCTTCAACAAACTGATCAAACTTTTGAAAGGCAACCATCGCTTCATTCTCCGATTTAGGCCAAATGGCCGCATGAAATTAGACGCCGCCACGCGAATCAGTTGCGGCATTCTCGCAAGTTAGAACGCTTCAACAAATGACATATCTGGAAAAGCCCAAGCCCCCCAATCGACAACCAAATCATCGGCTTCTTGTGAGGTCAGCCGCATAAGACAAATCGGCCGGTCAAAATTCAGGGTTTCCCCGTCCAAGATGTTGTCGCGAAGGCGCGGCCAAATCCACCACGATTGTGCGCCGCCGTTCGAACTGATCACTTGCCTGATTATGTAAAGGCGATCGCGAATTGAAAAATATTCGCCCCCGCCGATCGCGCCGGCATTGGTCACTGTCACGTCAATTTTTGTGGAACCGCGCGGCGCGTCGGCCGCCATGGTGATATCAATTGACGATTCCAAAAAGCCGGTGCCGTCAGTAAAGCGCGCCCCGTCGGTGTATTCCGTACTTGCGACCGGCGTTATCGGGACGCCGGCGACAATTGGAAACGGCCGTTGGCCATCGTCAAACACCGGGACGCGGATAAAGTTGACGCCGCCGCCAAGCTTGCCCTGAAGAACGCGGAAGGCTTTCAGCCCGACCGATTCCGTCGCGGCAACGCGCACAAGATCGGCGGCCCAATGGCCAGCGTCGATTTGCCCGGTTTGGACAAGTCCGGTCAACGAAGGTGAACCGGCAACGGACGATCCGCGCTTAACAAAGGCCGCCCCTTGTGGCGCAATCCGAAAATCCCAATCATAAATCACGGGCATGGCACCACCTGGCAAACATTGATTTTTGAATTGCTTGGCGATGCGCAAGCGTTCGCCGTATAGATGGCACATTCTGAATGAATATAGGCGGCATGAGTGTTGATATTTAGCGCGGATAATGTCGCCTTGTCGGCAAATTTCTGGAATGTCAGATCATCAATCCTCAACAAATACCAATGTGTATTGGTATTCGTGTTTTCGTTTAGAACCACATAACCGGATGGAACGTTGTTTCTGTTGCTCCAACTATTAAAGTTTCCCCATCCCCAATTGATCCCGAACCTAAATAATTCGGTATCTTTTGGAAAGGAAATCGATTGCTCAACAATGCCGGTCGCAACGTCAATTCGCGAAAATCCATAAACCCGATCCGACAAATCGTTGACACCGAAACGCCAGGAGACAATCAATTTATTGGAATCGGCGTCATAATATCCGCCGATATGTTCGGCCGTATCATCGCCGGGCGCAATCGCCGGTTTGATGTCCGCGACCGTCTCCCAAGTGATCGCGCCGGCGCTATCAACCCGGAATTTGTAAATCGGTAATGGCTTGCCGGCGGCGCCGAATTGGTTATTGGCAACAAAGAAGGTACTGGCATTTTCTTCAACGTCGCCTGGCACCGTCCAGCGGGCAAAAGTTTCGCCAACATCTGCCAATTCTGTTTTTGCCGGTCCATCGTCGCCATACATCAAATAGGTGATCGCGCCGGTCGACTCAGTGTGTCTAATAATTGCCAAAGCACTCAGCAAAAGCGGCGGCGTTGCGCCGGAAAAATCCTCATCAATCGCCCAAATGGTGATAAAATCCCCCGGTGCGCCCCCTAGTTTCATCCCAAATTTTGGCGATGCAAGGTTGCATAACGAACCAAATGAACCGATTGGCAGATCGGCAAGTTCTTCATGAACACCTGACACATGATTCAAAACGCTGTTAAAATTACAATTATCGGGCGATGATTTTGCCGTGTTGAGCAACACCCATTCACTGCCTAAAATGCCGACCGCATTGCTAGTTGAAAATAAATCCGTGCCGGCGGTCAACGATACAACAACGCGCCGAACCTCGTCTAATGTGTCCATGCTTTGCGTGAAGATCGTTAATCCGAAAGTTCCGGTGTGTTCGACAATATTATAAATTTCCAGGTTCGGATAATCGATCACAAATTGATCTTCACCAACACCGTTATAAGCTGAATCAACGTTTGGTTCCGGCGCATCAAATTCGATTGCCGTGCAAACATAGGGTGTCAGTTCTTCAACACATATCATTGGCGCGACAATTTCACCCGGCACATTATCCCAACCAAAAGCGTCGGTGTCGGCCGCTTCGAAGGCTTCGATAAATTCGATATTAGCAACGCCGTTGATGCCAAATTCAATGGTGATATCATCGGCCTGATCGCTGGCCAGGCGCATCAAACAAGTCGGCCGGTCAAAATTTAATGGCTTGTTTTGCGGGTAATTCTGTCGCAAGCGCGGCCAGATTCGCCAGGTTTGCAATGTGCCAACAACGGTCAAAACTTCGGTGATGCAATGCAGGCGCTCGCCAAGTGTGAAATATTCCCCGCCGGTGATCGGCCCGGCATTGCTCACCGTTGCAGCGATTTCGGTTGAACCGCGCAAATGTGAAATTGTCAATTTGACCTTGATCGTCAGTTCCTTGAATCCGGTGCCGTCGGTGAAGCGGGTTTGGTCGGTGTATTCCGTTGAACCGACGGTGGAGATTGGCACGCCATCGACAAGCGGGAAGGGTCGTTGTTCATTATCGAACGCCGGCACGCGGATCAGGTTGCCGCCGCATTCGCTGATCGCCGACAAGGCCCGATAAGCTTTCACATCAATGGCGCCGGCGGCCGGCACCTGGCCAAGCCGCGCGGTCCAATGTTCGGCTTTCACTTCATCGATTTCGCGCAACCCGCTTTGCGCCGGCGATCCGGCAATCGTATGGCCGCGCCGAAAAAAACCAACGGATCGCGGCGCAACCCTATAATCCCAATCGTAAACTTGTTGGTTCAAGCGAATATCTCCAAGGCTTCCAGGCTTGAAAGATTGATTCCGCCAAACGTCCGCACGCCGGCAACGCCGTTAAGCGTCAACGTGCCGGTGCTTGGCCCGTTGTTGATCTTGTATGTCCTGGCCGCGACAGCCAAAGCCTTGACTTGGTGTGTCAGATGGATTGTCGCCGATTCATCGGCCGCCGCGATTGCCGCGTGCTTGGCCGTCAAGGCGTCTTCAATCGAATCTTGGTGAAGCGCGCAAACAACATCGCCGGCGGCCGACAAGGCAAGTTGAACGTCGGCGCGGATATCGATCAAATTGGCCCGCGAAGTCGGCGTGATCGCTTGCGTTAATTGCGTTTCGCCTTCCGTTGATAGCTGCGGAATCGTGTCATTAACGGGCGTGGTTGTCGCCGTGGTATCAAGTGCCCCATTTGTGGTTCGAACGCGCTGGACGATATCGCCAGGCCGATTGACGCCCGGCCCCATCAACTGAACAACATCCGGCGGGCTTGCATAAAGCCCGGCCGTCGCCAAGGCGTTTGCTTCCCATGTCAGATATCCAAGGATTCGCATCGGCTTTGATGTGACCGCCGCCGTCGAATACAGGACGCCGGCCGTGTCCGCGCCGCCGGCGCCGCCCTCCGCCGTTGAACTGTTCAACACGCCTTCCACAAGCGGATGCAAGATCGCGCCGGCTTCCAGAACATTGATGGCGCCCAAGACAATCGATCCGCCATTATTGAACGCGACAATCCAGAAACGTTGTGCTTCGGTGTCAACGCCGCCAAGCGTCGATCCTGCCGAGATTGTCAGCGTGGTTGTTGTGGTCAGCTTCACAAGATCTTCATCGCCGCCGGCTTCTGTCAGGCCGCGAAACGCCACATAGGTCGGATCGGCCGATGATGGCGCAACGTCAAGATGCGTGCGGATTTCGATTGTCAGGACGTTGCCGGCAACGCTCGCCTTCAGTTGGCCGTTGATCATTGCGAAGGATGAAAACAGCGCGTTCAAAGCGGTTTCAACGGTCAAGCCCCAAGCCCGAACATCAACCTTGTCGGTATCGACGGCCGCCACCGGCCAAACGGTTAGCGCCTGCTTTAGAAATGTCGGAAACGTCATGATTTTGATCCCTTCTGCTAGATGTATTTGATTGCGTAGATTCGTGAAAGATTTGAATTGCCGATCTGTGGCATCGTCGCCGTAATTTCAACACCGGTGCCGGCTGGATATGTTTTGAAGCGTGACGTTTGCGTGACATTGCCAATCGATTCACGCATCCGCCCTTCAATGGTTGCCCCGGTCCAGGCCGCATCAAACACAATTCCAGCGTTGGCGCTATGCGCCGAAAAAACCGCGAATGGCTGGCCAATCGGCGCGCCGTCATGTTCGACCGGTAGCGGCCCGGTGTTGAAACCATAGCTTTCGATATATCCGTCAAGCGTCGGTGCCCCAACATCGGCAGGGTTGAACGCGCGCCAATGAATCATTGTATCCGTTGCATCGCCAAGCGGCGCCGCCGGCGCGTCGATATCGGCTTGGGTAACTTCCTTGAACAAATCAACGAAGCGGGTTTGCGTTGCTTCCAGGAAAGCCGTCCCGTCGGAAAACCCGGTGCCGTCCGAATAGGTCGTTTGTTCTGACGGGATCGTGTTGGCAATGATCGTCCAGCCGGCCGGGTTTGCCCATGTCGGTTCGCCGTCAGATACTATCGAGATAACAACCAGGTCGCCGGCCAACGGCTTCTCGCCATCCAGCACGGTATTGAAATTCAAGCTTGGCGCGGGATCGATAGAAGCAACGATGCCAAATCCCCGATTGAACAATCCGCTAGTTGGCCGATCCGGTCGGATCGGATCGATCAGTTCATCAATCGATGTCAAATCCAGGCTGATTTCATTGCGCGCAATATCGATGGCGTAATGGTCAATTTCGAAGGTGTCATCGATTCCAAGTTCGCTGATTTTCACCTGGATGATGCGTTCATCAATTGCGTTCAAACCGCCAAGATTGCAAACGATCTTGCCGTTCCATTTTGCCCGCGCCTTTTCATAATGCCGTTCCATCAACCGGCGCGCCTGGCCATGTGATGGGCACCACATCAAATCAAGGTTCGCAATGCGATCTTCAGACAGTGCCGCGACCGTCGGCCCGTCCGGCCAAGGCTCCGCGTCAAATTCACGATAATCATGCGCCGGCGACATGAACTGCGCCCGCACGCCGGCGACGGCAAACAACCGATCTTCGCCGCGCTGCAAATCAAAGCGAATGATCACATCGTCCGACAACGTGATTGTCGGCAGTTTGAAGATGCCAACCGTGATCCCGATTTGACCGCTGGCGGTTTGCCAGATGCGAGCATCGAAAACTTCAGCCATGCGGCGCAATGTCTCGGCTGGATTGTCGCTGAAAAGATAAGTCGCCGCGATCCGAAAACGCTTTTCAAATTCGGCGTCTTCAACGCTCCAAACCAAACTGTCGCAAATATCGGCGGCTTCTTTCCATTGCTCCAAATTGTTTTCAAATCGTGCATATGGAATGCCCCAACCGTCGGCACTCAAAAAATAATCAAGCACGCAAATAACCGGATTGTCTGAATATTTCCAGGTTGCCGGATCGGTCCTGATCTGCGTCGGATCGCGCAAATCCCAAACAACCGACATGCGGGCGGTGACGCGCAAATGCGGTTGGCCGTTTGGATAGTTTTCTTGGTGAACGCCGGGATCGGCAAAACTCTTGAATATTCCTAATATTGTCGCGATCCCGTCGCCGCGAACGCGATTGACTCCGAAGTCGTTTTTGATCGGCGCATATTCCGTTTCGGTCGGCACGCCAAGACGCGAATGGATTCTTGTGTTGACGCCGTTGAACGGTTCCGTCGTTACCTTTGTTCCGTTAAGTCCAACAATCTTATCATCGATGTGAAAACTCAAATATTCCGAAATTCGCCCCTGATTGATCAACATGCCGACGTAAAGCGATTTCGTTGCCCTTTTGGAAAAAAACCACCACAGCGGCCCGCCAACGCGAAGTTCGCCATAATGCTTCCACCTGACCGGCACCGCCTGGCGAATCGTCTGTTGCCCGTCCGACGGCTTCCGGCGTGGAAATTGCGGCCGTAACAGCAATGAAGCCAACAAAGAAAGGCCAATGCCAATCGCCAGGTTGATCAAGTTGGCGCCAAACCCGATTGTGATGAAATTCACAATTGAAAGCGGTGCGCCAAGCGTGAACAGAAGAAACCCTAATGCCGCAGGCATGGCACACCCCACGAAGCCAAAACCTTGAAATAGCCGCCAACCAACCCGGAATGCAATTTGACGGTCCAACGGCCATGAAAACCGCTGATCGCGCCAAAGACGCCATGGCCTGGCACCTCGACCAAACCAATGTCTCCCAAACGCGGTTTATCGGTGCGAGCAAGGCGGCTCTGAAGCCCAAGCCCAACCCATAAGGCAATCAGCCCATCGGCCAGGTCATCGCCGCCAGCGCGTTCCCTGACAAGCTTTTTCCATCCTTCATCGCTGTTGTATAGATTGCGCACCGTCGCGGCCGGATCGATGCCACATTCTAAATAACACCAATCGGCCGGCATAAGCGCGCAATCAAAACGGCCATATTGAAAAGGTGTTGTCGCGGCGCCGGCCAGGAAATCCGACAAGCGATCAATCCGCCGATTTGTAACCTGGCGCGCGCCATCATTATTTAGAACACCGGCCATCTAACGGTCCCTTCCGCCAGGTCGGCCATTCGAACGAACATATTATCATTGCCGCCCGTTCGCGCCCGCTGATCTTCTATTGAGAAGTGACCAAACGGCGGCCGTTGCCGGTTGACCAAGGCGTTTTGCACAACCACCGAAACGGCGCGCGTCCCATGTTGGCCCTTCGAAGCGACTTGGCGCTTGACGGCCATCGGCCCCATGGTTCCAGAAAAGATTGAAATCATCGGCGGGATCACATCCCAATCAACCCAATTGCCAACTTCGTCTTGCTGGCGAACATCGAAGAATTGCAGAAAAACGTTGACTTCGCGGCCAACGCTTTCATCGGCATCGTCGTTGATCCTGGCAAGCAAACCTTTTTCACCGAAAATCGTCAGCGTGATTTCTTCAACAGCGCCGCGCGGCCCGGCTTGAATTGCTGTGATCGCGCCGGCGCGCCCTAGTCCAAGCCATTCGAAGCCGTCGGCGTCTTGTGTGCCGGCGCCCTGCCAAAGCCGCCATATGCCGGATTTGAAATCGATATCGACAAACGGCGCGGCGCGAACCGTGGCGCCGCCAAGTTGTGCTTTTATCAAAGCCGAGAAGTCAGCCACCGTCTTGCCCCGTCAGCCGCGCCCGATGGCGTTGCGCATCGTTTTGCGCCACAATTGCGCTTGTCGTTTCAATCGCCACTTCCCCGGAAACCTCGCGCACCCGTGCGTCAAAATAATTGCTTGGGATCACTTCAAGCACAACGCGCCCGCCGCCGCCCCCTCGCATGTCTTGTTGGCGCGGCGTTGTGATTTCAACCCGTTCATTCGGCGAAGCTTTGAAACCGACAAATTGACTATCGGCGCCGCCGGCGCCACCAACTAGGAACGATCCCCCTTTAGCAAAGCCGAACAAGCCGCCTAGTATTCCCTGCAAAAGACCGCCGACCGCGCCAAACCCGGAAAAGTTGACGGATTGGAAAAAAATCTGTGCCAGGGTTTGAAGAACATTTCCAAGCGCCTCTTTCCAAGTCAGCGTGCCATTGATCAGGCCGGCGATTGAATTGCCGATTTGTTGGAACGTCGAAGCTATACGGTCGCCAATCGAACCGATCCCGGCAAACGCATCATCGATGCCATCGGCGGCTTGATCGGCCAGCGCCGGCGCCGATTGCGCCAACCGGCGCATCCAGGTTTCAACGTCGCGCACAAGATCGGGAATCCACGATTGGCCAACAACAAGTTGCCAGGCTTTTTTGAAAGGCGCCGCGATCCGGTCGCCGATGTTTTGAATTTTTGCAACAATCGCATCCAGCTTTTCGCCAAGCCAAACGCCGATGCCTTCGACCATTTCTTGGACGGCTTGCAAAACCGCATCCTTCATTCGGATGAACGCATCGACAACCCTGCCTGGCATATCCAAAAGGGCTTGCAACGCGACATTAGCCAGCCGCAAAATTTCCTGATTTGCCTTTACGATTTCAGGCCAAAAAGTAATCAGGATCGCGGTCAGCCCGGCGATGGCCGCGCCGATGGCAATAACCGGCAATGAAATCGTGCCGACCGCAATGGCAATCGCGCCCAATGGCACGGCGATGGCCGCCAACAAAACCGCCAGGCCGCCACCAATCGAAATAAATTTCTGAATTGGTTCGGGAAGACCGGAAAACCCGTTGATCATCTGAACCAAAAAATCGCTGATCTTCGCCATCGGCTCGGCAAGATGGCTGGCGATGGTGATCCCGAAACCCTTGATCGCCCCTTTGATGCGAACGATGTTGTCGTTGAAGCGTTCGGCTGATTGTGCGGTGTCTTTGGATATGACTAGGCCAAGCTTGCGCGCTTCGTCCGTCATCACCTTGATGCCTTTTGATCCCGCGTTCAATAACGGGATCATGGCGGCGCCCGCCCTTCCGAAAACCGCCATGGCAAGACCGGTCTTTTCTGCGCCGTCTTCCATCTTGGCAAACGAATCCGCAACATCGTCCATCACGTCGGTTGACGATCTGATTTTTCCCGATGCGTCAACAACCTTCACGCCAAGTTCTTCAAAAGCGCGGCTCGCCTCATTCTTGGCGCCCTGGGCGATTTGAACCATGTTTTGCGAAAGCTTGCGCACACCGGTTGAAAGCGCATCCAGACTGATTCCGCTCAATTCCGCGGCGTGGTTCAAAGCCGTCAATTCTTCAATCGGTATGCCGATTGATTGCGCCAGCTTTTGCATGTTGTCGGCGCTGTCAAGAAAGCTTTTCATGCCGGTGACGATGCCACCAATCGCCAGAGCGGCGGCAACGCCGACCGCCTTTAGGCCGGTACGCATACGGCGCTTGAATTTTGTCAGCCGACCGTCAGCGTCCTTCAAACCCGATTTGAATTTGGCCGAAGACAAGCCAAGGTTAACCCGTAGCGCACCAATGACCGCGCCGGCGGCCATTAGCTTTTTTTCTCCCGATTGTCATATCCGCCGACCATCCGATTGAAAACCGAAATGATGGCTTTTTGCGCTTTCCAATCCATCTTCGAACCAACCTTTTTGCGGACTCTAACCTTGTCGGGATGGCGCGGAATTTTCTTCGACCGCATTAAATTTGCAGTGCGCCAAGCAATGTAAGCCGCGCGTTCCTCAAGACGCTTTTCGACGCTTTGAAACGCATCCAGAACAAAACAAACTTCACGAAGAGTCAGGCTCCAAAATTCAGCAATCGGGCGGCCGGTTTCACACCATAACGAAATGAATCCGGCCCAACCTATTTTGGCCTCGGCTGATTCCGCTTGCCCTTTTTCAACTTTTTTTTTGTATCGTCCGGGAAAGCTTTGTTGATGGCATCCGTCAGTTTCAAACCAAGTTCCGCGTGGCCGTAAATATCCATAAGATCGCCAGTCTCGCGCAACGTGATTTCCGGTTGTTCTTCGATCAGACCGCACCAAAGGATGGCGCGCAACGTCCGAATGAATTGCTTGCCCTCCATCTGAAGTTCGTTGACCATTTCCAGGAACGGCCGTTCAAATTTGTCTTCGGCGTCGGCGATTGAGTTTGTTGTAAAATGCAGGATAATAATTTTTTCGCCAACCTGCAATTCGACTTTCCCACGTTGCGTATTTGACATTTTCCCCTCAAGATTTTTTTGGTGTCAGTTGGTTGCCGTCAAGCAATCCATCCAGGCTTGCCGGACAGCTTGAACGTGACTTCCGCCATCATCTTGTCCTCAACCGGGACGGTCGCTTGGAAGTTCGTTAGCAACGCGGAAAAAGCCCATTCATCCGAATCCGGGTAAATGATTTTATAAAAACCGGCGATGTTCGTGTTCAGGTCCAATTCCATCGCCGTCGTTTCCGGTGCATCGGGATCGAAGACCATGTTGAAACTCAGTTCGCCGCCGTCCTTCATGCCGCCGATAAACTCGCGCCAACGTTCCGGCGACAACATATGCGTTTTTTCCACCGGATCGCGTGTTATGCCAGGAGGTTCGATGTCGTAAAGTTCCCCAACATCGGCGAACGTGCCGCCGGCGGTTCCGTCGTTGCTTCTCAAGACTCGGCTTCCATGGCCAATCGCTGCTTCCATCGTTTTCGCTCCTATTCCTTATGCCAGATTGTGCAATCGAATAGCACGCCCGCAACGCCACCTTCCGCCGCCGCACCTTCAGATCGCATGTCTCTTTCGTTGTTGATAAAAATCCCTTGGATTTCGGTATTGGCAACCGTCTTTCGAAAACCTCCACCCGTCTGCGGCAAGAACAGATCGCGCACCGCCCGCGACAAAAGTTTCGCGTTTTGATAGGCCGAACCGTTATCATCCTTCTTGCCTTGGCAAAGGAAATGATAACGCGATTCGACCAAGCCGGTTGCGCCACCTTGCGCATGATCGCGCGGCCCGGAAATTTGCGTGTATGTAATCGCGCCGCGAAATTCCAAGCCTTGCGGCAATTCCAGCGGAAAAACAGAATCGTTCGCAATCGCGGCAACCGCCGGCGTTCCGGTCAAAATCTGAAAGATCGCTTCTTCCATCAATTCTTCGCCAAAAGCTTTGCTTGCTTGCGCGCCTGGCGCGCCGCAGATTTTTTAATTTCCTGCCACAAAACACGCATGATGATTTTCAACGAACCGCGTTTTTCAGACTCCCACGCTGGCGTCAAAGACGGTTGCGCGGGATGGTTCACGTTGCCGAATTCCTGTTGAACGGCGGCCGGTGCATTGCCCGGCCCAACAAACACTTCGGCAAAATCGCGATCAAGCGACTTGCGATGTTGGCGCGCTTGCGCGCGGGTCAGTTTGGTTCCGACACCGCCACTTTCGGCCATGTGTAGTTCAGAGAGTGATGAACGTGGCGCAATCCGCCGGAAGTGATCGATGATCGGTTCGCCGCCGGCCTTCAAAGCCTTCTTGGCTGTGTTGCGGGCGGTCGCCTTGGCCAAACCGTCAAAGGTTCTCGACAGTTCCTCAAAGCCTTCTAGGGTTGTCTCAGTCATTACGGGTTGCCGTGGTAAATTCCAGGAATTGGTTACGCCCGTCCATCGTCTCTTTCTTGCCGGTTATGTTGAAAATCCGTTCCATGTATGTGATCCGGTCTTTAGCGCCAACCGAGTCGATCAGCTTTGAATATCTGACGCGCCAGCGCGTGCCGAGTTCGGCGGAAAGTTCGCCGGCCGCAAAACGTTCGCCATCCGAAACATCCAATCTTTGCGCCGACCGCGTGCAAATGCGCTCCCAACAATCGACAGCTTCGCCGCCCATCGCATCACGTTTCGGGATCAAGCGTTCAAACGTGATCCGGCGGTCCAGGTTCCCGGCGGCGATTGCCATTGGTTAGGCACTGCGGGCAAGTAAAATGATGTCGTAATCAACCGCGTTCGAACCGTCGGGATTTTCGATGTCCAAAAGGTCCGCCGTTCCCGCCGTGACAGCCCAACCGCTGGCGCTTTTCAAATTTGTCATGAGAAAAACTTCGCCAGGCGCCAACGCGATCTTGTCGGTTGCGTCTTGGAACGGCCCCAAGAAGCCGTTCGGAGACGCCCCGCCGACAATGATATCGCCGACATTGGACGCCTTCGCCTTGATATACATCGCCGTGATCTGGACCATGATCAGCGTATCGCCGAACGCATCTTTCAGAACGCCGGAAAGGTCGATTGTGTCGGTTGTCGCGGCAAGGATGTTGCGAGAATCGGCAAACACCTGATCGGCTTGGTTGGCTCCGATGCCATCGCCAAACGCAATTTCAGCCGGGAAATTGTTATCTTCCCGCTTGTTGCTCAGATCGGTTGCCGCTTTGAAGGTGAATTTGATCCCGGCACGTATCAATCCTGTAAGCATCGTTTCGATCCTTTCGATTTTAGAAGTGTGGTCGGATGAACGGGCGCAATAAATTCATAACGCCCATCGGCAAATCGCTGGCAATCGTGCCGACGATAATTGATTCCCGGTTTGCATAATAATGCCCGGTCAAAAGTTTGATCGCGTGTTTCAATGCCGGCTTAACGTCGGCGGCATCGTCGCCAAACCCGGCAACATATTCAACTTCGATTGCATCAACGCGCCGGAAGGTCGCCGGCCAGGTTTCACCGTCGTTGAGTGCAATGAAGGCGCGCAAGCCGGATAGAAAATCATTGTAGAGCGCACCGCTCAAAGTCTGCTGAACATTGTCCAGGTCAAAATATTTGATGTGCGTAATCGATTGGACCGGCCGCAGCGCCAGGATCAGCGAACCGGGAAGAAAGCAAGGCCCGCGTTCGCGCCAGGTTTGCGTGATCAGCGCCAGGCCGGTGATGCCATCCGGCCCTTCAATGCGCGACAACGCCGTTGAAAGATATGCGGCAATATCGGCATCTTCATCATCGTGATCAGCCCGAACATGCGTTTTGCCTTCAGGCAATTCGACCGGCAGCTTCGCCGGCGCGGCCACAAGTTCAGGCGTTAACAGATGCGACATTCAAAGCCCCGTTCGAAACCTTCCGCATATCTGCGGAAGGTGTGTCTAGTCAAAACCTTGTGGCGCTATTGCCGCTCAAAGTCCGGTGTAGCGGCGTTAATATCGTGGCGCGACAATTTCACATCGCCGGTCAATTCGCGCATCGCGGACAATGCCGGCAACCCCTTGGCGGTCCAATGCTCATCGTTTCCAGTGTCGAGAAGATCGAGCGCGCTAGTGATATCATCACCGCTTGCCGTGGCGCGAAATTCATCCGCCGACGCCGCCATGGCCGTTTCATAGGTTGCAAAGCCGCCGGCAATCAACGGGTCTTTGTCTCCCGAAACCTTCACCGAATCACCGGGAAATTTGTTGCCTTTTGGCCCGGCCATAATTGTCTTCATAAAAGCCTTTTTCATAATTCCCTTCCAATCTCTTGTTGTTTGAAGCTGTGGCACCTGGCGTAAATGACAGATGCCACAGCGATTGTATGGACGCGGTTATCAGGCCGGCGAAGTAACGTGAATCGGCGCCGGGTTGGTTGCGTGCGCGGCGACCGGCAATTTCTTTTTGCCGTAGAGAATCGCGAACATCGATCCGAAGGCGATGTTTGCGACAAGTGAAGTTCGCACCGCCTGAACAAATCGTTCGCGCGGCCGATAGATATCAATGCTGTGCGCCTGGCCATTCAGATCGTCATTGGCGCCCGATGTGAGCGTTGAAACAGCACCGACGGCGGCAACCATCCCGCTGTCCTGATTCAGCGGGTTTTGTTCAATGGTCAGCGCGGAGACTCCGGTAATCACCGAATCTTCAATCACCTGGACGAAGGCAACCCCTTCATAACCAGCCATATCGATGATATCGGAATTATCGTCGGTATCGAGCGCGGCGGCGACAGGCGCGCCGACAATTCGAATTTCAACATCTTGGAGCAAGGTCGGGTTCATATCAGCATTCCTTGTTGGTGTGGGTTTGGTTGAACGGCGCGCCTGTCAATCAGGCGCGCCGGCTTCCATCTGTGTCAGTGATCAGCGGCCCTATGAGGCAAGCTGAACGCGTGCGAACGCTTCGCCCAATACCGGCGCGCCGTCACCCTCATAACGGCCGATGAAACCGATCTGATTGGTTTCCGCGTAGAGTTCGGCCAAACGCTGCATCTGCATGACCAAAGAATCAACGATCCAATAATGCGAGAAGTCGCCGACCATGCCGACATATTGATCGGCGGTGAACGTGTTGGGCACGAATTCAGACATATTGACCGGGAAATCCAGGAGCCTATCAGGTTCGCCGGAAATTATGGCGCGCTGCCAAATATATTGATCGTCCAGGTCTTTGATCTTGGCAATCTGCTTCACCGCGTCACGATGGAAAAGCCATTGTGCATTGCGCCAGTAACCAGCTTTTAAGCTGTATTTGGCTTCCTTCAGCCCGTCGAAGGTGATGGCGGTTGAAGTGTTGTCGGTTGAAACGTCCCGCGCTGTCGGGATGCCATCGTTGGACGCGGTGAAAAGTCCAAGCGGTTTCTGATTTCCGTCGCCGGTCAGATAGGCTTTTTCCTGCGTCACGCCGAATTTGTAAAGCATCCGGTCATTGATGATCTGTTCGACCGGCAACGCGGCGATCCGCAAGAGTTCATTGCTGACCTTGATCCGCTTGGCCATCGGATGCGGGATCATTTCGCGCTTGCCGAATGCCATGGTTGTGTCTTCGGAACCGGTTTGCAATTCCGTCGTCCAATCCGAATCTTCGGGATCGGCGTCCAGCGTCGGAATGCCGGCACTCGCGGCGGCGGCAAGCGGTGTGATCGTTGCCAGCGCGCGAATAAACAGCAAGTCGTCCATCTTCTTGATCAACATGCGAACGAATTCTTCCGGCACGACAATGAAGCCGCCTTGCGTATTGATACCGGCGGAAAGCGCGCGGAGTTCGTCGCCGTGTTCACCGGGCTGACCGCCAGAAATCCATGACCGGAATGAAGTCATGACTCGCCCTTCGGTCGATTCCGGTGCCGGCTGACCGGCGCGTTTTTCCCTTGCATGTTCGTCGGCCAATTCGGCTTCCGCCCTGGCCAGTTCAATCGTTCGTTCCTCGTCCCTGATCAGATCGTTGATGCGTTCGGATTCAGCGAACATTTCATCGAACTTGGCCGTTTCCTCGTCCGACCGCGCGCGGTTTTCCTTGGCCGCCAGGTCGATGATCGCGCGTGCATCCTCAATAAGTTTTGCCCGCTGTTCGCGGAGTTCTTTGATCGTCATGGAAATTGTCTCCACCAATGGGCAAGCACGATTGCCGCCCTCCAAAATCCCCGCGAACGGGAATCTAAATTTCTAACTCCAACAATTGCAAACGCTCGGCGGCAAAATCAAAAACCGGCGCCGGTGCAATGTCGGCTTGCCATTTTTCCAGACTTCGAATCGCAACTTGCGTTTGCTTGTATGCGGCATATGTCACCGGCGAAACGTCAAACAATTCGACTTCAAGCAATGTTCTAACTTGCTTCCCGGTGTCCGCATTGATTTCCCATTTGTCGGCCAACGTCCGAAAGCCGAATGACATTTGAGAAACATCACCGCGCTTGATCAGTTCAACAATATGTGTCGCCTGTTCCGTTTGCGGCGGCGTGATCGAAACGCGCAACCCTTTATTGTCCTGTTCCAACAAAAGCGTCTTGGACCGCGTGCGCCCCAAAACAATATCGGCGTTGTGGTTGAACAGCGCCCGCACGTCGGCGCCCATCGTTTTTGCAAAGGCGCCAGGATCGATTTTTTCCCTGAAGCCATGCAAGTCTTCCGACAGTGCATTGAACACGGCGGCATAACCGACGATCACCGGCGGCGCGTCGGGATCGTCGCCGGCGGCGCGCAATTCAACGTTGCCGCCAAAAACGTTTTGTTCGTAATTCGAATGTTCATTGGTCATCAAGTTGACTCCGGTGCTTTGTCAATTCGCTTGGCAACCGCCTGATCGATCATGTCAACCGGCACTGTTGCCCCTTGCAGATAAAAACGTTCGCCGCCGTCATAGGAATTCAAATCTTCGGCGGCGCGAATCTCGTTTGGCTTGATCGCCCCAAGATAAAATAATGCCTTATAGAGTTCGCCGCGCGATTTGGCATCGCCGCGCAAAAGCCCTTTCAGATCATAAGCAACATTAAAACCCAAACGCCGGTCGGTAGCGGAAAGCAAATATTGATTGAAGCGGCTTTCAGTTCGCCTAACCCAACGCAAGATCGTCCCGACAACGAACGCGATCCCTTCGTGTTCGATATTGGAAAACGTCGCTTTACTCAAATCGCCGATCTTGTGCGGCGGGCATAAGAAAATCCGGGCGATATCCCCGACCGAAAAGCTTTGCGTTTCGATATATTGCGCATCGACTTGCGACAAGCCGATCTGTTGCCATTCCATCCCACCGTCGAAGATCGCAATTTTGCCGACGTTGGCTGGCCCTTGGTGACGTTCTTCCCAATCGCGGCGCAACGTTGCGGCAGCTTCATCGGAAACCGGGTCTTTGGTAGCGATGGCGCCGCGCGGTTGGGCTGAATTTTGGATAAAGTTCGTTGTGTATTTTGTCGCGTCAAGCACGTTGCCAATGGTCGCTTTGTGAACGGCGATTGGCGAAAGGCTTTGCACCCCATCCAAATGAAACGGAAGCCGCAAAACTTCGTGATCGAACAACACCCTTTCCGGCAACGTCCCGGTTGGTGTCCGCTGGCGCCAATGGTAGATCGGCAAGCCGTTTTGATCTTGTGTGATTCGCATGTCGCGTTTGGCAATAATGGGAAGCGCACGAACGCTGCCATCGCCGTTCAAAATGATGCGGGCAAATGCATCACCTTGAAGAACCGTGCTTGAAATCAGGCTTTCGCGCCATTCAAAAGACGTGATGCCAGGCGCCGGTTGATCGTGAACGATCCGATAAAGCTTGTGGTCGGTTGCCTTGGAGCGATTCAAACCGTCGCGGGCGTAGACATGCAAAGGCAATTGCGCCAGCGTTTCGGAAATAAGATTAACACAAGCATAAACCGCCGTTGATCGTAGCGCGGTTTCCGCCGTGACAACGCTCGAATCACTTGCGCCGGCGAACCATGCTGCCAAAACAGGGTCGCGCGGATGCGCCGTCACTGTCGCGCGCTGTTCGTTTCTTCGTGCTAGGGACCGCAGAAATCCGGTCATTTATTTGGGCACCCCAAAGATTGAAACGCCGACCAAAATAACACCGGGACCGATTAACGCGGCGGGCGGGTAAACCATCCAAGCGCCGGCACCTATTAAAAGCAAGCCCGCAAAAAACCAAAAGTCGAGTTTGTCAATCATGCGAAGCCGCCCCTTTCAATTATTCTCTTGCTGGTAAGCTTCTTGTTTTTGCCGTCTTCCATTTCGGCCATGCCGATTGCTTCAACCAATCCGATGATCCCATCGATGCGTTCGGTCGATAGTTTCTTTGTCGGCTTGATATTGTCGGCGGCGTCGGTTTCCACCGCGACAACCCGCGCGTGTCGGTAAAGGATTGGATGGCTGCCGTGATGAATGCCGTTTGAAATAACCAACTTTTCCAACATCTTCGCGGGCGGATTCATTGAGATGAAACCTTGCCCGAAAAATTCAATCGGCAATCCTGCCTTTTGCATGTTGATCGTGGTTTGCGTTGCGTTGTGCCGATCAATCCCGATAGCTTGAATGTCGAATTTTTCCGCGTCTTCGTTGGTGTCCTTTTCAATCCAATCATAATCGATCACATCGCCTGGCGTTGCTGTTAGCGCGCCCTCACTCGCCCAACGTTTATATGGCAGCTTGTCGCGCTTGCCGTGAACTTCAAGATAAACCGCCGGCTTATAAAAACGGCAAAGCACGGTTGGCACATCAACACCATCTTGGACCGGGAAGTAATGAATCAGCGATGCCAGATCGACAACCGACGATAAATCGATTCCTGAATAGCAAAATTTCCCGGCCAGATGGCTTTCAAGTTCGCGCCAGGATATCGGCCCGCTACAATATTTCCAGCCATAGCGCCGGCCGTCGGTGTGTATGGCGTCCATTGGCAACCACCTGACCGCTTGCTCGGCCCACAAATTTAATTGGTAACAAAGAAAATCGTTCAGAAGGCGCGGCAGTTCTCGCGCTTCATGTGCCGCTTCCCGCATGGCTTCGATCTTCTTGGACTTGCCAAGATTCGGATTCGCCTTTGCCCAAACCGTTTCATCAAGCCAATCATCGTCAATTTCGGCGGCGTAAATGACAACAAGAGTGTCGGGGATATTGATCAAACCGTCGCGGATTTTGAGGCATTCTTCCCAAATTGTTTCGCCATAATCGCCCTTCTTGCCGGCGGTTGAAATCAGAAATTCCAACGGCTGGCGGCGACTCACGCTTGAGTCATGGACGTATTTGTAAAGATCGCCATTCAGCCATTCATGAATTTCATCGCCGATCAGGCCCGATGCGCTCAGGCCGTGCTTGCCCTTGGCGCGTCCCGATAGCGGTTGGAATGCCGCGTAAAGCGCCGGGCAATAAATCGATTTTTTATAGGCGATCAAATCGCGCAACAACCATTTGGACTTCGAAACCATATGGGCGGCGCGGTCGAAAACGATCTTGGCTTGAACCTCATTGCTCGCAATCGAATAAACTTCGCCGCCGGCTTCATTGTCGAATACCAACATCATTATTGCAATGCCGGCGGCCAGTTCGGATTTGCCATTCTTGCGTGCAACCCAAACATAACAGCGCCGATATCGCCGCGTGCCATCGGCGCGCTTCCAGCCAAACAACGGCCGAACGATATCGTCGGCTTCCCAAGGTTCAAGGATGAACTTTTTGCCGGCCCATTCGCCCTTTGTAAACGTCAGATATGTTGGGAAAAACTGAACGGCACGGTCGGCGGTGCTTTCATCAAACCAATATTTGCCTTGCGTCCAACACCCGCGCTTGGAATTCCAGCGGGCTTTTTTGTTGCAACCTGGCGGCCGTGGCGGCGCGTCGCTCTTGCGTTTTTTGGCCCGCGTCTTGGCGGCAATAGCATTCAATGAACCACGCCATAACCGACCGCCGACGGCGGTTCATCGCCGGCCTGGCCGTCGGCGCTCGCCGGATTGTCCGGGAATAGATCGCCTGGCGGGACTTCTGTGCGCTGAATGAACAACCGTTGGCGATCCGATGGGTTAAGGCCAAAGTGTCCTTCAGCGCGCTCGCAAGCGCGGTCTAGGCGGTCGGCTTGCATGAAGGCCGGATGCGAACGCAAATAGGTGCCGTGCGGGCTTGAACTTTTGTACCACATCCCGCTGGCGCGCATTTCCCGTTTGCATTCCAGCCAGGCCGCGAAGTTCTCGCAATATCGGCCGAACGTTTGCGCGTCGATCCGTTGCAAAAGGTTCAACTTTATCAGGTTCGGCGTCTGCGATTTCCAAACTTTTTTGGCTTCATCCGATAACCAATTCGGCATCGGAATTCCGCTATAATCCCCGTCACCCCCTACCCCTTCAGATGGGAGAAGTTGCGCCCCATCTGCCCCCTGCCCCTTGATTGCAGAAACGGGATTTTCAGCCGCCGCCTTCTTGCGATGGCCTGGGTTGCCCTTGGCCCTGACGATGGCCGCCGGCGTCGTGCGCGGCCCGCGTGCGCCCATGATCAAACCTTCCCTTGGCAAACGGCCTGGCGCCAGGCGCGGCCGGTGTGGGCATCCTGGCGCCAGGCGCCGGCCAGGCGCCCGGCACGGTCGGCCAGGTCGGCAACCGGCTTGCCTGGCGCGGTCATGAAAAAAAAAGTTCCCCAAAACTCGCGCGTAGTT
>SDBT01001614.1_pt1 | contig 40004 bp, 42 predicted proteins | sample 2277101 | NCBI WGS metagenome assembly SDBT01 (sample SAMN10404973, study PRJNA504765) | marine sediment metagenome | isolation source: marine sediment core GS10_PC15, 103 cmbsf | place: Arctic Ocean: Southern Knipovich Ridge | collected 2010 | reverse complement strand
GTTGAATTCAGACTTTTTCCCCTGAGAGAAAGAGTGTTTGTAGAGGTTAAAAATTTTAAAAAAACTCAGCTTGTTTTGAAAAACCTGTTTGGAATTAGCTGGTTTGCCAAAACTTTCTTCTTAGAAAAAGCTACTCTTAAAGACTTAAATCATTTCGTCAAAGAAAATTATAAAAAGTGGGTAAAAAAAGAAGAGAGTTTTGCTTTACGCTTAAAAAGGGGTAATTTTACTCAAAAAAGCAGGGAAAAAATAATTCAAAAAATTGCTGAGAATATTAACAGAAAGGTTAACCTTAACAATCCCCAAAAAGAAATTTTTTTAGAAGCAAGAAAACAATGCTGGTTTGTCTATTTTAAGAAACAAAAGGGGCCAGGAGGTTTACCAGTCGGTAGTCAGGGAAAAGTACTCGCTTTGATTTCTGGAGGCATAGATTCACCGGTTGCTTCTTTTCTAATGGCCAAAAGAGGGGCAGAAAATGTTTGGCTTCATTTTCATAGCTTTCCTTTAGTCTCCACTGCCAGCATGGCCAAAACACGGCAATTGGCAAAAGTTTTTATAAGTTACCAGTCAAAACTGAAAGTATATTTTATTCCCTTTTCTAAGATTCAAATAAAGATCAAAATTAGCATTCCAGGAAAATATAGAGTTTTATTTTACCGAAGAACAATGCTGAAAATCGCCCAAATAATAGCAGAAAAAGAAAATTGTCAAGCTTTGGTTACGGGCGAAAGTTTGGGCCAAGTCAGCTCGCAAACTTTACCTAATCTGATGATTACTAATGAAGTTTCAAAGATTCCCATTTTACGACCCTTGATTGGTATGGACAAAGAAGAAATTATTAATCTGGCCAAGCAAATTAAAACCTTTGAAATTTCCATTCAACCCCACGAAGATTGTTGTACTTTGTTCATTTCTAAACATCAAACCGCCGCTGGGAATATTGAAATAACCAGAAAGTTGGAAAAAGATCTAGCTTTAAGTAAACTTATGACAAAGGCAATTAAAAAAAGAGAGATTAAGGCTTTTTAACTATGAAGTCAAAAAATAAAAAAATCATTATGGGTATGTCCGGCGGCGTTGATTCTTCCATGAGTCTGGTAATTTTGAAAAACCAAGGGTGGAGGCCAATTGGAGTCTGTTTAAAACTGCCTGTTTGGAAAAACAAAAAAAATCTTTTGCGAGAAAATATCTGTTGTACCAAAGAATCTTTGAATACTGTCAGAAACGTTTGTCAAAAATTAAAAGTTCCTTATCATGTTGTTGATGTCAGAGCTGATTTTAAGAAAAAAGTAATTGATTATTTTATTTTGGAGTTTAAAAAAAACAAAACTCCTAACCCTTGTATTATTTGCAACCGTTATTTTAAATTCGCTAATCTCTTTGCATTTGCCAAAAAGAATGGTATCAAATATGTAGCCACAGGGCACTACGCGCGTACGCGCAAATTCCAAGCACCAAATTCCAAATTACAAACTTACCAATTATTAAAAGCTAAAGATAAAACAAAGGATCAAACTTATAGTCTATGCTTTCTTACCCAAGATCAACTTAAACACATTGTTTTTCCTCTAGGAAACTATACAAAAAAAGAAGTTTACGAAATTGCTAAAAAACGGGGTTTTGACTTTTTTCTTAAGAAAAAAGAAAGTCAGGATTTTTGTTTTGTGGCCGGTAAATCTTTCCCTGCTTTTTTAAAAGAAAAAGTCGGTCAAAGACCGGGAAAAATTGTGGATAGTAAAGGAAAAGTTTTAGGAAAACATCAAGGCCTACATTTTTATACTATTGGACAAAGAAAAGGACTAAGAATCGCTGATGGCCCTTGGTTTGTCAAAGATTTTGAGATTGATAAAAATATTTTAATCATTTCTAAAAAACCAGAAGAAATAACTAAAAAAAACGTTATTCTTTCACCTTTTAATTTTATTAGTAGTGTTCTGCCTAAGAAAAAGTTGAAAGTAATGGCAAAAATCCGCTATCGCCAGCCGGAAAAACCAGCTATTTTATATCCTCAAAAAGCTGGTAAATTGAAACTAATTTTTGATCAACCCCAAAAAGCAGTTACCCCAGGGCAATTTGCAGTGTTTTACAAAAATAAGGCGTGCTTGGGAGGAGGAATAATTTTATGACTAAAAAAATCACTCTATCTGTCTCAGGGATGCACTGCGCCAGTTGCGGCGTTAACATTGAAACACTTTTGAAAGAACAAAAAGGAGTGGAAAAAATTGGGGTTAATATTGCTACCAAAACTGCTCATCTTGAATATAATCCTGAAAAAATTTCTTTGAAAAAAATTAAAAAATTAATAAAAAAACTTGGGTTTGGGGCTCAAGAAGCTACCTCTTCTAAGCGTTTTGACGCAACTAAAGAAATAAAAAAGATGAAAAACACGTTTTTTGGCTCTCTTATTTTGGGCCTGCCTCTTATTTATCTTACGATGGGAAAAATGATTGGCCTTCCCCAGCCTAATATTAGTTTTAAAGCTAATATTATCGTGCAATTTTTTACCACTACCCTTATTATGATTTTTAACTCCCATATTTATATTTCTGGGATTCAAAAACTAATTCAAAGAAGACCAAATATGGATTCTTTAATAGAAACAGGTACTTTGGCAGCCTATTTTTACAGCCTAGTTATTTCTTTTCTTGTCTTTTTCCGGCCAGAAATGGAACTTGAGCCGCATCTTTATTTTGAATCAGCTGGATTTATTTTGATTTTTATCTCTTTAGGTAAATATCTAGAAGCGTTAACCAAAGGAAAAACAAGTAGTGCCATTAAAAAACTTATTGGCCTTCAACCCAAAAAAGCAACGGTGATAAGGAATGGCAAAGAAATTAAAATTTCTATTGAAAAAGTAAAGGTTGGCGATATTGTCTTAGTAAAACCAGGGGAGAAAATTCCTGTTGATGGAAAAATAATCAATGGATACTCAGCTGTTGATGAAAAAATGATTACCGGTGAAAGTATTCCTGTAGAAAAGAAAAAAGGCGATGAAGTTATTGGCGCCACTATCAACAAAACAGGAATTTTAAAATTCCAGGCTAGTAAAGTAGGTAAAGATACGACGCTGGCGGCGATTATAAAAATCGTTGAAGAAGCAATGGGTTCTAAGGCGCCGATTCAACTTTTGGCTGATAAAGTCTCTTTTTATTTTGTCCCCACTGTTATTATTATTGCTATAATAGCGGCTCTATTCTGGTTTTTGACTGGTCAATCTTTTGTCTTTGCCTTAACTGTTTTTGTTTCCGTGCTGATTATTGCCTGTCCTTGTTCTCTTGGTCTCGCTACACCAACGGCTGTAATGGTAGGTACAGGTTTAGCCGCCCAAAATGGCATTTTAATTAAAAGCAGTAAGGCTTTAGAGACAGCCCAGAAAGTAGATATAGTTATTTTTGACAAAACTGGAACCTTGACCCTCGGGGAACCCATCGTAACCGATATTATCGAAGTGTCAAAAGTCCCGTCAAATGTTTTGCAACTGGCTGCGTCCCTAGAAAAAAATTCTGAACATCCATTGGCTGGGGCAATTGTTGAAAAGGCTAAGGAGGAAAAGATTAAGCTGTTATCAGTAACTAATTTCAAAGCTGTTCCTGGGAAAGGAGCGATTGGCAAAATAAAAACTAAGAAAGTATTAATTGGTAATAAAAAGTTTATGGAGGAAAATAAAGTAGTAATTAAGAAGCTGACAATTAAGAAATTAGAGAAATTGGAAAATGAGGGAAAAACAGCCATGCTTTTTTCTTTAAATAACGAACTAATGGGAATAATAGCGGTGGCTGATACTTTGAAAGAAAATTCCAAAAAAGCAATTGAAACACTCCATAAACTGGGTAAAAAAACTGCTATCATTACTGGAGACAATAAAAGAGTTGGGGAAGCCATTGCCAAACAAGTTGGTATTAATCGAGTTTTGGCTGAAGTCCTACCTCAGGAAAAATCAGCAGAAATTAAAAAATTACAAAAACAGGGTTTTAAGGTAGCCATGGTGGGCGATGGTATTAACGATGCGCCAGCCTTGGCCCAGGCAGACTTAGGCATCGCCTTAGGCTCCGGAACTGACGTAGCTATAGAGACTGGAGAAATAGTTTTAATTAAAGATGATTTAGAAGATGTAGTTAAAGCAATTGGAATAAGTCAATATACTTTAAGAAAAATCAAGCAAAATCTTTTTTGGGCCTTTTTTTACAACAGCGTTGGTATTCCTATAGCAGCTGGAATTCTATATCATTCAACTGGATGGCTTCTTAATCCCATGGTTGCTGGAGCAGCGATGGCTTTTTCTTCTGTCAGCGTGGTTTCTAACAGTCTTTTGATGAAAAGGCATAAGATGACCGCGTGAACGCGAAGAAAGTCTGAACCGGCATAGCCTCGTCAAATATAAAAAAACAGGCTGGCGGCCATTGGCCGGGGCCGCCTGCCGATTAAAAATTCCTGTTTCCAAACTTTCAAATTCGCTGCTGCTGCGAACCGTGGACAGAGTTCACATAAAAAGTTTATAAACTTTTCAGTGTAAACGAACCTTTTTTATGATTGTTAAACAACCAGTTTTTATACCTTGCTATTCAGCTAACCAAAGTTAACCATGGCGAGCTTCTAAATATTCCAATAAGCCATGGTGTAGGTGTTCTTCCCCTTTCCAGACAACCGTGTTATATCCTTTGAGAAACTCATTAGGATTTTCTTCCCGAAAATCAATAGAACGGACTTTTTTATGTAATGCTTCACTCATGTGTCTATCAGTTCCCCCTCTAATAGTAGAAAATTTATCTCCCCATATTTCAATAAACTTTGGAGTTTTAACGTCATTTTTATTCAAACTTAACTTTGATAATATTTCTTCATTTTTAAGAGTAAGTTTTATTGCTGTTGTCTTTGAAACACCTTTAATAGCAAAATCAACAGCAAAAACTCCTCCCAATCGGGATGTAATTGGTAGCTTTGTTTTTTTAAACAACTCGTTTGATCTTTCTAGAATTGGTATGCGTAAATCATAGGCACCATTGGTTTTTGGAATACTCACTTCCAACTCACCTATCTGTTTTGTTGTTAAATCGCAGCCATTGACAACCTCAAATGTTATTTGAGGCCCGCGGTCTTCCAACATGATAGCCAGTGGGTTACCCTTTGTCTTTTTAACAAACTTAGAAACTGGCATTGTTGGATAAACTTTTAATTTAAACTCAGCAACTACCTTTTTAACCAACTTTCTCCACTTTTTCTTTTGAGCTTCCGAGACAGCTTCTTCATAAGTGCTATAGTAAGGCTTTCCATGAAGATTTCCGTTTTTATCAAATCCCCAAACTTCTGCTCCATTACAATGCCCAATCAAAATGCGACTACGCAGTGGCTTGGGAATATTATAAACAATTCTCCATAGAACACTTTTTAAACCTTGACCTGTAACAAAGAGTACTGCCTTACCTTCTTTTAAAAGAAAGATAAGCTCTCTAATCATTCCAGGCGCGGCTTTTACATACAAATCAGCAATGGTCTCATCAACGTCTGAAATTATTAGTTTTACTTGATTGTTCCACTTAATATTAGACATATTTATTGTATTTTACTCAAATTGGAGATTTTTATAAAGACTAAACTGAGCCTAAAAGGTTCGAACTACCCCACTTCGGTGGTAATTTTTAAGGCTAAAATTCTTGGTTATTTTTTTTGGTGTCCTTAGAATGTTGTGAGGAATTGATTCCAACTCGGTACAGACAAGACATGGTATCGATTATTGCCTCAGACAGAAGATTTCCTTGTTTAAAGCACTCTTGGCACGTTTGCGTAAAACGGGAGGTTACTTCTGCTTCATTGGGGTTTTTTCCCCCTCTTGCTTTAAGAGTTCTTAATTGATCTTGATTGTCAGGGGCATAATCATTAAGGCAATTTTTACAATGCGAGTCAAGTAACTGGGCAAAATCATAATCTGGCGGTATTTCTATCATTTTTACTCCTTAAAATGTTATAACACAATATTTTATATAATAGGTGTATATTGCTGCGAACCGTGGACAAAGTTCACATAAAAAGTTTATAAACTTTTCAGTGTAAACGAACCTATTTTATAGAGAATAATTTCTATCCTCAGTGTAATTTTTTTAAAAGAGTCATCCAGGAATTACGAATTTCATCCCTGCCGACTACTTCTATACTCAAGAATCCATCATAATTGATTTTATCAAGCACAAGTAATAATTTATCCAAATCCAAATCGCCTGTGCCTAACTGCATATGATCTTGGCCCTTAACAGCATCATGTAAATGTATGTTGCAAATCCTGTCACAATATTTCTCAATAACACCACATGGATCAGTACCGCTTTTAAGTAGGTGTCCAACATCAATAGTTAAGTTGGTTATTTTAGATACATTTTCAATATGTTCTAAAGTACACGGAAAGGGAATTTGTATACTCCATTTTTCTGGCAAATTTTCAACACAAACAGGCATTTTCTCGTTTATCTGCAACTCTGTAACCATATTTGCGATATTCTTCTTAACCTGTTCTTTTTCCCAAAATTTCGGCATGTAGCCTGCATGGACCGTAAACACCTCTGCGCCAATATTTAAGCCAAACTGGTAGTTTTTTTTCAATATACTTAAAGACGCACTATTGATTACCTGGTGAGGAGATAACACTGTTAAATCTAAAAAAGTCGCATGAATAATAAACCGATATTGCTTCTGAAGATTAAAAAAGAAGTTGAGTTCTTTATTACTACTTGGGGTATACTCAGGCAAAATTTCTAAATGTTCTACATCATTCAACGAATTAATAAACTCTAAGTTATCTAACCATTCTGACTGATTATCAGTGAATATATCCAAAAAAACACCTATACTGTATTTTCTCATAATGAATACCTTAGATCTGTATATTTTACTAATTGGGGTGATAAAAGAGGTAAACGATCCATAATATTTATAAATCTTATATTGCCTCTATTTTCTACTATTTCTGCTTCTTGTTCAAATTCAGTTTTTAATATTGAAGCGAATCGGCTCGGCGCCTGACTGCGTCTCAATTCTACTTTTGCTCCTGGCGAAGTAAGGCGCAGAATTGTGCCTTGCTGCTGGGCTAGGTATCCTTCACTTTCGTTTCGGACTACTTTTTCTGCCCCTAGAGAAATCCTTTTTCAGGGTTAAGGGATAGTTCCGGGGCTAGGATTCGAACCTAGATACACGACTTCAGAGGCCGCGGTCTTACCATTGGACGACCCCGGAATACAAGCTAATTTTACCATTTTCAAGGGAAAAGAAGAAGTTATTGGGAAAGTTGAGTTAGGATTTCTTTTTTTAAAACCGCGTTGAGGTTTTGCAGTTTTTCTTCAATATCTACAATATCCTCTTTGATTTCTTGTAAAAGATGGACACTGTGGGGCAGTTTGCAGTATTGATCCAAAAAGGGCCGCTGTTTTTTCTTGGGCAAACAAGACAAAATCAAATCTAAAACCCGCATGTTAGCAGTTTGATGCACCATATCCAAAAGCTCTAATTTTTCTTCTTCTTTTAAACCATAATCCTCAATCTTAAGTTTAATGTGTTCTATTTCAAAATATGGTTCCCAAAATAAGTTAGTCATTGTATTAAGGTAGTAATACTAAAAATTTAGGCGGTTTTCACCTCTCCTGTTTTTAAATTAGTTTCTACTGGACCCAAAGGAATTTTGTTTTCCGGATCATCCACAAACATCAAAAGTACTTTCCCTTTGCGCCATTCATCGTGCAAATCCAGCTCTTTCATCACCTCTGGACAAGCGCCAAATTGCTTGCCCGTCCACTGGGCCGGACCAGCATCGCCTATAACCACCACACAAGCCTGGCCGTTTTCCGGATTGATCATAATCATTTTCCGGTATTGGAAAAACTTGTAAATCTCTTCAGATCTCTCATTCCAGTCGTCAAAATACAAGGTCTGAACCACCACATAGTATTTTTCCTGTAAATAATCCTTTTCTGTCATTGATTGTTTAGAATCAGTAAAATAACCCCAGGCGCCCAATCCCGGAGCAATACCTGCTTGCAATTCCCCATCATGTTGATCCAAATCATCCCCAGGATAGCGAAACAAATGCTGTTCATAACCAGTCCAAGCATAATCATAATTAAGCTTAAAAGTATCCAGTTCCGCGTAAACATCAATGCCTAAATTTTCTTTGATAATGCGGCGAATTTCTTCGTCCTGTTCCGACGTTAACTTGCCAATATCTGCAGGTAAATGAGGCCCAAGTTTATCAGCTAAAACTTTAGTGATCTCGTCCCTAGTGACCAAACCTTCTTTGGCTCTTTCTTCAGCTGATTTGGTCAGTAAAGCTGGCTCGCCAGCCGCCTTCGCTATGGGATTAATTATTAAAGAACCAGCTAAACTAACTCCAGTTAAAAGTTGTTTGGATCGTTCCATTAAACCAGGTAAAAGAAGTTTTTTCCGGCTAATATATTTTAAAGCGCCTTGGTGTTTTTTTTGCAAATCCAAAGCCGCTTTTTTTCTCAGTTGGGAAAGATGACGGCGGGCAGTTTGAAAAGTCATAATATTTAAGCTTACTTCATCAATTCTAACGCTTTTGTGAGTCTTTTTAAAGATTCAGTTTTACCTAAAATTGCCATACTTTCAAAAACCGGCAAACCTTGCGGCCGACCCTCAATAGCCAGGTATAAATTGGCGAAAAATTCTTTTTTATGGTAATTCTCTTGACTAAATACTTTTTTGACTGTTTGATAAATTTCATCTTTGGTCCAAGATTGAATAGACTCTAGGTTATGGGTAATAGCTTGTAGCTGTTTTTTTGCTTGATCGCCTTTAAATAAATCCTTTTTATAAACTGGCGCTTTTTTAAAAAAGCCAACCAAATCCCCAGCTTCTGTTAATTTACTCATTCTCTCTTTGAGTAAAGGAATCACTGAGCTAGACAAAGATTCTTTTACAAAAGGTTTAAGTGCTTGCCCTAATTGCGGATCAGTTAATTGGCGGATATAAACCCCATTAAGATAGTCTAGTTTTTTAATGTCAAAAATCGGCCCGGCCGGAGAAATATTTTCCAGTTTAAAATATTTAACAAATTCTCCAAGAGTAAAAATATCTTTTTGCTGAGGATGAGCCCAACCCATCAGGCACAAATAATTTAAAACCGCCTGCGGTAAATAACCTTGGTCTAAATACCAAGAAGACCAGACTGGATTTTTTCTTTTGGATAGCTTGGAACGATCCGGGTTGCGCAGTAAAGGCGTGTGGCAATAAATGGGTAAGTCCCAACCCAGAGCCTTAAAAAGCAAGATATGTTTGGGAGTAGAAGAAATCCACTCTTCTCCTCTGATAATGTGGCTGATTTTCATTAGGTGATCATCCACTACCACAGCCAAATGATAAGTTGGATAACCATCGGACTTTAAAAGCACCTGGTCATCAATATCTTTGCTGGGAAAACTGATCTTGCCCCGAATAAGATCATTAAACTCAATTTGCTGGTTTTCGGGGATTTTCAGGCGAATCACAAATTTTTTAGCCGCCGCCATTTGCTTTTTTACTGCCGCTTGTCTGCTTAAACAAAAGCGATCATACTTGGGTAATTGCTTTTTTGCTTGCTGCTGTTTTCTTAAATCTGCTAAGCGTTGGGGGGTGCAAGTGCAATAATAGGCTTGGCCTTTTTTAACTAATTCCTGGGCATACTTTTGATATAAAGCTAATCTTTCTGATTGGCGGTAAGGACTATATGGCCCTTTTTTATCCGGACCCTCATCATAATCCAAACCATAATTTTTCAAAGTTTGCAAAATCCTTTTTTCTGAACCAGCCACTAAACGGCTCTGGTCCGTATCTTCAATGCGGACAATAAACTGACCTTTGTTCTGCCGAGCAAAAGCCCAGTTAACTAAGGCAGTATAGAGATTTCCAATATGCAAATCTTGGCCAGTGGGCGAAGGAGCAATCCTGACTCTAATTGACATGCTTGAATTTTAACAAATTTTCAGGGTATACTCAAAGAAACAGTGAACCACGTCGGGTTCACCGTAAATAACATGCCCAGCTTAACTAAAATTGCCCAATACACCAAAAAATCGATTAAATATGGATCAATAGGGATTTTGGTGATTATCATCCTCAAACTGGGTTTCGATATTTTCATTGATTATTGGGAAAAAGCTCATCCTAAACCACCGCCCCCGCCAACTGTTAGTTTTAATAAACTACCGGCTTTAAACTTCCCCCCCACAGAACAAACGTTTGAAGTGGAATATCAGCTGGAAACTAGCACCGGAGAACTGCCAGATTTAGGCACTCAAAGTAAAGTCTTTTTGAGTTTTTATAAACGCCCTAGTCTTTTAGCGCAAGAAAAGGCTAAAAATGAAGCGGCTAAACTGGGTTTTATGGATAAGTCTAAGGTTATTACTGAAGAAGATTTGCGCTGGGATAAACAAACTCAAGTTAATCAAACTTTAGAAATGAATATTTACTCGGGCGCTTTTTCTTTTTATTTTGATTGGCAAAGCCATAAAGAAGAAATTTTGGCGGCTGAGCCACCGGAAAGCCAAGAAGCTGTTAATCAAACCAAAAACTTTTTAAAAAGAATTGAACGCTTGGAAAAAGATTTGGAACAAGGCCGGTTTGAAACAGAGTATGAGCAAATTAAAGGTTTGAAACTCTCTCCTGCTTTAAGCTTATCAGAAGCTAATGTTACCCGAGTCAATATCTTTCGCCAAAATATTGATGAAACACCAGTGGTCACCGCTGATCCGCAAAAAGGAATTGTCTCTTTGCTTTTTTCCGGTATTGCCAGCATTAATCAGAAAATCATGGAAGCTGATTTTAACTATTTCCCTGTCAATTTGGAAAAAATCGCTACTTATCCTATTAAAACCAGTGCTCACTCCTGGGAAGAATTAAAAACAGGCCAGGCTTTTATCAGCCGCTGGCTGCCTTTGGAGAAAAATAAAAAACAGGTCATCATCCGCAAAATTTATCTAGCTTTTTACGATACCTGGGAGCCGCAAGACTATTTACAACCGGTTTTTGTTTTCGAAGGTGATGATCAATTCCAGGCGCTGCTGCCAGCAATCACTCCTGAATGGGTTGCCAGTGGTGATGAGCAAACACCCAATCAATAATTTTTTGGGTTTCTGAAAAACGATCCTGACTGCCCAAAATAACACTTAAAACCTGTTGATTGTTTCTTTCAACTAAAGCTACTAAACATTCACCCGCACTAGTAGTCCAACCAGTTTTAATGCCTTTTAATCCTGCTACTTTACCCAAAAGTTCGTTCACATTCGTAAGTAGATGTTTTTTGACTCCAGTCACATCAGTGACGGTGATTTCTGGAGTCGCTACCAGTTGGGAAACCAAGGGATTTTTAATCAGCTCACCAGCCAAAACTGCCAGGTCATGAACGGTACTAAAATGGTCCAGCTCATCAATACCCGCCGGGTTTTTAAAGCTAGTGGCATCCAGATTTAAATCCTGGGCTTTTTGATTCATGGCTTGTACAAAAGCGTTAAGGCCACCAGGATAATTTTGAGCTAAAGCCCAGGCCGCGTCGTTTCCTGATTGGACTAAAAGCCCTGCTAAAAGATTTTCCATGGTGATTTGCTCCCCTGGCACTAAATTCATTAAGCGGCCGGTTTTAAAAGGCTTGTTAATAGTTAAAACTTGCTGGGGATGATAATAGTCTAAAACCACTAAAGCAGTCATCATTTTGGTAGTGGAAGCGGGCGCTAATTTAAAATCCGGATTTTTTTGGAAAATAATGGCCCGAGAATCTAAATCAATCACCAAAATTGACTCGGCAGTTAACTGGGGCGCCGGCTGACCCGTAATATTCACCGGGTACAAACCCGGCCGAGGCAAATTAAGATCAAATGATCTTAATAAGGGCGCTTTGGCCTCAGTTTTAAAATCAAAAAAGGAAAATTTACCGGGCAATAAACAAAAAAGCAAACCTGTCAGAAAGAAGTTGAAAAATCTTTGTTTGTCTTGTTTAAGAAAAGAAAAGAAATCTTTTATTTGTGTTTCCACTCTATTTTTTGGCTTTATTTTTTTGACTCAAACGAATATCAATTCTAGTCATATCCCGGGGAAATAAAGTGGCTTGACGCACATTTTCCAGACCTAAAATGTTTTGGGTAATTCTTTCTAAACCTAAACAAAAACCGCCTTCAGCTGGCATACCGTATTTAAAAGCCTGTAAATAAGGATTGGCAAAGTCCTTGGGATCACAGCCCCATTTTTTAATGTTTTTGACCAGTTGTTGATAATCATTAATCCTCTGACCGCCGGTAATCCATTCTACTCCCCGGCCAAGCAAGTCAAAACTGAGAGTAGATTTAGGATCCTGCGGATCAGGATAAGTATACATCGGTCTTTTAGCCGTGGGGTAATGAGTAATAAACACCAGCTCGCTCCCCTTTTCTTCCAACGCCCAACGGCCAATTTCCCGCTCATCTTCCGGATCTAAATCCGGCTCTTGACGATGATCTCTTTTGGTCCGCTGGTAAATAATCTTTAAAGCTTCTTCAAGTTTTAAACGCGGAGTTTTAGCCGCGGTTTGCGGTAAAGCCACCTGAAAATTTTTCAGCTGAAAAGAACACTGTTGTTTTATGGCTTTAAACATTTCTTTGACCACCAGCTCTGCCATGTCCATAATTTCCGACCAATCATTAATAAAACCCATTTCCGCATCTAAACCCACGTATTCAGTCATATGTCTGGTCGTAACTGAAGGCTCTGCCCGGTAAGCATGACTGGCGGTAAAAACCCGCTCAAAAATACCGACCATAATCTGCTTGTAAAACTGGGGGCTTTGGGCCAAAAAAGCTTGCCGGTCAAAATAGGAAACCGGAAAAACTTCACTGCCGCCTTCGGTGGCCGTAGCTACTAACGTCGGCACACTAATCTCTGTAAATCCTTGATTTTTTAAAGTTTTTCTAAAAGTTTGTAAAATTACTTCTTGGATTTGAAAAATGGCTAAAACTTGAGGATGCCTGAGGGTTAAAGAACGGTAATCCAGTAAAGTGGGTAATTCTAAGTTGAGTTTGGGCCCACCCATGTCAAAGGGTAATTCGGCGGCTTTCACTAAAAGATTAATTTTTTTAGCCTCCAACTCCACCGTGCCAGTTTCCAAATCCTCATTGACCATATTGGCTGGTCTTTTTTTAACCAGACCCTCTATCTCCACCACATTCTGTAAACTCAAATCACTAGCCATATTTTGACAAACAATCTGAAGAATACCGCTGCGATCACGCAGATCAATAAAAGTCAGCTTGCCGTGGTCACGGCGGCGGTTAACCCAGCCTTTGAGTAAAACAGTCTGTCCAACCTTTTTTAAAGTTTCCTGAATCAGTGTTCTTGTCATACTTTTTATTTTATCTTTTCTCCATTCTCTTGACAAGGGGAAGTGGGAAACATATAATAAAAAACCAGTTATGTTCAAATTAAACAGTTATCATTCCCAGCTTACAATTCAAACCAAGGGTATTTTTAGCCGCATCCTACTGTTGTATTCCAGAAAATGGTCCTGGTGCGTTTAGTATTCCTTGCACTATCCTTGCATACACAGAAGAAGAAATGGGCTGACAACCTCCTGGGATAAAAAAAATATTTTCTTATAAAACTAAACAAGTAAAAGACCCTTTTATTTTTGTGTATTTAGTAAGCCCTGTTTGGACTCAAGGGAATGCTGATCGATTAGGAGGACTTTTGATCAGGCGTGATGAAAAAATATTTATTCCGCATAAAGGACCAGGTCGCAGAAGTATTGAAAATGCTATTGCAAAATTGCAACAATCTCAAGATTTACCTCCTAGTTCTCTCTTAGAAAGAAGACGAAGTAATCAGGCATTGCGTGAACGTTATTCTAATGGAAGACTTATCCGTTAATAATCACTTTCTATTCTTATATCCTTAACTTTTAATTCCAAATTAGTATTGCCATTCCATTCATTTTTTTCCAAAGTGTAGCAAATATCAATCAAATCGTCTGATTTGATCTCCCCAGCGAAGTGACCCAAGCTAAAAGCAATAGCCTCAAAACCGACTAATTTTAATTTCAAATGTTTTTGTTCCCGCCCCACTGCCCGCACTTGTAAAACTTTGACTTGACGAGTAATAAAAGTGGGTCGAGGATTAGCTAAACCAAAAGGAGCAAACTTTTCTATTTGCTCATGCAAATCCCAGTTAATGTCTGCCAGACTAATTTCTAAATCAGCCCGCAAAACCGGTTTTAATAAATTAGCTGGCAGCTGTTTTTGAGCGGCTTTTTCTAATTTTTGCCTCAGCGCTTTCAGTTGGCTGGTTTTGACGGTAAAACCAGCGGCCATAGGATGACCGCCTAAATCTTCAAAATCCTCTTCAAACTGACGCAAAAACTTAATCATATCAAAACCCTTAACTGAACGGATGGAACTTTTGGAAAATTCCTCTCCCTGGCTAATCACAATCGCTGGCCGGTAAAATTCTTCCACTAATTTACCCGCCACTAAACCAATCACTCCTGGATTGTAAGTTTTATCACTAATAAAAATGAGTTTTTCTTTGGAAGACGTTTTAAACTTTTTTCTGGCGCTGCTAAAAGTCTCTTGGGTCAACTGCTGGCGCTGCTTATTAATAGAATTAAGCTTAAAGGCCAAGTTGCAAGCATGCTCTTCTTTTTGAGTACACAAAAGCCGCAAAGACTCTAAGGCTTCTTCCAACCTCCCCATAGCATTTAAACGCGGACCTAGAATATAGCCAATGTGATAAGACTCTATTATCTTTTGGTCAATGACTGCTTGCTGACACAAAGCCCTAATCCCTGGCCTTTGGCTTTGCTGTAACTCTTGAAGACCAAATTTAACCAGGCTCCGGTTGGCAGCTAACATGGGCATCATATCAGTAATCGTGCCAATACAAGCTAATTCCAAAGAACTGGAGGCTTTAAAACCTTTTAGATTTTTATGAAAAGCTAAATAAATTTCTTTGGCTAAAAACCAGGAGACCCCGGATCCAGAAACCTGGGTGGAATGAATAATTGCCAAAACTGCCGGCAATTTCTTGGCCATCTGGTGATGATCAGTAATAATAACTTCAATGCCTTTTTTCTGGGCATATTTGACTCCATCATAAGCCACAATACCATTATCCACCGTAATAATTAAAGAAACTTTTTTATCTTTTAAAATAGTGTCAATGCCTTTTTGATTTAAACCATAACCATGTTCTTTCCGTTGGGGAATAAAAGGCAAAGTTTTGGCGCCTAAGCGATGCAAGGTTTCCCATAAAATAGCCGTGGCACAAATCCCGTCCGCATCATAATCACCATAGACAATAATCTGTTCTTTTTGCTTGATAGCTTTTTTAATCCGCTTAATCGCCTGGGTAATTGCTGCTTTTTTAATCCCTAAAGCTTCTGGTTTTAAAGCATAAGGATCAGCAGGATGGAGAAATTCCTCCACCTGTTTTTTACCCTTAAGACCTCTGTTTTGCAAAAGGGTCTTAATGATCTGATCTACTTGAAGCGGACCTTGAAGCTGACTAATTGTTTCCCATTTTTTTATCATACTAGTATAATAGTACTATAACATATGACGTTTAAAATTCCTGTTTTAGTCATCAAAGTATTACAAACCCTAGAAAAAAAAGGCTTTGAAGCTTATGTGGTGGGCGGGGCTATCCGCGATCTTTTGATGAAAAAAGCCACTTATGATTGGGACTTTACCACTAGCGCTAAACCTGAACAAATCCAAAAAATATTTCCCGAAAGCTTTTACGACAACAAATTTGGTACGGTAGGCATTACGGTTGAGGAATTAAATCAACAATTCAAACTCAAACTGAGCAAAAAAGATTTGGCCAATATTGATCCGGAAAGGCCTTTTGAAATCACTACTTTCCGCACTGAAACCAGCTATTCTGACGCTCGTCATCCAGATGAAGTTAAGTGGGGCAAGAATTTAAAAGAAGATTTAGAACGCCGAGATTTTACGATAAATGCCATGGCATTACAAAGGCAAAAATCAAAATCGGCCTTGGGTCGAAAAAATCACGATGACAAATTAAAATTTAAAATTATTGATTATTACAACGGACGCGAGGATATAAAAAACAAAATTATTAAAACTGTCGGTGAGGCAGGTAAAAGATTTGGCGAGGACGGACTGCGGATGATGCGGGCTATCCGCATTGCCAGCGAGCTGGGGTTTTTGATTGAAGAAAAAACTTTGAAAGCGATTAATAAAAATTCTCCTTTAATTGATCAAATTAGTATGGAAAGAGTCCGGGACGAACTATGCAAAATCTTAAAATCGGATTTTCCGGCCGACGGAATTAAACTCTTGTATAACTCTGACCTGTTGCAATACATCATCCCCGAGCTTTTGGAAACTCGCGGGGTAGAACAAGCCGGCCATCATACTAAAGATGTTTGGAACCACAGTTTGGATTCTTTGGCTGGCTGTCCAGCTAAAGATGCCATCATTAGGTTGGCTACTTTGCTTCATGACATCGGTAAACCCATCGCTCAAAGAATTAAACAGGGCAAGATCACTTTTTATGGCCATGAAGTAGTGGGCGCCAGAATGGTAAAAAAAATTGCGGAGCGGCTCAAATTTTCCAAAAAAGACAAAGAACTTTTGTGGCTTTTGGTCCGCTACCACATGTTCGCTTATGACTCTAAAATGACTGATAAAGCTATCCGCCGCTTTATCCAAAGAATAGGTAAGGAAAATATTAATAAAATGATGATGTTGCGCATTGGTGACCGTAAGGGCGGCGGCAGTAAAGCTACTTCTTGGAGACTAAGAGAACTCCAAAAAAGAGTAGGCCAACTTATGTACCAACCTTTACAAATAAAGGATCTCAAGGTTAATGGCCATGATGTCATGAAAATCCTCAAGATCAAGTCTGGACCCAAAGTGGGCAAAATCCTAGCTAAACTTTTTGATCAAGTGATGGAAGATCCGGAAAAAAATAAAAGGGAATATTTGTTAAAACAGGTGAAAAATTAGCAAGTTAATTAGGTTGTTTTTTTTCTTTTTTAATTTCTTCCCAAACAATTAACAAAGGGGTGGCAATAAAGGTAGAAGAATAGGTACCGGAGATGGTGCCGATGAGCAAGGCTAAAGTAAACCAACGAATAGTCTGGCCGCCCAAAAAAAACAGACACAAAAGCATAAGAATAATAGTCAGGGAATTGTTAATGGAACGGGACAAAGTGCCGACTACGGCTTGATCTACCAGTTTGGCAAAATCACTACCAGGATTTTGCCGGCTTAACTGGCGGATCTGGTCATAAACCACCACTGTATCATGGACGGACAAAGACAAAATAGTTAAAACTGCCGTCACAAACAAAGTGTCTATCTCTACGTTTAAATAATGACCCAAGATAGCAAAGCTGCCCAGCAAGATAATCGTATCATGGAACATAGCTAAAATAGCGCAAATGCCGTATTTCTTGTCTTTAAACCGCCAGGCTACGTATAAAAGGATAAAACTAGCGGCCAAAACAATAGCCATTAAAGTTTTTTTGACCAGCTCCCTGCCAATACTCGGACCCAAAGTCTCAAATCTAGTTTCTTCAATGTCTCCAAATTCATTACTTAAATTCGCCAGTAGGGCATTTTTTTGCTCCTCATTTATTTCTTCCATCTTAAGCATATAACTACCGTCAGTTAATTCTTGAACTGATTGCAATTTTAACGCTTGATCTTGAAAGGTTTCTTCAATTTTTAATTTTGCATTACAATTTTGTATTTTGCATTTTGCATTTTTAATTTCCAGTATGCTGCCACCGGTAAAATCAATTGACGGCTTCAATTTCCAAAAAACAAGAGCGTAAATTGCCGGCACTAAAAACAAAGCGGAGATAAGAAAATATAGTTTTTTGTATTGCATTAATTTCATAATTTTAATTTAAAATCAATTTGTAATGATTTAATGTTTAATAAATTAGTAAATAAAAATTCAATAAAAATTAAGAATTAAGAATTTGTTTTTCCTCTATAAAACATCCTAATCAATGTTCTGGTCGCCACAATGCCGGTAAATAAACTGACTCCAATACCCAAAGCTAAAGTCAGGGCAAAGCCGCGAATCATGCCCGAGGTATTTAAAAATGACCAATCAAAAGGATTAAATAAAACAAAGCAGGTAATCAAAGTGCAAACATTAGCGTCTTTAATCGAATCCCAGGCTTTACCAAAGGCTATCTCCATAGAACTTAACAAAGGCCGGCCTGATTTTTTTTCTTCTTTAAAACGTTCAAAAATCAAAATATTAGCGTCTACTGCCATCCCCACAGACAGTAAAAAGCCGGCAATGCCCGGCAAGGTCAAAGTTACCGGAATCAGTTTGTACAAAGCTAAAGTAACAAGAGCGTAAATTACCAGCCCGAGGCTGGCTAAAAAACCTAAAAAACCATACAAAATTATCATAAAAACAATCACGAGACCCAAACCAATCAGTCCGGCGCGCACGCTTTGCGCCACTGATTCATTTCCTAAAGTAGCCCCAATGGTTTTTTGCTCCACAATTTTAATAGGCAAAGGCAAAGCGCCGGCATTAAGTTGAATAGCTAATTTTTTGGCCGTTTTCAAATCAAAGTTGCCGGAAATCACTGCTTGGCCATTCAAAATCGGCTCATTGACCGTAGGCGCGGTCACCGGCACATCGTCAAGGAAAATAGCCACTTGAAAACCTACATTAGCCTTAGTAATCTCGGCAAATTTTTTCACTCCCTCTGCGTCAAATTGCAAGGCAATAATGGGCTCTCCTGTTTGCTGGTGGAACTGGACTTGGGCTTTTTGCAATTCTTTGCCGGTTAAACCAGTGGGGGTAAAATCAAAAAGCATCATTTCCGCTGAAGGACTAGCTTTTTTTTCTTTACTTAACTCCCGAAAATCCAATTGAGCAGTCTGACCAATTAAATCTAAAGCTTGAGATAAATTTTGAATCCCGGGCAATTCCACAATAATCCGGAATTTGTCCTCAAATTTGGAAGTTTGGATCACCGGTTCTGCCACCCCATAAAGATCTACCCGGCGGCTAATCACTTCTTTAACTGACTGCAAAGCAGTTTCCTTATTAGCGCTATCAATCCCACTCATATCTGCTTCTAAAACCAGGTGGGCGCCACCCTGAAGATCAAGCCCTTTTTTAATAGGAATGTCCTTGAGTTTAAAAAACCGGGGAAAATCAATCACTACTGCCCCTAAAGTCACCAGCAAAATAAATAAAAACAGAGAAAATAGTCTTTTATTTCTCACTTTTTTACCTTTTTAGACGAAGACTTTAAAATATCTGAGGCAATTAAAAGCTGCTGAATACCGGAAAAATGATAAATTATTTGATTTTTGTGAGCTACTTTTTCAACTTCCACGCTATCACCGGGCCGAATTCCTACTGCCTTAACAAAGTCGGCAGGCACAGTTACTCCTAGGCTATTGCCTATTTTCATTACTTTTTGCCGCATCTTCATCTCCACCTGCAACTAATTCTTCTTCATCTCCGATTAACATTACTCGGCTACCCAGTAAAATACTGTGAATAAAGGGATCTCTTCTTTTCTTACGAAAATCAAATTCTTGTTTAGTCATGACCGTATAATTCACCTCTGTTTTTAACTTGGACTCAAAAGCACGCACCACTGAGGCCAATTGAGGTAAAACCACTTCACCGACGACTAAAAGATCTACCTGGTTGCTTTTGGGCTCTTTGACCCGGACAAAGCGGCCGGAAAGCATGATAAATTTAATCCGGCCGATTTTGTTTTTGTCTTTGATCAACTGTTCTCCCAAACCACTGGTTTTGGCCACCAAACACATCAGCTCATCATAAAAAAGGTAGGATTTTTTGAAATTATAATAAACCCGATTGGCTCGAGGTTCCCGAGTGACCATGCCTCGCGACTCCATCCGGCCCAATTCCCGCCGGACAGCATTAATTTCCTCACCCGTACTCCGAACTAATTGGCGGACATAAAAAATCTCCTCAGGCTGAGCAAAAAAAATCTGAAACAGCTTGGCCCTGACTTTAGAAACAAATAAGTCTTGGAGCGATGCCATAAATAAACTTCCTCTTTTCGGGGCAGTCAATTCGTTTTTAAAATCTTACTTAATACTTAACCTCATTGTCTTTGGGTAAAACTTCAATCCAAATTTTACCGCGGACAAATTCTATTTCTTTGCCTTTATCATTATAAAATTGGGTCCGGCCCACCCTAGATTCCTTACTCCATTCGCCTTTGATCGCCTGGCCGTTTTGGAAAATTAAAGCTTTACCCTCATCAATGGTGCCATACAAAAGATGGACATTACCCGGATAACCATCATTGGCTAACGACTCTTTTGTAAATTGGATAACTAGGTTTTTGGCGGTCAGCTGAGTATCTTTGTTAAGGTCCATATGGATCTGGCCGCCATTAGATCTTTTATAAATATTGCTGGCCTTGTCATATTCCCAAACAACAGAATAGTCGCCATAATCATCCCAAAAATCAAAGTTGACTTTGGCCGTGGAACCCCGATCAGCTTCAGCCGCTTCATCTTTAAAACTCCAGGAAACAAAATCAGCATCCCAGGTTTCGCCTTCTGGGTCTTTGTTGGTCCAGTCTCTTTTTGCCGCCACCTCCCAAAGTCTTTCCGTAGTGGAATACATTGTGTGTTCCGTGGCTACAGTGTGACCAATCCTCTCATAATCACGCCAGAAAGCTGGATAACCAATGGAAAACTGATTGAGGTCATTTTCCCCTTCCCAGCCATAATCACCAATCTGGCCTAAAGCATCGGCTTTAGCTCCATTTAAACAACCATCGCCGGTTTGTGGGTCGCAATGAGCGCCGCCTACATGAGCATATAAAGCCGGCCCATATTCAGAAACCCAATCAACAAAATAAGTCCGGGCGCTTCTGACAGGCCCTATAATTTCTTCCTGAGCCATAGCGTCGCAAAAAAAGACAATCCCAAAACGGGTAATGCCGCCCTCGGCCACTGTTTCATAGATAATGTCTGCCTCCTGCAGGCCTGATTGAGGCCGGGCTTCCTGATGATTTTCCACCATTACAAACAATGGCCTTTTTTCAGACCAGCGTTCTTTTTCCGCCTCAGTAAACATTTTACCATTGAGCGGACATTCCGCTGTCTTGGGGCCGGAAATATCCACTAAAAGTTCGCCGCCGACTGCCGTCAGATCACCACCATCTCCCCCAGGGCTTTTAAACCCACCTGTTCCAATCTTGTCAAAAACGGCAAAAGAAATACCTGTTGATAAAAGATAAATACCTAAAAAGGCCAAAATTTTAAAAAGGAGGGTAGATTTATTTTGCTTCATTTTAATTTTTTCCCTTCTTTGCTTTTTTAATTGTTTTTTCTTCTTCTAAAGAAAGCTCTAAATCTTTCGGCTTACCGTTCTTAACCAGTTTACCATATAAACGGGTTTGGCCGCGACTGTGCAATGAAGACAGCACAATACCTGAATCTTCACCATCTAACAAACTCAGACAAAAGCTTTGATCGCCGCCAGTATCAGAAAAAGGGTTAAAACGCAAAAACCCGGTTTTTTGAAAATGGCGCAGGCTTTGCTTTTCCGACTTGATAAAATCCTCCTCTAATTGACCTAACTGTTTACCTTGTCTATCCACCTTGTTTAAAATCTCTTCTAAAATAGCTTTAAGGTCGCCTTTTTTAACCCGGGAAATTAAAAACCGGTAATGCCGGACTGCGCGCAGTAAAATAAAGGTTAGGATAACTAACCATGCTGCTAAAACTAATAGAATTACTGGTGATTGAACCAGCTGATTGAGTAACATTGTTGTTCACCTAATTTTAAATAGGTTGTGGGTACTTGTCAATAGATCAAGGTAATAACTTTCCATCTTGAAGTATGATTTTTCCGTCAATAATCACCTTACTCCCTTTTTTTCTCATGTCTTTGACTAAATCCCAATGAATAGCAGACTTGTTAATGCCTCCGCCTTCTTTTCCCTCAAAAGCATTGCCCAAAGCCAGGTGGATAGTGCCGCCGATTTTTTCATCAAACAAAGTGTTGAGCATAAAACGCTTGATGCCATAATTAGCACCCAAAGCAAACTCACCCGGCCGACTGGCACCAGCATCAGTAGCCAGAGTTTTCTTAAGATACTCTTGGTTGTAAGAAGCAGAGGCTTTGACTACTTTACCTTTTTCAAACCTTAAACTAATATCTCTTACTTCTTTACCAAATCTGAGACTGGGAAAATCAAAATAAATCTGGCCGTTCATGGTGCCATCCAAGGGCGCACTATAAACTTCTCCGTCCGGCATATTATATTTACCATCGCAAACTTTAGCCCATCTAGCTTTTAAAGAAAAAACAAGGTGGGTTTTTTTACCCACGACCTCTACTTTTTGGGCATTGTCCATGGCTTTTTTAACTTGACCCAGTTTACGGCCAATTTTAGCCCAATCCTGCAGGCAAGAAGTAAAATAAAAATCTTCCAGCTCGTCCAGGCTCATTTGGGCAGTTTGGGCCATGGATTGGGTAGGATAATAAGTCATTACCCAGGGTTTTTTTAAGATTTTGTCCAATACCATTCTAACTGCTTTTTGCCTGACTAAAAGTTTTTCTACGGCCACATTGCTTAGCGCCCGCTCATTTAAAGCCGCCCGAAGACGAATGAATTTATCAGCCCAATCTACCATAAAATCAAAAACTTCGGGTTTGGCAGTCAGCTGTTTTTGGTTGGCATTTTTGTAAAAAAAGTAGGACAAATCTTCGGTACCCAAAAGTAAATAAGGATAAGCACCTTTAAGCAGGCAAAGTTTGTAAATCTCATGAACCAAAGCTAAACCAGCGGGATCAGTAGCTTCCACCAAAACCTTTTCTCCTTTTTGCACCCCCACCGAATAGTTAACTAGAACCTGAGCCAGTTTTTTGTTTCTGGGATCAATCATGAAATTTAGTATATCATATTATTAATTAAAATATGTCCAAAACCTGCCCAAAAACCAGCAGTGGTCAAATTGTTTCTCAATTTGTCTTCCAAGGTAAGTTAATCTGTTATTTTACTTTTAGAAACAATCTTCATCTTGGTTTTTGGCATCAAAACGGCCAGTAGAGAATTGTAAAAAAACCGGTTTTTCAAACTGCGACGCCATCGTCATCAAAGACACTTTATTTGTTTATTATGGCGGTGCTGATTGATTTTTGGGAGTCGCCTTTATCAGCCTTTCTCATCTTCTTATTTCTTTAGATTAAATTACTACTTGACAGCCGGTGAACAACTGTTTACTATGAAACTATGTTAGACAAAAGATTAAGTCAAGTTAAAGGCTTTTACAAAAATTTCCGCCGGCTGCCCTCTTATGCAGAAATGCTTAAACTTTTTGATCTGGCTTCTAAAAACTCCATTTATAAAATTGTTCAACCCTGGCTGGAAAATGGTTTTCTGGAAAAAGCCAACCGTAAATTAGCACCCACCAAAAAATTTTTACAGCTGCCGCTTTTGGGTTTGGTTAAAGCTGGTTTTCCCCAGGCGGCTGATCAAGTAGTAGATTTTATGTCCTTAAATGACTTTTTAGTTGATAAACCCCAAGAAACTTTTTTACTTAAAGTTTCCGGCGATTCACTTAAAGACATTGGTATTTTTGAAGATGACCTTGTGGTGATTGAAAAAAAACAAAACGCTTTGCCGGGTGAAATTGTATTGGCCTTTTTGGACAGTGAATGGACTTTAAAAATTTTTCAAAAAAAAGGCCGAAAAATTTTTTTACAAGCGGCTAATAAAAAATATCCCTCTTTTTACCCTAAACAAAATTTACAAATTTTTGGGGTCGTTAAGGGGGTAGTCAGAAGAATTTAATGCGCAAAAAGTTGGCCATTTTATTGGCTTTTTCAGTATTTGGGCTGAGTATATTTTTGTCCTCGCCCAAAAGGCGCTACCACACTTTTCCCCAGGCTTTAATTGCTTTGCAAAGAGCAGGCGCTTTTTCTCCCGGCGCCAAAAAAACCATTATCCCCATAGAAAGTGAAAAGCTGGTTTTGGGAATACAAGAACTGGAAGATGTGACGGATTGCCAAAATTACCTTGAGTCTTGGCTCGCACAACAACCTGGCGAATGGGGCGTAGTAGTTAAGGATCTTGTCCATCAGGAAAAATTTTCCTTTAACTCCCACCAAACATTCCACGCGGCTTCGGTGATGAAACTGGTAACAGCAGTCACTGTTTTTGATTGGATGGAAGAAAATCGGGCTGAACTTGATTTTTGGGTTAAAGGACAAACTCTAAGACAAAGACTAACTTTGCTGATTAACCAAAGCAATAATTACCAATGGGCTGATTTAAATACTTTAGTAACACTAAAAAAAGAACAGGAACTTCTTAAAGCTAATGGTTTAGATACTGCTGATATTTATACCAATACCATGAGCGCTGAAGATGTCTTTTTACTTTTAAATAAAATCTATCAAGGTTTGCTTTTAAACCCTAAACGCCGGGATTTTCTTTTGCAAACCATGCAAAATACCATTAATGAAAGCCGCATCCCTGCCGGCATCCCCGATGACATCCCTGTAGCTCACAAATACGGCAGTTGGCAGAACAACATACATGATGCTGGTTTTGTCTTGACTGAAAATCCGTATCTTATAGTGGTCATGACCCACAATGTCCCGGCAGCAGAGGCAAAAATAGCTCGGTTATCCCATTTGGTTTATCAAATGTTTGAACAAAATAAATGCTGGCTAAACAAAAAAAATTAAAAAATATTTTTTTACCTTATGTAAACGCTGCTGAAGCTGGAGGAATTTTAAATCTAAAACTATACCGAAGACAAATCCGTACTTGGTTGTCCCCTTTCAACCAACCGTCCTATTAAATCAGAGAGTTCCATTACGTTTGAACGAAGAGAAGGGGGTTCACTTGTTATACTTAAACTTTGAGCAGTCGATGCAATTAATACCGCCCTTACTTGTCTATCACTATATTCAGCCAAAATCTCTCTTAAACCTGAACATCTTTTATCTAAACTGAAAGCTAAATCTACGTTCTCTATTTGTCCTCCTTTAGCCCCCCCTATATGACCCATCTTATATGTTGTTCCTTCAGGTTGTTTTGAAGCCACTATCATTGCCGCTACTTCCCTTGGCTCCAAATGTCTTAAAGTAATCGTAACAGCAGAACTGTTTAATTCTCCTAGTGGTGCTTGTAGACTTTCATGTCTTTTTAAAGTATTTGGAAGAAGTTCTTTTTTAAACCTTTCAAAAGGACTAAGTGCTTTTGTTACATCTGGTTCTCCAGATTTATTCAAAACTAGACTTTCAGCAATGCCTAAAGCCCTATTAGCAAATACCGGCTCAGTTTCTTTTTGTACCATTATATTAATAATAAACTAACGAATAACAGTTAATATTGAATATAGTATATAAAATTCTTACTGTCAAATACCCCGTGGAAAGTTAATCTTCACTCTTCCCTTGTAAACCAAAACCTCTTTTATCAAACCTTGTAATATTTTCTTCCTAATCTCAATCGAAGCCTTGTCAAAATTCTTCTAAAATTTTTTAAAAATTGTATCTTCTAAAATTTCTAATATAATAGAATTATGCTTTCAAAAGTAATTTCCGGCGCCACCATTGGTCTTAATTCAGTTTTGGTAGAAGTGGAAGTTGATATTACAAAAAAGAGTCTACCTACTTTTAAAATCGTCGGTTTACCTGGCAAAGAAATAGAAGAAGCCAAAGAACGAGTCCGCTCTGCCATTAAAAATTCCGGTCTGGAATTCCCCCGTTATAAAATCACCATTAATTTGACTCCAGCGGATCTGCCTAAAAAAGGACCAGCTTATGATCTACCCATTGCCTTGGGGATTTTACTGGCAGATGGCAAGATTAAAGCTGATCTTTCTACTGCCTTCGTCTTGGGAGAACTGTCTTTGGACGGATCTTTACGCCACACTAATGGAGTTTTACCTCTGGCTTTGCTGGCTAAACAAAAAAAACTAAAAAATATTTTTTTACCTTATGTAAACGCTGCTGAAGCTGGAGTAATCAAAAATTTAAATGTTTTTCCGGTCAAAACTTTAATCCAACTGATTTATCATTTAACGCAAATTGATCCAATTGCTAAACAAAAGCAGCTGGCTTTTTCTCAAGTGAAAAAAGAAACCAGTTTTAATTTTGACATGGAAGATATTTTGGGTCAAGAACAGGCTAAACGGGCTTTGGAAATCGTGGCTACCGGCGCTCATAATATCCTCATGACCGGGCCGCCGGGAGCTGGTAAAACCTTGCTGGCCCGAACCCTGCCTTCGATCTTGCCCCAAATGACAGAAAAGGAAGCTTTACAAGTAACTAAAATTTACTCCATTACCGGCAACCTGCCGGCCGACCAAGCCATGATCACTCAACGGCCTTTTCGCAGTCCCCATCAGACTACGTCCAGAATCGGCCTGATTGGCGGCGGCTCCAAACCTAGCCCCGGAGAAATTTCTCTAGCCCATCGGGGAGTTTTGTTTTTGGATGAATTTCCTGAATTCCCCCGCCATGTTTTGGAATCTTTGCGCCAACCCATGGAAGACGGCCAGGTACAGATTTCCCGAGCCAGGGGCACGATGACTTTTCCGGCTAAATTTTTACTAGTGGCAGCCGGCAATCCTTGTCCTTGCGGCTTTTTGGGTTCCCAGAAAAAAAACTGTACTTGTCTGGCCGGCATGGTAGAAAGATATAAAAAAAGAATCTCCGGACCGATCCTAGACCGGATTGATATGCACGTCAGCGTGCCTGAAGTAGAAATCGACAAATTGACTAAATTTAAAAAGTCAGGAGAAAAAAGCAGTCAGATCAGACAACGAGTACAACGAGCCAGAAACAAACAAATCAAAAGATTAAAAAAATTAAATATTGTCGCCAATAGTGAAATGAATAATCAACAAGTCAAACAACTTTGCCCCTTAAATAAGAAAAGTAAAGCTTTAATCCAGCAAATCATGACCAAAATGAATCTTTCTGCCCGGGGATACTTCCGTTTGCTGAAAGTATCCAGAACCATTGCTGACTTGGAACCAGCGGAAAATATCCAAAGCCATCATTTGGCTGAGGCAGCTCAGTACAGATTTATGGAGGCAGAATAATGAGAAAACCAGTGACAGCGGGCAGTTTTTATCCGGCTGATAAAAGCAGCTTAATTAATCAAATTAATGGTTTTTTAGATAAAGCGGAAAAAATTGAAACTAATCAACAGGTACCCATCTTAATTGTGCCCCATGCCGGCTATGATTATTCCGGCCAAACCGCTGGTTGGGCATATAAGCAAATTGAAAACCAAAATTATCAAAAAATTATTCTTTTGGGTTGTTCCCATCAGACATATTTTGACCATGCGGCAGTTGATAATCAAAATGCTTGGCAAACTCCTTTGGGAAAAATAGTTATTGAGGTAGAGTTGACCAATGCCTTAATCAATCAAAGTGAAACAATCAGGTTTGATTTTGCCCCCCATGAACAAGAACACTCTTTGGAAGTACAACTACCTTTTTTGCAAACTGTTTTAAAAAAATTTCAAATTGCGCCCATTCTACTTGGTCAAGTGGAAAATAAAACATTAGCAGATTTAGCCAAAGCCATAATTGATAATTTTGACAAGAAAACTTTGTTAGTCATTAGTTCTGATCTTTGCCATTACCCAAACGCGAAAACCGCGAAAATGGTTGACCAGGAAACAATTAAAGCCATTTTAACCGGCAAAGTAGAAAAATTCAGCCAGGCCTTGGCAAAAAACACGGGTCAAAATGGAGTTACTACCTGCGCCTGCGCTGCTGAGGCCATCAAGGTTGGAATAATGGTAGCCCAAAACCTAAACATTAGAAAAATTAAATTATTAAACTACAGCAATTCCGTGGACACAGGCGGAGACAAAAATCGGGTAGTAGGTTATGCCAGTATAGGTTTCTATCTCCCGAATAAAAAACAAGCAACACTGAAAACACCAAACCTTACGGACACCAAAATAACTAAAGGGTTAAACAAAAACCAGCAAAAAAGACTTTTGCAAATAGCCAGGAAAACTTTAGAATCTTATCTGAAAAATAAAAAGATAACAGCAATAAAAGTTACAGATCTAAAACTGCAACAAAAAATGGGCGCTTTCGTGACTTTAACTAAAAATGGTCAACTGCGAGGCTGTATTGGCCAAGTAAAAGCGGAAAAACCCCTGTACCAAACCGTGATGGAAAAAATCATTAAGGCTGCCCTGAAAGATCCTCGTTTTGCGCCCATCACCGCTAAGGAATTAGAAAAAGTTAAAATTGAGGTTTCAGTTCTTTCTCCCCTGCAAAAGATTGATGATTGGCGCAAAATAAAATTAGGCCAAGATGGGGTTTTAATAAGGCAGGGTTTTCGAGATGGACTTTTTCTGCCCCAGGTAGCTTTGAAAACTGGCTGGGATCTTGAAACTTTTTTACAAAACCTTTGCGCTCGTAAAGCGGGCTTAGAACCGAAGTGCTATCAGGACCCGAAAACACAAATCTATATTTTTCAAGCGCAAGTATTTGGAGAGTAAACAAGTTTTGCTATCTTAGACGTATGAAAAAATTATTAATCGCTACCACCAGAAAAGGAAAAATGGATGAGTTTTTGGGGATTTTAAAGGAATTAAAATTTAAATTTTTGACTTTAAAAGATATTAATTTCCCCCACCCTGAACCTGAAGAAACAGGCAAAACCTTTGTTGAAAATAGTCAAATTAAAGCCAAGTTTTATGGAGAGATAACTGGTTTGCTCACTTTGGCTGATGATTCTGGTCTTTTAGTACCAGCTTTACCTCACAAACTGGGCATTAAAACTAAAAGATATGCTCCGGGCACAGATAAAAATAGATACCTAAAGCTTTTAAAAGAAATGGAAAATTTCTCGGGTGAAAAAAGAGAAGCTCAATTTGTGGCCGCCGTCTCTTTATATAATCCTCAAAAACATGCTATAGTAAAAACAACTCTGGGAATTTGTGAAGGTCAAATTAGCTTTAGGCCAAAGGGTAAAAATGGCTTTGGCTTTGATCCGGTTTTTGTAGTCAAAAAGCTGGCTAAACACTTTGCCCAGTTGACTTTGAAGGAAAAAAATAAAATCAGCCATCGGGCTTTGGCTTTGGCGAAAATGAAAAAGATCCTAAAACAAGTTTAGGATAACAAAGAAAAATATGAAAATTAAAAAAGTCCTGCTCATTTTTTTGCTGGGCATCACTATGGGCATCACTTTGAGTCCTTTTGCCAGCAAACTACCTCAGAATATTTTGATTTCTCCTATAGAATTCAGCCTGGCCCAAAGAGAAGACCTAACCCTGCCTGCTTCTGAAGAAGAAGTTTTAGGTGTCTGTCAAACCAAACCAAAACAATCTCCATCGCCTCGTTTTGCTGACTTATTAATCCATAAGCCAGCTGATACTAAAACTGAGGATAAAAAACTCAATTTATCTTTATATGACGGTACTATCACTGTGGCTGTTTTCGGCGACTCCATGATCGATACTTTGGACACAGGACTGCCGTATTTAAAATCAGCTTTACAAAACTATTACCCTAAGGCTAAGTTTAGGCTTTTTAACTATGGCCTAGGAGCGCAAAATATTGAGGAAGCTTTAAAACGCTTGGATCAAGCATACAAACAAGATGATCGGAATTATCCTCCTTTGTTGGAATTAAATGCGGACGTGGTGGTGGTTAATTCTTTTAGCTACAATCCCTTTGGCGACACTGAAGAAGACCCTTTGTATAAACACTGGGCTAATCTGGTCATCTTAACTGACCTCATCAAACAAAAGACTAAAGCCAAAATCATAATCCTGGCTGATCTTGCCCCCTATCAAAACCCAGCTTTACAAAATACCGATACCATCACCCAATATTTACAAAATACTATTGAATTTAGTCGGGCTTATAACCTAGTTTTAGCCAATGTTTATGAAAAAAGTTTGACTGCAAATCACTGGGGAGATTTAAAATACATTGATAACTATGATCATATCCATCCCAGCAGCAGCGGCAAGCGGTTAACCAGCCAAGTCTTGGCCCAAACCATTTATCAACTTAATTTATTTAAATGAAAAAGCGCCTGTCGTGGTTAAAAAAATAATCATCTTTCTAGGTTTTCTGGCTATTTTGGCCGCTGGCTTTAGTTTTTTTGTCAATCCAGAGACGGAAGCAGACAAAAAAGCGCTGGCACAAAAAATCCAGGAAATCTTCCAGGAACAACAAAGTTTAGCCAAAAACCTAAATCAACTTTTACAAGAACAAAAATTTGCCCAAGCCAAAGATTTAGTCCCCATTTTAAAAGAAAATCATCTCAAACTTTTATCATTACATCAACAGCTGGACCAATTGGATCAAGATAGTGATTGGCAAAATAGAAAAGAAATTTTAAATAACAATTTGGATTTTTTTGAGAAAATTGAAACCTGCTTAAGTTTTTACCCTGAACAAGTGGAAGTTTTCCAAGATTGCCAAAAACAAATCACAAAACCAAACTAAGCTAAAAGTATAACTGCTCTGTATTGACAAAAAAACTAGTAAAGGAAATAATATTAACAATGACTAAAATCCTGGTGGTTGAAGATGATAAACTTCTGACTAAAGTCTACAAAAATCTTTTGGAGACAGAAAAATATCAAGTAGAGGCAGTCGCTGATGGTAATCAGGCTTTAGAAAAAATCTTAACTGGCGGCTGGAATCTGATCTTACTAGACATTTTGGCTGAAGTCAAAAGCTACCTCAATCAGGCCCATCTTTATTAGGCCAAAATCCAAAAGCCTACCAAAAGACAATAAAAAGCAAAATAAAATAACTTCCGGGAAGCTAAAGTTTTCTCTAAAATTTTTAAAGCTAAAAGTCCGGAAACCGTGGCTGTTATCAGTCCTAATAGGCTAGGTAATAATTGAATATGGTTTTTTGATAGATCTGGCAATTGTAAAGCCAAAGCCCCCAGCATGGCCGGCAAGCCTAATAAAAAAGAAAACAAAAAAGCTGACTCATGCTTTAACCCCCGCCACAACCCAACCGTAATAGTAGAACCAGAACGCGAAATACCTGGCAGTAAAGCCAAAGCCTGAAGTAAACCAATAGCTAAGGAGTCCTTACTGGTCAGCTGATCTAAATTTTTCTGGTTGTTTTTAATCAAACGGGTGGAAAAAAGTAAAAGCGCAGTAAATAGTAAACAAAAACCCACTAGGGTCAAGGAATCAAAAACAGTAGTCAAATAATCATTTAGGAAAAAACCGACCAAAGCCGCCGGCGCTGAACCAATAATAATTAACGGCCAATGGCGGGGATTAAAATAAAACTTAAATAGACGCCGGCGCAAATAAATGACGATACTCAGCAGTGTCCCCATATGAACTAAAATATCAAAAAAAACCGGCGGCCCGGAAAGGTTGAATAACTTTTGACCAATAACCAAATGACCTGAAGAAGAAACAGGCAAAAACTCAGTTAGACCCTGAAGCAGGCCTAAAACAAAAGCTTGATATAATCCCATTATTTTTTAACGTCTTTTTTAAAATTCTCGTACCAATCTTCAAGCACTTGGCTGACTAGATCTTTAGCTCCTAAACCCAAGGCCAAACCGATTCCCAAAGCCAACATGGCCACAAAACCAATAAATAAACTGTTAATCAAAGCTTGAGCAATTTGCAGCTCATTAATGGCGGCCAAAGAGGCAAAAATCACCACTAAGTAGCTGGCAATTTTAGCCAAAAACCGGGAAGCTTTAACATCAACTTGAGCTAAGGCGCCCTTAACTACTTTTTCGACTAAACCAGCCAGTAAAACCCCAATGGTAAGCACTAAAACAGCAGAAAAAACCCTAGGAATATAAGCTAAGACACTGTTTAGCACAATAGAAACCGTGGTTAAACCTAAAACATTAACCGTAGCAATAAAAAAGACTAAAATGACTAGCCAGCGGACTAGGCTGCCTAAAATATATTCAATTTGAGTAGTTATCTCTGCTTTTTTTAAAAAAGGCTCAAAGCCAGATTTTTTAACTAAAGTGGAAAGTTTAACTGTTTGTAAGAGTTTGACTGTTAAACTTCTTAACCATTTGGCTATCAGTAAACCTACTAAAAAAACCACCAAAGCGGCTAAAATAGTCGGGATATAAGATAAAACATTAGTTAAAGTGTCTGACAGAGCTAAAACAAAAGCATCTTGCCAGGTATAAGCCATACTTGTCACCTCCCTTCCTTGCCGCGCCGTAGTTTTAACATCGGCGAGCTTTTTCATCATATCATACTTTTCCTTTTTAAAGCAATGGATTTTTTTGCTTTTTTTTGTTAAAATAACAGATTAGGAAACCCAAGGTGACGCTCCGACGTTACGTCGGGGAGGAAAGTCCAGACAGCAGGAAGCAGGGTGTTCCGATTAAATTCGGAAACGGGTAACCCATGAGTTAAACTCAAGGATCAACCGCTAAATAGGGCCACAGAGACGATTAATATGAAACGAGGCAACCTTCCCCGCTGCAACTTCCGATTGATCCGTTTTAAGCACGCTTCCGCAAGGATCAAGGTTTGAAGGCAAAGATAAATGTCACTATAAACAGAATCTGGCTTATGGGTTTCCTATTTTTTTATTTCTGGGGAAAAGTTTTTCTTTTGGAAGGAGAAAAAGTATCAATTAAAACCTGGATAAATAAAACCGCGGGGACCGCTAAAAGACTACCAATAATACCACCGATCTTAAAACCAGTCATTAAGGCAATTAAGGTCACTAAAGGATGAAGGCCAACCACTTTTTGCATCACCCTGGGAACTATAAAATTGTTTTCCAGTTGTTGAATCAGAATATATAAAGCTAAAACCGCCAATCCTATCACGGGAGAAGAAGCCAAACCCACAATAATAGCAGGAACAGCAGAAACAATGGGACCAATATTGGGAATCAACTCTAAAAACCCAGCCACCAAAGCTAAGGGCAAGACAAATTCAATATCTAAAAGAGTCAAGCCCACATAGGACATCAAACCAACCAAGACCATCAAAATCAACTCTCCCCTGACCCAACCGCCCAGCTTGGATTCTAAAGCATAAATTAATCTTTCTGCTTTTTTGGCTCCACTTTCAGCAAAAAAATGCTGAAAGTGTTTGGTCAGGTTTTTTCTTTCCATTAAAAGATAAAAATTAACCACCAAAAAAAACATTAAACCTAAAATATTGGAAAAGGTGGCAGAAATGATTTTGAAAACATTGGCCGGCAGTTTAAGCAACTCAGCCGAATAATCACTGACTTGTAAATCCAGTTTAAAAAAGCCAATTGTGTCTAAAAACTCAGGCAGGTCTTTGCTAAGCTCGCTAGTTTGGATCACTACCACTGGCACCACTGAAGCAATTGAACCAGCCAAACCGCCCACTAAAACAATATAAAGCAAAAAAATGGCAATGCCACGGGGAATTCTCAGTTTTTCCACTTTGGTGACAATGGGACCTAAGGCAGCGGTAAAAATCAGGCTAATAAAAAGAAGAAAAATAATTTGACGAATTTGATATAAAAACCACAAAGCTATGAGCAAGAAAACAGTAAAAATGATGGTGCGATGAGAAATCTCAATTTTTTCCGGCATTGTTATTAATATACCAAGTTTTAACTAATTTTACCACATCTTTCTGCCAACTTGGCTGACGAATATCAAACCAATTAATATTTTCCATTTTTTTAAAAAAAGTCAGCTGGCGACGAACATAAGCATGTTCACTATATTTCCAGGCCGTCATCACCTTGTCTTTGTTTTTCTTAGCCTCATCAGCCAAAGGCTGACCGTCCTCCGGATGGAAATAAGCTCGCCACTCTCGGTAGCCCAAGCTAGTCATTGAGGGTAAATCCCAAGAATAACCTTTTTTAAGTAAATCGCTCACTTCTTTTTGCGCTCCCTGCTTCATCCGCTCATCTACCCGCTGATCAATGCGCTGGTAAAGAAACTTGTTTTCAGCTTTAAGACCTATGATGAGGTAATTTTTAATTTTTCCACCCAAGGTGGACCAGCCTTGGGCTGGTAATTTTTTACTTATCTCAATTGCTCGGATAAGGCGGCGGGGATTGTTTTTATCTGATTTGTTCATCTTTTCCCATCTATTTTTGTTAACTATCTTAAGTCTTGCTTGTAATTGTTTTAGTGTTGACTTTTCCAATTGCTGCCTTAATTTTGGATCTGGAGGAATACCCATAGAATCAACTGGTTCAAGCAAAGCCTTAATCCAAAAACCAGTCCCACCAACCACAATGGGTAGTTTTTTTCTAGACCAAATATCTTTGGTAGCTTTTTGGGCAAATTTGAGCCAATGAGCCGCAGAAAACTGTTCATCCGGTCTAACTAAATCCAATCCCCAAACTGGAATATGAGCGTAACTTTCCCTGTCTTTACCAGTGACAATATCCATGTCTTGATAGACTTGGCGGGAATCAGCCGAAATAATCTCCCCATTAAACTGCTTGGCTAGTTTGACACCTAAGCTAGTTTTACCGCAAGCAGTCGGACCGCAAATAATAAGTAATTTATTCATCTTTATGCTATATTATAAAACAAATGAAAAGTTTAATTGTCTTTAAATCAATCCATCATCAAAATACTAAAAAAATTGCTCAAGCCATAGGGCAAGAATTAAAAGCGAAGCTCATAACTCCGGAAAAAACCACACTTCAATTAATTAAAACGCATGATCTTGTTGGCTTTGGTTCGGGTATATATTTTGGCAAACATCATAGAAAATTATTTGATCTTTTAGATAGATTACCGCAATTTCATAGCAAAAAAGTATTCATTTTTTCCACCAGCGGCATTAAAATGATAAAAAATTATCATCAAAAATTGAAAAATAAGCTGGAACAAAAAGGTTTTCAAATAATTGGGGAATTTTCTTGTCCAGGATGGGATACTTATTGGCCGATTTTAAAAGCTTTAGGTGGGATTAAAAAAGGCCGGCCTAATCAAAAAGATTTAGAAAATGCCAAAAAGTTTGCTCAAAAATTACAGATCCTGAAATAAATTCAGGATGATTTTATCTTTTGTTAATTAACTTATCTAAAACTCGCCAGCGTCTTTTTTTCTCTGCCATAGGAACATTATCTACCAGCTTATAAGCCGCTGTGCCAATCCGAGGCGAATATTTGTTAATATAAGCCACACTAAAACCTATCTTTTTACATAATTTAACCGTATTCCCAAGCTGCGTCTTCGTTTCTCCGGGAAAACCAACAATAATATCAGTACCTATTTCAATCTCCGGAATGGCTTTTCTGATTTTTTTGGTCAAGTCTAAATATTGCCTGGCAGTATATTTGCGGTTCATCCGCCGCAAAATCTGGTCATCGCCGGATTGTAAAGCCAAGTGTAAATAACGATCAATTTTAGGCAGTTTCATCGCCTCAATAATCTCATCAGTCAAATCATGAGGATTGGAAGTCAAAAAAGAGATCTTTTTTAAACCTTTTATTAGGTGCAATTCTTTTAAAAGCTGGCTAAACTTATTCCCCCCATAAGAATTAACATTTTGACCCAGCAAGGTAATTTGGGTATATCCTTTTTTAACTAATTGTTTTACTTCACAAATAATCTCTTTCATAGACCGGGATTTTTCCCGACCGCGACTAAAGGGCACCACACAATAAGTGCAAAAATTGTTGCAGCCTTCCATGATGGTCACCAAAGCGCTTTTTTTCTTTTGCCGCAAAACAGGAGCATCTTTATCAATTAAAAGCTTATCCAAAGGCATAAATTCATCTACGTCCGGCAACATTTGCTGTAATTGATAAATATTGTAACGCAGCATACAACCAGTCACTATAATTTTTAATTTATAATTTTTAATTCTTAATTTTTTTAAGTTATTAACCAGACCCAAAACCCGATCTTCAGCTGATTGACGCACTGAACAAGTATTGATCACCACTACCTCAGCCTCTTCAGGTTGGCTCACAATTTTGTGGCCTTGAGATTTGAAAAACCCGGCCAATTTCTCTGAATCAGCCTCATTCATCTGGCAGCCAAAAGTACGGATAAAATATTTCATATCTGTATTTTAACAGAGTAAGGCGGATAAAACCAAAATAGTAGATGACTTTAAAAAAGCCGCAACTAGACATCCTTTAAAGGAAATTGTTCATGTGACTGAAAAGCCTCTAGAATATAAGGGGCCTATTTATTCTAACAAAACCAGGATAAATCCTTTTACTAAAAACTAATATGTATCGTAACTTATTCAATATGCTAGTCAAAAAAACTGATTCCACTCCTCTTGAACATTTATTGAAGAAGGTGTTAATCTTAATAACGATGATCAAAAACTTTTCCCAACGATTTGCCAAGTACATAACCAGAAAACGGATTAAAATATCTCTAATCCTCGCGCTACTTCTTATTATTGGACTATTAGCCTTCTTTAAACTTCCATTACTTAATAAAAACAATAAGCAACTACAATACCAGCTTCAAGATGAAGGCTCTTTAAAATTAGTTAGCGTAGACCTTGAGACGGAAGCGGCTGAAAAACAAACAGCCGCAGAAAAAATCAGTCAATCTTTAGATCAAAAAAGTGTTAATCTAGCAGACGACCCCTTTGTTAAATGGTCGGTGCTAGAAAATTTTGCTGCCGGGTATAAGTTAATCTATCCTGCGGGTTTTAAAATAAATTATGATAACAACCAAGTTGAACTTTTTCCACCATCAGGTTCAGGAAAAGTGGTTGTTTATATTAAAGATAAAACGTTTGAGGTTAAAATAACCCTAGAAAACAACACTAATGAAGAAGCTGCTTTACTAAATGCCACCAGGAAGTTGGTAAAAGACAGTTTTGAATTTATTGATACTTCGGGATATAGTTTGGAAGAGACAGAAAAACGCTTTACTAACGAGTAAATTGGTTAGCCGGGAAACTTAAAACTTGAGTATATTGTTCTATTTTCCCTGAAAGCATATTGGTATTAACCGTTAGTTTAATGTCATGAGGATTATTGTGGTAATAACAAATTTCTCCCGAGACGGTGCCTAGAGTTAATTCTTTGCGGAAATATGGTTTGCCTTGGTAGTAAGCATCCCAAGCCCCAGACACAGGAACAAACGAACCTTCAATTCCTCTTTTGGTGACTCCATCGCTTTCATACTCCAACTTATAGTAAATATATCTAACATTGCTAAAATCTTTATCTTCAAAGTCAACAAACATGGCCCTCTTGTCTATCCTAATATAAGGAATGACATTAACTCCGCTTGCTGCCCCGGCAACAGTCCAGAGCGTATGGGTACGGGGAGAAACTGCTGATACAGGTGAAACAAGTAAAATTAGAAGGAAAATTGTTATAAAGCTACTAAAAAATAAAGGTAAGCAGGATTTTGTCATTTTTTTATTTAATCTTCTAATTCAGAGTATCACGCACACGCGCACCGTGTCAAGGCTAAATTTGCCTGACCTTAGCCCACTTTTCCCTTGAGAAAAAGACAAATTATCTACAGCTATTCCACGCCTGCGTTTTATCAAACTTAAAAACAGCCAAGTTACGTATAAACGTTTTCATCTTTCATAAAACCCTTCCTGTTTTAACAACTAACCAGTATGAGGATAAAAAGGCAAACAAAAAATAGCAGCCAGGCGGTCGTGGCCGCCGCTATTTTCAAAGCCTGGGTTCTCTGTTTTTTCTCCCAAAATAGATAAATAGGATAACCCAAAGCTAAAAGACCACAAATTAAAGCAGACACTACAAATAAAACCAAAAACAAAACTGGTCCAAAAAACGAGGTGACTGGCCCAAACCATTTTTCTCCCCGCCAAATGAGCAAACCCACTAAACTACAGTAAACCACCAATCCCACTGCTTGCAAAAATGCTATAAAACCTAAAGAAACTTTTTGATTAATTTTCATTTTGCCTCCTTAAAACTATATTTTACCTCAATTTTTGGTTTTGAGGAAAGAGCAGCTCAAAAAAATAGTGATAGGCACAGTTAATAAGTGTTATAATTTTAAAAAAGGGACTGAAAATTGAACTCAACTTTATTAAAAAAAATCAAAAATGTCGAGGGCTTTTTGCGGCCAGATGAAGCTCAACTCCTCTATCAGCTGGCCAAAAATACGCCTTCAAAAGGAATAATTGTCGAAATTGGCTCCTGGAAAGGTAAATCCACTATTTGTCTTGCCTGGGGAGCAAAACAAGGACCTAAGTCTTTGGTTTACGCCATTGATCCCCATACTGGCTCTAAAGAACATCGACAAAAGTCCAAAGTAGTGCATACTTTTAAAGATTTTCGAAAAAATATTAATCAGGCTGGGGTGGAAAATTGGATCAAACCGCTGGTTAAAACCTCTCTTAAAGCGGCTCAAAGCTTTAAGAAACAGGCTGATTTGATCTTTATTGACGGAAGTCATCAATATCAAGCGGTCAAAAAGGATTTCCAAGCCTGGTTTCCGCTTTTAAAAAATGGGGGCATAATGGCTTTTCATGACACTTTAAGCTGGCCTGGACCTCAAAAAGTAGTGGAAAAGTATTTATTTTATGGTAATTATTTTAAAAAGGTGAAAGTAATTGGCTCTATCACTTACGGCCAAAAAACTAATAGCATCAATTGGCAAGATAAAACACAAAAATTTTATATTTTAACCTTAATGCGGCTAAGAAGAAAAATCCTCCAATTTAAACTCCCCACCCCTGTAAAAAAGCTGACCAAAAAAATTTATTACGCCCTTTCGTGCAATTCAATATCATTTCTGCTATAATAATATTGTTATTTGATATTTTTCTTGGATATTCTTCGATTGGTTAATTCCCATAAAGAAGTTTTCCAGATATATTTGTCAGGGGGTGAAGAAATAAATGGCAAATAAAGTCTATGTTGGTAACCTAAGTTATGAAGTTACCAGTCAACAGTTAGAAGAGCTTTTTGGAGAAGCCGGTAAAGTTGTCAGCGCGGTAGTTATTACCGACAGACAATCAGGTCGCTCTAAAGGCTTTGGTTTTGTTGAGTTTGGCACTGATGAAGAGGCAAATAAAGCAATTGAAATGTACAACGAAAAAGAGAACGACGGTAGGAAGATGATCGTTAATGAAGCCCGACCTCCTAAACCAAGACCTCAGATGTAATTCTGAAAGAAATTAAAAGCAGCCAGGGATTTAAAAACTTGGCTGCTTTTTTTGTGCTCTGATCATATTAACGCTTCGCTTGACACAGATTTTTACTTGATTACCAAACTCGCCTTAACACTTTTTGCGAAGTGCATTTGTAATCATCTTAATCATAAAGTTATACTATTTATGGATTACGTAAACAGCTAGCTCAAACAAGTGGTAACCTGCGTAAAAATGTGTCTGCACTCGCGTTCAATTCGCATAGGAGTTAAAAATGCTAAAAATAAAAAAATTGCTTAAAAGAATTAGGTGGTGGTGGGTGATTTTGGCAGTAGTAGTTTTGGCTTTAGGCTGGCAAATAAGGCAAATGGTAGTCACAACCAAGACTATGTGGCAGGCTAGTTTAAGCAATCAAACAGCATTAGTCGCAAAAACCTGGCCTCTGTTTGCTAAAACCTGGAGCAAATTTAATCCTGCTTTTTTTCAAATCTTACCAGAACTGATAGGTTTAGGAAACCAACCCATTGTCCGCTACACTATTTTGCTGCAAAATGACAAGGAACTTAGAGCTACGGGTGGGTTTATGGGTTCTTTGGCTCAAGTAGAATGGGCAAAAGGCGGGCTAAAAAACATCCAGATCGAAGATATTTATACAGCTGACGGCGCTGTCCAGGGACATATTGAACCACCAGCAGCCATCCAGCAGGCTTTTCAACACGGTACCTGGCGTTTAGCTAACAGCAATTGGTCCCCTCATTTTCCTCAATCGGCGGCAACGATTAACTGGTTTTTGCAAAAAGGAGGCATGGCTGAAAATGATTTATTAGTAGCAGTTAATTTTACTGTTTTACAAGATATTTTCAAACTTTTACAGCCTATTTACCTAAGTGATTATAAAGCTACAATTACTGTAGAAAATTTGTATCTGGTCACCCAAGCGATAACAGAAACTGACTATTTTGCTAATACAGACACC
>SDBT01001613.1_pt1 | contig 40013 bp, 34 predicted proteins | sample 2277101 | NCBI WGS metagenome assembly SDBT01 (sample SAMN10404973, study PRJNA504765) | marine sediment metagenome | isolation source: marine sediment core GS10_PC15, 103 cmbsf | place: Arctic Ocean: Southern Knipovich Ridge | collected 2010 | reverse complement strand
CGGGATGGACATAAACTCGCTCCGGCTGCTGCTGGGGCATGCCACCCTTTACATGGTCTTGAGGTACACCAAGTTCGTCAATGTCAAAAGAGCCCTTGCTGAGCACCACCAGTTTTCTCCCCTAGACAGCCTCTACCGGGGTGGCAACCATAACCGCAAGGATGATGGCTGGGGCTGGCGACAGTAAATTAAAGGAGTTTAAGCCGCTTGCAAAGAGTAAAGAGAATTAAACAACTTGAAGATGCTTTACTTTCAGACTTCTATGAGAAGCACAAACCAGTCCCTGGGCGCCCGGAAGAGACTTAAGGTTGTCTCGCCGGCGAGACAACGGTATCTCTCCGGTCCCTGGGCGCCCGGATGAAACGTAAGATTTTCACGGCGCCGTGAAATATCAATTTGGGCTAGTCCCTGGGCACCCAGATGAAACCTTTCACGATGAAAGGTTTGAAATACCCCCAGCCCAGGTGCGCCCGGAAGAGACATTAGAAGTTTATTAGGAGCTAATATATTTCTAGGCTAGTCACTGGGCGCCCGGAAGAGACGCAATTTGTCTACGCGCGTAGACAAAGGTATCTCCTCTGGTCCCTAGGCGCCCGGAAGAGACGAGGGTTGAGTTTGGTAAGAGGAGAGAGTGCTCCACTCCTTTGGTCAACTCCGGGGTTTGCTATTCATAAAGTATCGGCACCGCCGCCGGTGCTGGCTCCGCTGTGACTTCGGCTGGTGCCGGCTTCGCCCTGTCTTTGGAATATTCCGGCACCTTGCCGAACAACAATTCATCTTCAAGTTCCTTAGCCCTTTTCTCCTGCTCGACGGCTTTCTTCAGCCCCCTCGGTAAAGAACAGGGGAACACTAGGGTCGCCAAGCTGCTTCCGGCACCGGGGCAGGACATCCAGACGTATTGAGGAGCCTAAAGGGTTTTCATACTTAATGAAGCGCCCCCGTTTAGTATCCTCACGAGGCTTATCAGGCCGGTACTGATGACCAATAACAGTGCCATCCACTCCATGGAGAGGGATCAAAATACCTGGCGCCCTTTGTTGCGCCTTACTGAAGCCAGCCTCTTTTAGGGCTGCCTTACCGAGTACCGACTTATATCCACGCTCTTTGATGACCTCAAGGGAAATAGCAGAAGCTTGGAGGTGACCTAAATGTTTTTCTAACAGCTGTGGAATCTCGTCAGAGAAAGGGTAACTTGACGAGGTGCTGGCTTGATTTTGTGAGTCACCGCTGATATCATTAGAAGTGGACATTAAAAACTTCCTCAATTTCTTACCAAAGCCCCGAGCCACCAGCCGGGGCTTTGGTTTTAAGTGCTATTCACGGGGGTTATCCTCTTGGGCGCCACCGGTCGGAGCATCTTCAGCGGCAGCTTGACTAGCTGGCTCCCCTTTTTTATCCATTAGAAGCCGAGCCCAGAGCCGCCGCCAAAGCGGCGATGGTTGCCCAGCGACCGGTCGCCAATTGGTGGTAATTTTGAGATTATGATTCTTCCCCATCACCCCTATCACTATCAGGCCTTGTGGCTCCTTTTGGGTGGATGTGTAGCTCTCCGTCGCTATCCATCGCTAGCTCGACTGTATCCCCAACTTTGAGCTGAAACAAACGAGCCCAGAACTTTGGTACAGTCACCACTAGACCACCATTGCCCATCGGCATTAGTTTTCGCCCCCCCACAGGCATTAGTTTTGGTTCCGCAGCACCCGGCATTTTTGCCCCCTCACCCATATTCTCCTATAAGTTATTCTAGCAAAGGCGCTGGCGTTGTCTAGAGCAACCAAAATTGACAAAATGCCAATCAGGTGTATACGGGTTTTACACCTATCTGAGCTGTCTGGATAAAATTTGGCTTCAAAATGAAGCAAAGGACGCAGCAAGAGTCCTTTATGAGGCGGACGGGCAAAAATGGAAAATGGTTACCGAAACCAAAGTAGTCACCCTGCACGAGCTCATCACCCGGTTTGCCAACCGGCCCACCCTCGCCCCGAAAACGAGATCATATTACGCCATGGTCTTACGGAACTTCGAGTGGTACGCTCGACTCCAACACTGGCCGGAGCCCTCATCCATCACCCGGGAGCACCTCCGCGACTTCCTGGCCTACGTCGCCAATGAAGAGTACCGCTGGCCAGAGGCGCCCCGCTCCTGGTACAAGAGAGCATCAACCGCCACCGTCCACCACTACGGCACCGTCCTAAAGTCCTTCTTCAACTGGGCCGAGGACGAAGAGTACCTCCCCAATAACCCCGCGCTCCGGATGAGGCTGGGGCGGCCGGGCTACCGGGAGGTCGAACCTTATTCCGACGACGAGGTCTACGCCATGCTTAAGATTTGCTCAGACGACGCCCGGCTTCGCTACCGCTACCTGGGAACCAGAAACCAGGCCATCATCTCGCTCTTCGTCTCAACCGGGCTTCGGCTGGAAGAGCTGGCCAAGATAACTTTAAGCGGTTTCGACCCCGGCCTGCAGCAGCTTACTGTTTTGGGCAAGGGGCGAAAGATGAGGGTGGTGCCGATTGACGGCGAGGCCAGGAAAGCACTTCGGTGCTACCTAAGGCTTCGGCCGGAGGGGGGCGAGGCTCTGTGGATTAGCGACGAGGGCAACCCGCTGTCCCCCTATTCCATCCAGATAATGATCTCTAGGCTTAAACGGCGGGCTGGCATTAACGGCGGCGGCGGTCCCCACCGCTTCCGCCACTACTTCGCCACCAAGTACCTCGAGGCCGGGGGCGACCTCAACTCGCTCAGGCTGCTGCTGGGGCACGCCACCCTGGCCATGGTCCTTAAGTACTCGAGGTTTGTCGACGTGCAAAAGGTGCTGGCGACCCACCCGCAGTTTAACCCCCTGGACCATCTCTATCGGGGGCGAGGCGGTAGCCGCGACGGCCGTACCTGGGGGCTTTAGCTACTAGAGGGGGGATGATATCATCCCCCCCCCCGTTAAAGTAAAAGTAAGCTAGGCAAGTAAGCAGGCCTACTTGCTAGATTGCTGGAAGACGGGGCAAGCCGGCTTGCCCCGCTTCCTTCCCTTTAAGCACGCCTGCCTAAAATGTTTATGGATTAACCCATAAACACTTTCACCCCTTAACCCGTGAAAGTTTACGCCTTAACCCGTAAAAGTTGGGGCTACACGGGCTTAGGAGCCTAGGGAGCCTTACCCTTTTCCTCTGAACATGCCCTGCCCTTTCCCTCATCCGCACTACTTACCACTTTTAAACGGAGAAAAAGCCGAGGGATATAAATAAAGAGAAGGATTATCTGTTAATCCCTCTCTTTTTTGGGGAATAAGAGGAGGAGCCCGAATTTTAACTTTGGGATAATGTCCTATTGGCTCGGGGTCAGCACAAGCCTAGTTTGTCCCATATAGCATAGCTATCTATCTTTCTAATGTCCTTCAAGCGAGCTAGGGGAGGATTATCAGTGGTCGGGAATGACCGTCGTTGAAAATAGGTCATGCAGCTCCAGCCCGGCTTTCTTTAGCTCCATTAAATAGGCAAAGCCGATGAAAGGGGCTCGGGCAATCACCCGCTCCAGTATCTGAACCCGAATAGCAAGAATAAAAGGCAGAGACCGCTTGCCTCCTTTCGTCTCTAATTATATCACTTCTGATGTTTAAGAAGCAACAATATAATAATAACTGTGCAAGTATGGTCTAAGGAAATATTATCGAATTTAAGGGTAGCCTTTTCCTATTGAAGAGGGGATGTCACAAAGTAAAAGATGAATTAGAATGGATATTCCATTATGACATAGTTACGGTATTACGTTAATATATCGGAATGGAAACAACCCATTAGAAAGTATATCAGAGGAAGTCCCCTTCTGCATACCTGTTAAGATAAATAGTGAGTGCGGAATATAGTTACGACTTTGGAGTTATGTTAGACTTGTCTTTAGGATAACCGTAGTATGCCCCGTTTTCGCCATACGAAGAAGTAGATCAGTAGCCCAACAATAATACAACCAGCGATAATACCACCAATGAGCCCCCAGTTAGGTGGTGCTACAGGTGGTGCCGATGGTGGCGGTGCCAGTGGTGCTGGTGCCGGTGGTGCTGCTGGTGCTACTGCTGGTGCTACTGCTGGTGCTACTGCTGGTGCTGGCTTAACGGTAAATGTGCCTGATAGGCCATTGATATTTACATTATAGGTTCCGGCAACATCCTTGGAGGTAGTGAAGGTTACCGTCTGGCTAGCACCACCATCTAGGGTTACACGCTTTGTAGCTTGCTCTTCCTTGCCTATCTTAAGGGTTACTTCATAGCTGCCGGATAGGTCACCGGTATTGGTAACCTTAGCCCTGATTTCGACCTTCTCCCCAATATCAACTTCCATAGGTGTTATGACCAAGTAACTGGTGGTAAAGGCAGCCAGTTGAGTGTAAGCTATGGCAGTAAAGGCAGTGAAGTGGCTTACATCGGCGGTGATGGTGTTGGCTTCCGGATCTACCGTGCAAGGTAGATCAACCCATTCGCCAGCCTCCTCGTCCCACATGGCAAGGACCAGATTTCCCTCGCTAACCCCTTCGGGTATCTCATCTGGGTCATAGGTAAAGGTAAGGGTTATCGGTAGGTCAAAGGTAGCCCCATCAGGACCCAGGTCATAGGTCAGCCCAATACGATTAGATTCTTTGGGTGGGTCGGGGGGGTCTTCCATCTCATCTATACTTATTACCATAAGTTTCTTGCCTTTTTCAGTCAGACCAACGGTACCTTCATCGATATCAAGCTCAACCTTGCCGTCGTCGGATTCAACAGTAACATCCTTAGTGAATTCGCCGCCAGTAGTGACATCCTCATATACCCAGCTAGTGCCTGGTGGTAGGCAAATTCCTCCGCCACCTCCGTCAGCTACCTCGGCTGCGCTGGGAGCGAAGACCACACCCTGGGTTGAGGTGACATCCCAAGTGGTCGAAAGATGGTCAGTCAGACTAAGGTTGACCGTCTCAGCCACCTGGTCGGATATATCTCGGGTGCCCTCACCGTTGGTTATATCCACCACCCCATCGCCAGTGGCTGAACCGTCTGCGTTGAGGGTAACGCCCGTGTCCTTGTCACCGCCAGTGGTGACTTTGTTACCGAACTGGTCTTGGAGTTGGACGGTCACGGTGATGGCCGCATCCACAGTGCCATCAGTGGGATCGATGATTACGTACTTATCGGCTGCGCCGTGAACTTCAGTAAGTGTGCCGAAGTTGGTTGTCCCACTAACACCGGCGATAGTTCCCAAGGTCATTGTGATGTTGCCGCTTACCAAGGGCGTCCCTGCTGTTGGTCGAACTTTAATCGGCGTAACCCCGCCAAGGGTCAACACGTTGTCCGCTTCCGTGGTTGAGTTTGCTGTAACGGTGACCGTTATATTTGAAGATGTAATAATAGCTGTAGGGTTGGCGCTTAATTGGGGACCCGTGCCGGTTACAGCCACATCAGGTGCAGACGATATATCGAATACAAAGCCTGTTGGGATAGTTAAGACGAAATCGCCTATCGCGATATCTCCAGCTGCTTGTTCCGTTATCACTATAGCACCTAACGTTGTCCAGCTTACTACAGTAGCGTTGTCTGCCGATATCGCACCTCCACCGCTTGCTTCCGTTACTAGTGCCGCTGCACTCACCGGCATAGCCATTGACAGGACTATTGCCAACGCTATCCCTACCTTTAAAATAGCAAAGAAGACTTTCTTAAAAGACATCTCATATCACCGCTGAGTCTCTTCTTGAGTCTACTTCTTTTGATTTCCAGTGAAGCCTCGTGTTATTACAATTAAATGGTTTGCCTTATATTCTAACTACAATTATACTTATATGTCAAGCCCCCACAAAAGGGAACCTTTTTATCCCTAAGGTAACAGAACGTCATATTGTTCAATAGCGAAAAAAGGAACCTTTATAGTCTAGCGTCCGCTAATCAAATGATAAGCTTCTCTATAGATTCCCTAGATATTACAATATTACATCAAGAACAATTATTTATAAATATATTAATTTTAGCTTCAATTTTGGTAAATTTTGGCTAAATCAAGATAGAGGAGTGAATAGAGCTATATATACATTATGAGGTGTGAGAACATTCATTCTAAATCGCTTGCCTCAAGCAGGTAATGATACCATGTTTAAGCACTCGGCGTATATCTTCGACTGAACCATCAGGACTCCTGTAATCTACTGGAATGGGTGGCGTGGCCGGGTGGAGGTGATGATAATGATGTCCGGCAACTCAGTAGTGAACTGACCCGCTGAACTCCATTCGCTATTGCTGCTAGCACCAATAGCCCTGACCTTCCAGTAATATGTGGTGTTGCCATCTAGGGTTACGTTACATCTCCACCACGTAGTGTCGGGCAGGGCATGAGTACCGGTCTTAATGATTCTGGGATGAGCAAGAGCAGAGTTGGTTGATACTAATAGCTCATAACCTTTGGCGCCGGCTACTGCACTCCATCGGAGCATCGGCTTCGTCGCAACTCCAGTTGCGCGGTCTTTGGGATTCCGGAGGTGGGGAGTAACGGGTTGGTAAGCCAGTCGAATCAGGAAAATCAGGGCGGCTATAGCAGTAATGCCGATGGCAACTGCTGCCCAGGGCGGAAGTGTTGGAGCGGTCGGCTCCACTGGTGATATTCTTACCATCGGCGGCACTATTATCTCGAGGGGTGGTATCTTCACCGTAATCTCAGGCGGCGGGATTATTTCTATGACTACGGGCGCAGTTGATGTTAACTCCTCGATAGCGAATTGGCGTGTCGCAGACCACGGGCACTTGAAAGGATAGTCGGAAGCTACTCTGACTTTCCAGAAGTAAGTGGTACCTGGCGTGAAGTAAAGCGGTATATCAGCTTGAGGACCGGTGACTGCGTTTACCGGAGTTGCCGTATCCTCAACGGAGACCTCTACCACTACTTGGTCAAAGGTGCTGTCGCTAGCAATCCATAGGTCGTATTTGGTAACCTCGTCGGATGGTCTTTTCCAGGTCAACATCACCTCTTCCGCTAGCTCACCGGTTATCTGGTTAACCTTAACCATGAAGTCCGATTCGGGTCCAACCAGAGTCGGTGTCTTTGTCGTCAGGGTATAGACCCATTCGGTACTCTGGTTGATAACAAAATGATAAATGCCCTTTTCGATGTCTTTGCTTTTGTCGGCGGCCTTGTTAAGGGCATAAACGGTGTTATTGCTACCAAATTCGGGGTCGAAAGCGATGTCTATGGAGCGAGTAAGTGGTCGTGAGGTAGCATTGGCTGGTATCGATTTGAAGGAGACTCCATTATCATTAGACCAATAGACCCGGTCGTCAACATTACTTACCAGAATAGTTTCATCGTGCTCATAGTTGGGAGATAGGATTATCGAGCTTAATGAGTATTTGCCGACTACGGTTGGGGTAGAATAATTCAAACCGTTGTTGGTGGTATAGTAGACCAGACCCTTTTCGTCTTCGTCATCAAAGCTGCCAATAAACAGGGTTTCGTCATCAACCACTGCCCAGGTATAAATGTGGAAAGCGTCGCCAGTGTCGGGGTCATGGGTGAGTCGATAGGCGAAGTTTTGCCCATTGTTTTTAGACTTCCATATTGCCGGCTCGCCATTCCAGGCTCCGGCGAGGAATACCACCCGATTACCATTGCCGTACTGGGGGGGAAGCTCGACCAGATTAATACTGTCCACATTAGGTAAAGCGCTGGAAAAGACTCTTTCCCAGCTTGCTCCCTCATCTAAGCTGCGCCACAGACTATGTGTTCCACCATGAGTCAGCATAAACAGCGTGTCACTCCGAATCTCGCTGTCGTCTTCTTCCCCATAGGTAGGATACGGTGCCCTGTCGACAATACTGGTAATCTCGGTGTCAATTAAGCCGACCTGGTTCCAGTTGGTGAAGTCCTCAGTCATGGAGAGGGCGCTCTCACTGCCGCTGGTGGCAGCATAAGCCCTGCCGTTGCTATCCACCAGCACATAGGTATGCGATTCACCAGTGGGAGGTTTTGGCACTTCGTGACCATCGGTCACCACCGTAGGTGCTGAAGTAGACCTGGGCACTACCAGCGGCGCCGGCCAAAAGGTCAGCCGTAGCCCCCTTGCCGCTGATAGCGAGGGAGGTGACATCGATATTGCTCAAGCCGTAGTCATCACCGATATTGAGGTCAGTGGCGATGGAATTAGCTGGTGCGCCCACCAAGTCAATCTGATAGACATCGCCGTTACCGGTGCCGGTATCAATGGCGACTAAGAGGGACTGGTCTTCAGATGAGGCGTCATAGTCACTGGGGAGGGCGATATCGGCGGATATAGTGACGACAGAAGTTGCCGAGTTATCTCTATCCAGGGTGGCATTGCCGAAGGTAGCTCCCCAAGCGGCATCACCGACCTTGTTGGTAACTACGGTATCATTCTCATCGCTGACCACCGCCACCAGCTGGTAGTCTGTGGAGTAGTTTGGGGAGAAGGCTAAAGCACAGACGTCAAAGCCGGTCAGGTTGGTATCCTGCCAGGTAGGGATGAGTTCGTTCTCATCAAGGAGATAAACGCCACCGAACTCTGAGGTGTCGGTATCTCTGGTGGCGATGGCAATTAAGTAGCCGTTGTCCTGAGGGGCGATGGCGATTGAGGTAATTTCGATATTGTTGCTGCCCACCATATCGAGGGCGAGTAGCTCGCTGAAACTGCTGCCGCCGTCATCAGATTTGTAAATAGCGGAAGCGGTAGCGTAGCAGATGACGTCAGCCTCATCGGGAGAAGCGGCAATATCAACTATGATGTCGGTAACATTTCCGGTGTCAGTCCAGCTATAGCCGGCGTTGGTTGATTTAAACAGGGTGAAGTTGGCAGTTGTGGGGTTGGCGTAGGCGTAGATGGTGCCGTTACTAGACACGGTCAGGTGCTTTATGTCTGAGCCACTAGCCAGTACCCAGCCACCGTCACTACCTTGGGTGGGGATAGTGACCCTTGACCACTTAACCTTATCTGGCGAGGCAATAGCCGGAAAGACAGTGCTTAGGCTCAGCCAGCCAATGAGCAGGGAAAATCCCAGAACTAATAGATATTCTCTTTTCATTCACTTTGGTCAAATTTTAACCTTGTGCGAGATGGGAAGTCAACCAAGGAGTAGGCTAGGCAAAAAGGAGAGCCCCCGAATTTCGGGAGCTCTCGGGCTAACAGGGCAGCCGAGGAAGTACTCCAATAGCTTAGCAACCTCAGGACCCAGGGTATTTTCAGCGATGCGGAATATTTGATAACCTCGTTCCTACCATGCACTTTTTGCAGTTGTCAAGCACTTTCGGCGCACTTTGTGTCCCCGCCGTGCAAATCTGTTACACTTCGTGTCTTTTAGCTAGCACTTTGTGCTCTAAATTTGCACTTTTTGCTCGCTAAAGCGCACTTTGTGCATTATACTAGGCTTAAGGTACTTTTAAAAGTTCTTTCACTGTAAAAAAGGGGGCAAAATGGAAGAAAATAGGGAAAAACCAATCGATTTATATGTCTACAGCTTACGAGAGGGGCAAATAGCCAGCCGTATAGCGGTTGGTCAAGGCGATTTGACGATACTTTGGATGTACAAACATCTATTTAAGAAACCAATGCGAGCCGTGTTGCATGACATGATTGGCACCGCCGCAAAGTGTTGGGAAGAGCACCATGTTAGGATAATCAAGGAAATGGAAGAAAAAATAATAACCGACGAAAAGATTATTGTGGGATTTATACGAAAATTCGGCCGCATTAGGCCACATTAAGCCAAGAAGCTCTTGACAAAGGATGGTTTTATCACTTCTTCTTATGCGTCTTTTTCTCCTCGCTGTAGACTACCGGCATGACCCCGTCGGCTAGACTAGAGACCTCAGGTTTCTGTTCCTCCGTTCTCCTTCAGTTGCTCTTTCATTTTGGGTCGCACTACAATAATTATGTATAGTACAGTGCGGATTGGGGCTGTTTTTACTCCAATTACCCCAAATGCAGAGCCCTAAATATGATATTCGGAGCAAATTCAGTGATCGATCTACCGATAAATGGCTTATAATTCTAAATAATCTGTGAGACGGAACTTTGCCTGGCGTGGCTTATGGGTAGTATAATAGAATAACTCGAGCAAAGGTAAAAGTGATTGTGGGGGGAACACGATGAAAGAAGCAGCTTCACCGAAAATAATCGTGGCCATACCTGCTTATAATGAGGAGAAATACATTGGTAGCGTGGTCTTGGAAGCCCAGCAGTATGCGGATGGGGTTATTGTCATTGATGATGGCAGCACAGATCGCACTGCTAAGATTGCTGAACTTGCCGGGGCTACCGTCATCCGACATGGTGAAAACAAAGGCTATGGGGCAGCAATCCAGAGTATATTAGCCGAGGCACAAAAGGAAGCACCCGGAATTCTTGTGCTTCTTGATGCTGACTCCCAACATAATCCCAATGAGATACCTTCTTTAACCAAAGCTATCTTTGAAGGTTATGACCTCGTTATTGGATCCAGAAAAATACGAAGGGAAGATATTCCTGCCTACCGCCGCACTGGGCAGAAAGTCCTGTCATATCTGACTCGCATTCTCTCTAGAAGTAGGCTCTCAGATACCGAATCTGGATTCAGGGCGTTTTCCCAGAAAGCGGTAGCTGCGCTCGAACCTAAGGAAAAAGGAATGGCAATATCGGCGGAGATAATATCTGAGGCTACCAAGAAGAACCTCAGGGTTACAGAAGTCCCCATCTCAGCTATATATACCCAAGATGGCTCAACTCTGAATCCCGTAAGACACGGTTTCGGGGTTCTCTATCGAATAATGATAATGATTTCTGAGAGAAGACCCTTCTTATTCTTTGGGTTGGGTGGAATTGTATCTATAGCGTTTGGCATTTTTAACGGTGTTATAGTAGTCCAGACTCTTAATGAAAGAATGGTGTTACAGACCGGAACCGCCTTGATGTCAATGCTATTCATCACTATTGGGGTATTACTCATATCTACTGGGATAATATTAGATGTATTGGTGAGGCGATTAGGTCACGCCCAACATCATTAAGCAAGTTAGCGCTAAGGAAAGCCGGGTAATTTATGCTGCTCCCAGAGCTGGAGAGGTTAAGTACAGTCGAGCTAATATTGAAAAAGCTCAGCAAATGCTCGGATATAATCCACAAACAACCTTCGAAGAAGGTATACTTTTAACTTGGAAAGAAGAGATAACCTAAAGGGGGATAAAGGAGAAACAATGGAACAATATCTAAACGAATATAAGGGTAAGAATATCCTAATCACTGGTGGTGCTGGTTGTATCGGTTCAAATCTAGCCAAGGCTTTAATCAAGACCGAGGCAGCTAAAATTATTATCCTTGATGACCTTTCTTCTGCCGAGGAGTGGAACATCCCCGTTGCCCCCAACGTAATCTTTATTCAGGGAAGTATACTTAACGAAGAAATGCTGAAAAGGGCATTTAGTCAGAAACTAGATTTTGTTTTCCACCTTGCTGCCCACTTTGCTAACCAAAACTCATTGGATCATCCTGAAACTGATCTTATGGTCAACGGAGTTGGCACCTTAAAGCTGCTACAATATGCCAACTTAACCCAGACACCCAAGTTTGTCTTTGCCTCATCAGGTTGCTCAGTTTATGGCAGCCAAGCACCGCTACCACTTAAAGAAGAGTTTGTATCTTTACGTCTCGACACTCCGTATCAAATTACCAAATTACTTGGGGAATTGTATTGTAACTATTTTCATGCCTATTATGGTTTGCCAATAGCAATTGCTCGCTATTTCAATGTTTTTGGTCCTGGGGAGATTCCAGGTACCTATCGTAACGTTATTCCCAACTATATTTATAAGGCGATTCACAAACAGAAGCTTCCTATCACAGGAACTGGAGAAGAGACAAGAGATTTCACCTATGTCGATGATGTCGTTGATGGCACGTTGTTATTGGGTGTAGTCCCGGAGGCAGTTGGCGATGCCTTTAACCTTGCCTCAGGGACGGAAACCAAATTAATAGACTTAGCCAGTATGGTAAATGGAATTACTGGCAACCCTAGCGCTCCAAAATTTATTGCTCAAAGAAGCTGGGATAAGAGTTCTCGTCGGCGAGCTTCTATTGAAAAGGCAAGGAAGACCTTGGGATATAAACCCAAGACCAATATGAAGGAAGGAATCAAACAAGTCTATGACTGGATTGTAGAAAATCGCGATAAAATAGAAGCCAGAGCCAGGTTTTAAAAAGAGCTTCAGATATCAGGCTACACCAAATTTTGGGATACGCTCTAATTTTCAAACACAGGGACGAGACTAAAAATGAACTTTAGTTTACATAACTTATTATATTTTAAGATAGGGGGAATGAATAAGAGATACCTGGATTACCTCGGTAGAGAATACTCATTTTTTAAGGCGGAGGAAAAGGTAGACCCTGATATAGAAATCATAATAGCCGATTCCGTTAATCCAGATGATAATTGCCGCCTGGTGGATAATAAATATTTTGTTAAGGATGGATACCTATACTGCCGGGATAGGTATAAAGTGGTAAGGTGGCGTCTGGCTATAAACGGTTTGGAGGGTAAGACCGTAGTTCAGTTTAGTGGGGGTTTCTGGGGAGAGCATGTCTTAAAGGAATTTGTTATTGAACCCTTACTAGGTTTTAAGTTAGCTTTCAGGGGCTTCTCCATACTGCACGCCTCAGCCATGGCGACTAATGGCGCCGGCTTCATATTTGCTGGAGGACTGAAGGCAGGAAAAACAGCGTCAATCCTCAGCCTGAATACCCACGATAGTATTTTTCTATCTGATGAGCTTACCGTCCTTTCTAACGATGGCATGGTCTACAGCTTCCCCTCGCCCATCCGTATTTATTATTACGATTTGAAGGGTATGACTCCTAATCACCAGATGACGCCTCAGCAAAAGTTAGAGGTGAAAATAAAACATTATATTTATATCCTATCTTTGGGATATGCCAAGCTCCCTCTGTGCATCAATGCTGAGGAGCTATTCGAAAGAATAGGGGGAGTTTATCCTTTGCGCTGTCTATTTCTCCTTACCAGGGCAAACGGCGAAGATATCGATGTAACCGAAATTACCGATAAAAGGGAACTGGTTGAGCGGCTGGTTCTTATTAATGAGCAGCAATTTCCCTACTGGCGTAAATATATATCAGCGTATTCGTCTGTCCATCCATCAAGTCAAGTAGCCGCATACTCACAGGTGATGATGGATAACCTGTCGCAGGCTCTAGATAAGGTGGCATGCTATGAAATCAAGACACCGCATAAGTTCTCCAAAGGCCACCGTGATAAATTTCGACAGGTGGTTCAAAGTTTAGGGAAGGTCAGCTAATTGACTAAAATTGAAAGCCACCAGGAAATAAAGGAGAGATGCATCCGTTATTACCAGCAGGAAGCGGAAGGCTATGACACTGCCAGATTTTCCTGCGAATGCAATATGCTCTATGACCAAATGACAAAGGAAATTATCTATAAGTTTTTAAAGGATTGCAAATACGTTCTTGATGCCGGCACCGGCACCGGCAGATTTGCTATTCACCTCGCCAAGAATGGTATAGATGTAGTAGCCATGGACAGCTCGAAAGAGATGGTGGAAATTGCTCAGAAAAAGGCACAACGGGAAGGATGCCAGCACCGAATCCAGTTTATTGTGTCCGATATCGAGAACCTGCCATTAAAGGATAAGTCCTTTGATGGAGTTTGCAGCATTATTGTCCTAATACATCTGGCCTGTCGCGACTACGCTGTATCTGAGCTATCACGGGTTCTCAAACCTGGCGGGATTCTGGTATTAGATGTCCCCAATAAGCTGCTCTCTAAGGCATACCGACCATTAATAAGCGCGATTAGAAAAACTACTTTTTCAGACTATCACTACAGCCTGGGGGAAATGAGAAAGTTGCTTCTGGATAATTCAGTAGGAGTGGTTGAGCAGAGAACCTTTGGTAAACTGCCGAGGTTAATCGTTCATTTTTTCTTGTGCACGCTTAACCTCAAGTTTCTTCGGGGGATGATTGAAAGATTTGAAAGGTTCAACTTTGGTGGAACAAGCATTATTAGGGGATTGAAGGTCGAATGAAAATTCTCCAGATAACGCCCACGTTTATCCCCAGCCGTTTTGGTGGGGTAAGCCTCTTCTATAACCTTTCTAGAAATCTGGTAAAGAGAGGGCATGAAGTTGTTGTATATACAACTGATATAAGAGATAGATACTCCAGGCTGTCTGATATTCAAGGTGGTAGGGATATAGACGGGATAAAAGTATATTATTTTAGAAACATCAGTAATTCACTGGCAACAAGATATCGTTTAGCTGTGCCAAAGGGCATGTATGGAGCGGTGAGAGAGCAGATAAATAATTTTGACATAATACATTTACATAACGTTAGAGCATTCCAGAATATAATTGTTCACCACTATGCCAGGAAATACAATATTCCTTATGTGTTGCAGGCTCGTGGCTCACTAATAACTTTCTTCTATAAGGGGTGGCAGAAGAAAATTTTTGATGTAATCTGGGGGCACAGAATTTTAAAAGATGCAGCTAAGCTTGTCGCTTTAACCCCGATAGAAGCTGAACAATACCGAAGTATGGGCATAAGCGAGGGCAAAATTGAAATCATTCCCAATGGGATTGAACTCTCTGAATTTGAAAACCTGCCAGAGAGAGGAAAGTTCAGGAGAAAGTATGGCTTAAGCGACGACCAGAGAATAATCCTCTATCTGGGAAGAATACACAAAATCAAGGGACTTGACCTTCTAGTCAGAGCCTCCTCTGACCTTTCGAGGTTTTTAAACAATATTAAGCTGGTAATTGCCGGTCCTGATGATGGATATTTATCTTCCCTAAGGAAATTAATAGCCGATTTAGGAATTAGTAATGAAGTCTTATTTACTGGACATCTTTGCGGAGAGGATAAAGTGGCGGCATATGTGGATGCCGATGTATTTGTTTTGCCCTCAACTTATGAGATATTCGGTAATGTTGTCCTTGAAGCTTGTGCTTGTGGTACACCGGTAATCGTTACCGACCGCTGTGGCATAGCCAATGCGGTGGATGGTCAGGCAGGGCTCGTCGTTCCCTATGACAAAGACCAATTGCGAGATGCACTTTCCCATGTACTGGGTGATGAAAAAATGAGGCTCCAGTTTGGTGAGAAGGGTAAATTATTGGTTCGCGAGAATTTTAACTGGGAGAAAATAGTGGAGCGGATTGAGGACATATATAAGCGGTGTAAAAGCCAATGAAAATTGCATTTATTACCTTTCAATATCCTCCATTTGTTCAAGGCGGGGCAGGGACTTATGCCTATAACATTACCAGGGAACTATCTAAGTTGGGGCATAAAGTTCATGTTATCGCACCTCGAGTCGTCGAAAGTGATAAGGAATCAGTTGAAGAGGGAGTTTTTGTTCATAGACTCAGTTTCCAGAACAAGCCTTTCTTGGCGGCACTATCCTTCTGGTTTTCCCTTAGAAAAGACTTCTCTTCGCTTGAACAACAAGTTGGAAAATTCGATATTGTGCATGACAATGGACTTAGCGGTTTCAGCCTAAACTCGAAAGCAGTTTCTTGTCCTAGGGTAGTCACCATTCACCATTTAGCTCGAACTACTCTTAAGGCTATTGAGGCGAGTATGCTTAGGAGGATTAGAAATCTAAGGGGGGAGATAGCCTTTTCTCCTCTAATTGAACCGCTTTGTATGAAGCGTGCCAACCGGATTATTGCTGTCAGTCAATTTACCAAAAGAGATATCACAAGTGTTTTTGGCATTCCTGAGTCAAGGGTAGCAGTTATCCACCATGGCGTGAACCATGAGGATTATGTATTTCCAGAAGAAGCAAGGGCTGAGCTTAGAAATGATTTAGGTATTAACTCGCAGCAAATGATACTATTTGCTGGTAAGCTAGCACCTCGTAAGGGCGTTGATATTCTGCTAAGGGCATTGCCACAAGTGCTGAAGGAAGTGGAGGTGAAACTGGTCTTAGCCGGTTCGGGGGACCAACGGGATTATCAGCACTTGGCACAAACCCTGGGTATCTCGGATAAGCTTCATTTTCTTGGACGTGTTCCTGAGGATACCTTGAGGCTTCTTTATTCAAGCTGTGATTTATTTGTCTTGCCTTCACGCCTTGAAGGGTTAGGAATAGTTATATTAGAAGCGATGGCGGCTGGAAAGCCTATTGTTGCCACAAATGTTGGGGGGATACCTGAAATCATCGAATCAGGACAAAATGGAATTCTGGTTGAGGCTGGCGAAGAAGGGAAACTAGCTGGTGCAATTGTTAAGGTGTTGAGTGATAATTCGCTTTCCAGGACTTTTGGTGAGAACAGTATGAAAAAAGTGCGAGAGCGATTTAGTTGGGAAGTTGCTGCCCAAAAGACGGAGTGCCTTTATAATGAGCTGATAAAGAGATGATAGAATTTCAAAAAGTAGGTGACAACAGGCAGTTAGTTTTATCTGTGGGGAACCGAAGATATATAAATTGACACACTAACAGCGATGGAAAAACTAGATAAAATGGCGAAAAGTAATCGGTACAGGAAAAGAAAGTACTTTTTAAGGCGGGTACTTCACCCTGCTCTAGTAGCTTATTATTACCATCATTTTGGGCATGTCTGTAGGGTTCTAGATATGGGTTGTGGTCTTGGCTGTGTGGGGAGACTAAAGCCGGACCCGGCGATTGAAGTTTACGGACTGGATATCGATGAGGAAGCAGTGGCTAAGGCGGCACAATATGAAAATGCCCAGGTCTGGGACCTAGAGGCGCAACAGCTTCCCTTTGACGGGGAGTTCTTTGATGCCGTCTTGGCAAAGGACATACTGGAGCATCTCCAAGCACCATGGGTGCTGGTAACCGAGATCTATCGTGTCCTACGACCGGATGGTATTGTTATAGCAAACGTTCCCATGGCTAAGCCCAAAGTAGTTTGGAACGACTACACCCATATGCGGGGGTTTACCAGTAGCGCGTTACGGATGCTCTTTGAAGATTGTGGATTTGATGTCCTCCATATACACAAGATGGGAGGAGTACCATTAACGGGTAAATTGCATTTGACCAAATGGCTCCATATACTATTACGGTTCCCGCCGTTGGATTTCTTTTTTGGGAGGTGCCTTGAAATTAAGGCACGACGGCCCACTGCGGGCGGCAAAGAGTAGCTTTTTAGTGGAGGTCTCTTTTAAGTTGTGAAGAAAGTCCTAATTATAACCCGCTGGCATCCACCACGTCCCTATCCAAGCTTGCGCTTAATAGGGCTAGGTAAGTATCTCCCTGAATTTGGGTGGCAACCGATCGTACTAACATCGTCTCTCGGAGAATTAAGTCCGCAGTTCAGGGTTATCGAGACGCCTTATCGTGATGTCTTGGGCTTTTGGAAAAAGTTATTTGTATTTAATCCAAATGAAGATGTAAGAAAGCAGGTAAACGAGCGATTCACCATAGCCTCTAAAAACCGGCTAGTAGATTTCATCTTTACCCGCTTCGGGGAAATTTTCAATTATCCAGACCTGTATAGAGGCTGGAAACCTTTTGCGGTCAAGGTAGGCAGTGAACTTTTGCAAAAGGAAGGTGTAGATGCGGTACTCAGCAGTTCCATGCCGGTGATAAGCCACCTTATTGCCAAGGAACTGAAAACAAGGTATAAAATTCCGTGGCTTGCTGATTTTCGAGACCTCTGGACACAGAACCATAACTATAGCTATGGCCCCTTAAGGAAGTTAGTCGACAGAAGATTAGAATTAAGGACGTTATCACCAGCAGATGTCTTAGTAACAGTTTCTCAGCCGTGGGCAGAGAAGTTAAGAACTTTCCATAAAGGAAAGCCAGTGTATGTCATTAACACTGGCTTTGACCCATCGGAAATAAATTCGCCACCAATTAATTTGGTAGCTAAATTCACAATTACCTATACTGGTAATACCTATCCCAAAGGGCAGGACCCCTCAAAGCTTTTTGTAGCACTACGAGACTTACTCTCTGCTGGAGTGGTGAATCCTGATGATATTGAAGTCAGATTCTATGGTCGGAGAGAAGCTTGGGTGGAAAAGGAGATCAATGGCTACGGGCTTTCGGGTATTGTTAAGCAAAACGGGATAGTACCAAGGCAAGTTGCTCTGGAAAAGCAAAGAGAATCACAGCTACTGCTTCTTTTAAAGTGGGAAGACCCGCAGGAACATGGCCTTTATACAGGTAAGGTCTTTGAATACTTGGCGGCAAGAAGACCTATACTGGCTACAGGAGGGTCAAGAGGCGATGTCGTGGATGAGCTACTAAATGAGACTGGTGCCGGTATCTGTGCTCCAACTGTGGAGGATATTAAGAACATACTTAAAAAACTATATCGGGAATATAAGCTCAAAAGCGAGGTGGCATATAAAGGGGAGGAATCAGAGATTAATAAATATAGCCACCGAGAGATGGCAAGAAAATTCTCGGAAGTTCTTGACCAATTGATATGAAAAATGGTTATGGACCGAAAAGTTTGGACTCCAAAGGTTTCTTTATACTCGTTATAACGCTACTTGTCTCAACAGTGCTCACAGTAGCTTTAAACATTCCCGTCTTCTTAAGACAGGTATTCGGCTTTATCTTTTTGACCTTTACCCCCCCAATCTGAAGATATTCTTACTCGTAAATCCTTTGGTAATTCCTCTAGTATCAAATATTAAGCTAGACTTACTCACTATATATTGATAGTCATAGCAGCTATGGGCGGTGGCGATTACTACACAGTCTGCCAAGGCTAAGTTTCCATCAGCGAGTTCCACGGACACCAAGGTATCCTGCCCAAGCTGTACCGTTGGGATATAGGGGTCATTGTAATCTACCTTGGCTCCCTTCTCACGAAGAAGCTGGATTAGTTTTAAGGAGGGAGATTCTCTCGTGTCTCCCACGTCTTTCTTGTAAGTCACCCCAAGCACCAGCACCTTAGCCTCCTTTAAGCTTTTACCGCGGGTGTTTAATACTTCTAAAATACGGGAGGTAACATAATAGGGCATCCGTTCATTAATATCGGCGGCCAATTCTATAAATCTGGTATGAAAGTCATATTCGCTGGCTTTGTTGGCTAGATAATAGGGGTCAAGCGGGATGCAGTGCCCACCTATCCCTGGCCCAGGGTAGAAGGGCATATAGCCAAAAGGCTTGGAAGAAGCAGCATCAATTATCTCCCAGACACTTATCCCCATCTTCTCGCAAAGCTGAGCGAGCTCATTGACCAGAGCGATGTTCACGCTGCGAAAGACATTTTCGAATAACTTGGTCATCTCAGCGACCTCGGTGCTTGAGACCGGGACTACCACATCAGCCACCTGACGATAAAGAAGTTCGGCAAGTTTGGTAGACGTGGAATCTATACCTCCCACCAACTTGGGGGTATTCCTGATGCCATATTTTTTATTCCCCGGATCAACCCTTTCTGGAGAGAAAGCAAGGTAAAAATCCCGGCCTGCCTTCAGCCCGGAGCGCTCCAGAATGGGCAGCATCACCTCTCTTGTCGTACCGGGATAGGTAGTGCTTTCCAGAACTACCAGTTGCCTTGGTTGAAGGTATCCGGATAGCGCTTCAGACTCTCGGATAACGTAGGATATGTCTGGCTCCTTGGTTTTAGTCAGGGGGGTAGGCACACAGATGCAAACGGCGTCCACTTCTTTCAGCCGGTTTTGAGCTGTGGTTGCCTGGAGGAGGTTATTGCCTACTACTGCTGCTGAGAGGCTTTCGTTACTTACGTCGGCGATGTAAGATTGACCTTTATTGACCGAATTTACCCTCTTCTGTTGTATATCAAACCCAAGAACTTTAAAACCAGCCTGGGAGAAGGCAACGGCTAGAGGCAGCCCAACATAGCCAAGCCCCACGATACCAATAACCGCAGTTTTATTCCCTAGCTTTTGTTCTAAGTCGGGCAAGTTATTCTCCAATATTTTTCAGTACTGGTAGTATCTTGAATTGTTTTTAGGCCAATTGTATTATGAAGGTAAATATAGTGCTAATAGGTACTTATGGTCTTTAACTTAAACTAGATTATACCCTAAACTTGAAGCATTAGTAAAATAGAAGTTGTTGCTGATGAAAATAAGATTTAAAGGTAGGAATAGATGGGATGAGGTGCTGTCAGTGATACTAATTTTTGACTATTCCAGGGAAGTGAGGTGCATTGTTTTATGTTATAGCCAATCTCAAGATGGGAGAAAGATTAAAAAGGCTCTTGGATTTAATACTAACTTGACTCAGTCAGTTCCTTGTACAGCTTACTCATCTTTCTCATTTCCTTTTCCCAATTATTCCTCTCCACGATTATTTCACGATTCATACTGCCAAACCTTTTTCGTGCCTCTTTGTCTTTAACGAGCTGGATAATCTTTGAAGCTAAAACCTCGGGAGCTTTCAGCGGGATAATGAATCCATTTACCCCATCCTCCACCCACCTCCTGTTGTCCCCGAAATCAGTAATTACCACCGGCAGCCCACAAGCCATTGCCTCTGCCGTACTGACAGCAAGCCCACTATCTGATAGCGCCGTAGAAACATAGATGTCTGCCAAGGTTAAGTATCGGGGAAGCCCATCTTCCGGAACCCAACCGATAAACCTGATACTATTTGAAACGCCAAGGGATTTGGCTAACTGCCTTAACTCTTTCCCCTGGGGACCTTCCCCAGCAAATACGAATTTTGCTTTGGGAACCTCTCTTAATACCAAGGGCACAGCGGTAACCAAAGTTTCTACGTCGTGTACCGGTGTAAAGCGCCTTAAACTGATTATTGTAGGCGAATCCACAATCCTGAGCTCTTTCCTGAGCCTTTCGTCTTTCTCTTCAGGTTTAAATTTCCGAACATTAACTGCCCCAACGTAAACAAGGCTCATCTTCCGAGGGTCTGCCCCTAGTTGTATTAGCAGACCCTTAAGGTCTTGGAAAATATAAGTTATCCGGTCAGCCCTTTTCAGCACATACTTTACTACCTGCCTTTTTACCCTGGATTTTTGCGCCCCGACCCAAATTTCAGAACCCCAGGGGGTAGCCACAAAGGGGTGAAATCCGCTAGCGGCGCCTAGGAAAGCAATTTCCGAGATGAAATGGGCATGAAGGATGTCGGGGTTAATTTTTTTAATTAGCCTCTTAAACTGGAGCATCATCGGCACGGAATTTATTAAATAGTTTACAGGCCGTATGTGTGGTCCAAATCTTTTAAGGAAGTGTAATTTTACATTGTCAATGCCGTTAGATGATTCACCTGAAGTTATCAGGTGGACCTCGTGTCCCTTATTAGCAAAATAACTTACCCAACGATTGACATGTATGCCTGGAGTAGCAATATAACATATTTTCATTGTCTTAATATCTTCCTTATCAACGGGTAGGCAAAGCCCAGAACCGGTCGTAGCCAATCGATTATTAAAAACGTATAGTATTTTCTAACACGAGGTGAAAAAAAACCTCCTCCATGCCGCCGACAAATAATAAAGCCTTCCTGTCTATAAGTCCTGGCGGCATCTGGTGCGCTACTAACACTATCTTTGTGTATTCTAAAATTGGAAAGGACGCTATCGATTCGATGTAGCTGAAATACTTTCCCCACCCTTATCCAGTAATCAAGGTCACAGGCATGTATGGTGGTGTCCATAAACCCCACTTTCTCAACAACCTGTCGCCGGTAAAACGCCGAGGGACAGGGTACGCAGCAACCATCATTAATTGATTTCTCTAAATCAAAACCCCTTGCCTTAGATTTCCCAATTACCTCGTCTAATTCATTTATAGTCTTACAGTCGCCAAATACAAAGTAGGCATCTGGATTGGCTTTGAAGAAGCTGACCACTGTCTGAATGGCACCAGGTTCAGACATATCATCTGCGCCCAGCCACCCCAAGATTTCCCCCCTCGCCATTCTTAAGCCCTTGTTCCAGGCATCACATGCCCCTTTGTCCGGTTCTGAGATAAACCTTATTTGGTCAGGATATTTCGCCTGGTAGCTTGATAGCATTTCCAAGGTGCCATCCGTTGAACCGCCATCAATAAAGATGTGTTCAATATAAGGATAGCCCTGATTCAGGACACTTTGAATGCATGCCTCAAGGTAGTTAATTCCATTTAAGACCTGGGTGATAATGCTAATTAATGGATTGTCTGTAGCACGTTCTTTATTATCAATATTTACAAGTTGAGATGCCTCGTTTTCCATTATATATTTCCCTTAAATACCAAGGAGTAAGGAGCGAACTATTATAACTAGTAATTTCAAGCGTTGAAAAGCTCTTTGTAAAACTTTGTTTCATTTCCTTAGATGTAGCATTGAGATGAACCTAGTATATGGCCGACTAAGAGGCTTTTCCACAGCTTTGTATAATTTAATCAATGCAGAACGTGTAAAAGAGGGGAAAAGACTAATGATATAGTAATACCATGCCCCGATACTAAATGGATAATATGAAATCGACAATGCTAGCTCATCTTTCCACAAACCCTTGTAATTCTCCTCCAATAAAGTTCTCCCCCACTCGAAGTGATAGTTCCCTGGAGACGCGCGTATCCGCATTGGCATTTTTAATTTTTGGGGACGGGGACTACTTTCTTTACCTTTTGCTGAAATATCCTCTTCAATTTGGCGAAATACTCTGGAGACCATGTGAAAAGAAGTATATTCACTGGTTGCCCTTTTCCAACCAGCTTGAGCGATAGCTCGCCTTTCTTCCTCATGATTGAGATAATAGTTAATTTTGTCTATCATTTCTTCTGTATTCTTAAAGCAAACGATTTCTTTATCTATCTCAAAGTAGTTTTCAATACCTGGAACATACTCTGTCAGTAGGAATCCACCAGCCATGCATACCTGAAATGTTCTTCCTTTTATCTGTGGTTTCATATTACGCAAGCCTTTAGAGAAATTGAGATTTATCTTACTGGATTTAAATATGTCTAGCATTTCCTGGAAAGGAACATACCCTCCCCACCCCTCACCAAACAGATGAACTGGTATGTTCCTATTCTTGACTTCACTTATCCACTGTTCTCGGTCGGCGAGAAGTCTACCACCAACAAAGGAAACGTCATACTTTTCTTCTATGTTTGACCAATCGCGGTCAATGGCAATACCAGTATTAGGTATCGTCTGCATAACTCTAGCACCTAATTTTCTGTACCTAGGTACTGCATCAGTGGTATTGGTTACACAGTAATCAAGATAAGGAATCCACCACTTTGAATAGTCTTCAAAACGCCACTCGTCGTCAAAGAACCAGCCGACTACTACACTTCCCTCTTTCCTAATCATATCAAGGGTTGGTGGCAGAATATCATATTGCCAGGAAGTCCATAAGACATATTTGGGGTGTTCTTTTCTCACCAGAGCGATGATTTCCTCATTAACTGCTTTTATGCCTACTTCGGTCATCCGCTCCAGGTAGTCATAAAGAATCACCTTTGAGAAAATTTTCTGTAATGGCTTATAGAGATATAAGTCAAAGGGAAGATAAGCCCCCAAATGATTCCTGCCAACATATTTAAGTAATCTATGGTTACGAATTTCATAATCGTAATAGTAAGTTAATAGTATAATAGTCTCCTTTATCATCGTTCACCAAATCTATTGCTAGTAAATTAGTGCAATTGACAATTTCAAGTGTGGAATAATCTCTTGGTAAAGCTCCGTTTCATTGTTATCATGTATGGTATGAGTTTTTGCCACCATGTCAGCATCTCTGAGCTCAAGCGTGGGGGCAGAAAGGTTGTCAACCACGCTATGTACGCCAGCGGGTCACGTGGATACAGTCTGAGATATTCCCGAAACTGCTCTCTAGCCTTTCGGGGAACCCTGCTGCTCAAATACCAACTGCCAAAAGCTCGATATAATATATAGTAGCATTTCTGCATTGTTTTCGAATCAATTTCGTCCAATAGAAAGGGGTTAGACTCCAGGCATTTCCTTCGTACAGCAATCCACCCTGTGAACATTCTTTCAGTATCCAAATTCTTATTTCCCTCGTGACGCCTGTATCTAGCCAAGGGGAAGTCTATACAGTCTATTTCAAAGCAGGCAGCTATACGCAGCCACATATCACCGTCTTCAGATGCGGCTAGAGATTCATCGTAGAGTCCCACCTTCTCAAAACATGTTTTCCTTACCAGAACTGCGTCTGAGGAAATGGGGTTATTCACGAATAGCTCCTTTAGTGCATAACCGGATAGTGGCGAGACACCCTCAAGGACTCTTCCCTCTGAAATCACTCTGCTGCCGAAGAAAACAACATCTGCATAAACCAGGCCTACTGACGGATGCGTATTGAGGAATTCAACCTCCACTTCTAATCTGTTGGGCAAGCAAACATCATCACTATCCAAAAATGCAATATATTCTCCCCTGGCAGCCTTCAGCCCTGTATTTCTTGGAGTAGCGGTCTTCCCTGAGTTTTCCTCAAGCTTGATATACCTGAGCCTCCCATCATTAAAACCCTCCACCACCTCATCAGTGTCGTCTGTTGAGCCATCATCAACAACGATTAGCTCGAAATCCTGGTATGTCTGACTCAAGACACTCTGGATGGCTTCGCCAATGAAGTGGGCTCTGTTATATGTTGGAATAATTACACTAACGGTTGGATTACCTTTTACCTTTGCCATCTTAATCCTTATCTACTCAAGTATCTTATATCACGGAGCACCCTGCCTGGAATTCCCATTACCACCTTTCTATTCGGAACCTCGCGAGTAACCAAATATCTTCTGTTAACTATCGGGTATATGCTGCCGCCATCATACGTGACCTGTTGCCAACCCTTTACCGAGTGGGAAAATCCCATCGATGGTTATGTTTGGCATAAGCTGCCACCTCTTCAAAATATTCAGTTCAGCGTCTCGGAAGGCATCATCGAGAAACCACCTTGCACGGCGATGGCAAAATTTCGCTAAGCTTGGAAGGGTTCCGAATCGACATCCGGGAGGCCCAAGCGGGCCATCGATGAGCACCCAATCTACACGTCTTCCAGATGACGACAGCAGAGCACTAAGCTCATTCAGGTCATACAGCCCTTGGGCATTCAAAGGACTGTGTATGATTTTTACAAAGCTATCTAAACGACTACTCTTCAATCTATCTTCCACTTCAGCTTTGATCCGTTGGTCTTGCTCCAGCGTAACTACTTGGCAACTGTTGCCATGTGATGCCGCCATCTCAGCATAAGTGGTCAATACAAGTGTGCTTATTCCCGCCCCTAACTCAAGAATCATTTGCGGGTTATCCCGCCACAGAAGTTGCCATATGACTACAATACTATGAGCATCCAAAGCCCACTCTCCCAGCACATCATCCCATAGCAATTGTCGTAACTCAGGAATTGCCAATGCTTTACCAAAGGTTTGAAGTGAACCGGAGGGTCGAACCAATGGATCCGGCCTGCGAAAGATAATACCTGCGACAGAGCGCAAACTAGCCCAGTAAGATAATCGAATAGGCACTTCCCCGCAGAGGTTTCGCACTATCCAGAGATGTATATTTATTATATTTTTACGGATCTGCCCAAGAAGCCATTGTGTCATCGTTTCATCCTACATGAGCCTATACCAAAGGAAGCAGTTGGCTTTCTTCAATACCAATCAGCTCGGCAGAGCGCTGCCGGGGTGGATATGACAACACCCTTTATCTCTTTATTGGCTAATACCGACTCAAAGCTTCTTTCCCTATTGATATTAGGGTAAAGAGTTTTAAATTGGCTCAGAGTCTCAGGGTTAGTATCACAGACAGTGTCTAGGGCACCAAGCTCAGCGAAATTACGAACCAGATTCCTACCCCAGTAGCCATAGCCAATTACCGCTATATTTTTATTCATTTACCTTCACAATCAAGAGGGGTATAACCTCTTGGCAACGCTTTGCTTTATTCTCCTTAGATATGGTATAGGACTGAGCCTGTGGTAGAGTGCTCTATACAGTCTGATTATGGCAATACGGACAGGATATGGCAAAAAACCGAGAATACAATAACCCCGCGCCCCGGCAGAGAATGGATAATACCTTACGGACAATGCTAACGCATCCTTCCATAAGCCCTCATAATTCTCTACTGAAAACGCCACCCCCCAGTTTAAATAGTATTCTGAAAATTTCTTACGTATCTGCATCGGCATCCTCAGCTTTCGAGAAGAGAGACTACTTTCTCTGCCCTTTACCGTGACATCCTCTTCAATTTCATCAAATACCCTGGAGAGCATGTGGAAGGGAGTATATTCATTGATTGCCCTTTTCCAACCGGCTTGAGCGATAGCTCGCCTTTCTTCATCGTGATTAAGATAATAGGTGACTTTATCTATCATTTCATCTGCATTCTTAAAGCAAACAATTTCCTTGTCTATCTCAAAATAGTTCTCAAGCCCCGGGACATACTCGGTCAACAGGAATCCACCAGCCAGGCATACTTCAGTTATTCTTCCTTTAATTCCCATTCTATTACTGTTGCTCGCCCTAGAAAAATTGAGATTTATCCTGCTGGCGCCGAAGATATCAATCATCTCCTCAAAAGGAACATACCCTCCCCATCCTACGCCAAATAAATGAACCGGTATATCCCTATTCCTGAGTTTATTTATATATTGTTCTCGATCCAAGTACTTCAGCCCAACAAAGGAGACATCGTATTTTCCCCTTATGTTTGACCAATCTCGGTCGACAGGAATACCCTCACAAGATATCTCTAGTATAACCCGACCACCCAGTGCTTTATACTTTGGTACCGCTTCACTATCTAAGGTTACACAGTAATCAAGATGAGGAATCCACCATTTAGAGTAGTTGTCAAAGCGGTGCTCATCATCAAAGAACCAACCGACCACTATACTACCTTTGCTCCTAATCGCGTCAAAGGTTGATTCCTGAAATTCATAGTTGGCAGAAAGCCAAAGGACATATTTGGGATGCTCCTTTCTCACCAGCTTAATGACCTCCGCATTGACGCCTTTTACACCTATTTCGGTCATCCGCTTTATATAGTCATAAGGTATTACCTTTGAGAAGATTCCCTGCAATGCCTTATAGAAGTTTAGATAAAGAGGGGCATTGAGCACCAAACCGCCCGCTACATGTTTTGCCAATCTATGCTTGGAGAAATCTTCAAGTCGAGCCAATAGAATGACCGTTTCGTTTATTAACATTGCTGACCAACTGAAATTTCAACAGGTTGAGGCGGGCTCCTTTTTGATATGATACCATACAATGCTATTGGGCATTATCTGGTATCTATCCTGAAAACATTCATGAAGTGCTTTCGCCACTCCGGGGTGACATATGATCTCTCGAATGTAATCATCTCCCAGATGTTCTTCAATCATTTTTTTTACTTCTTCCGGATATTTGGAATAGTATCCTTCACAATCATGTCCGCAGAGTATGCCGCCGTCTCTGAGTTTGGGGAGCCAGGACCAAATATCTTTTTTAAAGCTTTCATAGCGGTGGTCGGCGTCAATAAAGACTAAATCTAGGATTCCATCAGCGAATATTTGGGAGGCTGTCTGCGAGTCCATAACCATAGGATGCACTATATCCCAAACTCCGAGTGCAATCATGTTGCGTTTGAAAATTGAGTAGATATCAACCGCCTTGAGCCGTTCGTGATGCTTGACTTCTTCACTCCCCATCCAGTGGTCAACAGCAAAGACTTTCCCGTTGTGATTAACCACAGCTTTGGCTAAAACCGAGGTCGAAAATCCTTTCCAACTACCAACCTCGGCAATCATTATATTATCCTTGAGAACCATGCCTACTAGTTGCTCCAATGCTTTCGCATCCCCCTCCCTGAAATTCTCCTTGATGTCAAGCTGTTCCAAATCCCTGATATCTACAGCTCTGAGCATTTCATAAGATTCGAGCCCTCTTTTGATATCAAGCCGCTGTATATTCTGAACTCGAGCTCTTTCATAAAATTGCCAAATCCGCTCGAGCAATCTTTTAACTCTAGGGATAAGCAAGATCTTGGCCGCGATTTTCTTAAAAACGATGTTCATTACCATCACCTTTATTCAATCTCATAAAATGAGTGATTAATTACACAGCTACCATCTCTGCGAACCGGCATTTCCCAGTGGGTCTCAAAGGGTTGGCACTTGGTAATAGTGAAGCCAATAGCACTATCCCACATATCGGCAGTATCAGCTTTAGCTCCTCCCAACCTTGCAATCAAGGTGACTCTGTATCTCCCGCTGGTTAGAATAAGGGGTCCTATTTCTATCCCTATTTTTCTAACATTTTTATTGAAATATTTGTCATGGTATTCAGCCGATGCTCCAGCGCAAACATATTGTCCTAGCTCATTATAAATGTGGAATACTACATTATAATTACGCTGTGAGAGCGTGCCAGCAAAATCAACAATCAACGCTAATTTCTCATTATATCTAAATAAATTGGTATGCTCCCCGTTTTCATTTAGCATTTCAACGCGGCTGAAATAAAAACTTTTATTCTTAACCTCTTCAGGATTTCTTTCCGCAACATAAGAAGACTCGTCAAAACGCTTTAGCTGATTCTCTTCATAATCCCTGACCACCTCGTCAGTAGCTCCCCTTTTCACTATTTGACCATTATCTAGCCAGAGAACACTCTCGCACAAACTGCGAATTGCCCCCATATTGTGGCTGATGAATACCACTGTCCGCCCCCCTTTGGCGACATCTTCCATTTTGCCCAGGCACTTCTTCTGGAAGGCTATATCCCCAACCGCCAGCACCTCATCTATCAACAAAATCTCTGGCTCAAGATGGGCGGCTACAGCGAAGGCAAGCCGAACATACATACCACTGGAATACCTTTTTACCGGCGTATCTATGAATTTTTCAATTTCGGCAAAGCTGACAATGTCGTCAAACTTCCTCTCAATTTCCCGTTTCCGCATACCGAGAATGGCACTGTTAAGGAAAATATTCTCCCTGCCGGTGAGTTCAGGGTGGAACCCGGTTCCAACCTCCAGCAGGCTTGATACTCTGCCGTGAATTTCAGCAAAGCCGCTAGTTGGCTCGGTAATACGTGATAGGATTTTCAAAATTGTTGTCTTCCCAGCCCCGTTCTTACCGATGATACCCAGCGCCTCCCCTTCGTCCACCTCAAAAGAAACGTCCTTCAACGCCCAGATTACGTCTTCTTCCTCTCTATCCTTGAATTTCGTCAGGCTTCGTAACCTGGTTAGATTCCTCACCGGGGCGCTAATCCCCTCCATTATGGTCTCACGGAATGTTTTGTAGCGCTTTTCCGCAGCCCCGATTCGGTAGCGTTTAGACAGGTTATTGACCTTGATCATTGGGCTAGACATACTCCACCTCAAATAACATCGGCAAAATAGCGTTCCGTCTGTTTAAAATATAATGCCCCAGCGATAAATATAATTATACTTACTAAAGTTGAAACCAGAAGCATCTGGGTAGGGAAGGCAACAGTTCCTAGTAAAGTCGAGCGAAACCCCTCAATGACTCCAGCCATAGGATTTATGGCATAAATGAGATGATACTTTTCCGGTATCATCGAGACAGGATAAACGACTGGGGAAGCAAACATCCAGAACTGCACTAAGAATGTAATGGTATATCTTATATCCCGGTAGTTTGCATTTAAAGCGGCGAGAAACATACCTACCCCACTTGCGGTAAATATCATCAGAATAACCAGGAGGGGTAAAAAGAGCGTCATTACAGTGGGGTATATGTGATAGTACAGCATCATAACAATTAAAATGACGAAAGCAATAGCAAAGTCTAATAAAAAGGCAAGAACCGGTGCTAGAGGAATTATCAGACGAGGGAAATACACTTTGGATATTAAAGCGGTATTCTGAATAAGACTATTGCCCGAATATGATATGGCATTAGCAAAATAGATCCAGGCTACCAAGGCCGAATAGTTAAAGATGGGGTAGGGAATGCCATCAGACGGTACTTCGGCTAACCTTCCAAAGAAAAGGGTAAAAACAATCATCATGAAAAGCGGTTGGATAACTGCCCATAGTCCGCCAAGAACTGTTTGCTTATAACGCACCTTTATATCACGAGTAACGAGAAAATAGAACAGGTCTCTATACTCACTTAGTTCCCTGAAATCTATTAACTGCCAGCCCTTCTTAGGCTTGATGATCAAATATGGTTTTGCTTCCATTGGTTATATCTCACCCAAAATAGCCTTTTAAGGCGTCACTAATATAGAGTAAATCATCATCACTTAAGTATTGATGGATGCCAAAGTGCAGTCCGTTTTCACCCACATATTCGGATGCCGGGAATTGGCCGTATTCATGGTTTAGAAACTTGAATGCTTGGTGCTGGGTGGGCAGGCTTCCAAACAAAGTCTTGCACTGAATGCCTTTTGATTCCAAGTAGTAGTAAAGTTTATCGCGCTCGTATTTTTTATCTTTTAAGACTAGAGGGAAGGCGTGTGGACTTACTTTCTCATAATCTTCTTCTTTGATAAAGTAAAGATAATCGGATAATTCTTTGGTTAACTCCAATAGCTTATATAAGTTGTTTTTGCGTTTATTAAAGGTTTCATCAAAATATTCCATACCCTCTAGTCCAATAGCTGCGGTCAATTCATTCATTCTTGAATTAAAACCGATACGCTGGAAATCGAAGTATATACTACCTGGAGGGCGGCCATGAGATTTTATCGACCTAACTACTTTAGCGATTTCATCATTATTAGTCACAATCATGCCACCTTCACCAGCAACTACCACGTGAGCCGCATAAAAACTGAAAGACCCCATATCACCAATACTGCCCACAACCCTGCCTTTATAGGTAGCACCATGCGCCTCACAGGCGTCTTCAATAATCTCTAGATCATGGGCTTTGGCAATTTTCACAATGGTATCCATTTCACAAGGCTTCCCCATAAGGTGAACCACCATAATAGCCCTAGTCCTATCAGTGATAGCCTCCTCAATTTTATGTGGGTCGATATTCAGCGTCGCCACCTCAATATCAACGAATTTAGGGGTAAACCCGGCGGCTAGAATTGAATTGGCAGAAGCGACAAATGTTAGTGCCGGCACAATAATTTCATCCCCTCTTCTCGCACCAAATTCACAAAGTGAAGCACATGAGACGATATCAGCATCCGTGCCTGAACTCGTAGCAATGGCGTGCTTATAACCGAATTTATTGGCAAATTCTTGCTCAAATTCTTCAACATTCGCTCCTTCTGAAATCCAGTTTCTATCAAGTGCACTCTGCACATATTTTCGAGCAATATCACCAATTTTAAGGTCACCGAACATTATTCGCACTTTTATCACCTGAGCCTATTTTAGAGTTTTTACAGAATTCCGTCTAATATATTTCTAACTTATTTGGCTATTACAGGCTAAGTAATTAACCCCCATTTCTTAAACAAATTTCCGGCGAATTTCATGTTTAAGCATCTCTTCAATATGTCCTACCACTTTTGACCCAAACTTTTCTCTCACCATTTCTATATATTTCGGATTACTGAAGTATTCTTTAAAGGCATTGTCCCGAAAACGTAAAACATCTGCTGCCGATAAATACTTGGTTGGCATGGGTAAGGCTTCTTCAGCATATTGACCATATCCGTGCCAGAGTTCGGGTAGTTTTATGCCATCCCGCAGGGCGTCCTCATATAACTGAGAGCCTGGGTAAGCCATAGCCACATAAAAGTTTATATACTCAAAGTTAAACTCCTTTGCCATATCCAATGTTTCTTGCATTGTTTCAAAGTTGTCGTCAGGGAGACCAAAAATGAAGTTTCCAATGATGTAAATGCTGGCAGCGCGCGTCATCTCCACAGCTTTTCGTATCTGGTCTTGACTTGCTCCTTTCGAAACACCCTCGCGAACCTTCTTATTTCCGGCTTCAATCCCATAAGCAACCCAGTTAATCCCGGCTTGTTTCATCTTCTTCAGCATTTCCTCATTGGCCATATCAATCCTGGCATAAGCCCACATATTCAAATCATAGCCGCCCTGAATAATGAGGTCGCAAATGTGATTAATACGGTCTTCCCTAAGGGTAAATAGCTCATCAAGGATCTTGATATTTCTTACTTTGTAATTCTTCACTAAGAAATCTATCTCCTCGACCACTTTCTCGGGACTGCGAAAACGGATACCCCGTTTACTATTATAGAGTGTGTGAATATTGCAATAGCTGCAATTGAACGGGCAGCCTAGATTAGTGTAGATTACGGCGTAAGGTTGCCTCTGGTCAATATGATCAAAGCAGTGCCAGTTGTGAGCTCTATACTTGTCCATAGGCAGAAGGTCCCAGGCGGCCAAAGGCAGCTCGTCAGGATTGACAAGGGGTGCTGGAGGGTTTGATATTACTTTGTCATTTTGAGTGTACCAGAGGCCAGGGATTTGGTAACCTGCTGGCTCTTTGTCTGACTTTAGCACCTCTAAAAGTTGGAGGATGGTATAAAAGCCTTCGCCCTGGCAAATAAAATCTGCCTTCTCTTCCCTAAGAGTCTGTTCTGGAAGGGCTGACGGATGAAGACCGCTGAAAATTATTTTTACATTAGAAGCTTTCTTTTTGAGTGCGGCAGCAACTTCACCAGCAGCAGTCATCTTGGGAGTGGAAGAGGCAGAAGGATTTGAACCAAGCACAATAATGCCTGCCAAAAGGGGGTTACACTCAGTAATCTTCTCAGCGGTGTATTCAGGGCTCCATTTTTCTGCCTCAGCGTCAATAATTCCTACCGAGTAGCCATGCCGGCGAATAAATGCGGCGATTAACCCTGCCCAGAGAGGAGGCTCAATCCCGGAAAGTGAGGATCCTAGCTTCCCATACACTTGTGCGCGATTACCAGGGTTAACTAATAGAAGGTCTAGTTGTTCAGTCATTTTTCCCAAGCCATTCTAAAGTTGTTTTGGTTATGCTATCTACATCTAACCCGCAAAGACGATGGAGTTCCTCTCTGCTACGACCTGAAGGGAAATATTGGTCAGGAGTACCAAGACACTTGAGCTTCAAATCTGCCCCCCGCTCGGTTATAAGGCTGGATAGTATGTTCCCGATTCCACTGTTCACAAAACTTTCTTCAATGGTTACTATCCGCCCTGATTTTGTGACGGTATTCATTAGTAGCTCTTCATTGAGCGGTTTTATCCGATACAAATCAATAATGCCAGCGTTTATAGAATGCCTGGCAAGCTCGTATGCCACCTTAAACGCCTGATGCACCATTATGCCGGTGGCAACAATAGTTAAGTCCCGCCCGTTTTTAAGTTTGGCCAGGCCATTAGAGAAGTCGTTATTTTCATCATCATAGAGCGGTGGAAATGCTTCCCGGTCAAACCGGACGTATTTAGGTCCTGGATTTTTGTAGGTTATTCCGGCGAATACTGCCGCCATTACACTATCAGAGGCATTGAGGATAGTCATCCCCGGCAGGGCGTTCATAACAGCGATGTCCTCCAGAGCGTGGTGGGTCGGGCCCGAAAGGTCATATGAATATCCGGCGCCGACCACCACTCCGGTTATGTGAAAACGCTTAAAGGATAAGTGCGCTCTAATCTGCTCGAAACAGCGCAGGGGAAGGAATGGGGCGATGGAATACATATAGATAATCTTGCCCGCCATAGCCAAGCCAGCGGCTACGTTAACCATATTCTGTTCCGCAATCCCGATATGAATAAACTGACTGGCACAGTCTTCCCTGAATTTATCCAAGCTCGGGGCCCCAAAGTCGTTAGAAATCAGCATCACCCGCCGGTCTTTTCGAGCGATATTGTATAGCTCATCAAGGAAAGCATCCCTCATGCTGATATTCACCTTCGTAATTCCTCCCTCGCCTTTTGTAGCTGTTCGCCACTGGGGATAATAACATGGCCCATCGGATTATTTTCCAGAAGGGATACACCTTTACCTTTGATTGTGTTGGCTATTATCATTAAGGGCTTGCTTGACTTTCTGGTTCGGAAGCCTTTAAAAGCGGCAAATATTTCATCAAATGAGTGACCATCAATTGTGATTACATCCCAGCCGAAAGCTTGCCATTTGCTTTCCAGGGGATTTAATCTGAGACAATTCTCGGTAAAATCGATGGTGCATATCCAGTTGCGGTCAATAATAGCGACCAGATTATTAAGTTTATGATGTCCGGCGAACATAGCCGCTTCCCATACCGCACCCTCATAGCACTCCCCGTCGCCAAGTAATACCACGGTCATATACCTTTTCCCATCCATCTTGCCGGCTAAGGCTAGCCCTGCCGCGACTCCCAAACCATGGCCTAATGCCCCCCAGACCGCTTCAACTCCTGGAATATCATCCCCGTATGGCCCTAATATGCCATCAGGTTGACAATACTTCTCCAGCTCTGAACTGGGGAGGAAATTGAGGTCACTGAGTATCGGGTAAAGCCCGACTGCCCCTGGGCTTTTGCTCATGATGAATCTGTCTCTTCCTTCCCACTGAAGATTATTTGGGTCAAAGCGGAGGATGCCGCCATGGAAAAGAGCAACCAAGATTTCAGTACAGGAAAAGGCTGAAGCCACTCTTCCTTCCCCGGCGCGTGCACACATCTCCAGGACTTCTTGGCGAACCCACCTTGCCTTTTTTTCAAGCTCGGTTACCTTATTTTGAGACATAGGCTCTCCTTAACTCGATTTTCCATGAAATATGTCAGCTTCAGAAAAGATAATCTGACTCCCTGAATTCTCAAAGCGGAAGGGAACATGTAGTAGACCATGCAAGTTTTCCTTAACTTTAGGTTGAAGCTCGGGTTTTACAAAAAACAAAGTAAAGCCAGCACCACCGGCACCTAAGAGCTTGCCACCGATAGCACCAGCCCGAATCGCTGTCTCGTAGACGTAATCAATGTAAGGTGTAGATATTTTGTCAGTTAAGCTACGCTTCAGTTGCCAACCTTCATGTAGTAATTTCCCAAAGTCTTTTAAGTCATCATTCCCATTAAGAATATTTACCGCTTCATCAACCATATGACACATTTCAGTTAATTCTCGTCTCTTATTGGGCGTTTGTTTGATTTGTTCCTCAGCAATTTCAGAAGCTGTCCTGGAAAACCCGGTAAAGAATAGCATCAAGTGATTTTGAAGCAACTCGAGTCTTTGAGGCTTTATGATGACAGGTAGAACCTTGATATTATTCTCGCCGCTAAAATCTACGCGGTTAATCCCCCCAAAAGCAGTTAAAACCTGGTCCTGAGAGCCAACATTTTCTTTAATCATGTTCTGCTCAATATGTATTGCGTCCTGGGCTAGTTGCATCTTGGAGGGCATTACCCCTTGAAGGGCGTAAAGAGCGTGAAGAAGACCGACAGTAAACGATGAACTTGACCCCAACCCCGTTCTAGCTGGCAAGTCTCCATCATGGTGAATTTCCATTCCCTCGGTAATCTCCATAAACTTCAGGGTTTCTCTTGCCGATGGGTGCCTAATTTCCTCAATATCTTGGACTCGCTCCATCTGGGAATAAATAATTCGGTGTTTATGTTCAAAGAACGGTGGCAAGTAGCGGCAAGTAATATAGCAATATTTGTCTATAGTCGTGCCCAATATTGCACCACCATTTTCCTGGTACCAGACGGGATAATCTGTGCCACCACCTAAGAACGAAATGCGAAAGGGGGTTCGGCTAATAATCATCTTATTACCTCGTAATGAGCAATAATTAGCATTTCCTATCTCTTATGCAGAATGTCAATATTATAGTCATTAATTCGCCTATTGTCAATATATTGTCTCTATTCAGAAGGCAAATAGGGTGAAACTAGTTTACCTACATTTGTCATCTGGCTAATTAAACGTTACTGAATTGATTTTTTGTAATAACCTGATATCCTTTTATCAGTTCAGCAATTCCCATTTGCAGGGAAATGTCTGGCTTAAATCCAGTGGCTTCAATCTTGGCATTGCTTACAATGTAATCCCTCTTGTCCGGGTCTTCCCCTATTTTTGACTCCACGAAATAAAACTTCGGAACCTGCTTCTTAATCTTTTCACAAAGCTCCCACTTGCTTATATTAGCGTCACTCAGACCGACATTATATGGCTCGTCTTTCGCCTTATCAAAATTTTTCAGGCAGTGGATAAACGCCTTAGCTGCGTCTCGGACATGGATATAGTTTCTCTTGAAGTGGGCTTCAAAGAGGACGACAAAGCCATCGGTGACAGCTCGATAGGTGAAATCATTTACCAGTAAATCCAAACGCATGCGGGGGCTGATGCCAAACGCCGTAGCCAGCCGCAGAGTAATACCATTACCGGCATCTAAAATAAGCCTTTCCGCTTCCACCTTTAACTGTCCGTAGAGAGAAATCGGGTTAAGTGGAGTCTCTTCAGTGCAGTAGATACCCTCTTGCCTTATGCCGTAGCCACTATTCGTGGTAGGGAAAATAATCGGTTGGTCTTTGCTGCGTAGCTCCAGTATCATCCTGACTGCATCAAGGTTAACTGTTCTAGCCCCAACTGGGTCTTTGGAACAAATAGGCATGCCAGTGAGGCAGGCAAGAGGGAAAATGGCGCCAGCATCTTTAAGGCATTCTGAAATCAGACCTTTATCCCGGGCATCACCCCGAATGATAGTTAGCTTCTTATGATAACAGCAATCAAGTAATGAAGTCTGGTTATACATGAAATTGTCTAAAGCAGTAACTTCGTAGCCTTCTTTTAGCAATGTAGGCACCAATATTGAGCCGATGTAACCGGCAGCTCCAGTAACCAGTATTTTCATTGGTAGACTCCTATGAATGGTTTATTTGGTAGCCAAATAGCTTTCATACCACTGACAGATTTGCCTGATGCCTCTTTCCAAGTTAATCTTCGGTGACCAACCCAGCTTGGTAATCTTGCTGATATCCAAGAGTTTCCGCGGGGCACCATCCGGTTTTGATTCATCAAAAACTACTTTCCCCTCAAAACCAATAACCTCTCTTATTAGTAATGCCAGTTCTCTAATTTTTAAATCTTTACCAGAACCCACATTAATTATTTCTGGCTCATCATAGTTATTCATCAGGAAAAGACAGGCATCAGCTAGGTCGTCCGCATGAAGGGACTCGCGCCGTGGCGAGCCAGTACCCCAGATAATCACCTCCGGCTGGTTATTGGTTTTGGCTTCATGGATTTTTCTTATCAGGGCGGGAAGAAAATGACTTGTCTCCGGGTCAAAGTCGTCATTGGGACCATAGAGGTCGGCGGGGACTACCGAGATATAGTTTGTTCCATACTGGCGATTATATGACTGACACATCCTTATGCCGGCGATTTTGGCAATAGCATAGGGTTCGCTGCTCGGCTCCAGTTTGCCCGACAGAAGATATTCCTCCTTCATCGGCTGAGGGCATCCTTTGGGATAGATACAGGAACTGCCCAAAAAGAGCATCTTTTTAACTCCAGACTTCCAGGCAAAATGGATTACATTGGTCTGACTCTGTATATTATTATAGATGAATTCCGCAGGGTATTTACTATTTGCCAGAATACCACCCACTTTAGCCACCGTTAGGAAAACATAGTCCGGTTTCTCATCCAGAAAGAAATCAAAGACCATTTTTTGGTCGGTTAGGTCTAATTCAGTAGAGGTTCTAGTGATTAGTTTGATGAAGCCACCCTCCTTCAGACGTCGCAAGATAGCTAAACCTGTCATTCCTTCGTGATCAGCAACAAAAATCTTATCCGTCTTTTCCATAAGAACTAGCCTCTTTAGCGGCTACCCTTTATCAACCACTTCACTGCTTGGTATAGGTCGGCGGCGATAAAGTCCGGCTTTGGTGCCGTTCCCTCTCCTTCTGGAGAGCTTTGGTTGACAAGGAGCACAGTTCGGCACCCTACCCTGTAACCGGCTTCAATGTCAGTCATCTTATCACCAACGACAAAAGAATCGGTTAAACTGATGCCAAATTCACGAGCCGCTTCCTCTATCATTCCTGGATTGGGTTTACGCCAATGGCACTCCTTCCTATATTCTTTTTTAATCCCGTCTATATGGTGAGGGCAATAGTAGGTCCTATCTATAAGGGCGCCTTGCTTCACCAAAGTTTCTTTAATATATCTATTTACCTCCCTTACTGCATCCTCGGTAAAATATCCTCGGGCAACGCCGGCCTGGTTAGTAGCTATGATGACCTTAAACCCGCTTTCATTTAGCAATTTGATAGCTTCACTCACCATCGGTAAAAACTTAATTCTACTAATTTCGCCGGTATAACCAGCATCTTCAATAATGGTTCCATCGCGGTCCAGGAAAACGGCTCTTTGCATGAGTAACTGCCCCCCGAAAGAATCAACCAGTGCCGGATAGCTCCCTTTCCACCAATTCACAGACAATGTGTCCGATGGTAATATGAGCCTCTTGGATTCTAGGAGTGCTATCCGAAGGTACGGCTAAGACCAAGTCGGCTACCGTAGCCAGTTTGCCGCCACTACCTCCGGTTAGTCCAATAGTTTTAGCTCCTTTCGTTTTCGCCAGTTTAATTGCCTCTATTACATTTGGTGAATCCCCGCTGGTGCTGATACCAATTACGACGTCCTTTTCATTGACTAACGCCTCTACCTGACGGCTGAATACTGTCTCATACCCGCAGTCATTAGCCACTGCGGTTAGGATCGAGGTATCAGTGTTAAGGGCTATAGCTGGGAAAGCCTGCCTCTTGAGCATAAATCTTCCCACCAGTTCGCAAGCAATGTGCTGGGCATCAGCGGCACTTCCCCCATTACCAAACAAAACCACCTTACCGCCTGCCTTGTATGCCGTAATGATAAAGTTAGCCATCCGTTCTATTTCGCTAACCATGCTTTTAGCCATAACTTTCTTTACCTGGGCACTCTCCTCCAGCCTCTCGGCAATTTTACGACGCATAGCAGCTTCTTTGTTCATGATAGACTCCTATTCGGTTGAGCTAATTTCCTCATTCACTCAGCTTATACTGAATCGCAGCTTAATTACCAACAGCTAGAATGACAATATATAACTCTAATCTACCTTTTAGGCTATTATCCTACTCTAATGTTACAAGAGTCAATTCTCACAAATCAGACCCAAAGAGAGCAAGTGCTATCATTAAACTTAATAATGCTACTAGTGGGGAAGACACCTGTCACTGTATTATGGTTTTCTGTATAGCTGATGAATGATTCTCTTGATACGATTCGTGTCAGCTGTTACTCGGTTCAAAAGGATATCGAGTTCGGCTCTTAACTTGTGCTTCTCTTGGTCGGGTGACATTGGGTACTCGGATGGTAAGTACCCGGCCAGATTAAACCGATGTTCAACTTGTTGGCTGCTATAAGGTCTGCCTGGAAGATATTGCTGTGGCTCGTGATTTGTCGACTCAGAGATGACTCTGGTTAGAAAAGGTATCGGTTATCTTATTTGACGATCATAATACCGAAGAGGCGGTGGTGGTAGCTGTTTACAGTTGGGACTCAGTCTGTGTACTCAAAGATTTTTACTTCGGGGACTAGCCCCACCTCCGGTACTAATGGTCCACTATCGGAGCGGTGAATCAGCTTGTAGTGTTCCACTGCCTCCAGCGGCACCGGGCTAAAAAATGGGCTATCGCTGACTATTCTGTAATTGGCTGATTCCTGCCTTGAGATAAAGGCTTCGGCCGCTTCGTAGCTGGGAAAAGACTCTGCGCTGGTGATTTCCTTAAAAACTTCACCTTTCCGGCTAATCTTTTTCTGAAACGAAATCACCAGCGAGCTATCGGGGGTTACTGCTTTGCCGTCAAAGTTATACAGTCGGGTAGATAATGAGCGGTAGTATTCAGGGTGAAAAAGCTGAATTGGCACCAGTTCGCCTTCCCGCGGCAGGTAGTAAACATCAAAAAATTCCTCAGGGCTGCGGCCTGCCCAGGTGGCTATGGCGTGGAATTTGCCGGTAGCTGCCTGGTAATCAATGATTATATATGATGTGCCCAGTTCTTTTGCGATTTCATTGGCTGAGGTTTCATCCTGAGAGGAGAAGAAGCGAGCTACCTTGGGAGTAGCCACGCGGGATTGACTGGGATTGGCATTTGGGATGCGGTGGGCGATGCGGGTAATCCAGTAGCCGTAATCCCACCACGCCATTACGCCGTAGGCAGAT
>SDBT01001612.1_pt1 | contig 40046 bp, 66 predicted proteins | sample 2277101 | NCBI WGS metagenome assembly SDBT01 (sample SAMN10404973, study PRJNA504765) | marine sediment metagenome | isolation source: marine sediment core GS10_PC15, 103 cmbsf | place: Arctic Ocean: Southern Knipovich Ridge | collected 2010 | reverse complement strand
ACATTTTGTTTGGCCAGAAGTACAAATTATAGTATCATTTTCATCTATAGCATATCCACATTCACCATCAATATAACCCCATACAAATATTTTATTCACACAAATTCCTTGTTGATTTGTTACCCAATTACATGTTACTTGTCCTGTTGAACATTCTGTTTCTTCAATATTTTGAATAACTAAATTACTTAAAGTAAGTTTTTCTGTTCCACTACCACCATAACCACAACCAGCCCCATTAGACCTAAAAATTAAACTATAATTTCCATATAATTCAACTAATTTTGATTCTTCATTAAATTGAACTATGAATTGATTATTGCCTAAATTATCTACAATTAATTTTCCTGCTTTTGATGTAAAACTTGGCTGTCCACTCTGTGTTGTAGATGTTCCTGACCTAAATAAATCTATTTTTTCACCTTCTCTAGCAAAATAAATTAAACTATGTCCACTAGTACAAAGTGAATACCAAGGAGAACCTACACTATTTTCCTGTTGTAAGATTACTTCCAATCTTTGTAAATCATCTATGTTTATTTCTTCATTTAATTTAATTAATGTTGTTGCTGGAGGGCAACCAGAATCTCCTGCACCACTACAAGAAAAATCAATCCCACTATCAAAAACTAAATTCTTTAAACTTCGAGTGCTACTAATAATTATATTTTGACCAAAAGGTCTTGTAGAAAAAGCTATTGTATCTTCACCTAAAAAAGTTACATTCTCTTCGTAATCAAAAGTTTCTCCAAAAAGAGTTGCAAACAACCCAATTTGATTTCCAATTAATATAATTAAAACTATTCCTGCAATCACAAATAATAATTTATTATTCTTTTTTGCCATTTTATATTTTTAATATCCCCCATTTCATTAAAGCCCATAAAGCAAGAATTGTATATCCAGTTGAGATTGCTAGGATATTTAATCTTCCACGATTTCCAGTATTTTCCATTCCAAATATTTTATTCTTCTGACTTAATTTATCTGCAATATACAGCGACGGCAAACCCACGCACGCAATCATAATCGGAGCAATTTTTATCCACTCAGTAATAACTTCAATTGCATTACCCATAATAAATAATGATGAAAATCCTGCAACAGCCCAAATTGTCCCTACTCCAAATGCAATTAATCCAATCTTAAAATAATTATTTTTAATCTCTCCATTAAGTAATCTTAAATCAATTAATAAAGTTGTTATAGCCAATGCAGTGCTTGCTTCAATTAAATGGTTCCCAACTAATAAATCATTTGCAATAGGTATATTCAATAACCATACTGCAATATTTACTCCTAGAATTACACCCAACATAGAAATTGTTTTATAAAAGCCCATTAACCCCTCCCTCTCACATAATACCTACGAAGTGGATTAGTAAAATTTTTTTGGTCAAAAATTAAACTGAGGGGGATGGACACCCACCATCCCACAATTACTAAACTTCCAAAAATATCCTTTGTAAACATTTGTTCATAAGTAATTAATCCAAATATGTAAGACATAACTGCACAAATTATAAATGCTATTGATAAATTAAAAACAAAGTGAATCAAATCATTCCTCATATTAAATCCATTCCAATAAATCCAAATTACTAAAGCAGAAATAATTAATCCATAATTTGAATTGAAAAAAAATGGGTTGTTTCCCCGAATAGCAAAAAATACTACAATTCCCAAAAAGGCCCCTATTGCACTTTGCGTAGCATCTTTTAATGTATATTTCATCTGCTTTTCCTCCACCAATACATTATCGCTCCAATTACAAAGGCTAGGATGGAGAAATTAAAGGCCGTTAATGCAAAATAACTCCAAATAGATTCTGTATATCCTGGAGTTATAAAAGTTAAAACTGAAAGCACAACTACGACTAACATAAACCCAGTTACTACTCTATCCTTCTCCCACTGTCTCTTTATTTCGTTTTGTATTTTCATTTTAAAAATAATAAAAAAGAGGCAATATCAAAAACATTGCCAAGATAAAAAATAAATTAAAAATTAACCCTTCAAGGTTATCTACGTTTCTTTTTTGATGTTTTTCTTTTTGCTTTCTTTTTTGGCATTTTTTTTGCATTCCATTTTATTTAGGTTAATATTAATTTACATTAAGGTAATTTAAAACATAAAATATAGCCCCAACCAAAATCCAAAATTGTGTTGCTCTTCCTTCAATTGTAGAGAAAAACATTTTAAAAACTTTATTTGCTACCCAAAGAGATACAACAATTAAGACAATCAAATAAATATTCTCTACAGGAACATCTATAAACGATGCTACTTGTGTCGCCACCCACATTAATCCAGCCCTTATTGTTTCTAAAAGGCCAAACACTTTAGTGAAATCTACCATTTTGAATATAACTTTATGCTACAAGTTTTGCCCAAAGCACATACCAGATATACACTTGTATTCCGACTGCTACCCAATCTAAGCTTATCCCAAAAAAGGATTTACCAAGCTCTAGACCTACTTCACTCAGAATACCAGATAAAAGCAAAGCTGTAAATATAGCTCCGACCATCATCAAGGTCTTGTGTGCTCTCCAATCAATCATTGTCATTTTAATTTTTACCTCCCATTGTTATTTAATTATTGTAAATTTAATATTGAATGTGAAATGATATCAGCTAATCCTAATATTGGTATTGCCCATAACAAATTTTTAAGTGTTAATATATCTCCACAAGTATAAAAATCTACAATGGTTAATACTATAAAAGCAATTATCCCAATGTGAATCCAATACTTTAATTCCCATATTTCTTTAGGTTTAATTTTTAGTTTCATCTTCTTCTACCTCTAAGGAAAGACAATGCAATTATTCCTGCGAATACTAAAATGATATGCAGGATTGTTACTCCAAAGTCTCCTAATTTAAATAATTCTTGATTTATATTAAAATCTGATGTAGGTTGATAATTTTCTAATGAATTAATTAATTCTTGTTGTTCTTGGATAGTTAATTCTAATTGTGTAATTAAAGATTGTTCTTCTTCTAACAATAAATTTAATTCTGCAATAATTATAATATCTTCTTCTAAGGTTAAATCCATTTCTATTAGCAATATTGCTTGTTCATTTAAACTTAATTCCATCGCACTAATTATCTCTGCATCGTCTTGAATAATTAAATTTAATGAATTAATTAAATTTGCTTGGTCTTGAATATTTAAATTCAAATTATCTATTAATTTTGCTGTGTCACTATTTGATAAACTCAAAGCTAAAATTAAATCTGCTTGTTCTTGGATATTTAATTCCATCGCACTAATTATCTCTGCATCGTCTTGGATTGTATTTTCTAAACTATTAATTATTCCTGCTTGGTCTGCAAAACTTAATTCCATCGCACTAATTAAGTCTGCTTGTTCTTGGTTTGTTACTTGTAATTGAGAAACTAATACTGCTTTTATAGCTAGATTATTAGTCAACTCATTAATCATATTTGCTTGGTCTTGAATATTTAAATTAAGGTTATTTATTATTTCTGCCTGTTCGTCTACCTCATCAGTTAATGATTGAATAATCAATGCTTGTTCCTCAATGTTTGAAGTTAAAGAATTAACAATTTGGATTTTTTCTTGTAAATTTACTTCTAATTGAGAGATTAAAATTATTTGTTCATCTATTTCATCTGTCAAAGATTGAACTAAATTTAATTTTACTTCTAAAGAAACTTCTAAATCAGATATTAATTGAGATTGTTCTTCTAAATTAGTTGTTATCTCATTTATTATATTAGATTGTTGTATTGAATTTAATTGTAGGATTTCTATAAAATTCTGCAATTCTGCAATCTGGTCCTGTGATTCAAATATTACACTTGAAAGTGTCTTAAAATTATTATCTCTACATATAAAAAAGATTTCTCCAGATTGAAATATAAAATCTTCTGTGCATCCTTTTATTAAAGGTATTTCCTTTATACCAAAATCTTCCCAATTAACATATTGACCTGTATTAACTCCATTTATCCAAATAAAAATGTCTCCTCTACCATTTAATAATATTATACTAATCTTTCCTGGGTTTTCTAAAATCATAACATCTCCATATCCTTGTATTTCAATAAAGTTTAGAGCGTTATCCCTAAAAGTAACTTCAGTTCCAGTAGGATATGGATTTCCATCATCTTTAATTAAAAAACCATAAACTGCCATAGGAGTACTCACAGAAAATACCCCAATTTGATTTCCAACTAATAAAATTAAAACTATTCCTGCAATCAAAAACAATATTTTATTATCTTTTGCCATTTTAAATTCCTATTGAAGAAAACCCTCCTTGTAAACTATCTGAAATTAAGATTGAATATAATTCAGGGATATAATGTTTTGTTGCCCAGATAACTCCAACTAATGCTGCTAAGACTAAAATAAAATTAATTACATTATCTCTTGAAAATCCTTTTCCTGTCGCAATTCCAAATGCTAAAGACAATCCAACTGATGCTGCAAGAATTATAATTATTGGGCCTCCTCTAAGTAATGGAAATCCAAATGCTTCTGTTAGTAAAAAAGATGACGCTATTACTATCATAAACGAAATAAATGTTCCAAGTGCTAAATTTTGTACAAAGTTTCTAGCCATTTTAAAATTTCTCCACTAAAAATTTAGATAGTAAAAATAATAATACTCCGGATATAATTACAGATGTAAAAAGTGTTGTAGAAGTTACTGTTGTTTCTCCTAATAAAGTTGAAACTCTTGAAATAAATGGACTATTCATTAACCATGGTAATGTTTCTGGAACCTTCTCAAATTGCATCCAGAAATAAAATACATCTGTTAATCCTCCAAACCATAATCCTACTGAAAGTATGAATACTGAAATACTTTCACTAATATCTTTACTTATACAAAAATAATAAATTATAGAAATCATTGCAATTACTAATATATTATATTGAAAAAATACTGTCCACCAACCATCTGTATAATTCCCTTGTGTATAATCTTCTGGGCTACCAAAAACACCACTATTTAATGCAATTATATCAAATATAGCAATAAGTGCAACTATAACTATTGCAATGAAAATTATTTTTTTTAAATTTTTGTTTACCATTTTTATACCCACATATTTGCTGCATTTATTAAATTTTCAAACGAAACATCTCCATCTACCCACTGGTTTGCATAAGCAATTAATTCTTCAAAAGATATTGTACCATCTCCATTTGTATCAGCACCATCTCCATTTCCTGTAGTTACACAAGCACCATTTAAGCATCCTGCTGAGCCACATTCTTGATATTTATCATTCCTATCATCTAAACTATCATACCAATAAACATCATTGTTATAACATTTTTTAGAATCATGTGCAGTATATTCTCCTGCTCCAAGACAAATTCCATAACAAGTTAAACCAGAACAACATTGTCCAAGACCTGGAATACATGCTTGATTATTATTTTTACAATCATCTTCAACAACACATTGCTTATTTTCACAATTACCAGAACTGCAATGAGAGTCTATAATACACTCATAACACTGTGCAGCTTCACAATGGTCAGTACCACAATCTTGATATCTATCATCTCTATCTCCTAAACTATCATACCAATAAACATCTCCTCCATAACATTGTTTAGTTTCGTGAGCAGTATAAGCAGAACACCAAGAACTGAATGGAGAACTTCTACAATGAACTCCATCATTTTCATCTATATAAAAATTATCACCTTCATCACTACACCAACATAAATCTACTCCTGAAGTATCATAAGAACAATAATCATCAAAATCATATCTACTTTTTGAATCCCATACTCCATTTTCACAAACATAAGCCCTTGTTGAATGGTCTTCAGGTGCGGGAGCTTGTTCTGGACAACAATAAATTTCAACTAAACAAAAACTTTGTGAATTACTACAAGTATAATATTCTCCATCTCCAGCTTCTTCCCTATACCATTCCCAATCAGGATTAGGTGGTGAAGAATATTGGGTTAAATAAATCTTACTATCTTTCCAAATATCTATAGCACATTTATCATAAGAACAATAATCATCACAATCTACTCTATCTCCATGACTTAATATTTTTGTTTTATCAGGATTAACTGAACAATCATTTGCTTGTCCCCAAGAAGTAAATAAATCTAATTGATTTCCTAAAATTAAAATTATAACCACCCCAACTATCAAAAGAATTATTTTTTTATTGTCTTTTGCCATTTTACTTCCTGAAAAAAGACAATGCATAGAATCCTGCGAATATTATTAATAGATGCAGGATTGTAACTCCAAAGTCTCCTAATTTAAATAATTCTTGATTTATATCAAATGATGGAACTTCTCCATTAGTATCTCCACCTCCATTTCCAGTTCCTGAAGGAACACAAACGTAATTTGTACAAGTATCTCCAGTTGAGCAAATACCACAATTTCCACCACAACCATCACTTCCACAACTTTTTCCTACACAATTTGGTACACAATCATCTCCTCCATTTCCTGAAACAGTAACTGTTTTAGATGGAAAATTTACTTTACTTCCGTCAGTAAATTGATAAAAACCTGTGAAAGTGCAAGTTCCTGAATTAGGTGCTGAAAAAGTTTTTGAACCTGAACCGCCATTAGCTAAAAATGCTTGATAAATTGAAGGTGTACAACCCCCACTAATAGAATCTTCCCAAGCAACAAACCAATTACCACTTGGAGTTCCTGCAGTAATATAATTAATTGTAAATGATTGTCCCGGAGAAACTGTTGATGGCCCTGTTCTTGATAAAGATGCTCCACTTGTAGCAAATAATCCCATTTGATTTCCTAGAATTAAAATTAAAACTACTGCTCCAATAATTCCTATTATTTTTTTATTTTTTTCCATTTTTAAGGACACTCACAATTATATATTTCATAATTATAACTATACCCAACTTGACATCCTGGAGGAGGAAAATCAGCATCATCAAACGCTGGTTCCATTTGTATCTGCCAAGGAGTTCCAGATGAGTCATATATTGCAGGACATATATCTGCACTTAATGTTTTTACTGGCGGAGCATTCATTACATCACTCCATCTTAATGCTGTACTATCTTGAAAACTCCAATATAAACTTTGCCAATCTTGATAATTAGGATTCCAACATTCACCATCTATTAAAGGAAATTGACCATCACTCCAAGAAGTCCATTCTGCATTTATTCTTATTCCCAATGTACAAGGATTATCACCTGGAGATAAATCAATGATGTCTCCAAAACCCTCACCAGTTGTTAAACCACTGTTACCACCACTGCCAATAACATCTCCCACTTCCCACCCATCATCTGCTGGAGGTGCCACTACAGGATTAACTATTAAATCTACAGTATTTGAAACACAACTTCCACATATGACTCTGAATTCATATGTCCCTGGAATGTTTATTGTATCTGTAATTGATAAATCCCCAAAAGCATTTGTTATTCCACTTCCAACCTCTATCCATCCAGGACCACCATTTCCATATACAGTACATAAAGTATTTGCTCCATCTTTAATTGAACCGGTTATAATTTCTCCAGCAGTAATTACATTTTTATCTAAAGTTACAGAACAAGTATCACCTACAGGTGCGTTTTCTAGTTGATTAAATGTATCTTGATTAATTGTTGAAAAGAAAGTGTCTCCACCAAACCAGCCAGCATTCCCCCCATAATAAAAGAGTATAAGTGCTACTACTCCTAAAATCCAATACATTTGGTTATTATTTTGTTTTGCCATTTTATTTGTAAGTTGATTTTGCTTTTTTTAGTATATCTCCAAAAGACATTCCTTTATTTGATTTTGATGTTGCTTTAACGTGGGATTGCCATTTATTTAATTTTCTTTTCTTTTTTACCATTTTTATCTTATGTTTTCCTGTTTTTGAAATATTAAAACAACCATTGATAAAATTTCCTTTATGTCTTTTTCAATTTTTGTTATTCTCTTTTCAATATTTTCTAATTGTTTATCCTTCATCTTCTTTTACCCCCAATTAAAAAAAGGACTAAAAATATTGGCCACACCCATATTGGAATTTGAGATAAAAAACTAGTTAATTGTATTATTGTCATAAATCCCCCAGAAACCATTACTATAATAAAAATAATCGCAATTATTATAGCATAAATAAATTTATCTGTAATTGCTGTTTGAATTGCTCCCCTTTTATTCATTTTTTTCTCCCCCATAATAATACCATAAATGCTAGAATAATTACAACCCAAACCCATATTGGTGGTGAAGATGATTGTGTTCCTACAGTTCCAGTTAATCCGCCAAAAATTCCTTGAAATAATCCACCTATACCTGACATGATTCCTTGAAGCAATGTTGGTTGTGTTGCAACTAAGGTACCAGATAAAGCTATTACAACCCAAATTAATGGTGCTATTCCTTTTTTATTTTTTATTTTTAAACTTCTCATTTAATTAATCTTGAAATGGCAAACATTCCAAGTATTCCTCCTATAATTAATATAATTGAATTTGTTTGGCAATCGTCTATTCCAGTTATTGGTGATAAAAAATCATTGACTTGGGGAATACAAAATCCTACACCATCATATACTGGTTCTGCTAAACATAATCCTGGGGTATCCCATCCTAAAATAACAGATAAAAGACCTTCTAAAATATCTGATGGTATAATTATTCCTATTGTAGATGGTTGTACACAAGATACTGTCCAACTTCCTGAATTTTGATAAGGATTACAATTTCTAGAAGATTCACATATTGCAGTTTTTAATGTCGCATCATTAATAGTCTGAAATTCTTGTCTTGTAAAAGAATTTGCACAATCTCCTCCAAGAAGAAAATCTCTTAGTCCTTGTTCTAATGGTTCAGCACAAGTAGTACTTACAGATTCACAAGTCCCTAAACAACAAGTACTAGTATCTGCTGCATTTACAAATCCAGTTGAGCAAGATTCTCCTCCTCCACAAACAATTCCTCCTTGAGCAGAACAAGTTTGTACTCCTGACCCAGATGGACTTGTTGAACAAGCATCATATGAAGTTCCAGAAACAGAATTATCTATGCAATAAGGTCGAGTTGAAGGACACCGTTGGTTTTTCCAACTTGAATCAGAATAACTAGAATCACATTCACATTCTTGTGAACTTCCATCTAATCCATTTGGACATGCATTAAAATATTGTCCAGTTGTTACACAAATATCATCTCCAGAAATTTCCATACATTTTGGTTTGTCTGTCCCACAAGTATCAGAAGAATCGCAACTTGAATCAGTTGCTGCAAAATCACAAGCACAATCTGCAATATCATTTGCACCACCAGATAAAGAACCTGGCGGACAATTATAAATTTCATAAATAGAATTAGAACCAAGAGGAGTCACACTTCTTGAACCAGTTGTTACAATATATTCTAAACAATTATTTACCTCTCCTTCAACATCATAATTACCGCACTCACTTGCAGGATTTGTACCTACATAATTAGCATGAAAAACATTAATTAAACAATCGTTTGTAGAAGTCCCTTCATAATTAGTACAACTTAAAGTTCTAGAAGAACTAAATGTTCCATCATTTCCACTCTGAGGGTAAATCTCACAATTTGCTTGCTGTCCTAGAGAACTAAACAAATCATTTAGATTGTTCCAAAAACTATAATCTTCTTCTATTGTATTAGCACTCACACTCACAGATAAAGCACCAATCATTAATAGGCAAACTACAGTTGTGAATATTAGGTTTTTCATTTTAAAATATAAAAAAGGGCAAGGAGGTATTAAACCGCCCCCCTGTTCCTTAATTTAAACGCTTATTCCCAACGGGTCAGCAATATATGCCGCTGTTAATGAAACCACTAGTGTATACAATGCAAATCCAAGGTATGTTTGCCAAGCTTGCAATACAAATCCAACAACAACTACATAGAACACAAGATTTCCATAGACTAACATCCAGAAGATGTCACTAGCTTTCTTGTTCTTTCTAAATTCATAAGTTGGAAGACCTAAGTCCTTTACAAATGCTCCTACCCATACAATCACAAAGGCAGATACAAATAGCATTACTAGTCCTGCGAAATCAAAGTTTGGAATTACTCCACCTAAGACACCTAGAACCTTGCCACCAGCAGTAGCCGTTACGGGGCTAACAGGGGATATTGAAAACAATTGGGTAACGTTAATTCCTGCAAGTCCAATTATCCAGTTTAATACCCATACTGCTACAGATACAACTAGAGCTATCATTGCTGAATTCATTACATTCAATTTTTTTAATACCATTTTTTCAAGTTTTTTTTGAAGGGGTTTTTTTTCCTACCCTATTTAGGTTTTGTCTTTCGACTATGAGTATGAAAACCACAGTTTAATGGATTTTCTAAACTGTAATTACTTTTTATTTAATAATAAAAATGCTCCTAGGATTACTAATCCAATTATTACAAGTGTTTGTGTTGACATTCCATCACCACCGATTCCTCCAGCTGGTTGAGCTGCTCCACCTAATACTGCAACATTTCGAGTTGCTGTACTTGAATCTGTATTACCTGCGTTATCTGTTATTGTACAAGTAAACACATAATCTCCAGCATAATCTGTATCTGAAAACGCTATAACTCCTGCATCATTTGCAGTTAGAGTTGTTGAACTTGTAGTATCATCAGAGGGGTGTGCTACCACTAAAGTTGTTACTGCTATTGAATCTAATGCATCTGTAGCTGTACACTTATAGTTTAATGGTCTATCAAATGTCTGTGAAGACGGTGTAATTGTTAACGCTGATGTTGGGTCTGTGCTATCAAATGTAACCACATTTACTGATGATGTATCATTTGCCAATACTCCTGTCGCATAAGTTGTACAAGATACATTATAAGTAGCTGAGTCTGTTAAAGCATCAATATCAACTACTGAATCTTCAAAGTTTGTCTGGTTATCAGTTGTATTTACAATATCAAACCAAAAGGTTGATGCTTCTCCTCCAGATGCATTATAATAACAAGTTATATTTAATACTCCATCTCCTACATCTGTATCCATTGAAATATTAACTGTTCCTGTATAGTTATTATCTAACACTGGACTTATAATTGCTCCTGCTGCACTTACTGCTGGCACTGCTATTAATGCAAAACAAATCGCAAAGAGTGACATAAATAAAAATTTATTTTTCATTTTAAGTTCTCTCAACGATATAACCAATTATTAAACCAATTGCTACTGCATAGATTCCAATGCTCATATCTCCAAACACTAACATACTGTCTGGGAGAATTGTAACTATCCATCCTTTAACTGTTTCAGCAATTGCTGGCCATCCTACCATCAAACCAAGTAATCCACCGATAATTATTGAATCATATTTACCAATATTACTTCTAGCCATATCTTTTTGACCTCCTTATAATCGTATTAATCATTTCCAATTAAACCACAGCAACGCTGTAGCTCCTAAATTTAATAAAGCATGAGCAATCATCTGATTTTCTGGTAATCCTGCAAATAACATATATACATGAGTTCCGACTATTACTGTCCATCCGATTCCTCTTAAAGTTTCTTTTTTTACCATATTATTTTTATCCACCTATTAAAGGTGCTATTATTGTTATTGGGTTAATTACCCCAAACAACGACGCTGATGCAATTCCATTTGCAAGGATATGTAATATTAAGGCGGGCCGACCATCCTTGTATATTGTAGTTAATACTAAACTAATTACAGCCATAAAAAACACTATAACCAATGTACTTTGGTTATCTATTCCTTTAGCTGTAACATGAAGCATTAAAAACAATAGCGAAATTCCGAAGATTATTAGCCATAGTTTTGGATTTGTTAAGTTACTTTTGTCAATTCTTACCTTAAACATTGACGCTAACAAATCATATCCAACAATAAACAGTGCGTATGTTTCAATGTATGCAATCACTATCGCAAAAGTTATGTAGTTTATGATTGCACTTTGTGAAAACACTGGTGCTGATGATGCTAATAAGTTAAGTATCTCACTTATTGGTATTACTTCTGTCAAACTTATAATGAACTTACCTCCGAATATTAAAACGAGGTAGCCTATAACTGCTACAAACGCAACAGTAACCCAATCATTACTTGGGTTCACGAGTTTTATTTCCTTTGTCCCGTATAGGGAATCGATAAGTGCAATTGCAACCGCACTCACCGTCAGTCCGATATAAACATTTCCCAACGCTGGCGAAACATTTGTCTGTATGAAAAACCACCAGAAAGCAATAAACACGCTCACAATTCCCATCTCAAAGAGCAGTTTTTGGTCTCTAGCCATTTAGTTCTCCTTCATAGTTATTACTGATTTTCCTTCTTCGTAAATATAATTATATGATTGAGTTAATTTATCCTGTAATAATTTTGTCCAATATTCTCTATTAGAATTAGTTAATGAATGACATGGTTGACATAAACTAATACAATTTTGTGGAATAGATAATTTCTTATCATAATCTATGTGGTGCACACACAATGCTTTTTTTAATTTTTCACGATGAATTCCACAATTCATACAAACTTGATTATCTCTTTTTCTAATTGCACTTCTTAATTTTATTGTCCAAGTTTTATCATAAGGTTCAAAAGAAGTACCACCATTCCACATTGGATGATTTTCTTTTTCATTAATTCTACTATCTTCTTCTGAAGTTTTACCTTTATTCCATGGAACTAATTTTCCTTCACTATATAACTTTTTCATTTTTTTAGTTCGTTTTTTAATCATATCTTCAGATTTATCTCCAAATATTTCTTTAAAAGACTTACCCTTTCTAAATTCAGATACTTTATCCCATACTTTCGCTCGTATAATTTTTTTAGTTTCTGGATTACTCATTGATTTTTTCCCTCCACAAGAATGACATCTTTTTACATTCATATAAGGGGTTACTTCTTTCCCACAATCCATACAATATTCTCTTTGTTTAGTTCCTTTATTCCAACCTTCATGTCCTTTTTTATATCCTCCAATTACTTCGTGTCCTCCTTTAAATTGAGTTCCAACTGAAGCATGACTTCCTTTAGCAAACCTTCCATTATTATCTCTTATTACTTTATTTTCCATTTTGTGTTTCTTCTTTCTCGGGCCGTGAATATAATAAAAAAAATAAAAAAAATTAAAGTTGTGTAATTATGCGTCGAATCCTACGTAGGATACCGCACTATCTGCATGACTACCACAATTGCTCTTATCTGTACTATCTTCAGTTCCTTCTTTGAAAGCACTAAGTCCAGAACTCTTCCAGTCAGTTTCTTTCCATAGACATGTGTCTAAAACAGTGAAACCTAACCTTTGGTCTTCTGTCTGCCCTTGTGCAGTTATACTATCAAATAGTACCGAACCAGATAATCTTACAATTCCTTGAGCAGATTTTAAGTAATCTATTCCTAAATCAAAACAAGTTTGACTTTGTTCTAAAGTTGTTGTTAATCTACTTGGACAAGAAACTTCTGATAATCCACCTAATGCAACGCTTTCTACTGAAGTAGCATTAAAAGTAATTCTCATTACAGGTTTATATGCTGCTGCACTAGACAATTCAGCCTTAATCAAAACATCATATGCTGATGTTTGACCTAATCCATGTGAAACATTTGTATTCAAGTCAATAGGGTCCTGTGTACTTGAAATAGTCACATTAGATTCTCTGAAAAGGTCGTAGTTCAAAGTTTCTTCTGGTCCATTTCCAGAATTGAACGTTGTTTGTAGGGGTAGATAGTCGTAAATACCATCGTTATCATCCATAAGGATTAAGGTGTATTCTTGGTTTACTGGAACAGTAAACGAAGCAGTACCCGTCGAAGTAGTTGATGATTCTAAGTACTTTCCTGATGAGTCAAATACATAATAGGTTACATTTGCGTCTGTAGCTGTTGTAGCTAACGCATCACCAGTATTCAATGTAATAGTAGTTTTTAGGTCAGAAGGAACGTTTCCGTCTCCACCTACATTTCCACTATCGTCTCCACCAAGGTTACTTAAGAAATCTCCACCACCGAAAACAACAAGAGCAATAACAACAACCACTATCCCAATCAACATATTCTTGTTATTTGCCATATTCTTTTTTTTGGTTTTATTTTGATTATAAGTTAACAAACAAACTTATAACCTTTTATTTAGGTTCAGGCCAGCCACCCACTTTAAGAAAATCATATCACGAAATGGGCAAGTACTATTGGGCAATCAACAAATTTCAATGAGCTTTGTTTGAATATGAAAAGGTTTTTATCGACGATAAAGTTAACCTTTATGGTAAAGGCAATTGGAGAATGGGCAATTTCTATTTGGGAATGGGTAATGTGCTGAATTTACTACGATTATGTAGTATTTAAATATATGTATTTATGTACACTGGTGCATTAAGTGGTCTTAATTTTTTAAAATGGATAAAAGAAAGTTATTAAAACGAATAAAGCTCTTTATAGAGATGGCTAGAAACGATGTAGGCATACAAATAGTAATTATAATTATGCTTATAGGATTTTTTTATTGGTTAGCTGTAACAAATCTATTCATTAACTTTCCACAATTAAATGTGATTATTCAGGCATATAAGATGTATTTTATTGCGTTTGCTGGAGCATTAGGGTTAATACCTGTTTCAAATTTGATATTACAGATGATATCAAAAGATGGTAAAAATCATGATGATAAACCTTATTATGCTATCTTAAAAGGTATAAGCCATTTAATTTTTTCTTCAATTATTATTTTAATTTTTGCTGTTTTCTTAGCTTACTCTTGGCTATATCTTATGATTTGGTTTGATGAAAAGTTTTTATCTTTAATTATTTCGGCTACATTAATTTTAATTATGTATAATTATCTTTGGAAATTTTTGGAGAAGAAATTTGGCTTAAAGTCATTTGGATTTTTTTCATATGTAAAAGGTTAATTTAATTAGTCTTAGGAAAGATATTTAAGTTCAGTTTCTCTTTAATAACTATGGAAGAAAACGAAACAGAAGAAGATGAATTAAAAGAACTTCGAGAACTAAAAGATGAAGCTTTGGAAATGAAAGATAAGTTAGGATTACCAAGTATAGATACTGCCTTGCTTATGTTAATTCACCAAGAATTAGACACCATTAGATTTCATAATTGTGATTAATCAAATACTTGTTTATTTTTTATAATCTAACAAATTTATCTAATTACTTCTTTTTAGAAAGGTTTTTTAAATTATGATATTCTAGTATAGTAATAATTAAAAAGAGGTTATATTGTAATTTTATAAGATGTCAGAAGAAATTGAAGAAGTAAAGCAAATTGCAAAAGAATATTTAAATAAATTAGATATAACTAAGTTTAGAATAATATTTGCTAATAAAAATGGTAAATGGAAAGTTGTTGTTAAATATCCTACACCAGATAATCCAGAGAATATATCTATGTTATTAATTGATTTAGATACTAAAAAAGTTGATACATTTAGAGAAGGAATGTTGCCTTATTAAAATGGGTTTAATAATTAGAGAGGTTGGACTTTTAGGTTCTAAAAATAAATATAAAAAACTAAAAGCTCTTTTTGATACTGGTGCAACACGGAATTATATAAGTGAGGAATTCTTGGATAAAGATACCATTGATGATATTGGAATAGTTGAATATAAAGGCAAGGAATTTGTTACATTCCCAAACGGATTTGAGAAAGAAGGTTCTATTATAAATTTAAAATTATTGAAGATTGATAATAAACATCCTGTGGAAAAACCAGAATTTTTTTTATTAGATATGAAAATGTATGATGTAATTATTGGTGCAAAATTAATGCAAAAGTTAGGACTTATTCTTAATCCTTCAATTAAAGAAATTAGTTTTAATTGAATTAGTAATTTTTAGGGTTCCGAAATGTTTAAATAGTTCGGGTTCCTAATTATTCTATGAAAATTATGAAAGTGATTGATAAAAAGGTTGGAGATACAACTTATATTAAGTATAGAATTAATTTGCCGAAGAAAGTTGTTGAAGATAGTAAACTTTTAGATAAAGAAATTAAAATTAGTTTAGATGGCGAGAAAATTATTATTGAGAGAAGTAATTAATCTTCTCCAGTTGCTTTTTTGTATTCTATAATTCTTAAATATTTTTCAATTATATCCCTATATTTTGGAATAGACATACAATAACTAAAAAAACCTTCAATATTTACACAAGGAATACTTTTTGCACACTCTACATAATTTTTATTATTGTTTGTAATAATTATTTCAATATCTGCATAATTTCTTTCAATAAGACTTTTCGTTTTTTCAATCATCACAATTTTTGTATGTTCCTGACTTGGAGATTTTTCTTGATGATTGTCATCTAAAAATAATTCCTCTGGATTAAATATACTCACAAAACTTGCAATTAAATTCAATGCTTCATTTTTGTCTGGCGAATCATTAATTACTTTAAATCTAAAAGTTTCCCAAGTTTCATTAGAAACAATCATTTTATTTTTTGTTTCTGAAGAAAAAAATTCCACAAATCCCTTTTCTAACCACCTAACTTCTTTTCCAGAAATTTGATTTATAAATTCTTCTGGGCAAAAAACAATCATCTTTTATATTAGAACTCTGGAATTACAATCCCTTTTGATTGGGTTATAGCATTATAGAAATCTATAATGGTTCCACTAATTGGTTCTATTGATTTAATTGATTTTGGGGAATTAGTAACATAAGTTACCTTAGCAAAACCCTTAAAATTTTTTGCAAAATCCCCTCCTCTTTTTTTTACATTCGCCATTATGTCTGCCCTAATGTATGGGGGCATATTTTCAACAGCAACTATTTTTATTTCATAAATTTGTTCCATTTTTTCTACCATAATTAAGATAGTTATTACTACCTTATAAATTTAATGTCGTCCTCCTTAATATATTTTTCTATTCATTTAACAATAATAACATATCTTTTCGGGTACCGATACCTTTATATAGTTCGGGTGCCTAATAATAGTATGGAAAACAATAAGATAATCTGCCCAAAATGTAAGAAAGACAGTATAGTTAAGCGTGGCTCTTTTCATACAAAAGCACACGGAAAACAACAGAGATATTTCTGTAAATCTTGTAATAAGAAGTTCATACCTCAAAGCCCTTTTTATCGTATGAGAAACCATCCAAAGAAGATAACTCTATGTTTAGACCTTTTCTATAAGGGAGTAAGCACAAGAGAGATACAGAGCCATCTACAAGCGTTTTATCCTCATAATTCAGACCACTCAAACATTTATAGATGGATTAAGAAATATTCTCTAATTATGTCTAAATACACAGACAAGCTAAAAATTAAAGCAAGTAGAGAAATTCAAATTGACGAGATGGAATTTCACAGAAGAAAATCACATAAAGCAAAGTTAGGGATAGATAAGAATTGGTTTGTTGATGTGATTGATACAAGGACTAAATTTTTAGTAAGTGCTGAATACTTTAAGACAAGAGAGCAAAAACAATTAATCAAGGTTTTAAGATTGGCTAAGGTTAAAACACAAAATCAAGTAAGAGTTGTTACAAGTGATGGGCTTTTAGCTTATCCTAAAGCAATTAAGAAAACCTTTGGTTACAATAATAAAAAAGGAAAGTCATCCCTGTTTTCCTTATATTGGATATTGGGAAAAAATGATTCAACAAGAAAGAGATGCATGGGGCGATACATTAGATAGATTAACTGGAAAAACTAAAAGAGAAGAAGAGGAAAAGGAAGAGGAAGAAGAGGCTATTATGTCGAGTTTGGTTAAATATGAAAAGAAAAATAAACTAAAACATTTTGCAGAACCTTTGGAAAAAATAGATGATTTTAAACAAACTACAATCAAACATCTTAAGAAAAAATATTATAAAACTAAGGATTGGTTGATGAGAAGAGAAAAACGGAGATATTCTCGTTGGGATAGATTTGGATTATTTTTCTTTGGGTGGGCAATAATGAGTTTTGCAGGAACTTGTCTTGGTAATACAGGAGACTTACTAACAACTTGTTATGTAAGAAGATATGCTCTATCTGTACCTGGAATTATTATGGTTAGTTTGGGCATATTATTTGTTTTATGTGGAACATTGGAGAAGAAAAAATGATAGAAATAATAACTTAGAGTTTTAGTAATTATTTAGCAAATTTTTCAAATATATTTAATATTGTTTTTATTGCAGGAATTTTATTATTTATTAAATAAATTTTATATCTTTTTGGGTTTGTGTTAGATTCATCAAGAATAATTAATCCGCATTTATTTAAGTAAGAAACTAATTCCTTTGTTTTAGTTTGTTCTTGGGTTATATGTTTAGCAATTCTATTTACATTAAGTTTATCCTTACTATTAAGGATGAATCTTAATATTTTTATGTGGTGGTTATTAAGTAAGACTTTTATATCTCCTCTTTTTTCCATTAATTATTAAGTGAAAGCTATTTTTTAAGACTATCTATTTAAGATATATCTTAACTTAATATATCCAAAAGGTATATATATTAATAAGATATATCTATATTTACTATAAAAACAAAGGTTTTATAAAATGCAAAATATTAGATATAATATGGTGAAAAAAGGAGAGGTATGTTTATTGAATTATAATGCTTTCTCAATTAGTAATGATACAACACCAACTAATTCTTTACATATAAAATTAAAAGGCAAATTAGATATATAAAATAGTAACATTTAAAAATATGTTACTATCCTAGAATTAATACAAAATGGAAAAGAAAACAAATAAAGAATTAAAGCAAGAAGTAAAGCAATGGAAAGAAACTTGTGAAATTATGAGTGATAAAGATATTATGGACTCTATTAAAATTTCATTGAAACAAATAGCACAAGGACAGGGAATCCCTGTATCACAATTATAAATTATATTTATTCATTTCACGTGAATGAAAATGTGCGGGTGGACGGATTTGAACCGTCGTAGAGACTAACTCACATGGTGCAAACATGTTACCTTTGACCACTCAGTCACACCCGCATTTCATTTTCAATATGAAGTTATAATTTTCCTATTTTTTTCAAATACTTTTTAATGTCGTCATAAAAATTATCATCTCTTTTTCCAAGCCATAATGCGAGAATTTTTAAAACGTTTTTCTCAATTGTATAAATAATCCTATACTTGTTATTCCAGAAGTGGTGAGAATAAAAACCGATTAAATCTCCTTTTAATGCCTCGTTTTTATGATTTTTCTGTGGAAGATTTTTAACTTCTTTTTTTGCTCTTACTTGAACACTATTATCTAACTTCTTTAATTTTTCTTTAAACAAAGGTGAAACTTCAACTTTATACTCAAACATCTTTATTCCCCACTCTCTTTTTATCCTCGCTGTGACAGGAAAATACTAATAGTTTATCTTTTCCTTTTTCTAAATTTTCATCTCGTTTCAAAACAATACGAATATGGATTTCCTTTATTTCTTTTCCTTCAATGTCTTTTTCACTTATTTGCTCAATGAGTTTGCTAACTTCTTTAATTTGACTTTTCGTGACAACATCACATTTTTCAACTCTAAAATAAGACTTTACGGGTAGAATGCTTAGAGAAGTTATGTTGAGATTAGTTTATGTGCAAAGCCTTTATGTATTAATCCTCTATAGTTCAGTTAGCTCTCTAAAAGCCTTTTTTCCACGTCTAGTTTCACCACTTCTAATTCCACCTAATCCTTTTAGTGCAGAGGTTTCTCCTCGTTCTTTTAGAATATTTCTAATTTCTCGTCTACGACTTGCATCTGCATCTCTAAAATCTTCTTTTAAATCTTCAACATCTATTGTTAATTGTGCTTGTTTTTGACTTTTTAAGTTTTCAATTGCACCTCTATCTAAAACTATGTCAAATAAATCATTGTCAGAAAAATTATCTATTAATTGATTTGAAAAGTTTTTCTCTTTAGAAATCAATTGTCGTTTTCCAAAGCCTATTTGCCTACTGAAGTCAGAATTAATATCTCTACTTAATTCATTTTGAATATCATTTTCAGATATTCTAAAATCTTCTGGGGAGTAGTTTACTGAAATCCATTGCAACACTTGTGCATATGTCATGTTCTATATAATAAGACAAACTATTAATAGTTTCCCTTTCTAGCCCTTGCGTCCTCTATAAAAAAAGTTACTCCTAATGAAGTAACTGATTCTTTAGGATATTCAAATCCAGTTTCAGTAGTTATTTCCTTACACATCTGAATCGCTTCCATCTGGCAATCTTTCATCACTCTTGACATTCCTTTGTTCATCTTCTTGTTCCTCCCTTTTATTTTTATTTAAATGTTTATATCTTTCCCTTGCCCACGCCCTATGCTGTCCAGACTTGTAAATTGGTACTGAGGCAACTATAAACCATAGGATTAATAAGAATGCACCAATAAATGCCCTATTTGATACCGACGCTGTTTTTAACATAATATAAATAAAAGAGATTGTAATTATCCATAACCAAAATTGTTTAGAAAAAATAAGTTTTGCAGATGATTCTAATACTGCAACTACATCTTCAAATTTCAACATATATTTTAAAAATAATTTTATGTCTTCTACGAAAAATTTTGTTTTTGGGTTCATTGTACATAGCTTGGATTTTCAACATCCGAAGTATTTAGATTATCATTATTCTCCGACAGCATTCCACAATTCCTACAATTATATCTACCCCAACTTGTTTTATCTAATTCCATCCCACAATTTACACATCTCTTAGTCATTTTTTAATTCTTCCATGTTAATGTTCCTTTCATTATTTCCTTACCAACATATCTCCCTTTATCGAGGATAACAAATCCTAAAGACTCCAATAAACACTTGTGAGATTTACTTAAATTAAACTTCTTATTTGTTTTATATGATACTGTTCCGACAATTCTTAATTGGTCTTGTTCCGTGTTCTTCCCAAAATCATATGGACTTACCCTTAGATATATTTGATGGTATGATTCAAACTCATTCTTACTCATATTTGAAGTTGAGGCCTTAAGTATTTTCATTAACCTTTTTGAATCTAATGCAATTAAACTAATAGCATACAAATATTCGTCGTTGCGTAATAAGTAAAAATTAGGAATCTTATATTTTTTACATAATTCTTTTAATTCTACTATTGGTTTTATTAATTCTTCATCAGAAAATCTAGGTACATGATAAATAAGAATTGGAACAAACAACCCTTTTGTACCTAAAATATTATTTGTAACATATTTTGCAGAATAGGAATTGGCAGGATTCCTTATACCGTTTCGGAGGTTCCTGCCGTTATTTTGAGGGGGTGGGAAGGGTTTCCCCCCGTCGGTCATTGCCTTTCGGCTCTTCGGTAATATAACTTTATCTTTATACACATATTCTAGTGGTTCTATAAGGTTAATGTCCTTAATAAATTGTACTATATTTCCTTTATTATGGAGGCTCAATGGTAAACGGACAACTCTATATAAATCAAATGTTATTTTGCTATCAACTCCCTTAAACTTACTAATTAACTCTTGTCTATGATTTTCGTAAGCTTTTAATCTTTCTTCCATATTTAATCCTTTAGTATCAATTTCTTTTTTGAAACAAATCTGTATTCCACGTTTACTTGTCTGAATAATATATTCTGGATTGTGCATTCCTTTAAGAACTTTCTTAGCATACTCAACCGTCTTTTTGAAATTAGTGTTATCGATGTCTATAACAACGTCGTGGCCAATCAAAGATTTACATTCAATAGGAGAGTTTTTTGATTTAACACTTCTTGGAGATAACCATAAACTTGATGAGTACCAAATATTTATTGGGGTATATTTTACTGCTAATTTTCTTAATTGTTCTATATTCTTTATTCGATAGAATCTTGTGTAAGCTCCTGATGGTAACCTGAACGTAAAAAATCTCCAAGATATATGATGAGGGATGAATAATTTTGCAGTTTTATAATATTCTCTTATTTTTTTTCTTACCTCTGTTGATACAAAAACTTTTTTAATCATAATCTCTCAACCTCAATCTTTAATATATTTTGTAAGTAGATTATATCTCCCATACTTTTCTTAATTGAGATTTTATTAATTGTATTTGAATATATGTTTTTTTGTTTTTTATTAATGTATTTTATCCTCGATAACTTCTCTGGAAAGCAATAAGTTAAATTATCAGTTTTTATAGTTACTAAGGCATATTTATTAAGTTTTTTTTCAGAAACAAGTTGTTGTGGAAGATAAATAAAATAACTTCCACGCTTGGCCCTTGTTAGTGTTAATTCTTTCATATAACATAAAAGAAATAGTTGTTTATAAATCTATCGTTTTAATGACTTTCAAAGAAATTCCAAATGAGTTTGTTTATGTTAACGTCTTGATTAATTGGTCCTACAACCTCTCTATACTTATTACAAAATGTGGTGTTTTTTCCTTCACATGTGTCTCCATAAGTTCCTTGAGGCCACATATGTCCTCCAGTGATAGTAATTAATTGAACGTCGGCACCGGCATTAATCGCTTTCCATTGTTCAATATAATTCGGAGTAGACTCACAAGGCCATAAGGTTGGTTCTGCACCAAATATTTCTGCAATACATCCGCCACATGTTCCACCTTCATAAGGTACACATGGGTCTTCGCTTGATTGAATATGAATTGTTGGAATTGATTTTGTTGGATTACAGTTGGGTAAATAATCAAAATTATTAACTGCACCATAAGGAGCAATCGCACTGATTCTATCTGATAATTCACATGCTAATCTATAAGACATCTGTGCACCGTTTGAGTGTCCAGTAACATAAATCTTATCGGTATTAACATTATAATCTTGCTCAACTTTATCTAATACTTGGGAGATAAAAAGGACATCATCAGTTTCAGATTCACAACAAACTCCGGCATTCCAAGTTGCCAATAATACCCCTAGAATCTTTTCTCCAGTACCGTCGGGAAAGACCAGAATAAATCCTTCTTCGTCAGCTTTATCTGCTAATTTTGAAGTTGATTGAAATCCTTCTTTATTTGAACCTGCACCATGCAAGGCAAGAACGACGGGTGTTTCTTTATCTTCATCATAGCCTTCTGGAACATAAACAAGATAATCTCTTGAATCTATAGAATATTCAATGTCTTCCCCAGGACTAATTTTTCCACTTCCACCACTTAAAATAATCCATACCGCTCCTGCAATTAAAATGATTATGATAAAAAATCCTAATCTAGAAGATTCTTTTGCCATTTTATTCTCTACCAACAATCTGTCCTGGCTCATAATGTCTCACATGTCCTCTTGCTCTCTTTGATGATTTAATCTTAACGCTAAAATCTTCTTTAACTCTTCTAACTTGAGTGTTGTCTGGTCTTGATATAAATTTTTTCTGTTCTTCTTGAGTTAGACTTTCTCCCTCACCTAATCTTCCAGCTAATTGTCCAGTTTTCCTATTCATAATAAACTTAGATTTCGGGCTTTGTTTTTCTACCCTTATTCTCTTTCCATTTGTAGGAAACCTTTTAAGAACTGTTACTCCCATAGATTAATGAAGAATTAGGATTATTTAAATTTATTGGTTTTCAAGGCCTTGCACAATTCATAGCTCTCCTTCTTGTGCAACAAATTCCTTAGAACATTTTAAAAAATTAAGACCACTTAATGCACCAGTGTATTGTTTGGGAAAGGTTGTTTTAATTCGCAATGTTCAAAAAAAAAGGAAAAAGAAAAAAATAATAAATAAATTATTATGGACCTTCTATTCGAGTTCCAATTATAGATACATCTGGTTCTTCAGATGTTAAATAACTTGTAGCACTTGTAGTATCTTTCTTAGAATAACCTGCAATTAAAACAGCAATCTTATCTGCTGCATACGGGTTAGCGTATGTTGCAATCAAATATTCACCAGCACCAACTCCAGTCTTAGTAGTCCAATCAGCATCACATAGCGGTACATCACTTCCAATAAGTTTAGCAGCAACTGTGTTTATACAACTACCACCTACCACAATTAAATTACCTTTCATACTAGATGCTTCACTATCCTTAATAGGTACTATCCCACTAGTTTGTCCAGCAGAATTTGTAGCTTCCAAATTTTCAGATAAATAAAATTTACCATATGACTCTTCACCGTGATAAATTAATTCAAGACTATTCTGGTTATCTGATTTATCAAATAGGATTTCTGTTCCAAGAGCAGAATATACAAATCCTCTCCATACATCAGTATCTTCTATTTCCTCAAGTTCTGAGCCATTAATTACTGGATTCTTAATAAAAACCTCGCTTGAATCAACTTCAATAGGTATTGTAATTGTTTCTCCTTGTCCAACATTCTCATTAATATCTTCTTCTACTAAAACAAGATTCCAAGTTTCAGTTGAATTAACAATACTTGGCAAAGATAATTGTAATCCTTCTTCTGAATAAAGTGTATCAAATTCTACATTTGTTCCTGCAGTAATTGTTACTTGTTCATTGTCTTTATCTACATAACCAACAGTAAACTCTACATTACCTCCAGGACTAATAACATCAGATTCTCCACCAACAGCAGTTCCTGCATCTACCCAATCTCCATCTTCCTTGTATTGGAAAGTTGTCTTATTAGTATCTCCAGTTGAACTTTGTGTTTGAAAGTTAGATGCTCTCATTAAGTAAGATTCTGAATTAGAATTATCATTATAGGATGCAATAAAATACTCATGATTATCAGCGTCAAACACTAATTCGTCTGTCTTTGATACAGCTATCTGTTTGTTATCTTTTTTACCAGATGAATTATTATCAAAACTTGTTTCATTTGCACTATGAAGTAAGTAGATATCTTCCACGCTTGTCTCCATTGGAAAGTCATTCAACATAAAAATATCATCACTGTATGTACTAATCTTAATAGACTCTTCTTTTGGATAAACCATTTCAGTAAAAGTTAATTTAACTGATTCAAATCCTGGCATTATTAACTCTTGTTCTTCAGTTATAAACAAATTATCTTCTGCTTTCCATTCTATAACTAACTTAGATAAAGTTGTATCTGAACCACTTGCAGAATTAGTAAAATAAACTTTCATACCATCAATATTTTCTCCATTTACTTCCATCTCTTGTTCATGCTCTAATTGAATTTTTCCGTTACCTAAACTAAATTCAACTCTCTTAACTCCTTCAGCATAGTCTTGATAGTCAATAGATTTAATACCAATATAAGCTCCAACAATCTTTTGTGTATCACCTTTGGACAAAGGCTTTGTTGTATCTCCATTAACTGTAAATCTTGAAACATCCTTACCTACAAAATCAAGAGTTATATCATAAGCAACTCCATTTACATTTAATGTAGTTGATTCTCCTTGCTTTAATGTTGTAGACTGAGCAGCATCAAGTAAATTGATTGTAGTTCCATTGTTAACATTTAAAACAAAATAATCTTTTCCAAGAATATTTATACTTGTTGTATCCATCTCATTCCACGCAGGTGCGTCCATAAAATTAAGAGTATAATTAAGTACAGAGTCTCCGTCATTTACTCTAAATCCAATTGTAGGTTCATCATCATTATATTCACTATCTTTCCACATCTCAAGTTTTAAATCTGCTATTGAAAGTTTTTGATTATACTCATATTCATCATTGTTATTATCAAAGTATTTTCCTTCAGCTAATAAAGTTGGAAGACCATCGCTTGGACTATCTTCATCTATGTATCCAGAGATTATAGTTTTAAGGCCATATCCCATTTGGAGTTTTGTAGATGATTTCTCAAAGATAATACTCTCTCCTGTTGGAGCATTTACTTCTTTTGAAATAATAGAACTTGCTAAATTTACTCCAATATTTGTAGCCGCAGTAAAATCTTCATTACTTCCATAAACAACTGCTACATCTCCAGTACCATCTTCTACAAAAGGTTGTGGATAAGCAACAGCAGCTGCTAAACCTGTAGTAGAACCAATTATAGCCATACTAGCTAAAACAGATGTTATTTTTTTAAAATTAAATTTCATATTTTTTACCTCCTTATATTCATATTTTATTTTCAACACATTTCTGCATCGGCATATCAATTTATTATTGATGTCATCGGCGTGGGTATTATCCCTATCCTAATTGATTAAATTAAGTATTTAAATTATATAGGGTATTTAATACCCTATATATCTTTGGTAGTACAACTTGCTAGTAATTAACAAATATTCCGAATTTATCTAGTACCCAAAATCTTCTTTTCATAATTAATCTAAATGGTAATTTTTCAAATATCACAAATCTAATATGGGTATATGCTCCATCATGAATTAAACCAAAAAAATCTAATATTTTCCAAATAAAGTCAGGGCAAGCAGGAACTTCAACAAGTAATAATCCATTTTTCTTTAAAACATTCTTAATTTCATTATCACAATTAACATGTTCTAATGTATTTATAGAAATGATGCAATCAAATTTATCCTTAAATTTATTTGGAAGGTTTGTAGCATCAGCGTAGTAGCAATTTTGTGAGTTATTCTTAGATAAATCTTCATCAATCCCAATACAATTATATCCTTCACTAACTAAATAATCTGTTAGCCATCCATCTCCACACCCAACTTCTAATATCTTCCAATCTTTTTTCAATAGATTAAGAAGTAACTTCTTTCTCTTCTTTCTCATAATTCTCTGAATAATTGGTTGTTTTTGCTCTTTCATATTCTTTGGTATATAATTACTATAGGTTGAGTTTTCTGTTCATCAAGAAAGAAAATCTGGAGTGGTTGCCATTTATCTTGGTTTCCTTGAAGATATTGTTGGTAATAAGCATCTTGTGGGATAAATCCATGTATTACTGCATAATCTGCTTCATCAATCTTATATGCTTCAGATTCATTTCTAGGTATGTTCATATAATTTCTTTCAGCATAATATATTGCATATGGTTCAATTCCCCTTCCAGCAATTATACTTCCTTCCGGAGTATTATCTCTAAGCCATTCAAATCCTTGTCTTATTTGTAAATAACTTTCCTGTTTACCTTCTATTAAAGTATCTGCAAAAGTTATTTGAGAATATGCTCCAAAACCTAAACCTACAATTAAAAGTGATACAGCTAGAATCTTACTATGTTTATTTATGAAATTATAAAATACATCAATCCCACGGGCCGCAAATATACAAAAGATAAAACTTAATGGGAAGAAATACCTATCTTCTGCAGAACGCATATAAAATATAAAAAAGGAATAAATAAATATAAAAATTAAAGTTAATAGAAACAAGTTCCGTTCTTTATTACGCTTTAAAATAAAATCATAACCAGCAATAAGATGAAATAAAATAAATACACTGCCTATAATAAACAAACTATAAAATAATTTTAAATAAACAGATATAAAATCTAGTAAATGCCAAGCAATAGGATACACTCCTTTTTCTCCAGTAGTAGAATCAAGAACATGAAGATACTGACCACCTAAAAGAGCAGGAAATATATTTCCATATAAAAAGAAATTAATGATAAAAAAGATTAATGCTGGAGACAATCCAATCAAACTTGCAATCCAAAACTTAGTTCTATTTAAGTAAAGTTTTTTATTTATTATTAGTATTATAAAATAAGCAAAAAAGATTATTCCATTAGGATATCTCATTAATGTACTTATTGAAAGTAAGATAAGTGATGCTGAGAATAAAGAAATATTTAGTTCATCTCTTGTAGATTTCATAAATAAATAAACACTCACTAAAAGTAAGAATAGTGCAGGCACGTTTGTTAATAACCTCACACTATAAAATAAATGAATCCATAGTGCAGAGAATATGAATGCTGAGATAATACCAATACGTTTATTAAAAGTTTCTTTTCCTATAAGATAAACAAAGAATACAGATAATACTGATGGTATAAACTCTAAAATAAATCTAATTAACATCTCAGGCATCTTTATCAATAAAAGTGCAGCCCACATTATTGACATTAAGATTGGACGAATAAGTGTTTCTCCAACTATAATAGATGTCCCATCCCATTGATGAGTTAAGAAATTCCTAGCTAAACTTCCGTAAACTGCTTCATCCCACCATAAAGGCTGGTTTCCTACTTGGATAAAATAATATAGTCTAATTATAAAAGCAAATGATAAAATTGCAACTAAAGCTATGTTTAACTTATCTTCTTTCAACCAATCTTTAAATTTATGTATCATCTATTCAATTGTTTTTAAATATTCTTGAGTCCAATATTTACCCCTATGTCTATCTAAACACCAAAAACAAAATGTAATAACAAACATGAATATTAATGGAGCAAATAGTTCAAGAATATACATATCAACATATACTTCATTTCCAAATAAATTGAAATTATCTACATAATAATCAAAGAAAGCCATACCTCCAGACATAATTAATGCAATAATCCAAAATACACCTAATTTTTCATTCATTGTGACCTCCTTATAATTTTCATATACTTTTTTCCTATGTCTTCCCAAGAATCTATTTTTTGTTTTTCAAAGTTATATTCACGGTACATTATCTTTTTGATATCTTGGAAACTATTATAATAAACATTATTCTTTAAATCTAAATATTTTGAAATCCTTCCTTTTGGAACTAAAACTGGTTTCCCTAATAATTGATATTCAAATAACTTTAATGAACTATCATTATCTTCTGTAACTAATAAAAAGTCTGCAGACTTCAAATAAGAATAAACTTTATTTGGAGTAACCCAACCAATATAAAATATATTTTCTTTGTCTTTTGGAAGTTCTTTAAATAACTCTGAACCAAGAAGTATTAAATCAACATTATCTAATTTTTCAAATTTATCTAGAAAATTACCAAAGCCTTTGCCTTTACATAGTTCTCCAGCATAAACTATTTTAATATTATTTTTTCCAGGCAATTTTATCTTTTTTGAATTCCTAAAAAATAAAGGATTATATCCCTGAGGTAAATAAAAAATGTTTTTATCCTGAACTTTATTGAACTCTTTAATCCCACGTTCTAATCTATATTTAGACATTGTTAATACTATATCTGAATACTTAACTGCACAGTTTTCTAAGAATCCTATTATATTCTCTCCATATTTCTTACCCATAATCTCAACATAATTATCTCCCCAATGAAAAACAGTTTTACAATTTATTAGCCTAAATTTTTTTAACAAAGCAATTGCTCCGGCTGTTACACCAACAAAGATAATCACTTCTGGTTTAAATTTATTATATATCTTAAAGAACTTAGTCCAATCTTCTCTGCAAACATGTTCTACTTTATGTCCCATTTTCTTAAAGTTATGTGAGGCAATTAAATGTGAGCCTTTGTATAATTTAATATCTTTCTTAGGTGTATGGCTAACAAATAGTATTCTCATTGGTTTGCTACCTCAATTAATTGTTTTTCAAATGCTTGAAGTGACTTCTCCCAATCAAATTTAGTCACATACTTCCTTGCTTCAATTCCCATATCTTTTGTTAATTGTCTATCTATACTTAATATCTTTATTTTTTCAGCAATATTTTCTGGAGTTGGTTCAATTAAAAATCCTGTTACATTATCTATAATAGTTTCTGTTAATCCACCCTCATTTGCCCCTATAACTGGTTTTCCTGAAGCTGCTGCTTCTAAAGCAATTAATCCCCAGTCTTCATCTAAAGGTGTAAATACAACTCCAAGACATTCAGAATAAAGTTCAATTAATTTATCATCATCTACAGGCCCTAGAAATTTGATATTATCGTTTCCATCTGCTAATTGTTTTAAGTTTTCTTCTTCAGGTCCTTCACCAACAATATATAATTCTGTATTTTTATTCTTAATTAATTTCATTGCTTTGATTGCTAAATCAATCCTTTTGTGTTTAACTAATCTTGATACACATAATATATAATTCTTAGGTTCTTTATATTCATAATCTAAAACATCTATACCACAACAAATTCTCTGGTGAGTATTAATTCCATAATATTTCTTAACTCTATTTGAAACTGTTTTACTTATAGGCAATATCCTAGTATTTCTTTGAGCAGCCAATTTATCTTTCTTTTTGAATAATAAACGTTTAAGAGATAATGCTATCTTTCCCTTTGTAGATGCTTCATTATCATAATGTTCCTTTAAATCATAAAAATCTCTTTTTGGAGAATAACAAACCCATACTGAAGGGTTGTTATAAATGCTTACAAAGTTAGAAGGAAAATCATTGGTTACATAGATATCAAATCCATCAAATTTTCTACTGAAGGCCTTCCCTGAAAGAATTTTATTCTTTGGTGTAATCAGATTTATCTTAATCTTGCTAAAATCTGAATGGGCTGTTTGTGGGTTATATCTTTGAGTAAATATTTCTACAGTATGTCCTTGAGATTGTAGATACAAACAATACTTTAGGATTACCTTTTGTGCTCCACCAATTCCTTCAATGTATGGTTCAAAAACAGCGATTTTCATGGGCTCCGATTCCTAATTTTCTGTTCCTCTTTCCATTCTTGAACATCTTTATGGTACTCGTGTAATCTGAGAAAAATATCCTTGGTAATAATAAATAAAAAATAAATTAAACTTATTATTGCAAATATCAAAAATACTATTTTGGATGTCATAATCCAAGTCAAAATGAAAACTAATAAAACACCTCCACTCATCATAATCTTAAAAATTGTTTTATTCATTTTGTCACTTCCATTTTACAACGAACTTCTTCACAAGGAAATATCCAACCAAATAACCTTTCATATTTTGATGGATATAAATTTATTAAGAAACCAAAAAATACATTTAATCCTTTATGATAAACAGAATATATTAATTTCACATCTAATATCTTAAACTTTGGAAAATCATAAGAATAACTTTCTTCAAAATATTCAAAAGAGTTATAGGCATAGAATCTTCTATGTGTTGGGTCTCTATAAGTATTCATACAAGTAGCATGAGGAACTCTAATATCAATAATTGCTCCATTTTTGCAGATTCTTTTTAACTCAGACATTAAAGCAATATAATTAGAGATGTGTTCTAAAACATTATCTATTATTACAAAATCAAAAGTATTATCTTTAATCATGTCTAGAGGTTTTTCTAAGTCTGCAAAAATATCCGTTTTCATCCTTTTGTTATTATCTAGATTGACCCATTTACACTTACCATTAGATTTTATATATTTCCTTCCACATCCGACATTAAGGCAAGTTTTCATTTTTTAATTTTTTTCTCTTTCCATTTATGGCTTTTACACTTAGGACACATTACAACTTCTTCAACACGTGGCAACCATTTATGTCCACACTGTTGACACTTTAATCTTTCCATCTTATTACTTATTATCATAGGTATTTAAATGTTTTCCTTCTTCGTAAACACATAAAACCTCATAACATTTAATTAATTTAAGACTCTCATCTACAAGTTCTGCATCCTCGCTGACAAAAATATAATTTTCATAATTAATATCATATGGACTTTGAAAATCTATAGAAAGAATTAATTCTTCTCTAGTATTTATATTATTATTTTTATTTAATTTAATAGAATAACTTTTCATACTCTTATTCTTTTCATACTCTTCAAACCAAATTACTTTAGGAGAATCTTCCCACAAAAACATTGCTAACTTATTTGCTCTACCAACATCTCCAATAATATAATCTGGTGAAAAATCCTTTTGTATCTCATTTAAATCATTTTGAATATGAGTTATACTAAAAAATCCAGAGGTTAGAAATACAATTAATACAACTGAAATCAATATATGAGTTTTGACATTTCTATCTGATAAGATATTACTTAGTATAATAATTACTATTGGTGCGATTAAAAAGAAATATTTTATATTTGGAGCTTGGATAAATATGAGGATTGAGATTGATACTAACAATATAATTTCTTTTTTATCTCTTAATTTAACTAATAGGAATAAGAATGGTGAGATTGCTACTAAGATTAAAGGTCTCATTAAACTACTTGTAACATTAATAGTTGTTGAGTTTGGTTTAAGACCTAATAAAAGTACAAAGTTACCTCCAAAGTATCTTATCATTGAGTAAAATGGATTTCCAAAATAGTAAAAGTTTAAGATAAAAATTGGAGATGCCCCAATACAAAAAGCAATTAAATATATTGTTAAGTCACTAAGTTTTTTATTCCAAAGATAGATTAAAGTAAATATCGCACCAAATAAAATCATAGGCGTATAAAAAGCAAATGATAGTCCAAGTGCAAGTCCTGAGTAAAACTTATAATCTTTTTTAATAAATATATATGCCAATAAAAAGAAAAAACTTGCAGGCAATATTGGAGTTGTTTGAATTCCAGTGTACCAAACTATTGGTGAGAACGCAAATATAAAAAATGCTTTCTTGTTCTTTAACCATATTAAAATTGTTAGTGCGATTAAAAATACCCAAAATACATTAAGAATCTTAATCATTGTGAAACTAGGCCATATTCTTAAGAATAATGATGTGATAAATGGATAGAATATTGAGTGAGTTAAATATACATTAATATTATTTATCCCAGCCATATTCTTAGCAATTGTAATATATTCGTAAGTATCATGAAATATAACAATCCTTGAGAAGTATGCAAATAGTAAAAGAGCAAATGCAAATAATCCAATTAAATATTTATTTTTCATTTTTAAAAATTATGAGTGTTATTCCCATTCCAAACCAATTATCCCAAATAGATTTAGTATTTCCAAATCTTCTTTTTACTTTAATTCCAATTAATTTTAATGGTTGGCGAACTAATGAATGATAAGCTGATGTCCAAAATCCATCCATAATAATTTCATATACTAAATTCTTATCTTCACAGAAATTCCTTAGTTCTCTTTTACTATAAGGTATCTCTTTTCCAAAGTTCCACATTCCTAGTTTCTCTGCAATAAACTTACTTGTACGATAAAATGGAGAATATTTGTGAGGTACACCAATTAAGGCAACCCCTTTTTTTCCAAGTAGTTCAAGATGTCTTTCGAGAACTTTGTTTCTCATATTGCCCTCAAAGTGTTCGCATAAACCAAATGAGATGCAGACATCAAAGTTTCCAGCATAATTAAAAAATCTTCAACCACAAATTTATAGGGTATTTCTCCCCAGAATTCTTTAGCAAGTTTCTTTGCTTCAGGAGAATTATCTAATAAGGTTACATTTGCCCCCATACTTCCAAAGTAAAAAGCAGATAAACCTCTACCTGCTCCAATCTCTATTATTCTTAAATTAGTTATTTCTCTACCTAAGAATGTTTCTATCTTTTCTGAGATTAACTCTAACTTAGTATCTCTAAGTATGTCTTCTTGCGACCATTCACTTTTCTGTCCTTTCTTTTTCCAAAATGTTTGCCAAACATTATTCTTCATCAAGCCCCTCCAACATTTTAGATTGCATTTTCTTGAATACTTTTCCCCAAACTAACTTAAAAGCATACAAGTATCCTTTTGAATATACTGCACTCCAGAAAGTAATCTTAGCAACCCAAGATAATAATTTCTTTTCAGAGTGTTCATAAGTAAATAAAGGAATAAGTTTATCTTCTAACCAAAATTCATCTGTTAAATAACCTTTTTCCTTACAATAGTCATACAAAGATGTTCCAGGATATATTTGTAAAATTGCTGGCTCTCCAACAACTTTTATTTCCTTAAGTAATGAAATAGTTTCATTTATTGTATCTTTGTTCTCTCCTGGAAATCCTACAATAAGAAATACAGATACAGTCACACCGCACTTTTGGATAATTTTAGATGCTTTAATTATTTGTAGGGGTGTTACGCATTTATTTATACTTTTTAATAATTCTTCAGAACCTGTTTCTACACCAATCTTTATTTTTGTACATCCTGCCTTTTCCATACATTGAACAAGTTCTTCTGAAATAGATGTTGCTCTTCCTAAACATTCCCAAGTAAGATTTAATTTTTCTTTTACCATCATCTCACATAAATCTTTAATTCTTTGATTATCACAAATAAATTCATCATCTACAAAATAAAGACTTTTTAATTTTGGGAATTGTTGTTTTAAAGATTTTATTTCATTTAGAATATTCTCTGTACTTCTTTGAGTTCTACATCTACCCCAATATTGAGAACTACTACAGAATGCACAATCGAATGGACAACCCCTCGAAGAAACAATATATGCAATTCCATATTTCTCTATCTTTTCTCTGAAATATGAATGTTTAGGAAAAGGTAATTCATTTAGTTCTTCACTATTCATCTTAACCCTATCTCCAGTAAAAATTATTTTATCCTTCTCTTTATAGGCTAGACCCTTAATGTCTTTAAATTTTAAAATAGGATTCTCAAGATTATCTAGCAGGACTGAAGTTGTTATCTCTCCCTCACCTAATATAATATAATCAACTGGAAAGTTATTTAGTAACTGCTCATACATAAGAGTTGAATGTGGTCCTCCCATTATTATTTTAATTTTTGGATTAATCTCTTTTGCTAGTTTAATTAACTTGAAAGAAGAAATTCTATTTGTACACATACTACTTATCCCAATTAAATCTGGTTTTCCGCTTTTAATTATTTCTCTTGCTTTGTGTTGAGCTTCTTCCCAAACAATATCTGATAAATCAAATACTTTTACTTTATGTCCCTTATCTTCTAAAACTGCTCCTAATGTTGCTAAACCTAATGGATAACTTATACTTCTCTCTCCACCTGCACATTCAAAAGATGGACAAAATAGAATTACATTCATTTATGTTTTTCCTCCCATAAATCATTAATCTTACTTCTCATTTCCATCATATATGGATTTAAACTAAATTGTACTTTTGCTTCTTCCTGATTTCCTCGCAATCTCACTTCTAACCAACCAATCAACATTAGTAAACAAAAACCAATAATAATAAGTGGAATAAAATATCTATCAATATCAAAAGAAATAAAACCTAATTCTTTTAATTTACTTAAGAACAAAAATAAAATCATTCCAGTATTAGCCAAAGCTAAATAACTTGAAGTTCTATGCATATAAAACTTTATTCTCATAGCTTTATCTCTTATAAATTTTAATGTTTCTTTCATTTTAATACTTATTATCATAGGTATTTAAAGATTCCTTATTTTAAGTATCTACTGATTTGTGGTGAAAATAGAAAGATTTATAAATAAACTAATCCTTATAAAATTACCAATTACACAATGCCAAATCAATATGCCAAATGCCCATTGCCTGAAAATGAATTTTTGTTCTAATTATTTTAAAGAGATTCTTAATGACTCTTCGTTCTATGATGATAAATGTGGCCCTATAACTATAATTAAGATGAATGAAAGGAGGTCAAATAAATGAAAAAATACTTTGCAATAATAGGAATATTAATGTTTATACTACCAATGGTGCTAGCAGTTCCTCAAGTTATTCGTTCTGAAATTGAAGTTACGATAGTTAATAATACAATTCATATAGAAACTGAAGGACAAATCCTTGTTTCTGAATCTTTTGATGTTGTAATAAAAGGAAATGAAACATTTAATGGTACAATCAATTATGAAATCAATTATGAAAAGAAAGTTGATAATATCTTTGTAAGAGAAGTTATAGGTAATGAAAGTGACTTAGGTTATCTAATTGAACAGATGAAGCAATATAATAAAGAATGTGGACAAAAAGTTACTGATTTTGAAGTATGTAAAGATACTAATCGTAATATGAGTACGTTGTTACAAAACTGTAATCAAGATGCAGGATTTAAAAGTCAGTATGAATCATGTGATGTACAGAGAATTGAATTAAAATCAGATTTGGATGATTGGGAAGGTAAGAAAACTTTATATGCTTTAGTTATATTTGCTCTTGGTGCTGGCGGAACATATGCTTATTTCAAAAATAAGGGAGTTGTACCTAGTAGAATAAATGAAGAAAGGGATAAATATTCCCAATCTGAGAAACATTAACATGACTATAGATTATGAAAAAGTAAGGATTGGTCCTGCTGAGTGGCATAGAATAAAATTTGTAGATGGATATTCTGCAAAGGTAGTTAGTAAGAGACCTGGAAAAAATCAAGATGGAAAAGATATATGGATTATGAGATTAGAACCAAGTGAGGAACTTGTTAAAACATATAAACTTCAATCTAGTGATACTTATTTAGATAAAGAATTTTATTATGAAGATTTAATCACTTTATCTGATGACCCTGCATGGACAGAACATTTTTGTTTAAAGACTTGGGATAATAAATCAACTCCTGCAACTTCTCAATTTAAAGGAACTGCTCAAATTGACGAAATTAAAAGATTGAAAGAAAAGATAGAAGCCTTAATGGCAGAATTAGCACATACCAAAGAAAAACTAGGTATTGCAAATACAAATGCTGTAAAACATTTTAAACAAAATTTCTCAAGTATAATGGAAGAAATTGGCCCAGCACTAAAAGGAACTATATTAAATGAGATTGCTCAACAAAATTAAAAATGGTAAAAGAAAGACAAGAATACGCAAAGGACAAGGAGGAAGATAAAAAAGATGAAAGTTATTTTAAAAAGTTAAAGAAATTATCATTAAAAGGGGATATAGAATCTCTTACAAAAAATCCTATTCATCAACCAATAATAGAATTTATTAAAGAAATTGATAGAGTATCAGAAGAGATTAATTATGAAAATGAAAGTGAAGTTACTGAGTTAAGAGCTTCCTTTATAGAAAAATCAGGTAAAGAATATTATCAAGATTTGGAAATAATTAGAACTATGAAAAGATTAAATACTTGTCTAAATAAACAAATTCATAGGTTACAATCATTCCCAGAAGCCTCTGCAAAAGTCATATTAGAAATGTTGGGAATTTATAAAAAAATGGGAGAATCAAAAGATGGTGAATAAAAAGGAAGAAATATCTGAGATGAATAATATATTAAGAATAGGAAGAGGTGATACAGATAAAGTTATTAAGTATATTTATGGTACTATCTTAAGGATGCGTCCAAAAATTTATGATAAGTATGATTGTATTATTTGGCAAATTAAAGGAAGTGATTTGGCATTTGCAATAAACTATTTGTATCCTCTCGTATATCATACAGGCCTTGAAATTGATGGTGAACCTGTTAAGAAAAAAATTAAAGCATTTAGTAAGGAAGGAGAAGGTTATAGTTTAGGTGATGCTTACGAAATTAAATTAAAAAAGATACCTGCAATAAGATTCTTGAAAGAGTTGTAAATGCCAGCACAATTAAGGACAGATTATGAAGATTGGTTAGAATGGAGGAATAAACGTAATAATCCCCACACTTTTTCAATTAAAAATGTATATAAAAGTTTTACAACCTTTCAAATTATTTTAATAATAGTTTTATTATTCTTTATAAACAACTTAATGAATAAACCTGGTGCAAATAAAGATTTAATAATGTTGGTTGGGGGTGGGGTAATAATATTTTTAATTTGGAGAAATGCTACAATAGAAAAGAAAGAAATTGTCGAAGAAAGAATGATAAAACAAGAGTGTTTATACCTTATGAAAAACAAAATAGGGTTAGATAAGGAATTCCCTGCAGGAGCAGAAGTTATTTTAAGTCCTTATTGTAAAATGCGGTGGAATATAAGTGATTCTACAGGAGATACTCAACCATTTAGATGGGAAGTTGGGTTTGTAATTAAATCTACAAATAATTTAAGGAAGGAATATTTTGCATTATTTAATCCTTATAATGGAATTTGTACAGGTATTGTAAGTTCTCCTGCAGGATATGATGCTACTAATAGTCCTGATATTAAGTTGGTAGAGAAGCAGATGGTTATAATAGATAAGGAAAAAATAAATCCACCATCTAATTAATATTACAAGGCTATTTGAATGTCTGTAACTTTTTTAACTATTCTTGTATATCCTCCACGGTATCTTTGTTTTATAATCTCTGAATAAAATAAAATCCACTTATCCTTATTCTTAAGATTTGTTGTCAAGGAATGACAATTATTACATAAAGATATTAAATTATATGGATTATTGTTCTTTTTATTATAATCTATGTGGTGGATATGTAATTTAATCTTAGTTTCCTTCTGATGTTTACCACAATATTGGCAAGTATTACAATCTCTTATTCTTATTTCTTTTTGTTTGCCATTATTCTCCTCTCTTATTTTCTCCTTTAAAAGGGTCCCAATTTCTAAACTTCTCTAATAGTCTTTTTATTAATTTAATCATTTTTTACCTCCCCCATATAAGCAAGATGTTTTATCACAACAATCCCAGTAACGACTATGTTCAAGAGGACCTTGTGTAAAACTAATTTCTCCCCCACTGATAATACATGATTGATTGAATATATAAAATCTATCCATAGCGTTTAGAGGTCTATCTGATATAAAAAATGCTGGGATAACCATCATTAAAAAAACTGAGATTGCAAGTATGGAAAAAATACTTGCATTTATATAATCTTGTTTTGTTAATTCAAGTTCTTGTATTCTATCTTTTATTTTTATCATTTTTGATTATAAAATTTCCTATTGCAAGATAATCTAATCCACTACTTAAAAAAGATTTAATTGCATCTTTAGGTGAACAAACAATAGGTTCTCCATGCATATTAAATGATGTATTTATTATTGAAGGTATGCCTGTCAATTTATAATACTCCTCAATTATCTTTCTATAACTTGGATTTATTAATAGAAGTTTCATTTTACTATTAATTTACTATATTCTTTTATGTATTTTTCTGAAATTAAATCCCAGTCATAGTTCTTTGCTTTTTTCATATTGTTCTTAGAGATTTTATCCGATAGTTCTTTATCATCGAGTATTTTTAATATCTTCTCTTTTATTTGTTTTATATTCCCATATTTTGCAAAAAATCCATTTTCTGGTTGTTTCATTTCAAAAGGAATTCCATTAACAGGAGAGGCAACTATTGGTAATCCAGATGCCATTGCTTCAAATAAAGTTAATGGCAAGCCTTCCCTGTAACTTGGTAAAACATAAACATCTGCTGCCTGGTACATCTCAGCTATTTTATCTTTACCTCTTATTGGTCCGAGATATTGCATGTTCTTATGGGACTCAATCATCTTTTGAACTTCTTCTGCCTTGCCTTCATCAGGACCAACCCAAACAAAAGCAATATCTTTTCTTTTTTTAGAAATATTTATTGCTACTTTTGCTAACATTTCTGGACCTTTAGTTGGATTCAACCTTCCAAAGAATAATACTAACTTCTTCTCTTTAATATTATTCTTCTTTTTGAACTGGTTATTCTCTACCCTTTCATATAATATTTTATCTGTTCCGTTTGGGATTACATTTATTTTTTCTTTATCTGAATATTTTTCTACTATTTCAGATTCCCAAGGAGTTATTAAGATTATTTTATCTACAAGACTAAATGAGATTTTATTCATAATTAAATCATTTAGAAAAATAAATGGTCTTAGTATTGGTGGGCGGAAAGAGGCATCTGTCCAAGGGCAATGGGTTGTGTGAATATGCTTTGCTCCTGTTTTTCTAGCGAGAATGCTTGCAAACAAGATATATGCGTGACCTGAGACATGGGTGTGGATAATGTCAAACTTTCCTTTGAACTTCCATAAAAGAGATGGCCAGATAAATGTGTTCATTGAAAGTCTTACCCAATACGGAAATCTATGAATATGTACGCCATCAATTGTTTCTTCTTTAATTGGAATTATCTTATTCTTATCAGAGTCACAGCAATAAACATGTACTTCGTGACCTTGTTTTACTTGCCTTTGAGCTAATTCATACATTACTTGTTCAACTCCGCCAAAAGTTGGAAGATAAAACATGTTTATGTGAGCTATTTTCATTTTTTTCTTTTCCTTTATTTCTTACAAAATTTATATTTAAAAATTTCTCAGCTAAAACAACAAAAGTTAAAATTATTATTGCTATAGCTTCTTTGTTATCTTCTTTCATTTCTTTTCTCCAGTGCTGTTTGGTTAAAATTGCGTCTCAATCTATTATTTTCTTCAATTAAAACATTAAAAGCTTCTTGTAAGTCATTAAGTTCTATCTGAGCAATCGAATGTAAAACTAGAGCCCGACCTCTTGCTTTATCTCCCTTAGGAAATTGTTTATCTAATTCTTCTTCTATTCTTTCATTTAATTTCATTTTTTACCTCTAGGACTTGAAGGTTTAG